>Ga0073928_10007572_pt1 | contig 13981 bp, 14 predicted proteins | sample PaiPotPPA55metaG_FD_76969 | JGI IMG/M metagenome (GOLD analysis project Ga0073928, IMG submission 76969) | Iron sulfur acid spring bacterial and archeal communities from Banff, Canada, to study Microbial Dark Matter (Phase II) - Paint Pots PPA... ... | reverse complement strand
GGCAATGGTGCCGAAGAAGCGCACCTCCTTGCGCCCGCCACTCTCCGCGATCGCCACGGCGATCGTCTCCTTGCTCGTATCGAAAGCCACGTACGTCGTATCCTGTTCCACGGCTCGTCTCCCCATGCCTGAGGCTCTGACCGGCGCAACCCGATCAACCCTCGATCCTGGCATGCCGCGAGACGAGCCACCGAGCCGGCGCTAATGGACATGGGGTCTCATTGTCTGGCACCCGAACCTTTGCCGAGGGGTGCCCGATGTGGAAGCCTGAACACCGCCGCGCCGCCGGACGCCACGGCCTGCGCTATCCGAGCGATCTGAGCGATGCCGAATGGGCGTTGATCGCGCCGATGATCCCGCCGGCCAAGCGTGGTGGACGCCCGCGTGAGGTCAACCTCCGCGAGGTTTTGAACGCCATCTTCTACGTGCTCGCGACGGGCTGCCAATGGCAGGCGCTGCCGAAGGATCTGCCGCCCAAGAGCACCGCGCATCACTACTTCATGCTGTGGGACTGGGACGGCACGTTGGAACGCCTTCACCACGCGCTCTATGTCGAGACGCGCGAGCGCGAGGGCCGCGAGGCGAGCCCGACCGCCGCGATCATCGACAGCCAGAGCGCCAAGGCGGCTCAAAAAGGGGCGCCGCGCTCGACCCGCAGGGCTTTGATGCGGGCAAGAAGGTCACGGGCCGCAAGCGCCATATCCTCGTCGACACGCTCGGCCTCCTGCTGAGCGTCGCCGTCCATCCCGCCGACGTGCAGGATCGCGACGGCGCCCGCGACGTGCTGCGCCGCGCACGGCGCTCGTTCCCGTTCATCGAGCGCATCTTCGCTGACGCGGGCTATCAAGGACCAAAGATGGCGAAGCTTATCAGTCAGACCGGGCGCTGGACCTTGCAGATCGTCAAGCGCAGCGAGGCCCACCGCTTTGTCGTTCTGCCCAAGCGCTGGATTGTCGAGCGCACCTTCGCCTGGATCAGCCGCAATCGACGTCTGGCTCGCGACTTCGAGCGCTACACGCGCACCGTCGCAGCCTTCGTCCGCCTCGCCATGATCCGCCTCATGCTGCGACGCTTGACCCGCCCAATCCATTCAGCATGAATCCCTTCTTCTTGGATCGGCTCTTAGTACTTTACTCTTTTCGGACGGAGATATGCTTGCTATCCTGGGTTGAGTCGGGGCCAGGAGGCCAGCGATGCGATCACGCTCTTGGTTGCGGTGCGCCATCGCGACGGCGATGGCGTTGTCTGCCTCGGACCTAACCGGCTGCGGTGTGGTGGACCAGTTTTCTGGTCGCTATGCCGAATACAATAGGCAAGTGGAGCAATCCCAAGAGGAAATGCTGCTTCTCAATATCGTTCGGGCTATGAATCGGCGTCCAATGCAATTCACGGCTTTTACTCAGCTACAAGCACAGGCCACAATCGCAGGACAAGCCACGATCGGCCTTCCATTCGGGCATCATCCTAACACTGCGCCACGTAGTCTTTCGTTACAGTCCGGCACAAGCAGCGCTCAGAACCAAATGCAGATATCGGTTCTCGACACTCAAGAGTATTACAACGGGATCATGCGACCAATCGCAGTGAGCTTCATCGATCTGTACCTGCGGGGCCGATATCCGTCGGAGCAGGTTTTGACTCTCTTAATTCATGAGATCGATATCCAGAAAACCACTCAGGGCAAAGATGGCAAATATGAAGCCAACCCAGACGACTCCGTGCTCCCCTTTGTGAATTACCCGCCAAACGACTTCGATTTGGATCTTTTTCACGTGCTCTTGGAACATCTGCTTGATGAGCATCACTTGAGGACGGCGAAAGTCAGGAAGCTGACGTTGCTAGGGCCGCCTTTCGCTATCAATAAGGATACCGAATTGAAGGATATGGTCAGCGCGGCATCTGCCAATTTGGAAATCAAAAAAATAGATGAATTGACGAAAGAGACGAAAGAAACGTGCGTTGGATATCAGGGAAAAGGTGCTTGTTACCAACTTCAAAAAACAGACGAGAGTGTAGGATTCTGTGTTGGAGCCAATACAGCTACCTGCGATGCAGCTAAGATCGAATTCGAACCGGACAAGTCCAAAGTTCGAGTCGCTGAGGAGAATGTTGAGCACGCGGAAACTTTATTGACAGACCTCGCAGAAAAAGTCGACGAAGATTGCTATGCCATTCACGACGACCACGCACTCCATACTAAGTATTGTACCTTGGCTAAAAAATTTGCGTCGCCCAACGAACCGAGAGGATGTAGCCAACTTACAAAGATGGCATTGCACGCGACGCCCTTTGATCAATTTGAACGAACGAACCTCTCCCCAGAAACTTTCCCGGAAACTGATGTGTGTTATAGGTACGTAATCCGCCTGCTGAAGAAGGTTATCGAGGATAAAAAGAGGCCGCTTGCGTATACCTTTTACATGCGATCAGTCGAAAGCCTTGTCTATTATCTCGGTGAGATCAGCCGTCGCCAATTGGAGCCTCCGTCCGGATGGCCGCGGAGGGCTGAGTTTGTCAAGATAGTTGAACCCGACGAAAAATATCGCTCAGTGATTTGCAAGCCTTACCAAGAAAAGGGGCCGGTAGAATGCAAGAGGCTTTTCGACCTATTGTACGATGCTGGTGGTTCCTTCATCGCCGTCGAGTATGAGGGTAAGTGGTTCGCTCTATCGAATGATGGTAGATCGGATTGGTCTTATCCGACTCTGGAACTGGTAAAACAGCTGTTCTCGCTTAATCTCTCAGTCAAAGACCTTCCCACGACGATAACCGTGCCCGTGCTCGCACCGCCATAAATCTCAGCGACGATGCCCGCGACCGCCGAGCCCTTTAGGCGACCAACGACAGCGAGGCGTGTATGGATCGCACAGAAGCGTACAAAGCTGCCGTCGCCATGCTCCAGCGTGAACATGCGCGGTGGGTGCAAAACGCCCTCGTTCTGTTTGGCGCTTTGGTGTCGGTGTTCTTAGTTTACAAGGATGTCAGGTGCGTCGTGCCTTTGTGGTTTCCGATGATGATCGCGGCGGCTATCAGCTTAATAACGGTGCTGGTCGCGCTTAGTATTCGCGCCAGCACTGATGCTTGGACTGACACATTGCAGCAAATCGAAAACTCGGCCGGAAATAGCTTCAAAACCTGGGATGCATTTGACTGCCACTTACGCAGACAAACCCCCGTGTGTGATCTGCTGGCAGGAGTTTGTGAGCGGCAGTTTGAGCCTCCATTGTGCTACTTCGCTCGCCGCGTTCGCGCCACGCTATTGAGCGTGACGCGCGTCTATGCGTGGACAGCCATCGTGCTGACTGTGACGTTCGGCATTTTGTCCTGCGTCGCGCGTCATTATGAAGACCGCGATTGGGTCCGCAAAATAGAGCACCGCTCGTGCGCGGTTGTCACCCCAGCGCAATCTCCGCCCGCGCCGGGTCACTGACAAACGGCGCAATTCTGTCCAGCCAATGACATTGAGCGCGCGCGTCGCGAAGGAGCGTTCTTTCCTTCGTATTCAACGGACGAACCCGCGGTTTGAGACTGCGACCAGACTCGGGAGCGTTAGGCGGACGGGCGCACACCCCAGCGCCGCGCCCAACCGAGTCCTTCGACGGTGCCGGCGGCGGGGCGGTACTCGCAGCCGATCCAGCCGTCATAGCCGAGCTCGTCGAGCAGATCGAAGAGATAGGGGTAGTTGACCTCGCCGCGGTCGGGCTCGTGGCGGTCGGGCACGCCGGCGATCTGGATATGGGCGTAGCGGCCGGCGAGGCGGCGCAGATGGATGGCGAGATCGCCCTCCATGATCTGGCAATGATAGAGGTCGAGCTGCAGCTTGACGTTGTCGCGGCCGACGCGGTCGAGGATGGCGAGCGCCTCGCCGGTCGTGTTGAGGAAATAGCCGGGGATGTCGCGCGGATTGATCGGCTCGATCAGCAGCGTGATGCCGTGCGGCGCGACGAGGTCGGCGGCGCGGCGCAGATTGGCGGCGAGCACGGCGGCGCCCTCGGCCCTGGCGCGGTCGGCGGGCCACAGGCCGGAGAGCACGTGGAGGCGCTTGCACCCGGTCGCCAGCGCATAGCCCAGCGCGCGCTCGGCGCCGGCGGTGAAATCCGCCTCGCGGCCGGGCAGCGCGCCGCAGCCGCGCTCGCTACCCCCAAAATCGCCGGACGGCAGGTTGAACAGCACCGGCATGAGGCGGTGGCGGTCGAGCCGCTCGGCAATGGCAGCGGCCGGCGCTTCATAGGGAAACAGGCATTCGATGCCGCGAAACCCCGCCGCGGCCGCGGCGCCGAAGCGATCGAGGAACGGCAATTCCTGGAAGAGATAGCTCAGATTGGCGGCGAGTTTCGGCATGGTCGCCTCCGATGAGCAGTGCAAAACCACCAGCTCGTGCGCGACAGCGTCGCGCGCCGGACGAGCCGCGGGCCTGCGCCGCAGCGCGGAGGATCAGCCGGGCAGCACGCCCGCAACGGCGTGATAGACCGTCACCGCCCCGACGCCGGCGAAGAACAGGAGGATCAACAGCAAGGTCAGCCGCACCATGCTACGGCGCGGCCGCTTCTCGTCATCCCCGGCGGTCGCCGAGGATACGGCGAGACGCTCGCCGGCGGTGAAGACCGGCGCCGGCCGCTCGCCGCGCCGCGCCTCGCCGAGAAAGCGCAACGGCGCGCCGGCGCCGCTGTCTTCGCCGCGCGGCAAGCTGCGCACCGGCGCGGGCTCGCGCAAGGGCGCGGCGCCGGGTGCGGCCAGCTGCGGCTCGGGGTGGTCTTTGTGGTTCGGGCGAACGGGAGCCGGCATCGGCGACGGTGCTTTCCAAAGGGTTGCGTGACACTGACACGCGCTTGTGTCGAGAGTTGGGCAAAGCCCGCCACATCGCCGCCGTAATCGTTAACGCCCTATCCGGGCGCCCCCCTAGGCGTTGGCGCCGCCGGAGAAAGGCAGGGCGCGGATGCGCTTGCCGGTCGCGGCGAAGACGGCGTTGCTGACCGCCGGCCCGACCGGCGGCACGCCCGGCTCGCCGACGCCGGTCGGCTTCTCCGCCGAAGGCACGATGTAGACCTCGACCTTCGGCATATCGTCGATGCGCAGCACCTGGTAGTCGTTGAAATTCGACTGCTCCACCGCGCCCGCCTTCAAGGTGATCGCGCCGTAGAGCACGGCGCCCAGGCCGAAGCCGATGCCGCCCTCCATCTGCGCCTTGATCACGTCGGGATTGACCGCCACGCCGCAATCGACGGCGCAGACGACGCGGTCGACCTTGATCTTGCCGTCCGGCGCGACCGTGACCTCGGCGACCTGCGCGACATAGGTGTTGAAGGATTTGTGCACGGCGACGCCGCGCCCGCCGCCCTTGGGCAGCGGCCGGCCCCACCCCGCCTTCTCCGCGGCGAGCTTGAGCACGCCCTGGTGGCGTGGCGAGCCCTTGAGCAGCGCCATGCGGAAGGCGACCGGGTCCTTGCCCGCGGCATTCGCCACTTCGTCGAGGAAAACCTCGGTGGCGTAGGCGGTGTGCGTGCTGCCGACCGAGCGCCACCACAGCACGGGGACGCCGACGTCGGTCGTGTGCAGCTCGACCCCGATATTGGGGATGGCGTAGGGCAAGGTCGAGGCGCCCTCGACCGAGGTCGCGTCGATGCCGTCCTTGACCATGACCGCGGCGAAGGGCGTCCCCGCCAGGATCGACTGGCCGACGATGCGGTGCCGCCAGGCGACGAGCTCGCCCTTCTGGTCGAGCCCGGCCTCGATGGCGTGGACGTACATCGGGCGGTAGCGGCCGCCGCGGATGTCGTCCTCGCGCGTCCAGATCAGCTTCACCGGCTTGCCGTCGGCGCCGAGCGCCTTGGCGATGCTGACGGCCTCGACGATGTAGTCGGAGACGGTGTTGGCGCGCCGCCCGAAGCTGCCGCCGGCATAGAGCGTGTGGATCGCCACCTGCTCGGGCTTGAGCCCGGCGACTTTCGCGGCGTTGCCCTGATCGACGGTCTGGAACTGGTCGCCGGCCCAGATCTCGCAGGCCTCGCCGGTGAGCTTGACGACGCAGGTCAGCGGCTCCATCGGCGCATGGGCGAGGTAGGGGAACTTGAAGGGTGCGCTGAGCCGCTTGGCGGCGCCGGCGAGCGCCGCATCGACATCGCCTTCCTTGCGCGCCGGCGTGCCCGGCTGTTTCGCGAGCTCCGCATAGGCGGCGGCGAGCTCCGGCGTGCCGCGCTTCTCGGCGGCGCTGTCGTCCCACTCGATCTTGAGCGCGTCGCGGCCCTGCTTCGCCGCCCAGAAATTCCGCCCGACCACGGCTATTCCGGCCGGGATCTGCACGACATCGACGACGCCCGCGATCGCCTTCGCCGCGGCCGGATCGAGCGAGCGCACCGTCGCGCCGAACAGCGGCGGGCGCTGCACCACCGCGATGACCATGTCCGGCAGCCGCACATCGAGCGCGAATTGCGCGGTGCCGTCGGTCTTGGCGGGCGTGTCGAGGCGCGGTACGCGATGGCCGATGAGGCGGAAATCCTTGGGGTCCTTGACGGTGACGTTGGCCGGCACCGGCTGCGCCGCCGCCTTGGCGGCCAGCGCGCCGAACTTCGCGCTGCGACCGGAGGCCGCGTGCTTGACGACGCCGCGCTCGACCGTGATCTCGGCGGCCGGCACGCCCCATTCGGCGGCCGCCGCGGCGACCAGCATGGCGCGCGCGGTGGCGCCGGCCTGACGCAGCTGGTCCCAGGAATTCGCCATGGCGGTGCTGCCGCCGGTGCCTTGGATCTTGCCGAACAGGAGATTGTTGTAGCGGCTCGCATCGGCCGGCGCGGATTCGGCGCGCACCTGCGCCCAATCGGTGTCGAGCTCCTCGGCGACGACGGTGGCGAGGCCGGTATAGGTGCCCTGCCCCATCTCGACATGCTTGATCACGACCGTCACGCTGTTGTCGGGCGCGACGCGCACGAAGGCGTTGGGCGCCAGCACGCCGTCGGCTGCCGCAGCAGCGGCGACGCGCGGCACGCCGCTCCAGTGGAAGCCGATGGTCAAGCCGGCGGTGGCGGCGGCCGCGCCCTGGAGGAAGCGGCGGCGGCTGGTGCGAGCGAGTGAGCGCGCCATGATCAACCCTCCATCGTGCGGGCCGCCTCGTGGATGGCGGCGCGGATGCGGACATAAGTGGCGCAGCGGCAGATGTTGCCGCTCATCGCGCTGTCGATGTCATGGTCATTGGGCTTGGCCTTGTCGGTGAGCAGCGCCGTCGCCGACATGATCTGGCCGGACTGGCAATAGCCGCACTGCACGACGTCGAGCTTGCGCCACGCCGCCTGCACCGCCTTGGCCTGCTTGCTCGACAGTCCCTCGATGGTCGTCACGCTCCGGTCCGCGACGGCGGAGACCGGCGTCACGCAGGAGCGTGTCGCCTGCCCCTCGATATGCACGGTGCAGGCGCCGCATTGCGCCATGCCGCAGCCGAATTTGGTGCCGGTCAGGCCGACGACATCGCGGATCGCCCACAGCAAGGGCATGTCCGGGTCGACATCGAGTGAGACAGGCTTGCCGTTGAGCGTGAACGAGACGGCCATGAATCTCTCCTGGGAGAACGAGAAGGGGGCGAGCGCCCGCCCGCCGGAGCTGGAGACGACCACGATAGCGCAAACGGCGGCGCCGCGCGCATGCCGCGCTCAGCAGCCAGCCATGTGCCCAGGGCAACCGTCCCGGCCTTGCGCAGGCGCCGGCGAATCCCCACCGGCGGGCGTCGCCGCTTCTCGCCTATTCGGCCGCCGCCGACTTCGCGCGCGCGCCGCGGCCGCGCGCCTGCCCGGCGAGCAGCACCTCGATCTCCTCGAAGGAGCGGCCCTTGGTCTCGATGCCCAGCGCGAGGTAGACGATGCCGGCCAGCGCGTACCAGCCGGCGAGATAGAGGAAGGCGGGCAGGATCGCATCCATGGTGACTTGCGGGCTCACCACGTTGGAGGAGCCGACAATGAGGGCGAGGCCGAGCGGGCCGATGATCTTGCCGATGCCGCCGAAGCCGTAGGCCGAGCCCATGCCGGTGGTGCGCAGATTCGACGGCCACACCTCGGCGGCGTAAGGCCCGACGATGGAGAAGCCGCCATCGCCGAGGAAATGCACGACGATCAGCAGCAGCCAGAACACCGACACCGTGCCGATCATGGCGCTGTGGAAGATGCCCGCCAGCGCCACCGCGACGGCCGCGCCGAGCCCGAAGAGCCCGCCCGAGGCGCGCCGGCCGATCGCCTCGGACAGCCAGGCGAAGACGATGCGCCCGACGAAACCGCCGCTGTTGACGAAGATCAGCAGGAACGCCGCCTCCTCGGGCTTGAGGTTCAGCACCAGCATGAGCAGGGTCGGCGCCCACAGATTGATGCCGTAGACGCCGGTCTGCGCGCCGAGATTGCCGAGCCACGACACGGCGAGGCTGCGCGGATAGCGGAACACCATCGAGAGGCGCGGCTTCTCCATGGCGGGCGCGGTCACCGCCGCGAGCGGGATGCGCGATGGCTCGATCTCGAGCGCCCAGGCGAGCGATTTGCGCGCCTCCTCGGGCCGGCCCATGCGCGCGAGCCAGCGCGGCGATTCCGGGACCCAGGCGCGCACGAGCAGCGTCAGCAGCGCCGGCGCGAGCCCGACGGCGAACAGGCCGCGCCAGCCGACCATGGGCGCGAGAAACGCGCCGCAGACCGAGCCCAGGAGGATGCCGACCGGGACGAAGCAGGTGACCATGCCGCCGATGAATCCCCGCTTCGAGGTCGGCATGAATTCCTGCACCAGCGGCAGGTCGACGCAATAGAGACCGCCGACGCCGAATCCGACGAGGAAGCGGAACACCGAGAGGAAGATCCAGGCGCGGTCCGGCGTCAGCGCGAGGATGCCGGTCGCCACCGAGAAATTGATGATGGTGGCCATGAACACGGTCTTGCGGCCGATGCGGTCGGCGAGGTTGCCCCAGATATAGGCGCCGGCGATGGCGCCGATGCCCGAGGACAGCAGGATCACCGCCGATTGGCCGAAGGTGAGCTGCCACGGCTTGACGATGAAGGCGAGCACGTAGCCGATGAGGAAATAGTCGAAGAACTCCAGCATGTCGCCGAGGATCGCCGCGCCGATGATGCGGTACTGGTTGCCGGTGAGCTTCGTCTGCTTGTCGAGCAACTCGAGCATGGTTCCCTCCCCTACTTCCCCGACGCTTCTTCTCCGCGCCGATGGTCATTGATGGAGTGTGCCTGCGCCTCCCCTACTTGATCGCCAGCGGGTTGGCGGGCGAGCCGACGGCGCCGGTGATCGGCAGCGCGGGCGCCACGAACATGAACTCGTAGCGCTGGTCCTGCGCGCAATCCTCGGCCAGCTCGGCCAGGTAGAAGATCTCGCCGACGGTCAAACCCATGATCGGGATGGCGATCCAGTGCCAGGGCTGCGTCGCCTCGTCGGTCTCGTTGGGCCTGACCTCGACGCCCCAGGTGTCCGTGACGATGGCCGCGACCTGCTTCGCGTGCAGCCAGTCGAGCGTCTCGAAGGCGAGGCCCGGCGCGTCGCCGCCGGAATAGCCGTCCCAGTTCTGCTCGGCGAGCTTCGCCTCCATCTGGCCGGTGCGCACGATGAGGTAATCGCCGCGCCCGACCTGGACGCGGAAATGCCGCTCGGCCTTGTCGAGATGGTCGCAGGTGACGGCGAAGCCGTCGGGCAGGTGGTCCATGCCGAGCAGGCGCGGGATGTCCAGCAGCACGCCGCGGCCGACCATCTTCTCGCGCGTGTTCTCGATGCCGCATTTCTGCGCGCCCGCCGAGGTCACGGTGCGGCAGTCATAGCCGTTCCACATGTGGTCGCCATAGAAGATGTGGCCGAGCCCGTCCCACTGCGTGCCGCATTGCAAGGGCATGATGATGATGTCGTCGGCGCCGCGGATCTTGCGATGGTCGAGCACGCCCGAATAGGCGTCGGTGCCGGTGCGCAGCATGACGTGGATGGGGTTGAAGCGGCCGAGCGCGGGGTACTTGGTCTTGCCGCCCTGCGGGCCTTTCGAATCGTAGGCGAGCGCCAGCGACATGACCTTGCCCTTCTGCACCAGCCGCGCCGCCGCGACGATGTCCGACGCTTGCGTGAAGTTGAGCGTGCCGAGCTCGTCCTCGGCGCCCCAGCGGCCCCAATTCTTGAGCCGCTCGGCCGCCGCGCGGATGTCGTCCATGGTCAGCTTGCGGGTCGCGCCCGCCGTCCCGGCCATTCCTTTCCTCCCGATTTTTTCATGGCATGGTTCGTCGCGCCGACCCGCAGACGCTGCCCCGTCTCTATTCGATCTGCCCGGTAACGATGGTGGCGCCGCCGGTCGCGAAATTCGGCACGTCGGCGACGATCTTCTGGAAGGCGGGCGTGGCGGTCACGCTCAGCATCTTCTTCATGTTGCTGAACCACAGCTCGGTGACGCGGTAATAGGCGGGCGGCTTGCCGTCCGGGCCGGGCAGCCCTTTCGCCAACTCGATATGCCTGATGCCCTTGATCTTGTAGACCATGGGCATGTGCGTGCCGGCATAGTATTTCTCGAACGCCGCCGGGTCCTTGGGCGTGCCGTAGAGCACCGTGAGCTTGACGCCCTTGGCCCTGGTCGCCGCCGCGGCGCCCGGCATCGTCCCCATCACCAGCGCCGCGCCGGCACCCAGGCCGAGGACCAACGCGACGCGCCGGCCCAATCCGCTCGATATGCTGTTTTCGCTCATGATCGTTTCCCCCTTCATGTGAAAGCCTCGGCCCCCCGCCACCGCGGCGCGGCGATTGCCGCGCGATGTTGGCACAATCGAGGCCGGTCGGGGAAGCGAATGCGCGTGCCGGCGCTTTTCTCCCGTCATGCGCGCGCTTGTCCCGCGCATCCACGTCTTTGTTCCGCGCCGCGCTACACCGGCTTCAGCACGAAATCGTATTTGACTTCGAGGCCCTTGCCGTCCGCCTTCGGCGTGAAATCGGCGACCAGCGAATTCTTCACGGCGAAGACGACGTCGCTGTCGAGATAGCGGTCGCCATTGGCGAAGATGTGCGTGGCGCAGGGCGCGTGGCCGGGTGCGGAGACGACGAAGTGGATATGCGCGGGCCGCATCGGATGGCGGCCCATGGCGTTGAGGATCTTGCCGACCGGGCCGTCGGTCGGCACCGGATAGCTCACCGGCTTCACCGTGCGGAAGGCGAACGCGCCCTTGTCGTCGCTGCGGAACTTGCCGCGCATGTTGAAGCGGTCCTGCTGCGGGTCCTGCGAGCTGTAGAGCGCGTTGGCGGCGGTCTGCCAGACATCGAGCACGGCGCCCTTGATCGGCTTGCCGCCGAGCGACAGCACGCGGCCCGATACCTCCGTGCGCTCGCCCGGCCCGCCATGCGCGATGTCGGCGCCGTTGGGCAGCTCGGGCGCGCCCTCGACATAGAACGGCCCCAGCACCGTCGACTCGGTGGCGCCGGTCGGCGTCTTGTGGTTGAGCGCGTCGACCAGCATCGATACGCCCAGCACGTCCGAGAGCAGAATGAATTCCTGCCGGTCGGCGTCGCATTTCTGCCCGGCTTGGGTGAGGAACTGGATGCCCTCGAACCACTCGGCCTCGGTGAGCTCGACCTCGCGCACGAAGGCGTGCACATGGCGGATCAGGCTCGACATGATCTGCTTGAAGCGCGGGTTCTCGCAGCGGGCGAGCCGCGCCAGCACGGCGTCGGTCAGATCCGCTTCGCTGAGGTTTCGCGTGGACATGATGTTCTCCCTGGGCTCAGGCGGCCGGGCGCCGGCCGTGATACGCGTCGTCGAGCAAGCGCCGCACCGCTTCGTACTCGACCGGGCGCGGATTGTAGTAGGGATTCTCCGTAGCGAGCTGCGCCGTGCGGTCGAGCCCGTCCTCGGGCATGCCGATATCCCCGAGCGCGATCGGCGCGCCGATCGCCTTGGCGAGGTCGTAGAGCCCTTGCGCCGCATCCTTGGCGCCGAGCCCGGCGGCGATGATTCGCATCGCCTCGGGCACGGCGGCGCGATTGTAGGCGGTCGCGTGCGGCAGGATCACGGTGTGCACCTCGGCATGCGGCAGGTTGAAGCTGCCGCCCAGCGTATGGCAGAGCTTGTGATGCAGCCCCATCGACACCGCGCCCAGCGCCGCGCCGGCGAGCCAGGCGCCGTAGAGCGCATCGCCACGCGCCTCGATGTTCTCGGGCTCGCGCACCACGATGGGCAGCGCCCGCGCCAGCGCGCGCAGGCCCTCCGCCGCCATCAGCGAGGTGATCGGGTTGGCGTTCTCGGCATAGAGCGCCTCGACGCAATGGGCGATGGCATTCATGCCCGACGGGCCCGACACCTTCGCCGGCAGCCCCACCGTGAGATTGGGATCGTAGATCACGACGCGCGGCTGCGCCTTGGCGTCGCGCGCCGTGCGCTTCAGCCCGCCCTCGGTCACGCCGTAGATCGGCGTCATCTCCGAGCCCGAATAGGTGGTGGGGATGGCGATGATGGGCAGCTTGGTGTCGACCGCGACCGCCTTGGCGAGGCCGATGGTCGAGCCGCCGCCGATCGCAACGATGCAGTCGGCCGCGACGCGGCGCGCTATCTCGCGCGCGGCGCGCGCGGTCTCGACCGGGACATGCATCACCGCCTCGGCATGGATGCCGGCGGTGGCGACGCCGAGGCGGCGCGACGCCTCGTCGGCGAGCTTGCGCTGGCCCGGCGTCGACAGAACCAGCGCGCGCTTGGCGCCGAGCGCCTTCACTTCGCTCGCGAGCCCGTCGATGGTGCCCGGGCCGAACACCACGCGCGAGGGAAGCAGGTCGTAGACAAAGCTGCGCATCACCACTCCTTGCACACTATTCGGTCACGCGCGCCACGGCAGGTGCGCGGCGGTCTCGACGAAGCACCAGGCGCCGTCGCCCAGCTCCGCCGGGAAGGGCGCGACGACGAGTCTGCCGCGGCGCGCGCTCTCGAGACCGCCGGCACGCAGCTTGGCTTGCGCGGTATCGAGCGAGCCGACCGCGACGCCGTAGCCGGCCATGAACGGCAAGCCCGATTTCGGCGGTCCCGGGAGGACGACACCGAGCGCGTCGGTGGTGGCCAGCTGCACGCGGCCGCGCTCGAGCATGATCGCCTGGCCCCAGCGGTTCGCCACCGCCGGGCGATCGGTGAAGCGCGCGAAGCGCCGCGCCGCCTCGTCGACATCGGCGACGGCGATCACGATGTCGACCAGCGCGAGGGCGCCGTTGGGATGGCCGAGCCAGCGCTTCTGCCACACGGTGTCCTCGGTGCGATGCGTCAGGATCTGGATGCGTCCCTCCGCCATCGCGCCGGGCTCGACGCGCGCCACGGTGAAGGCGGCCGTGCCGGTGCCGCTCTCGGTCGCGACCGGGCGCTCCATCTGCACCAGCGGCCGCGTCTTGAAGCCGGCCTCGGCGAGCCGCGCATGCGCCTTGGCGGCGTCGGCGACGGCGAAGGCGGCGAGATGCACGCCGGCATAGCGCTGGAGCGCCTCGTCGAGCTCGCGGCCGAGCGGCGTATCCGCCGTCTTGAAGAGGATCTCGAGATAGCCGCGCCGGAGCATCGCCGTGACGTTGCCGGTGCCGGTCGGGCGCGGCGCGCCGCCGCCGGGATCGGGGTTGACCTGCACCGAGATCGGCGTCGGCGCGAAGCCGGCGCGCTGCAGCGCCCGGCTCGCCGCTTCCGGCTCGCGCACGAAATGCCCGACATGGTCGAGAAAGATCTCGTCGCCGGCCGGCAGCTGGCGGTCGGTTTCCGCGGCGCCGAACACATGAGTCATGTCGGAGGCGCTTTCGGCGACGGCAGGTTTGCTCATGGCGAGGGCGCCGATCGCGGCGGCGTGCTTCAGGAAAGTGCGGCGCTTCAGGGTCATGCGTTATCCTGCCGCTTCCCCTCACCCTCCCGTCGCTGCGCGACGGGTCCCTGTGCAACCGGCAACATAGGTAACAAGTCTGACCGACGACATGGGTAACAGTTTTCCTGAATCGTTCACGACGTGTGTTGCGGTTGTTGGGCCTGTGGGGT
>Ga0073928_10007570_pt1 | contig 13986 bp, 19 predicted proteins | sample PaiPotPPA55metaG_FD_76969 | JGI IMG/M metagenome (GOLD analysis project Ga0073928, IMG submission 76969) | Iron sulfur acid spring bacterial and archeal communities from Banff, Canada, to study Microbial Dark Matter (Phase II) - Paint Pots PPA... ... | reverse complement strand
GTTAAGGAAAAAAGCTCTTCTTCGCTCATGTCGCTAATACATTCGCCGCTCCAATTGCCAAAGGTCTTAAGAATTCTGGCCGAGCCCAACGATGTGTTCGGTACGATCACACTACTCGGAGCGCGATCGCTTAACGGCTGAACTTTCCCTAGCGGCAGACGGTCCCGCCTTCCGCCAATACCGAGCTTGCGAGGATGCTACTAAATTGAGTGCAAGCATCGCCTGAAGCCCGCCTAAACTCGAATCCCACGCCATCTGGTATTTGCCCCTGAATTCCTTGCGTCTCTTATCTTAACCTTGGCTTGGTCAATGGATACATCCACTTTCAATCGGCATTTTTAGGCTGGAAACGCTTTCTCAGGCCCGCTATGCGAATCCAGGAATTATCCAGTGATGTAGTTTCATCCGAAGCGAGTTCGCCTCTTCGTCTTTCCTTGGAAAGATTTTCAACAACATCGATCAGCTCGCGAATGCCGTCTTTCAAATCCTCGATCTCGGCCTTCAATGCGGCGATCTGATTTGCGCCTTCGGTAACTGGGTTGTCCTCACTCATGCCCGCATCATGGATCAAATTCCATTCGTCATTGGTTATCGTTCTGGATGTCGGTAGGGGCAAATGGCCGACACCGGCCTTTTAAGTCGAAATACCGGGATGCCGGAAGAGATAGAGAGAACTGCCTTTGAAGGCTGTTGCGATGTCATTAAGAGAGAGCTGCGCAACGCCCTACAAGACATTACGCACATCAGAGAGAACAAGCCCGAAGCAAAACGCCGTTGTTTTCTTCTGAGGGTGGCGCTGGCTAATGCGCGACATTATCTGCTCGAATTGGAAACTATCCTGTGAGAAGATGAAAGCCCAGGATGAGGGTGGTCTAACTCCAACGATCTTCTGGACATCCACCGGAGTTTGAGGTCTTCTCACCCGATTCGGATATGGTATTTGCCCTCTTTCAAATTCCTTCCTTTTCGTCATCCTCGGTCTTGAAATGCTGTTTCAGACCTTCGATCCTGCGCCCGAATCTCTTTAGTGCTTCTTCAGACGGCGTAGTAATTGCGACATTTCCCTTTGCTGTCGAAAGATCCTCAACAGCGTCGATCAAGTCCCGGATGCCCTCTTTCAAATCCTCGATCTCGGACTTCAATGCTGCGATCTGGATTGCGTCTTCTGTGATTACCTGTTCATGACGGTCCACGTCACGCTTCAGATTGATCAAATCTTCTTCTTCGCTCATGACCGGCATCATGGGCAATTTCCTTATCCGAAGCAATACGGCGGAGATGAAAGCCGGGGTGAACGTTTAGCCTTTCAAAGCAAGTCAATCCAAGTACCCTATGAGCGTGGAGGACGGGATCTACCGCGCCGTTTTTGATTCCGAGGACACAGTCCTTGGCGAAGGCATTGTGGTGGTGAGAAAGAATAAGTTACATGGTGGTGATTCGGTCTGCATCTACCGAGGCGAGTACAGGCCGGAAGACGAAAGACTTAGAGTGGAGGTCGTCCGACACAAAGATGAACCGACGATTTTTGGCGACCTGAGCTACTACACCTTCACGCTAAAGTGCGACGAGAACGAGGATAAACTCTTGTTTTCTGGGCCGGTTGAGCAGCGACCCGATCGTACTATCACCGTCGAACTTATCTGGCTCGGATTCCTTATAGGGTAAGAGTTTGAGGTCGGCTTGAACCATGTCGATCACTCCGCAAGACCTCCAAAAACTACTCGACGAACGGGAGGCATCCAGAGCATCACGCAAACGTGCCTGGGAGAATCTTCAGGAGATCAGGTGGGTGTTGAAAGACATAGTCGGTATGGATCTGCCTCCACCGGCCCGCAAGACGATCGATCTGGAAGGCAGACTGGTTAAGGACGGCGTGCGCACCGCTCTTAGGGACCGCCAGGATGCTCTGAGCGAGTTGGTCGAGGCTATCCGCAAGTACCGGAAGCTTGCCGAGAAAACACCTCTGACGTTGCAGGGTTCGGATTTTGCTCAAGCTGTCGAGGAACTGAACAAGGCGATTGATCGGGCTGATGGATTGCTGTTGGACTGTTCCTGACGGGATTTCGGAGCGAGTCTGGCGTTTTCCGTATCGATCTGCTCTAATCGCAGTTCCCCGTTCCGATCGATGCCCTACGAAGCCACAGTCCATAACGTATTCATCGCCTCGCCGAGCGACGTCCGACCGGAGCGTGAAATCGCCCGTGAGGTAATTTACGAATGGAATGCGGCCCATGCAGAGTCAGAGAAGGCAGTTCTTCAGCCGATCGGATGGGAAACGCATTCTTACCCGGAGATGGGCGAGCGTCCCCAAGAAATTATCAATCGCCTTGTGATAAAGAGCGACATTTTGGTGGCGATATTTTGGTCTAGGCTGGGCTCACCTACGGGTGTAGCTGCCAGCGGTACGATTGAGGAAATCGAGAAACATCTCGGGGCAAAGAAACCGACCATGATTTACTTCTCGAATGCGCCAGTCCCGCACGACGTCGACACGAAACAATTGGAGGACGTTCGGAAATTGCGACAGAAGTACGAATCCGAAGGGCTGATCGGGACGTTCGCAAATTCGGGAGATTTTAGGCGCATATTCACTCGGGATCTCGCAGCCAGCATGGCGGAATATCTCAATTCACAGCCTTCACAAGGCCGCCATGAGTCCAACTCTCCGACCACCTCGTTGCAACCCGACCTGCGTTTCGTGATCGTTCAACATCAATCCTTTGTGGGTGTGATGCCACGCAGAGACGAAAGACCGAACGCGCAGATATCGACAAAATGGAATGTTACAAACGCATCGGTGTCGGGACTGCCTGTGCGGCTCCTGCGAGCACGCTTGGTAAAGCCACAGATACGAGATTCTCCGGCTCACGATATCGTGGCAACAGCCAATGCTACCGAAAACCTTTACAGCGAGACCAATGCAATTTCATCAGGAGAAACCCGATTGGTGTCCATTTCGCTCTTTTGTGCTCTGCCGTTAGAAATGCTGATCAGACAATTAGAGCTGCAAATTGTTGCCGTCGATCAGCTCTCACATGAACACGCGATGCCTTCGGTAACGCTTCCCGTTCTTGATCCATTACTGGAGAATTTGACGCGAAACAGGGAGGCTTCGCACCTGAAATGGACCGTCTATAAGTACGGATACCTTTTGAAGTGCAATCATGGCTATTATTTCGTCTACCTACAATTCGACGAGGAGAAAAGAGCTGACCGCTGGTTTACCGAATACGAGCCTAGAGATCAGGTGTTCGGAGAAAACGGGACCCTCACTGGTAACGTGCACGGGTTTCAGACTTTCGAAGAAGCTCAGGCGTACTGCGAAAAGGATGCCGAGGTTGTAGCTAGGCACCTGGGACTTTAGGGGTGATTGGGTAACCTGCATGCGGTGGCTCGTTCGTGGCATAGTTGAAGAACCGAACGATCGAACCACCGATCAACCGTTGTGGAAAAGATAAATATGAACACGAAGACATCCGAAGGAATAAAAAGCATTTCAGACCATCCAATCGTTTCGCGAGAAGAATGGGTTAAAGCTCGTAAAGAGCTGCTTAAGGAGGAGAAAGAGTTTACGCGGTTGCGAGATCGCTTAAGCCAACAACGAAGAGACCTGCCTTGGGCGAAGGTGGAGAAGGAATATATCTTCGACAGTCCAAAGGGAAAGGAGACCCTCGCGGACCTCTTTGAGGAAAGAAGTCAACTGGTTGTTTATCATTTCATGTTTGCCCCAGACTGGGATGAAGGCTGTCCACACTGCTCCTTCTGGGCCGACAATTTTAATGGGATCGGTGTGCATCTGAATCACCGCGATGTAACCATGGTCGCCATTTCCCGTGCTCCATTGGCCAAGCTGGAGGCGTTCAAGAAACGGATGGGATGGAGCTTCAAATGGGTGTCCTCCGGCAACAGTGATTTCAATTACGATTACCACGTATCGTTTACATCGGAGGACTTAAAGAAAGAGGTGTATTACAATTATGACCGGTTTAAGACCGATATGTCCGACCGCGAAGGGGCCAGCGTCTTCTACCGGGACGAACACGAAAATGTATTCCACACTTATTCATCTTATTCCCGGGGGATAGATATGCTGAATACGGCCTACCACTACCTCGATTTGGTCCCGAAAGGACGAGACGAGGCCGAGTTAGAATTCACGCAGGCTTGGGTGCGCTATCACGACAAATACTGACTAGACTCCTCCCGTGATGTCGAGTTCAGTTAGCCATCCCACTGCGCCCTGGAGACGTACCGGACAATCTGCTCGCCCGATGCCCCGTTTCGCGTTCGCCGATACTCAAATTCTTCGCGAGCGCAATCGAGCCTTCGCTCAATTGGTTTTGAAGTTAAACATCAACCAACCTGGTCCTGAGGTGCTCTATCAGATTATTTCCAAACGTGGACATCTGCGTCGCTCAGATCCTTGCATTGGGTTCAAATTGTCCGCCCTGATGAATTGCTCAAACACAAGCCGACTGGGAGGGTACGAGGGTCACGCGTATAGCCGACTATTTGACCATTAGAAGATGAATCGACTCAACGGCTTGAGCGTGTATTCGCAGACCTCTGATTCGGTGACGCCAAGGCAGGTTGCTATATCGTGGTAGTACATCGCCAGAAATTCTTTGATTTCGGTGGCAGCTTTGCGAGTAGTGAAACAACCTCTTCGCGCCCAGGCTCAGACACACCGCGTTTCTGTGCGGGTTCTACCAGTCCGCCATGCTCTGCTATCGGATGCATCTCTCCCCCTTTCCATCTCCGAACTGACGAGTGGATCACACTAACCCTACAAAAGAAGAACGCACCCGTAAAGCTGCTGATCCACGCAAAATGCTCCTAGAATGTGGCAAATGCAGCATCTTCACAGACTATGGCAATTGTATATTGCCCGAGCAAAGGCAACTTAATGGTCCTAGCGCAGTTTGCCAGCGGGGCTGGAAACGCGGGGCGACACGGTTCTTCAGTGTCAAATTGACAAGGTGTTTGAGTCGATGCCTCGCTTCCATAGAGCGCCAGTGTAGCGTTTCGATAAACCGGGTAACTTGGTCAAGTTATCCTTTGCCAAAGATTGCGTCGAAAAGGACTCCGAGCGCTACAATTATACCTGGGATAGTCAAAATTATGTCTGTCTCATTCATAGGTGAACTTAACGAGATTGTGATTTTTCGGCCTGCTACAGCCCACCCAGAGCCCATAGCACTCATAAGAGTCATAAAAGTCAACTACTTCTGGCTTGGACACTCTACGAGCATCCCGGACAGGCATTTCAGACCATCACATCAGGCTGACCAGGGAGCACCAGCAATGGCAAGGGAGTAGCACACAGAAAGCACTCCGTTTTGCCGGTAGTGCACGATTGTTGTTTGTGCACCGTGCACCTGCACTTCCGATGGTAGTGGTTGCCTAATGCTCAAACAGCAGAAAAGGAAGGTTCGCGTCGGCTTCAATCCGAAGACGCAGCAGAAGATCAAGATTCCGGCCAAGACCGTCGTCAAATTCCGAGTCGCCAAGGCGGCAAAGGACGCGGTTCTGGGGGTAAAAAAGTAGCCTCGCGGGTAGCCAAGAATTTATACAAGTTCTGGCCAGGTATTGATAGCCGTATAGTGGTGCCGCTGCCAAATTTTTGCTCCTGTTCGTTCTTTTCGGCCAGTGAAACATTTCGGGAGTGCGCCGCGCTCAGAGGTAGAACCACGCCGACCAGACCGATGATAATGAGGTAGATTGCCACGATATAGTTGAGTAGGTGCGGAATGATCAGAATCAGAATACCGGCTTCGCATCACCAGTGACGCGAAGGATGAGCGTCCGGATGTCGAATTGGTGAGAACGCGATTCCAAAGGCCTCCCCAAGGCCAGTAGTCAAGTCGGTGAACGACCGCAATGGTAGCACGTTCCCGTTAGCCAGCCGCGCGAAGACGATGACCGAACCAGGAGCCGAAAAAGGCGATGGGTTTGTCATCACAAAGACATCGCCAGTGTGGGGATTCCCAGCGAGTCCGTAAATGCTCGTACCGTTCAGTCCCGTAAGTGTGCCGCTGATCGTTCGTACAGGAGCGGTGTTTCCATTTCCATCGGACGGAAAAACGCTGACGTGCGCGTTGGGATTGGGTGAAGTGCCTCCTCCCAGGAACTCTCGGGTCGAGACGCCTACGTAGATTCGGTCGTTTAACGGCGAATAAGCCACGGTCGGGACGGTACCGTCGTTGCCTCCCAAGCCTGTATTCGATCCTCGAATGATGCGTTTGGGCGATCCTCCTTGAGCCTGAGGCGCAAAAATTTCGATGGCGTTGCCAAGAGTTGAACTATTCACTCCCACGATCACGTTATCCTCGTCGTCTATGGCAACGCTAATCGGGGTTCCGTCAAAAGAGACCGTTCGCAACGGAGAGACTGGCCCGCTCGCTCCAGGCGTGAACACCTGCATGAACGGGCCTTGTCTGCGCACAATAATGACATAGCCTTTAGAGTCGACCGCGATCGACAGATTGTCGCGATCACCGGTGTTACCGGAGAAAGATCGAATCGGCGCGACATTACCATTGGCCTGCGGCGGAAAGATCAGCGTCTTTGCATCGCCGCCGATAAAATTCTGCACAAAAAGGTCCCCGCTCGTATCAAAAGCCAAGGTCTGATCGTCGGAAATGAGCGTGTTAGTTCCTCGAATCGTCAGGATCGGAGACACGGAACCGCATGAGCCTGGATCGTAAGCTGATACGAAACCGGGACCACCACCGCTGGAATCCGCAGCGTTAGCGACATACAGGAGGGGTACGGCCTGGGCTGCTAGCGGCGATTCGTCATCCACCGCGGCTTGTGTCTTCAAAATTGCGATAAGCGCGAGGCTTCCAATCATCAGCGAACGTGTTAAATTTTTCATGGGGGAACTCCAGTAGGTTCGAATTAGTCGGCCTAAATGAAGTATACCTCGGGAACCCATCTGTTGAACAGTCGTTCCTCTCGGTAGCTCCGAGGGAGTCTCTCCCTCTCTGCCGAATTTGTTGCGATCAGGAGCGGGGGAGACCGGTAAAAACCTGGGAGCCCGTGACGAATCTACCACGACCCAGCAATGCAATCAGGGTTGCAGGTTCGAGCCATGCCGGGTGCAAAGCAAGTTCCAGAGCCGATTGACTGGCGATTAAAGCCCTCAAAGGAAGAGAACTAAAAAATCTGTTAGCCAATCGTTAGCCAGTTTTGAGGTCCAAACGCACCAGGACTCGATTTCTGCGCGCGTTTGGCGATGTGTCCGGGACGTACCCGCCACACGCGATCACGAGTCAAATCGGTAATTAATTTTTGGTTCTCAGGGAAATGAGAGTCAAAAAGGGATCATTGTACCGGGCCTCTTCGACGCGTTTGGCGTTGGCTAAACCACGTCCTGTTAGGCCACTTTTCTCAACCACATACTGCCACCGGTGTTATTCAAGAACCCGGCCAGTCCATCTCGGAAAAGCTCTGGGAAAGAATAGCCTGCAAATGGGTTGAAAGCCATCACCTGAAAGTCCCGGTTTCCAATGAGAGACGCTCTCAGAAATATGGACTCGTTCCAAGCACGGGCCGTCGCGAATCCAACTGACTGGGTATGAGAACGGGTAAAAAATGTCGTGGAAATGGACAAGCACGCCCCGCCTTAGTCGAGGGAGAATCCGCAGAAAAATGATGGCAAGGTCGCTCCCAATCTTGGCTACGTGAGAGGAGTCAATGAACAAAATATCTTGTGCATCCAGTTGGTCGAAGACAGACAACGAAACTTCCTGAACTGGCTGCACTAGGAGCCGTTCCCGAGGGCTCATTGTGGACAACGCCACCAACGGGAGAACGCTTCTAAAGTGGCAACGCATTTGGCCGTATTGGAAGGTATGGACAAGAAGACCGGCCCTCGTTACCTGCCGCGTCTAAACATTCTCGGATGCTTCACACTCGTTCACGCGTTCCGAACGGGGAAACCGCGAAAACTGGCGTGCGCCATGACACTACCGACGCACACCGGCCTCTGAAACAGTCCGTGCTTCCCGGTATCGACCAGAGAATTTACTCACGCTTCCGCTGCCCATCGCATTCCGGTCAGACTTGCAAGCTCTCTTTAATTTCGCATTATTTTGGGATGCCTCCCGAAAATAATTATTACAACGAAGTCATTCTTAACGACCCCACGCTTACGGTAAACAATCCGGTCGAGGGTCATGAAATCCAAATCATCATCGGCAGCCCATCAAAAGTCGCAAAGGGTACCTTAATTGATTTTGCCAAGAAGCTGACGGAACACACGCGGGTTAATCAGGGTTGGAGCGGCGTACACGCAATCGTGGAGTCTAGGGAGTTACGAGATTTGTCACCGCTTGGAGAGCCGACGCATACCGAAGGCGACCTCAACGCTTGGATTCTCTAATCAGAATCTACGTCGAAACCTTACGGGTGATCAGGATCTGAACTACGACGACCATAACCGGATCGTCCTGACTGCGTCACACTGCCTGCCGTCTTCCCGGCCTGGCATCGCGTATCGTACCCTTGCGGAGCGAACCTACAAGGCGCTGCTCGCGCCACTGGGTAGGAAACTCGCCGTTCTGGGCCGAGTGTCTATTTCGCTGATCCGATCTCCGACATCGCAGTCCTCGGCTCACCCGATAACCAGGAATTGTCTGACCATGCCATACCTAAAAACACGATCAACCAGTGGAAAAAAGTATGGGAGAAGCTGATTCGACGGGGTAAGATTTATCAAAAATGAGAATCGAATTGGCTGGCACCCGTGAGACGGATTCCAGTGAGGGAGGAAGGGATCGGAGTGAGCGACCCTCATACCTCTACTTGGCGATCTCTCTAATCCGTGAACTGCATGATAGAAAGTGACGCAAATGACTCCAATTCCCGCAAAAGTCCTGAAGAATCCCGGTGAGTTCGACTGGGATGTCGCAACGGTTTTGAATTCAAACACAAACGAGGCGGGACCGTTCGACTTGAATCCCGCCCTGGGACGTGAAGAGGCGTTATCGCTACTCTCTCAGAAAATCGCACAGCTTCCCCCTGAACTGAAGAAAGTTTTGGCGATGCACTATCACGAGCATATACCGTTGTCCGATATAGCAGCCTGCTTTGGCGTGACTGAATCCAAAATCTGTCAAATCGATGCTCAAATTGTTGCTTTGCTGCGCAACTACCTCTGGAGAGAACCCGTCAGTGCGTCTTTTTAAGAGTCTGATTTAGCGGTCTTACATCCGCGAAGGAGTGCATCCGCGAGGAAATAATCGAAGTTTCTGGCTATGGGTGCCACTCATATGCTATCCGCCATATTTGAGCGCTTTATAACAATGAAGAAGTTGTTAATCCCACTCATTAGCTTCACATTTATTTGCACGGTAAAGGCTACCAATATCGACGATGTGATAATAAAGGGTTTGCCGGTAAAGGTGCTTTCCTCCGGTAAAAGCTACAAAGTATTCGAACAGTATCCGTGGGAAGGTCATTCTTCTAACTATGGTCCGAAAGGGAACCGTTTAAATTCCAGTTATGGCGTCGGAGTGGGTAAAAATATTTTTCGCTCTTTGCAATTGCGACATGGAGATTGGATTCATATGCCGGACATCGGTTGGCGGCAAATTAATGAGTCTTCTAGCAAAAGGGATAGTATCGAATTTTTCGCGACCTATCGGGATGAGTACAAGAGTAAGTATCCTAGAATAACGATTGATATGGTCGCCTTTGCTTTGCGCTCTAATCAGGAACCGTCGCTTGCCTCCGAATTTTAGAATGCTCGAACTCCATCCGGTTCGACCAGAATCCGATTCTGGCGCGTTTGACGATGTGATCGAAATGACAATCCCTCCCGGATTGTGACGGGAGCGAACATTCCGATTTGCCATCGCAGACCGTCAGCCCGCCTCGTCCCGTGGTGCGGCATCGGTATGCGCGAGAAGGCAAGCGTACTGAGCGATTTGAGCAACGTGCTCGCCGCTGTCCGCTTGAGTCACGCCAAGCGTATGCTCAAGAATAGGCCAATGATAATGAGGTAGATTGCCACGATATAGTTGAGTAGGTGCGGCATGATAAGAATGAGAATACCGGCGATCAGAGAGATTAAGGGTGACAATGAAATGCCAGCGACGAGGGATAATGCGATAGCCATTGGTCAATCTCCGGAGTGGATGGTTTGGTGTTTCTATCGGAGGGTTATCTAGAAAGCAAGGCACGCATAGATAGCCGGATATACATTGGGAAAAAAATTCCTGTCCCCTACACGATCAGGTCGCCAACCGCAGCGGCGTCGGGAGCAGCGCTATCCGTACGATATAGCATGGGGGCATGTGCTATGACTGCTCCTTTCATTCTTGAGGAAGGGACGAAAGGCAGATAAATTAGAGAACGGCCAACGAACAGAGACTGGAGCGGGTCACGGTCAAGAGGGTAAAGATCGATGATGAAGTCATTGCTCTCGACGTCGTTAGGCGCGCCGAGAAGAGATTCGTATTCGAGATCATGCGCGACAACCGCTTGGTTGCGACGAGTGATGAACACAAAATGGCCAAGGGTGCAGTCAGGGCGGGAAAGCGGATCTGGAAGCGGACAGTCAAGGATGCATTAAAAGAAAAGTTGGACAGTAACCTGAAAACCGACGACGTCTGTGCGCCCTCGGCAGCGGCCCGAGGTATCGGTTGCCAATCGGCGGAGCCGCCGCCTTCCGGTGGCATCCGGACGCACCAGGATTCGATTCTGGCGCTGTTGACGATATGTCCGCCATTCATTTGTGGGGGGACACTTCCGAAACGTGGACCGCTTAACAGTGGGATCGGAGTCTCGGCTTCCCCATACTGGAACGCCGTTAGCAAGATCAATACCATCGCAACTCACCCATTTGGGGGAGTGACAACTGACGCGATAGGTGAGAAGCTGCCCTTGGATCTGTCCGAACATTATCGTCCGATTTCCTCCTCCCCCCTGATGCCGGTTGTTTCAAGCGTCGCTCGGTCCAGGGTATCGCTCGATTGTAGATCGCAGAGGAACTTGTCTAGGAAAAGTCGGCCTGTTCTCTGCCTTTATTTTGCCTTTCGCTAGTTAAGAGGTTGTGCAGGCCTGTTTCGCAGAGACTTCGAAAACACTAACTTCAACAAACCTACCGATCAGAAGGGATCGCAATTATGCTAGCGCACGATCAAATGCCCATTGAGGCACACGCCAAGGCCTTAAGCTTAACCGGCGTAACAGAGCATAAGACTTCGCAGGAATTCGTCAGAAGCATTCAAGTTTCAGCTGCTTCCGGTACACGAAGCACTATTCTGCTTCTGATGCTGGTGGGACTAGCCCATCCGTCGGCGCTCCGAGCCCGAGCAGACCAAAACGAGAATACGGTCAAGATCATGACGCAAAACGTGGATGCCGGAACCGATTTCGGCTACCTCACTGGTCAGGTGGCTTTTTTGCAAGGTGTCGATATGACGTTTCAGGAGATCAATGCGAGCAACATCGCTTTTCGCGCCGCACTGTTGGCCAGCGAAATCGCCCACAAACTTCCAGCTCTGGTCGGCCTTCAGGAGGTAACCTTGTGGCGTACAGGGGCTCTCCATCTGTCTGCAACCCCGCCGTCGGCTACGGTGGTCTTGTACGATCAACAGAATTTGTTGCTCGCTGCCTTAGCCGCTCACTTAGCCAATTACACGCCGGTCGCTGTTCAGACACTGACGGACGTGGAAGTTCCCGTTATCGCAATAGGAAAAGACGTGCGGTTCACCGATCAAAATGTCGTTCTTGTGCGAACCGATTTGAGGCAGCAGCTGGCGCTCTTAAACATTCAGATGCATCAGTTTAAGGACCAAAGCGTGCTTCCAACTCCCGCTGGAAATATCCCAATTCTGAGGGGTTGGATTTCGGTGGATGCGCATGTCCAGGGCAACCTATTGCGTTTTGTCACTACACACCTAGAAACTTCCGCTGACCCGGTTACTCAGCTGAAGCAGGCAAACGAACTCGTGCAAGCCCTGAATTCCGAGGATAACCCTCCGGTAGTTCTGTGCGGCGATTTCAACGCCGATGCGGACACGCCCAATTCCACGATCGCGGCCATTCTAAAAGGGGGGTTTACCGATGCTTGGCCCACACTACATCCGCTGGAACCTGGATTTACCATCCCTCTGTATGTCGAAGATAATCGCTCGCCACCTCCGTTTACTGTCAACTCTACGCCCTCTCATCGAATCGATCTTGTGTTTGTGCGGGATCTCCGCACGACGCGAATCCATCTTATCGGGAACCAAGTCTCTCCGCCCTGGCCGTCCGATCACGCAGGGTTGGTTGCGTCCGTCCCAATTGACCAATAGCTAGGTTACGCGTAAGAGCATTACATGGTTCAGAGGCGCGGAGTTTGATTTCCGCCCAGATGTTCCAGTCGGTCAAGAATTATGGAGAGGGAATGGTATAGCATCAATAAAGGCCGGCTACCAATTTATCGTCATTTCGCATTATATTTAAATTTTTGTCTTGAAGTACATGTGATCTGTGCATACTCTTAGCGGTATCTTACGAACGTTTGTCGTTCGATTTCCTTTTCCCCCTGACGCCGGTTGTTTCAAGCGTCGCTCGGTCCTGGGTATCGCTCGATTGTTAGCTCGCAGAGGACCCTTTTTCCGAAAAGGCTGCCTATTCTCTGCCCTTCTTTGTCGTTTCTATTAACTAAATTAATCAAGTTTGAGATGAAGGTTTCTCGACCAGGAGGTAATATGCGTAAGATTTGGATTGCTTTGCTCGTGATAGCGCCGTGTCTGTTTGCCCATGGCGACGAAAAGAATTGTAAGGAGGTTAGGGGGGATTGTGACTAACGTCCTCGATGAATCTGGCATGGTAAATGGCATGAACTTCGGAAAAACAACTCTTGGCACCGTAACGGGTGACCTCAGAGGAGCTATTGGCGTCTATTTCTTAAGCATCACAGGAGTAGGGACACCTAAAGTCGTCGCAACGGTGCACCACCATTGGGTGACTGAGGCTGGTGACACCATATTTCTGGAAAATGCCACAGCGAATGCGTTTCAAGTTGGCACTCTCGCTAACGTGTACGGAGTCGGAGATGATAGCTACACTATCAACATCATTGGTGGAACTGGCCGCTTTGCTGGCGCAACTGGAAAAATAAGCACCATAGGCGTACTCGATATAAACCAAGGCAAGGTTGTCCTTCGCTATCAGCGGGAGATCTGCTTCGAACAACCGGAGCACTAACCGCACCAGGAATTAATCCGGCTTCACACGAAAACTATACCAAAAAGCAAGCGATAGCACAGAGATCAATGGGAGTAATATTAAGGATCTGTTGGCTACGTCACGTTGGTTCGCCGGTCCGCTTCCGCCTAGTGAAGCCACGGCATTCTTTACGTTCACAATAGCCCCGGTCTTTTACAGTAGGCATCTCCAACGGGAATGTGAGTGCGCTGCTTCATCCCAGCGCGACTTTTAAGTCTATTTAAACCGAACTTCCAATGGCAACTGGAATGACTTTAAGAGCTTCGCGCTTGGAAAGCTGATTGCGACGCTCGAATTCGGAGCGACGCAGGATGTCAGTACCGGCTTAGTGCAACGGGTTATACATCCGCCAGTCTGGTAAAAAGTAGCGACTTCGAGTTTCATGGGCGTCTGTTAAATGTCAGAGATATCATTCCCCACGGAGTTACAATAGCATTCACCGTCAATCCCAAGCCCGTTAACACCCGCTTCCTGCCGATTTTCTCTCTCGGCTTTACATCGTTTGCGATCGGTGCTGACGGCGACCAAACAGAGTGAACCAGTCAGATGTTTTAATCGTCGATCCAAAAGGAGGATATCATAAAAAATAATACGAGACGCTTCGTAGCGATAGTTGTAGTCGGTTTGGCTCTAGTGACGCCGATAAGGATGGCGCTTGCAGACTCCGAAAACAAGGCGTTTACAGAGTCCGAATCTTTCAAACAATTAAGCGCTGAGTGGTGGCAATGGGCACTCTCGATTCCGACGTCCGAAAACCCT
>Ga0073928_10007569_pt1 | contig 13986 bp, 17 predicted proteins | sample PaiPotPPA55metaG_FD_76969 | JGI IMG/M metagenome (GOLD analysis project Ga0073928, IMG submission 76969) | Iron sulfur acid spring bacterial and archeal communities from Banff, Canada, to study Microbial Dark Matter (Phase II) - Paint Pots PPA... ... | reverse complement strand
TTCCAGTTCTCCAAACGCTAACTTAGCAACAAATCAGTTACGGCACGGTCAAAGTGTTCGCGCATGATGCGCGCATGTTTGAGCTTGCACCGCGACTCGTCGCTGCGCTCGGGGCAGCGAATCAACAACTCGGGCGCGATGCCCTCGAGGCAGCCCGCGCGCAAACCAATCTGGGAGGGCGCAACTCCGATCGCACGATGGCATCGCTGGCGAAAGCGGCGGTCTTCACCGAAGCTGTGCTCAGCGCCATGCACGCGCGGCTGCAAGAGATCAAGTCGGTAACGAAATGACCGTGGGCGCGGACCTGCTTTCGGTGGCTGCGAGCGGGATGGATGCCCAGCGGGCGGCACTAGACGTGGCCGCGCGCAACGTCGCGGCTGCCGAAGCCGCGGGACCCGGCGGTTCTTACGACCGCGAGGTTCCGCAATTCGCCCTCATGCGCGGCGCGGCGAGCGATGATGACTCGGGCGAAACAATCGTCTTTACCGGTGCGAGGCGACAGACAGGAACGAGCGTCGATCTCTTGAGCGAAATGATCGACGTGATGAACGCCTCGCGCGCGTATGAAGCAAACGCGTCGGTGTTCGACCTTGGCAAGCGTCTTGCCGAGCGCACGATCGATGTGGAACGGCTATGAGAGTCGTGCCGCTGCAGCCGGATGCGCCGCAACCCGCCCTACCGGCGCCGGCAGGCGGAGCATTCAGCCGGGCGGTAAGCGCTGCCGCCGATGCCCTGCAGCAGGCGGATGCTGCCGAGAACGCCTACGCCGCGCGCGCGGGAAGTTTGCAAGATGCCGTCTTGGAGCGCGCTCGCGCCGATGTGGCGCTCTCGATAGCAACGGCTGCCGCTGGGCGCGCTACTCAAGCCATACAGTCGATCCTGAACCTGCAGATCTAAGATGCCGGCGTGGCCAGTCGCCTTGAAGCCCTGGTTAGGCTTCTCTCCACGCTTTTGGCTTGTCGCGTGCGGCGCGGCCGCCGTGGTCGTTACTTGCGTCGCGATCCTGATGTCGCTCGCAGGGGGCTCACGGGCGGCGCTCTTCGCAACGGCTTTGCGCGCCGAACAGCTCGATGAGGTTGAGCAGCATTTGGGCGAGTGGAGCGTGCCGTTCACGCCGCTTTCAGACAACGTCTTGGTCGACGGCAAGCGCCGCGGCGACCTGCTCTTACGGCTCTCGCTTGCGGGCGTGCCGCACGCGCACATCGAGAACTCCAGCGAGATGCTCGCTAAGATTGGAGCGCTGACGCCGCAGAGCATTATCGACGAGCAAAAACGCGACGGTTTGGCCGCCGATTTGGAGCTGGCGTTGCGCGGCATCGACGGCGTGCAGGACGCGAGCATCATCGTCGCCCCCGCGAAGACGGCTGTTTACGCGGACGAAGAATCTCATGCGGCGACAGCCAGCGTGAGGTTGCACCTCCGCGTGGGCGCTCATCTCTTGGCGAACGCGATCGCAGGCATCCGCGCGTTTGTGGCGGCCGGCGTGCCGGGCTTGGACGGTAAGCACGTGACGATCGTCGACGATCGCGGCGTCGCGCTCGAAGATCAAGCAGCCGGCGCTGACGCTCAAGAGCTGCAGGCTTCGCTCCAGAGCGCCTTGGACGCCGCTTTCGGCGCTGGGATCTCGATCGTGCGCGTTCACATCGAGTACAATCGCCGCGCCGAGCAGATCAAAGAAGTCCGCCGCGCACCCAGTGCGCCGATTCCAATCAGTTCAGCGCGCAAACAGTACGCAAGATCGGAACAGAGTGCCGATAGCGGCACCGACGTTCGCGAGGATCAGCTCTCTGTACCGGCGGGCAGCATCGCTCGTCTTTCAATCGCGATCGCCGTTGACCAGCACCACGAAGGCGAGCTCGATCAGATCCGCGCGCTGGCCGCCGCCTCCGCCGGCTTCGATCCGCGCCGCGGCGATGAGATCGACGTGCAAGCCGTCCGCTTCGGGGCAAACGTTCCGCCGCGCAGAACGCTTTGGTTCGGCGTCTTTGGAGCGGCTTTGAGTGTGGCTCCGACTTTGATTGTGTGCGTCGCGATGCTCGCCGGGTTGCGCATCGGCATCAAGCCCACCGTCGCACTCTTGAAGACGATCCTGCGGGAAGCGAAGGTCGCGCGTACGCAGCGCGCTGCAGCCGGATTCCCGCCCACTCGGGTTCGCGGCATCTTACGCGACGAGCCGCCGCATACTGCAGCTGCAATCATCAGCGCGTTGCCGGCCGCGACGGCTGCGGCCGTGCTCGACATGTATCCGGCGGAAGAACGCGCGGCCATCATCCGGCGAATGTCGCGAGCTCAGTCGCCGCTTGTCCCTGACGTTGAAACAGTGATCGCGAATGCCTGAGTTTCGAAGCTTGGCCTCGTGGCTGGCTCCCTGCGCAATCGACGCGCCGACCGCGTCCAAGGCGCCGCAACCGGTGGTCGAAGCGATTGCCGCCGATCGAGCCGACCTGGTAGATGAGGACCAGATGCTGCGCGAGGTCCGGTACTTTCGGGCCCACCTGCGTGAGGCGCTGGAGAATGCGCTTGCGACCTTGCTCGCTGACATTGCGAGCGAGATCGTCGCGCGCGAGCTCTGCGTCGCACCGGCCGATATTTCGCGGATCGTCAGCGCAGCCGTGGAGCGCTACGAATTTGAAACACCGCTCCGCGTGCACGTGCACCCTGAAGATGCGCCGGCGTTGGGTTCATGCGAGCTGCCGGTGCATCCTGATGACACGTTGAGGCGCGGCGATGCAGTGCTGGAACTGCGCGGGGGCGCGATCGATCTGACGCTGGGTGTGCGGCTGGAACGGTTGCTTTCAACTCACGGGCCGTGACCGGGCCCAGCCTTGGTCGGGTCTTGCGTGCGCGCGCGGGAGTCGTGCAGGTTCAACTTCCTGCGAGCGCAGTCGGCGAAGCTGTCGAGATCTGCGCGGGCCATGCGAAGATTTTCGGAGTCGTCCAGAGCGTTGGCGACGGCATTGCCTCGCTAGCGGTTCAGGGTTCTATCGAGGGCGTCATGGTCGGCGATGCGGTGCGCGCGCTTCCTGGCGGATTGACGGCGCCCCTGGGTATGGTGGCGCTCGGCCGTGCAATCGATGCGCAAGGCACTCCAATCGATTGCGGACCGGACCTCCGCGCTCGCCGCCACAGAATGGAACTGCGTGCACCGGCGCCCGCGGAGCGACGGCCGCCTAAAACTCCCCTCTGGACTGGCATTAAAGCAGTGGATGCGCTGATGACGATCGCGCGTGGCGCACGCGTGGGCATCTTCGGTGCACCCGGTGTCGGGAAGTCGACCTTGCTTTCGACCTTGGCACGAGGAATCGGCGCCGACGCCATCGTGATCGGCTTGATCGGCGAACGCGGCCGTGAAGCCGCCGAGTGGGTGCGGCACATCAGCGAGCGCGCTACGATCGTCTGCGCGTCGAGCGATCGTTCGGCGGTAGAGCGCGCGGCAGCAGCGCGTACGGCGATGGCACAGGCCACTGTGCTGCGGGCGCGAGGCCTGCACGTACTGTTGATCCTCGACAGCCTCGCACGGCTGGCCGCTGCGTTGCGTGAAATCGCAGTCGCTTGCGGCGAGCCCGTTGGTCGCGGCTCGTTTGCGGCGAGCGTCTTCGCCCAACTCGCGAGTTTCGTGGAAGTAGCGGGGCAAACCGCGCGCGGCTCTATCACCCTCATCGCGACGATCTTGACGGAAGGCGTTGACGAGCGCGATCCGATCAGCGAAGCGGCGCGATCGTTGCTGGACGGTCACATTCATTTATCGCTCGCGCTCGCGCACGCCGGACGTTACCCTGCCGTTGACGTGGCCGCTAGCGCTAGCCGTTTGATGCCAAGCATCATCACCGCCGAGCATGCTCGTGATGCTCAGGCTGTCCGGCGCGCCATTGCGGCGCTCGGGGAGACTGAGGACGCGCGTTCGCTCGGCCTTCCGCAACGCGATCCTTGGGTCGTGGCTGCGCAAACGCACGAGCCGAGCATCGAGCTCCTCCTGCGGCAGGACGAGGAGCCTGTGCCTGCGGCGCGCACGCTGGCCGAGCTACACCGAATCGCACATAGCCTCGTCGCCGAAACCGTTACCGCAGGGCCTTCTCGCGCGTTAAAGCAGAGCGCGTGCCCTCGTGAGCCGAACGCGGCATCTCGACGGACCGCGGGTAAGGAAGATGAAAGCCTAGGATGCCAAGAAGGAATGACCGGTTGACGTTCTTTGGCGCGGTTTTCACTCTGGCGGCGATAACGGTACCGCCGGCGGTCCCGGCCGCGTCGTTGCCGCAGGCCGCCCAGATTCTCGCTTTGCACCACGCGGCGCTCGCACCGCACGGCGCCTCGCCGCCCGCCGTATTGGAATCGAGCGGAACGCTCACCGGCGCGAATCTGAACGGCACCTTTGCGACTTGGCACGATCCCGATCACGACCGCGTCGATCAGATCCTGGGCATACGTCAGGAGCGAACGCTACGCATCGGTGAACGGCAGTTCTTGCAAAACAGCAGCGGCAACGTCATCGAGCTCAAGGGGTTGCTCCTGAGGCGAGCGCGCACTCAAGACTTTATTACGTCCGCGGACCTCTTCGGCAAGCCGCAGTACTCGACAGTCGTGGGTGCTGCAACGCTGCCCGACGGTCGCGATGTGATCCAACTCCAAGTGTCGCCGCCCGGCGGTGAACCCGAAACGATGGACATCGATGCGCAAACCCATCTCCTGGACCGCTTGGAATACGTTGACGGCGATGGAATGTTCACGATCGATTTTTCGGATTACCGGCCTCTGGACGGCTTTCTTTTTTCGTTCAAGCAGGTTCAGTCCGACGGCGACCATCCATACGACATCACGCAAATCGTAACCGAGATGCTCCCAAAGCAGAAGATTTCGCCCGAAACCTTCGTGCCGTTTGTGGCAACTCACCTCAAAGCCGCCGCTCCGATAACCATCCCGATCACAGAACGTGCCGGCGCACTCTACGCGGATGTCTCGATTTTCGGAAGGACGTTCTCCTTTCTGATTGACAGCGGAGCGCAGGGAGTCGTCCTGGACTCGCGCGTCGCGGCTTCACTCACGCTCGAACCCGAAGGTTCGTTCGAGGCGCGCGGAGCCACGCGTAGCGCCGGCATCGGTGTGGCCGCGCTCGATCACCTGCTGATCGGCGGCGCAGCGCTGCCGGTGCACGTTGTTTCGGTCTTGGACTTGAACGCTTCGACGGCCGGTCGTTTTCCGATCGACGGCATATTGGGATTCCCGCTCTTTGGCGCATGCCAGGTGACGATCGATTATGCCCACAAGCGCATGACAATTGCGCCGCCGGGCACGCAGTCGCCCCGCGGAGAGGCCTTCGATATTGATGTAGATCGCGAGCTGCTCGAACTAAATGCAACCGTAAACGGCGTACAAGGCCGTTTCCTCGTGGACACCGGAAACGGCAACGAATTGCTCATTTTTCATAACTTTCTCGAGGCCCATACCGGCATGCTTGCGTTCAATCCAACCGGCAGCGCCGGCAACTACGGTATCGGCGGCGCCACGCGCGCCTACGCGACGGACGTCGATGAGCTCGACATTGGAGCCTATCGGTTCTTCCACAGCTATGCGAACGTGATCTTATCCGACGAAGGTGCTTTTGCGGACCGGTTTGATGCCGGCAACATCGGGCTCGGGGTCCTGAAAAACTTCGTTGTCACCTTCGACGTACCAGACCGCAAGCTGTTTTTGACGCCCGGCGTAAACTTCAACGACGGCCGCGATCGGACCGTATTTCGGTAACACGCCTGATATACGGCGGCCATTGCGGCGCCGTAGGCTTGCAGCGAAAGGCAGGGCCGCACAGTGCAAGCCAAAGAGAGTGGCTTTAGTGTCTTAAGCGTACCGGTTGCGTCGTGCGATCGTCGCGCGCTTTCGGAAGCGTGGTTTTCTGCACTGCGCTTGAATCGCTCGGAACACGGACCAGCGCTTGCGCGGGGCGGCGTGCAACAGCGTCATCGGGCTTGCGCGTTGCCTAGGCCCAGTGCGGTGGCTGCGCATGAACTCAGCGCAGGGCAGCGCAGCGTCGCAAGCCTTCGCGCAACGCGCTCCGGACCATGCGGCGAGGATCTGGCGATCCAGCGAGCGAGGCCGCGGTCCACACTCGCGCAAAAGATCATCCGAACGTTTCTTGCGCGCAACCCCTGCGCGCGGCAAGCGTCATTCACGTTGGAGTCGGGGAAAGCACGCGTGCACATCGTGGTGCGTGCTACCGGTCTGACCACGCGGATTGTGGCCTTGTGCACCTCGGGATCGCGTAGCTTCGTTGCGCAAGCGCTTGAGGACGCACAGACGGCTTTGATCGCACAGGGCTTGCGCGTGCGCGCCGGCCTGCACGAGGTGACGCGATGATGGTTTCACCTTCGACGATGCGGGTATTGGACGACATTGCCCAGCGTGAACAGGAGCTGCGCGACGCGTTTACGCCGGGAGCAACTGCGCAGCACGGCGACGCCGCCGGTCCGCCTGCCGTAGAACCTGACCTCGGTCCCCTCAGCGTGGCGCCGCCAACGGATGCCTACTTCATCGCTCGTGACGAGCGCGGCAGACAGATGTTTTCGCAGGACGGCGTTTTCCACGTGCACGATGACACCCTGGTCGATCGGAATGGACAGCCTGTCCTCGGCTACCAGGGCGGCGACGGCCGATTAGCGCCTATCCGCGTCGATCCGGTTGATGCCGCGCTCGGACGCACGTCCGACCTGCGCATCGAACAAGACGGCCAAGTCTGCTACGAGCGCACCTCGATCGATCCGAAGAATGGTGAGACGGATCGCCTCCGAGTCGTCGCCGGGCGGATCGCGCTGGCGCGATTCTCAGCCGCTACGCGACTGCAGCCGATCGACGGCACGCGTTCGGTCGCGCCGCCGGGAGTCGGGCCGCACATCGGAGCGCCGGCCGACGGCAATTTCGCGCCGCTTGCGACCCACATGCACGAGCGGAGCCGGATCGACGTGCTTGCCGGCATCGACCGCTTGCAAGACGCCTACATGGCATTCGATGCGCTGCGCGCTGCGCACGGAGCCCAAGGGAGAGTCGAAAAGATCGCAATGGATCTGCTCAAGTGACGCTGGCCTTGGCGTTCGAGCCGCAGGCGGTAACCTGCGGCGGCCGCGCCGTGCGAAGGATTCGCTTCGAGCGTCGTTCATCGTTACCGGTTTCGGCCGCATGCGTCGTCGCAAATGGCATCCGGGAAACGCTCGGCGTGCTGATCGGTAAGCCCGTTCGCGTGCGCCTGATGGAACCGCTCATCCCCGATCCCCGCGCGTGGGCGATCATCGCTTCGCAGGCGCGGCTCTACGAAGTGCGTGGCGCCCTCAACAATGCGGCCTTCATTTTGCGGGGCACGGATGCGCTCGCATTAGTGCATGCGATTTTTGGCGAAGGCGATGGTGGCGCGGCACAAACGCTCTCGCCGATCGAAGAAGAAGTGCTGCGACGCTTGCTGCGTTCGCTCGCGGCGACGCTAACGCCCGTGTGCGGAAGCATGCAGGAGGTTTTAGGAGCTCGCAACGCCGCCCCGAGTTTTTTGACGTTCTTCGAAGTGCTGATTGAGGAGCCGGCAGCCGTGCGCCTGGGCATCGCGGTGGCGCGCGAAACGCTGCCCGATCCCGGACCGACGCTGCGGCCGGAAGACCTCCTCGATGTGGAGCTTGAAGCGACTGCCGAGTTTGCTTCGGCCACGCTCGACGCCGTTAGACTGTTTTCGCTCTTGCCGAACGGGGTTGTTCGACTGCACACGAGACTGGATGCGCCGAGCCGGCTGAAGATTGGCGGCACGGCAATCGCGCTCGGTCAGTGCGGCACGCGCGGAGAACGGCGCGCCTTCTCGGTCGCAGGCGAGGGCGCGCCAAAGGGCTGATGCAGAAACCGACTGGAAGCGCCACGCCGAACCTCGAGCTCTTGATGAACGTGAGTTTGCACGTTACGGCCGAGCTCGGCAAGTGCAAGCTGTCGGTGCGGGATGTTCTGGGCATCGGCACAGGCTCGATCATCGAGTTGGACCGCCTTTGCACCGACCCGGTGGATCTTTTGGTCAACCACAAACTTGTGGCGCGAGGAGAAATCATCGCGGTTGATGAGAATTTTGGCGTGCGTATCACCGAGCTCATCGGCCACGGATCGTGAACGCGTGGTTGACCGTCGCCAACCACGCGCACGCAACGCTGCCGCTGGACATTCTCGCGGGCTTAGTGCTGCTTTCTCTAGCGCCGTTCGTCTTGGTGATGTCTACGTCGTTCGTACGCATCATCGTCGTGCTCTCACTGGTTCGCTCCGCGATCGGCGCAGCGGCTTTGCCGCCGAACACCGTCTTAACGGGGCTGGCGCTCGTTCTGACGCTGGTGATCATGGAGCCGACAATCGAGGCGATTTCACACCAAGCGATCGAACCCTACGGTCAGGGCCGTCTCTCGCAAACCCAATTGATCGATCGTGTCTCCAGTCCGTTGCGCGCGTTCATGCTGCGTCAAACGCGCGCCAAGGACATCACGCTTTTTTCGCACGTCGCGCATCGCCCGTCTGAAGCGCTTGCCAAAACGCCGATCCTCGTGCTCATTCCAGCCTTCGTGGTCGGCGAGCTGCGCAGCGCGTTTGCGATCGGCTTTGCGCTCTACCTTCCCTTCGTGGCGATCGATTTAGCCGTTGCCTCGATCCTCATGGGCCTGGGGATGTTCATGCTGAGCCCGCCGGTGATCTCGCTGCCGGCTAAGCTCCTCCTGTTCGTGATCGTCGATGGTTGGGCGCTCGTGTGCGGAGGCGTCGTTTCGAGTTTCCGCTAAGAAAAAGGGCAAACCATGCGGATCGATCAGGCTCTGGCGACCTTCCGGCCTTTTTTTTCGTTCGAGTTCTTCCCGCCCAAGAGCGACGAAGGCCAGATTCAACTATTTCGCACGATCGAAACGCTGTGCGCGCTGCACCCCTCGTTCGTGTCGGTCACCTACGGTGCCGGCGGATCGACGCGCGCCCGCACGACGGCTTTGACCAAACAGATTCAAAATGAGATCGGCCTCACCGCGATGGCGCATATCACCTGCGTCGGGCACTCGCGGCGCGAGCTGCGCGAGATCTTCTACGACCTCGAACAAGCCGGCATCGAAAACGTGCTGGCGCTGCGCGGTGATCCGCCGCGTGGAGAACCATTTATTGCACCCAAAGATGGGTTTGCTTACGCCTCGGACCTGGTCGCGATGCTGGCGCGCGACTTCCGTTTCACGATCGGCGGCGCCGCTTATCCCGAAAAGCACCTTGAAGCCGAAAGCTTCGAGGCCGATCTGCAGCACGTCGCCCTCAAGGTGCGCGCCGGCGCACAGTTCCTGATCACGCAGCTGTTCTTCGATAACGAATACTATTTTAGGTTTGTCAAGCGCACGCGAGAGGTCGGAATCACGGTGCCGATCCTGCCGGGAATCATGCCGATCACGAGCTTCGAACAGATCGCACGACTGACGGCGATGTGCGGCGCTGCGATACCCCCCAAGCTCTACGCCGAATTGCACGCACGCGCCGATCAGCCCGATGCGGTCAAAGAGCTGGGCGTTTCCTATGCGACGCTGCAATGTCAGGACTTGCTGGCGCGGGGTGCACCGGGCATCCATTTTTATACGCTAAACAAATCGCCCGCGACGCGGGCGGTCGTGTCGGCGCTGCTGGCGGCGACGGCCTGGCAGCCGACGCCGCGCAACGGCGTGTTTCTCGCCTAACTTAAACATCCGCGCAAGAATCTCGTAATACTCGACCCCTACACTCCGTCGGTGGACGCGTTCGATCGCCTCCTGCGCGAGTCGCTCTTGGTGACGGGCATCCTGTGCCTGCCGGCGCTCACGATTGCGACCGCGATCGGTACGCTGATAGCCGTCTTGCAGGCGGCAACGCAAGTCCAGGAGCAAACGCTCTCACTGCTGCCCAAGCTCGTCGCCGTCGGACTTGCGGTCGCGATCGGTGGGGGTTTCGGCATCCATCTGTGTGCCGGGCTCTTCGATGATGCGATTCGACAGTTGCCTGAAATTACGCACGGTCTGTGAGTGCAACGGCCCTGCTTGTCTTTGCACGTTGCGCGGGCTTTGTTTTTAGGGCGCCCGGCTTCTCGCATCCCAGCGTCCCACCGCCCGTGCGCGCTGGTCTGGCGTTCGTTTTCGCGCTTGGTCTGACGCCGGGAGTCGCCTCTGTCGGGCGCGTCTTCGGCGCGCAGTTGGTGCTTGCGGCGGTGACAGAAGTGGCGGTCGGGGCCGCCATCGGCGTGGCGGCAGCGGTGCTCTATGACGGCGCATACGCGGCCGGACGCGCGCTGGACGATTACGTCGGCATTCGCGGCAGCATCCCAAATGCAGCCCTCTTTGCGGCCAGCGGTTTTGGACGAATTTGGTCGCTCACGTTTCTCGCCGGCTTCTTTCTACTGGACGGGTATCACGTCGTGATCGCTGTCTTGGCGGATGGTTTTGCACGACTGCCTCCGGGAACGTTGCCGCAGAGCCCCGCATTCGCACAGTTTGCGATCGCGCTGCCCACCCTAATACTCAAAGCCGCGCTCTTAATCGCAGGTCCAGCCATCGTCCTGGTGTTCGTGGCGCAGTTCGCGCTCGGCACGCTCTCGCGCGCGATTCCGCGCTTCGCCAGCTTTACGCTTTCATTTCCAATCAGTTTTTCAGCAGCACTGATCGTCACGCTCGTGATGGTCCCACTGCTCTTTCCGGCAGCCGGGCGTCCATGGCTCTATATCCCGTTTCTGGGCGTCGGCCGATGAGCGAGAATTCGGGCGAGCGGCCTTTCGAAGCCAGTCCGGCACGCCTGCGCAAGGCGAGAGCGGACGGAGACGTTGCCCGGTCGGTTGACCTTACCGGCGCGTTCAGCTTCGCGGCCGCGCTGCTAGCACTCGTGATCGGGATGCCGGCGCTCGGCGCGCGCGCGATCGTTGTGCTGAGCAGTGCTCTGGCGCATCCGCAGGTCGACTCCGTAACGCCTGCGCTGATGCTTGCGGCTTACGGCCTCGTGCCGAGCGTGGCTGCCGCATGCGCGGCAGTCTGCACCGGTGTGCTGCAGGGCGGCGTGCGCTTGGGCGCGATAGGATTGAAGCTCGAACGCCTAAATCCGGCCGAAGGCTTGCGACGCATGCTTTCGCGCGACGTCGCCATGGCGGCGCTACGGAGCGCAGTTGCGATATGCTGCACGATCGGCATGCTCGCGCCGCTGATCTTCAGCGTGCTCTCACGTGGTCTGCAAAGCAACGATAGTACCGCGCTTGCGGGCCTTGCGTGGACGGGCGCCACGCGCATCGGCTTCACCGGCGCGGGTGTCGCGATCGTTTTCGGCGCGCTCGATTTTGGACTGGTCGTCGTTCGTTGGCGAAAACGCTTGCGCATGACCTTCGATGAACTCAAACGCGATCAAAAGGAAAACGACGGCGATCCAATGGTGCGGAGTCGGCGTCGTGCGCTGCAGCGTGAAATCTCGCGCGAAGGATTGCGACGGGTCCAAACGGCCGCCTTTCTGGTGGTCAATCCGGAGCACATTGCGATCGCGCTGGAATACCGGCCGCCCGAGGTACCCGTCCCGCGGGTGTTGATCCGTGCCGCCGACCAGGCTGCTTTGCGCGTACGCAAAGCTGCCGTTGAACACAACGTGCCGATCGTCGAAGAACGCGCGTTGGCGCAGGCGCTCTATGCCGCGACGCGCGCGGGTGACTGCATACCGAGGGACCTCTTTGTTGCCGTCGCGGCCATAGTCGCGGCTCTTGCGCGCGACGGTGTGATCGCGCCATGAAGAGCTGGCCCACCTATTCCTTTGCGGGAGCAGTTCTCTCGATCATTCTGATCCTGATCGTGCCGCTGCCGTCGGCTTTGCTCGATGTGTTCCTCGCGCTGAACATCTTCGGTTGCGCGCTCGTGCTGCTGATGAGCGTCACGATCACCGAACCGCTCGAGTTTTCGACCTTCGCGCCGGCGCTCTTGATCGCCACGCTCTTTCGGCTCGCCCTCGACGTCAGCGCCACGCGGCTGATCCTCACTCAGGGTCACCAGCCGGGAGGAGTGGGGGCGATCATCCCGGCCTTCGGTGAGTTCGTCGTGCGCGGTAACCTGGTGGTCGGCCTCATCGTTTTTGCGATTCTGGTGACGATTCAATTTATCGTGATCGCACAGGGCTCGCAGCGGATCGCCGAGGTCGCCGCGCGCTTTACACTGGACGCGATGCCCGGCAAACAAATGGCCATCGATGCGGAAGTGCACGCCGGGATCGTCGACGCGGAAACGGCCCGTTTAAAGCGTGCGCTCGTTCAGAAAGAAGCCGATTTCTATGGCGCGATGGACGGCGCGGGCAAATTCGTCAAAGGCGATGCGATCGCGGCGCTCGTGATCGTCATTCTCAACGTCGTGGGAGGCATCGTTGTCGGCATCTGCTACCACGGACTCTCGTTGGTCGATGCGCTGAACACGTTTGTGCTGCTTTCGATCGGCAACGCTTTGGTAACGACGCTACCTGCGCTATTGATGTCGATTGCGATGGGCATGATGGTGACGCGGGTCGCAGCCGACGGCTCCTTGGGCTTCGATCTCGCTACGCAGATCTTGGCGCGGCCCGAACTCTTGCGTGCCGCCGGCGGCCTGGTGCTCTTGCTAGCACTCGTTACTGCACTGCCGCGGCCGGTATTCTTGATCCTAGGAGCGAGCGCGCTAGCGGCAGCGCAGCTCGCCGTGCGCAACAAAGCCGCGGCCGGCGTTCGCGAAGCAAGAGCCGCGGAACGCGCGCGGCGCAACGCGATTCGGCGCCCGGAAATGGCGCTTGGCCTCGTGGGCGTAGACGCCGTCTGCATCGAATTGGGCGCAAGTCTGGCGCCGATGCTTGCGCCGCCGGCTTCGGAGCAGCTCCTCGACCGGATCGGCGAGGTGCGCCGCGCGCTGGCCGCCGACATCGGCGTCGTCCTGCCGGGAGTGCGTCTGCGCGATGATCTCGCACGCGATGCCGACTCCTACGCGATTCGGGTACGCGACGAATTGGCGGCTCAAGGTACGCTGCGCCTCGATGCACTCCTTGCCGTATGCGAACACGCGCAGTTGGGATCGATTCCCGGCGAAGATGTGTTCGAACCGATCTACGGTTTGCCGTCAAGATGGATCGCGCCGGCCGACCGCGAGGCTGCCGTGACGGCCGGAGCGCTGGTGTTCGACCCGATTTCGGTCATCGGCTCGCATTTGGCGGAGGTCGCGCGATCGCATGCGGCCGCTTTGGTCGGGCGCCAGGAACTGCAAACGCAGCTAGAACACCTTCGCTCGATCGTTCCAGCGCTGATCAAGGAAATCGGGACCGAAGCGTTGCCGCTTGCCTTGGTGCACAAGGTATTCACGCTGCTCCTGCGCGAACGCGCTTGGCCGCGCGACCCAATCCTGGCGCTCGAAGCGATCGTTGACGCTTCGCTGCACACGCGCGAACCTCGGGAAATTGCCGAAAACGCGCGGCGGGTGATTATCCCCGCGCTACTGCGGCGTCGCAAGACCGTCGTTTTGGAACCTTTGATCCTGGCGCCGCAGACCGAACGAGAGCTGGCCGGCGCATGGGTTCCTTCATCCGAGGGTCCCTTAACCGCGCCCGACCCCGCACTTGCGCTCGCGCTGCGCCGCTCTGCCGTTCGGTACTGCGAGGAAGTGCCGCGGGAACACGCGGCGGCTGTCTGCGGCGCGCACCTGCGGCCGATGCTCTCGGATTTTCTCACGCGAGCGGGCATCGGGCTGGAGGTCTACTCTTACAGCGAGCTTCCGCCGGAGGTTCAGTTGGTGCCCCGCGCCGTCTTCGGCGACGAGGATGCACCGGCTTTGGCTTCTTAGGCCAAACGCCGCTCCCCAGCGGGGCGCTTCGGCGCCGGCCGTCCGCCAGGGGCGGCGTTTTAGGTTTGACGCTCCCCGATTGGGCCTGCTACAATTCTTGCGCTTAGCGCCGCGGGCGGCTTTTAGGGCCCCGAGGTGAGCCGCATCTTGGGGAGATCATGAGCTGGAATAGACT
>Ga0073928_10007567_pt1 | contig 13987 bp, 13 predicted proteins | sample PaiPotPPA55metaG_FD_76969 | JGI IMG/M metagenome (GOLD analysis project Ga0073928, IMG submission 76969) | Iron sulfur acid spring bacterial and archeal communities from Banff, Canada, to study Microbial Dark Matter (Phase II) - Paint Pots PPA... ... | reverse complement strand
CTGGCTGCCTCCGCGATCGTCGCGGCGTCGGCACGCTTGCCCTCAAGCGCCGCTTCGGCGGCCTGAAGACGCAGCGGCACCGGAGCGATCCCGCCGGCCCCCAAACGGACGAACTTGAAGACACCGTCCGCGACCACGGCGCGGGCGCAGAGCTCGACCAGCGGCCATTCTGCATGGGTGCGGCTGATCGCACGCTTGTAGAGCGCACGCTCGCCGGAGAGCGGAATACCGAGCACGATTTGCTTGATCATCTCGCTCGACTCGAGCGCGTGATCCGCGCGCCCGTCGCTTCCGTCGCCGAGTAATTCCCTGACCGAAAGGCCGCTGCGTCGATCGGTGACGATCCTCGCCTCATAAGCGAGCAGCGCAGCCGCCATGGTCGAGGGATGCGGCGCGACACAGGGGCCGAGATCGAACGCCACGCCGTAGAGATGATTGCCCGATCGGGCGGGGCAATTGGCGCCGCCCTTCTTCAGGCAATCGATGTGCGGCTTGCGAAAATACCAACAGCGCGAGCGCTGGGCGAGGTTGCCGCCGAGGGTCGCAAGATGCCGGATCTGCGGCGTAGCGAGGCCTTGCGCGCTTGCCGACACTCCCGGATAGGCGTTCTTGATGCGGGTGTCAGCTGCGATTGCGGCAATTGTCGCGAACGCGCCGATGGTTGCTGCGCCATCCGCAGCCCAGGTAATCGAAGTGTCGCCTCCGGTGGCAATATCGACCAGCGGACCCTTCGAGACACCGCTGCGCCGGCGTTCGGACAGATCAGTGCCGGCGGCACGAAATTCCGGCGCCGCTTGCGCGGTCATTGTTGCGGCACTCATGCGGCGGCCCTCCCTTTCAGTGCGGCGACAATGCGATCAGGCCGGATCGGGATTTCGGTCAGGCGGACGCCGATCGCGTTGCGCACCGCGTCCGCTTCCTTGCGGATGTCGTGCCCCCCGATGCGCGCCGTGCCCGAAGTCGGAAGCGTGAGCGTGGTCATCATGCGGATCAGCGTCGTCTTGCCCGCGCCATTGGGGCCCAGCAGGCCGAAAATCTCGCCCTCCGCCACGTCGAAGCTGACGGCGTCCACCGCCACCAGCTCGCCGAACTTCTTGGTCAGCTTGTCCACTTCGATCGCGTTCATGGCCTCGCCTCGCCCTTCGCTCTCACGAGCCGGACCCAAACAGCCTGGCCAGCCAGGATCGTTTCGAGGGAGGCGGCGGTAGCAGCACCGTCGCCGTCATCCCGGTGAAGATGCGCCGCTGCGGATTCGGTATCGCAACCTTGATGGCGAAGGTCTTGATGTCGCGCTTGGTGCGGCTGACGTCCCGCTGCGTCGCGAAGTCGTTCTCCGGGCCCTTGAAGAACACCGCGCCTTCCAGGACGTCACCCGAGGGCAGCTGCACCCGCAGCTTTTGGCCGAACTGGACGTCGTCAATGTAGGACTCCTCGATGTCCGCCCGCACCCAAAGGTGGTCCACATCCACCACCACCACGATCGGCCCGCCCTGCGCCACCATCTCGCCCTGCAGTGCCACGCGCACGGAAACGATTCCGTCCAGCGGCGCATAGATCTTTGTGTAGCCCAGCTGTGTCTGCGCCTGGTCGCGCAGCGCCTTCGCCTGCTGCAACAGCGCCTGCGTGGACGCCAGGTCCGCTCGCTGCACATCCACCTGCTGCCGGTTGGCCGTCGCCACCGCCAGCGCGCCGGCCTGCGCCTTCACCTGGTCTTCGAACGATTTCACGTTCGCCCGCGCCGCCTTCACCGTGGACTCCGCTTGGTCGCGATCCTGTGCCGAAGAAACTCCCGATTCGAACAGCGCCACCGCACGCTTGTAGTTCACCTCGGCCAGCTCCAGCGTCGCCCGCGCCTGGTCGAGCTGCGCTTGCGTCGACGTTCGCGTGGCTTGTGCCTGATGCAGCGCCGCCTCTGTCTGTGCGTTCGTCCAGTTGCCCGTCGTCGCCGACTCCCGGACCCGCGCTTCGAGGCTTCCGATGTTCGCGATGTCCTGCGCGAGTTGCGCCTGCAGCTCGGCCGGATCGAGCTCCGCGATCAGATCCCCCTTCTTCACCAGCGACCCTTCATCCACCGTCAGCCGCACAATGCGCCCGGAGATCTGCGGGCTCACCACTTCCTCGTTCCCGTCCACCACACCGATCAGCGGAATGTCGCTGCCCCGCGGCGTAGTAAACAAATAGAGCGTCAGCGCCAGCAGAAACAGCACGCCCACAAAAGTAAAAAAGCGCTTGCCAGTCATGAAGCCCTCGCTTGCGAACGGAATAAGCCGTGAGTCAGAAAATCCAGCACCGCGCGCTTCCGCGCCGCCACCGCCCGCGGCCCCAGCATGTCCTTTTGCAGGATTTCGCTCTGCACCGGCGCGCACGCAAAATAGAACGCCATCATCCCGATCAGCGTGATCACCGTTTGGTCCGGATCCACTTGCCGGAACTCGCCCCGCGCCATTCCCTCTTCGATCACCCGGCACAGCCGCCGGTGGCCCGGGCGAAAGTATTCGCGCGCGATCCAGCGGGCCTCGCCGGGCGATTCCATCATCATGCGCTGCAGCAGCCGCGGATAGTTCGGGTGCGCGGCGCGGAAATCGAAATAGCCGTTGACGAATGCCACCAGCCGCTCGCGCGGCCGCGCATCGTCGAGCATCACCGCCCCGATCGTTTGGAACAATTGCCGCAGCAGGTTTTCGAGCACCGCGCGGTGCAGCCGTCGCTTGTCCCCGTAGTAGTAATACAGCATGGCCTTGTTGGCGCCGGCCGCCCGCGCAATCTCATCCGTGCGGGCTCCGGCCAGTCCGCGCTCGGCAAACACCTGCTCTGCGGCGGCGAGGATCCGCTGCGCCGTTTCCGGGTGTTCCACCTTCTTTCTTCCGCGTCGCTGCATGGCTATAGGCTCACTCGCTTGTGTGTGATTAAACCAACCAACTGGTTAGTTTATTCACAGTGAGTGCACAATGTCAAGAGAGGTGCGGGAGGTTAGGACTCGAGCGCCCCGCCGGCTCCGGCGGGAAGCTCGATGGAATACTTCGTGCGCGCCTTTTCCCGGTGCGCTTCGAGAGCCAGCTGGATCAGACGGTCGATCAGCTCGCTGTAGGCGATGCCGCTCGCTTCCCACATCTTGGGATACATGCTGATCGAGGTGAAGCCGGGGATCGTGTTCAGCTCGTTGACGTAGATCTTGCCCGTCCCGCGCTCGAGAAAGAAGTCGGCGCGCGCCATCCCGGCGCCGTCGATTGCCTGGAAGGCCCGCACCGCGTATTCCTGGAACTGCGCCACCTGCTTCTTGTTGAGCTTCGCCGGAATGCTCAGCCGCGTTCCTTCTTCGAGATACTTCGCCGTGTAGTCGTAGAACTCGCGGTGCGGCATGATTTCACCCGGAATCGAAGCCTGCGGCTTGTCGTTGCCGAGCACCGAAACTTCAATCTCCCGCCCGACGATCGCGCGCTCCACCAGAATCTTCTGCGCAAATTCGCCCGCCGCGTTCATCGCCACTGGAAATTCCTTCGCCGCGCGCACCCGCGTCATGCCCACCGAGGAGCCCAGCGTCGCGGGCTTGACGAAAAGCGGGAAGCGAAACTTTCTTGTCACCGCGCGCGTGACTTTCTCCGGGTGCTGCTCCCATTCGCGGCGCGAAATGGCGAGGAATTCGACGATCGGCAGTTTCGCCTGCTGGAAGAGCCGCTTCTGCACGTCCTTGTCCATGCCCACGGCCGAAGCCAGCACGCCCGCCCCGACGTAGGGCAATCCGGCCAGCTCGAGCAATCCCTGCACCGTCCCGTCTTCGCCGAAGGTTCCGTGCAGCACCGGAAAGACCACGTCCACGCGCACGCTCGGCTGCCCCGGGCTCCCGCCGAGCGGCACCAGCGCGGCGGCGCTCGGGTCGGGCGGCAGCACAACGCGGTGGCCGCCCTTGAGCACCTCCGGCAGCATTTTTTGCGCGCCGTCGCCGACCAGCCACCGGCCGTCCTTGCTGATGCCGATGGGCACCGCTTCATATTTTTCCGGGTCCAGCGCGCGGATCACCGACGCGGCCGAAGCCAGCGACACTTCGTGCTCGCCGGACCGCCCGCCGAACAGCACCCCGATGCGCAGTCGCTTTTTGTGAGTCATGCGAGTCGCCCGCAGGCCGCAGGCATTCTTTCGCTTACAGAATCTTCTTCCCGAGGGCGGAGCAGACCAGCTCGACGCCGAGCGTCGCCGTCTTGTTGTGCAGGTCGATCACCGGATTGATCTCCACCACTTCGAGCGCCACCATCACGCGGCTGTCCGCTATCATCTCGAGCGCCAGATGCGCTTCGCGGTAGGTGGCGCCGCCGCGGACCGGCGTGCCGACCCCCGGCGCGTCGCTCGGATCGACGAAGTCCATGTCCAGGCTCACCGCCACCCCGGCCGTGTCGTCGCTCGCAAACCGCAGCGCCTCGGCCATCACCTCGCGCATGCCCCTCTCGTCCACGTCGCGCATCGTGAAGATGTGCACACCCGATTCCTTCACCAGCCGCCGCTCCTTCGAATCCAGCTCGCGAATCCCGACCAGCACCACGTTGCGCGGCTCCACCATCGGCTTGAATCCGGCCATCTCCGTAAGCTCCGGCGCGCCGTACCCGATCACCGCCGCCAGCGGCATGCCGTGAACGTTGCCCGAAGGCGATGAATCCGGCGTATTCATATCGCCGTGCGCGTCCAGCCAGATGTATCCCACCCGCTTCTCTTTTTTCTGGAAATGCGCGGCAACGCCGGCCATCGAGCCGGCCGCGATCGAATGATCGCCGCCAAGCACGAGCGGCAGCAGCCCCTCATCGAGCGCCTTCTGCACCTGCTCGGCCAGCCCTTTGCAGGTCTCCGCGATTTCGCTCAAATATTTCGCCTTCTTGTCGCCGTAGTGCATCTCCTCGGCCTGCTTCACGGAGATATTGCCGAGGTCCTCGACCGTGTGCCCCAGCTGCTTCAGCCGCGCCTGCAGCCCGGCCACGCGCAGCGCCGAAGGCCCCATATCCACGCCGCGGCGGCTGGCGCCCAGGTCCATCGGCACACCGATGATGCGGATTTTTTCGGCCACGCGGTGCTTCCCCAATCCCCAACTGGCGGGTGAACGAAATCTAAGGATAAACGCGGTACAGCATCCGGGGGAAGGGAATTACCTCCCGGATGTGTTCCGTCCCGCAAATCCAGGCCACCGTGCGCTCCAGGCCCATCCCGAAGCCGGCGTGCGGCACGCTGCCGTAACGGCGCAGGTCGAGATACCACTGGAACGCCTCTTCCGGCAGGCCGTGCTTGCGCAGCCGCTCCACGAGCGTCTCGTAGCTCGACAGGCGTTCGCTGCCGCCGATGATCTCGCCATAGCCTTCCGGCGCGATCATGTCGAAACTGAGCGCCAGCTCCGGCCGCGCCGCGTCGCTCGCCATGTAGAAGGCCTTGATGGCCTGCGGGTAGCGGTGAATGATCACCGGGCGGTCGAACTCCTTCGAGAGAATGGTCTCCTCGTCGCCGCCGAAATCGTCCCCCCACTTCGCGGGGTTGCCGTTCTTCTGCAGCGCCTGCACCGCCTCGTCGTAGGTAATGCGCGGGAAGGGCGGCACGATTTTCTCCAGCCGCGCGACGTCGCGCTTCAGCGTCTCAAGCTCCGGCAAGCGATGCTTCACCACGCTCTGCACGATCGCGCTCACCAGGCCCTCTCCGAGCGCCATCATGTCCTCGAGGTGCGCAAAAGACGCTTCCGGCTCGAGCATCCAGAACTCGGTAAGGTGCCGCCGCGTCTTCGATTTCTCCGCGCGAAACGTCGGTCCAAAGCAGTAGACCTTGCCCAGCGCCGCGGCAGTGGCTTCGATGTAGAGCTGCCCCGATTGCGTCAGATACGCTTTCTGGTCGTCAATGTAATTGACCTCGAAGAGCGTCGTGGTGCCTTCGCACGCCGCCGGCGTGAAGATGGGCGCGTCCGTCAGGATGTAGCCCTGGCTGTCCATATAATTCCGCGCCGCATGCACGGCCTGGGCGCGGATGCGCAGAATGGCCGCCTGCCGCGGCGTCCGAATCCACAGATGACGCCGGTCCAGCAGAAAATCCACCCCGTGCTCTTTGAGCTGGATGGGAAATGGCTCGGATTCCGCCACGCGCTGCAGCACTTCGACGCTCGTGACGTGCAGCTCGTAGCCGCCCGGCGCCCGCGGCTCGGCGCGCACCGCGCCAATAACAACCACGCTCGATTCCTGCGTCAGCCCCTTCACCGCGTCAAACGCGGCCGGGCGCTCCTTCTGCGAGATCACGCCCTGGATGATTCCGGTGCCGTCGCGAAAGATGGGGAAGAGCAGCTTGCCCGATTCGCGCAGGTTATAGAGCCAGCCGCGTATCTCGACCGCCTGGCCCGCATGCTGGCCTACATGCTCGATGGATACCACAGGAATGGGCGCCTGCGCTTCAGAGCTCATGGGTTCTCAGTCGCTCGCCGCGGGGGCGCGCTTTGCGGCCAGCCGCAGCTCCAGCTTTTCGAATGCCGCCGCCGCCCGTTCGAGCATCGTCCCCTGTCCGGTGTGCTCTCTCAGTTCGAGCACCAGCGGCAAAGGCTGCGGCGCGGCCGCCAGGTTCTGCAGCGTCACGTCCCAGTCAATCGTGCCTTCAAACGGCACGAGATGCTCGTCCTTCTGGCCGTGGTTGTCGTGGATGTGCGTCGTGACCACGCGCTCGCGCATGATCTCAAAGCTTCCCTCGACGCCGTCCTCGATGTGCGCGTGCCCCGTGTCAAAGCACAGCCGCAAATCGTTCAGATGCGTGTCGTGGATGAAGTGCGCGAGGCTCGAGGGCGCCGCCAGCTCGCCCGGCGTGTTTTCCAGCGCGATCGTCACCCCGCGCTGCTTCGCAAAAACCACCAGGTGCTCGAGCGAATTGAACGCCGCATCCAGTCGCCGCGAGTCATGCGCCTGCCGGCCGTGGCCCAGGTGCTGCACCAGAAACCGGAAAGGGATGCGCTCGGCCACTTCGAGCGCGCGCTTGATCTCGTCCACTGCGTCCAGCCGGCGCACCCGCTCCGTATCCGAAATCGAAATCGGCACGCCGCTCTCACGCCCCGGAGAGAGGTCGCGCTCGGTGGGCGCGTGCAGCGAATGCACCTGCAGCTTGTGCTCTCCCAGCCAGTCCGCGAGCTTGCGCACCGCTTCCGGCGCGCGATAGTTGAAATGTGCCGGAGCGCAGAAGATCTCCATGCTCGGAATGTTCGCCCGGGCGATCTCCGCCAGCAGCACCGTCGTCAACGGCTGCTCGGCAAACACGTATGTGGAAAGAACGCGCTGCATCCCCATCCCCTGCGCTCGCACGCCCCATCTGCGGGACCATCGCGAAACAACTATGGTCAATGGAAACGCCGCTGGCGTCAAGGCCCACCAGCGGCTACACAGGGGCGCGAAGGAGCGTTAGGAGGCAAGAAAACGGCTGGTCATTCTTGCTCGCGAGATGCAGCCGCCGTTTCCCCGGCGCGTTGCGTCATGCAAACGATTGCCGCCATGGCGTAGACAACGAGGCCGCCTACGTCGAACTCGCCGCGAAGAAGGTGAAGAGCGACTGCGACCGCGAAGATGACAAGCAGCAGGAAGCCGCCCATGTAGCTGGCGGCGGGGATGAGAAACAGAAGCGCGGCAACGATTTCGCTTCCGCCGAGCGCAAAGCGGACCCACGCGGGAAGACCGGCTTTCTCAAGGTGATGAACCGTCGAAGGTGAAAATGTAAAGTGAATCGACTCCAACAAGACGACGAGTCCCAGGGTCCAGCGCAGTCCGGTGATGGCGAGTTGATCGGCGCGGCGATTCATTGTCTTTGTTTCTCCTTCCGGGCCGTGCGCCTCGCTCCGGTTTCAGTGAGGCGATGGCTGGCGCGGGAATCCAAATCGAGGCTATAAAACGCCTTCAGCTGCTGGATGCGCCGGCGGCTTTCCGGAGCGAAGGGGCACTTTCCGTCAAAGGCGTGGAGCACAATGCCCTCAAGCAGGTCGCCGAGAGTCATGTCCTTGTAGTCGGCAAAAGCCTTGAGGACCTTCAGAAGGCGCTTTTCCATGCGCACGCCGGTTTGCACGCGGACAACGGTGAGCTTCGCTTCCTTGGTCATGGGCTCCTCTCTATCTGGTAGAAAGGTACCATGGTACCAACAAAGGCGCAAAGGAAATGTGGCGTGAATTAATAGCCGAGCGCGACGCCCTCGCGGCGCGCGTCGGGGGCGCCGAGCCGCTCGCCGGTCGTGGGATCGATGCCGATCGCTTCCACCTCGCCGACCCAGGGCTCCTTCGGATCGATGAAGACGCGGTAGCCGCGCTGCCCCAGCTCGCCCGCTACGCTGCCCGAAAGCGTGTCCTCGATGACGAGCCGATCCGGCATCCACTGGTGATGGAAGCGCGGCGCGTTGATGGCGGCCTGCGCATCCATCCCCAGCCGCATCCAGTTGAGGATGGTCAGCAGGGTCGCGGAGATGATGCGCGGCCCGCCCGGCGAGCCGGTGACGAAACTCAGCTTGCCGTCGCGCATGACGATGGTGGGCATCATCGAGCTCAGCGGGCGCTTGCCAGGGCCAATGGCGTTCGCTTCCGATTGTATGAGGCCGAACATGTTCGGCACGCCGGGCTTGGACGTGAAGTCGTCCATCTCGTCGTTCAGCAGGAAGCCCGTGGAAGTGGCGACGCCGGAGCCGAAGTCATCATTGAGCGTGTAGGTATTCGCCACGGCGTTGCCCGCGGCGTCCACCACCGAAAAATGTGTGGTATGGCCGCCGCGCCTCGCTTCGCGCTCCGCCAGCGCGATGGCCGCTTCGCGCGACGTCTCCTCGCCGGCCGCCCCGCCGCTTGCGGGTGCGCCGCCGCCCGCACCATCGTACGGAGCGGGGTTGCCCGCGCCAATGTCGCTGCTCGGCGTGGCGCGCGCCGGGTCAATCGTCGCGCGTAGCACCGCGGCGTAGCGGGGATCGGTAAGCCCGCGCACAGGCACGTGCGCAAAATCCGAATCGCCGAGATAGGCGGCGCGGTCGGCAAAGGCGCGCCGCATCGCTTCGGCCACCCAGTGTACGGATGCGGTGTCGTCCCAGCTCTTCAGCGCGACCGGCGCCAGAATGTTCAGCGCTTCAATCGTCGCGATGCCGCCTGAGGATGGCGGCGGGCTGGTGATCAGTTCCCAGTGGGCGCCGTGCGCCTCATACGTAGCGCGGAGCGGCTCGCGCAACTTGGGCTGGTAACGCGCCAGGTCGTCGAGAGTGATTAGCCCGCCCAGGCGCGCCATCTCGTCCACCAGCCCGCGCGCGGTCGCGCCGCGGTAGAACTCGGCAGCGCCGTTGCGCGCGATGCGGCGCAGAGTCGCCGCTAGCTCCGGCTGTCGCAGAATTTCGCCGGGCCGATAGAACGCGCCATCCTTCAAGAAAATCCGCCGGCTCGCGGAAAAACGCTCAAGCGCCTTGGCGGATTCGCGCAGCAGGGCCGCCAGCCTCCGGCTGACGGGAAACCCCCGCTCGGCAAGTCGAATCGCCGGCGCCATCACCGCTGCAAGCTTCATCGACCCGTAAGTGCGCAGGGCGAGGTTCAGCCCGGCAACCGTGCCGGGAACGGCGATGGCGCGGCATCCGGCGGTCGAGGCGTTCGGGTCCACGCTGCCGTCGGCGCGCAGATACATTTCGCGCGTCGCCTTCTGCGGAGCCTCTTCGCGGTAATCCACAAAGCCGGCGCGGCCGTCCGCCAGCCGCACCAGCATGAAGCCTCCGCCGCCAATGTTGCCGGCCTCCGGCTCGACCACGGCGAGCGCAAACGCAACCGCCACCGCCGCGTCCACCGCGTTGCCGCCTTTTTTCAGGATTTCAACGCCCGCTTCGGAGGCGAGCGCTTCGTCGCTCACCACCATCGCCTTTGGCGCCCGCACCGCCCGCGATGGCCATTGCGGATGCGCCACCGCACCGGCGCCGCTGAATTCGCGCGGCTGTTGCGCCTGTGCCTGTGCGGTGGCACACGCGAAGAACGCGAAGAAAAGCAAAAACGCCGTGGGAGCGGCAAAGAGCGCGCGGCGACGCAGGGGCTTCATGGCGGATTCAATCTAGCCGGGGGACGGCGGCGCGTCAACCGTAAGGCAAGCTTCAAGGCAGGGCTCGCGCGCGAGAAATGAAAAAGTCAGGGCGTGCCGGCTAGTTGCGGAAGGATTTCGCGGCTTCGACGCACAGCCGCATCTTTTCGATCGCTTCGTCCACCGTGCGCGTCTTCAAACCGCAGTCGGGGTCCACCCACACGCGGTCCTTTGGCAGGATGGTGAGCGCCTGCTCCACGCGCCGCCGCACCGCGCTCGATTCCTCAAGCAGATGCGAGTGCACGTCCACCACGCCGAAGCTGATGTCCTTCGTAAACGGATGGCGCCGGAAAAGCTCGAGCAGGTCCAGATCGCTGTTCGACATCTCGAGATCGAAATTGTCCACCGCGAGGTCGAGCATTCCCGGATAGATAAACTCGAACGCGCCATAGCACGCGTGCGTGATGAAGTACGCGTTGAGTCCCTCGGTGGTTCGCTGCATCGCCTCGATCGCGATCGGCAGCTCTTCCGGACGCACCGAAAGCGCCGGCTCGTCAATCTGCACGATCTTGCACCCGGCGGCGATCAGCGCCTCCACTTCCTTGCGGATCACCTCCGCCAGCGCCATCGCCGTGGCGTGCCGGTCGGCATAATGTTCGTTGAAGCTCCAGTCCATGATCGTGTACGCCCCGGTGAGCATGCCCTTCACCGGCTTCTTCGTCAGCGATTGCGCATACTTCCACCAATCGACCGTGACCGGCCCCGGCCATTTCACTTCGCCGGTGATGATGGGCTTGTGGTAGTAGCGGTTGCCGTAGCTGCGCACCAGTCCGCCCTGCGTGAAGCCGGGCATGCGCTCCGCAAAATACGCCACCATGTCGCCGCGGTACATCTCGCCGTCCACCAGTACGTCGATCCCGAGCTTTTCCTGCGTCTCGATCCAGAAGGCCGTCGCTTTCCGTTCGAGTTCGCCGAGATCCGGCTCGCTGACCTTGCCTTTGTTGAAGTCGGCGCGCGCCTTCACCAGGTAGTCGGGCTTGGGGAAGCTGCCGACCGATGTGGTCGGGAAGAGCGGCAGGTTCAGTCCGAGATTTTGAAGTTTGGAGCGGCTCATTTGCGTTGTCTCATCCATTCAGCGCGGCGCGGACGCGTGTCAGCAGCTCGAGCTTCGCGTAGGCGCGGTCGCGCGGCAGATATTCGAGGCCGGAGGACGGATTCAGATACGCGCGCCCGCCGGCAATCTTCGGCAGCATGCGTTCGATCTGCCGCGCCACGGCGCCCGGCTCTTCCACGCGCGTGTTGCGGCCGTCAATCAGGCCCAGCCCCAGCGGCTTGGGCGACCCGGCCGATGCGATTTTGTCCACCAGCTTCGGGTTGTACGTGAAATCGAGTCCGACCACGTCCACCGGCAGCGCCACGAGCTTTTCATAGAGCGGCGCGCAGTCATGGAAGTAAACGTAGAGCGCCAGTTGCACGCGCCGGCCCGCCTGCCGCGCGCGGTCGCGCGCCTCGACGAGCGGCGCAAGCGCCCGCTCGAAAACCGCCCAGTCGTTCGGATACTTGATGATCGCCGGCTCGTCCACCTGAATCATTTCGGCGCCCGCGTCCGCCAGCGCGCCCACTTCCGCCGCCAGCGCCTCGGCATAGGATGCCGCGCGCGACTCGATTCCGCCGGCCCCGTTGGTTTCGGCAAGCGAGAACTTCGCCAGCGTGTACGGCCCGGTCAGCACCGCCTTCATCGAGAATTTGCCTGCCTTGTTGCTCGGCGTGGGCAGGTGCCCCAGCGCGTTGCATGCGAACGTAAAGTCCTCGACCACCAGCGGGCCGCGACGCACCGGCCGCGCCGCCAGCACCGGCTGCCGGAAATAAAAGTTTGTATCGAAAAAGCGCAGCAGGCCCTTGATCTTCACGCCTTCAAGCTTGCCCGCCAGATGCGAGATCGGGTCGTACCAGCGGATGAGCCCGTCGGTCAGGACGTCGAGCCCGGCCCGAACCTGGTCCGAGATGGCGCGCCGCGTCATTTCGTTTTCAGCGTCGGCCAGGTCGGCGGCGGTGCGCTCGCCGCGGTCCGCCGCCGCAATCGTCCGGCGCAGCACCTGCAGATCGGCGGCGTCGCCGATCCGCGGATAGCTCCCCGTCTGCGCCAGCATCAGCTCCGTTGACGCCGGACTCATGCCGCCTCCTCAGCTAGGAATTCCACTTTCACGCCCTTCGGCAGCAGCCCTGCGGCTGCCCCGCGCGCCAGCAGATCGTGCACCGCGCGGCGTCCGCCTTCGCCGTAGTTCAGCGTCCAGCGGTTCACGTACATCCCCACGAATTTGTCGGCCAGTTCCGGGTCCATATCCCGCGCGAACTGCAGCGCGTAGTTCAGCGCCGCCTCGCGATGCTCCAGCGCATAGCTCACGCTTTCGCGGATCACCTGCGCCACCTGCCGGCCGACTTCGGGGCCAAGCGACCGCCGGATCGCGTTCGCGCCGAGCGGCAGCGGCAACTTGGTTTCTTCCTGCCACCACACGCCCAGGTCCACCACGCGGTGCAGCCCCGCTTCCGGATAAAGCAGCTGGCCCTCGTGTATCAGCAGGCCCGCTTCCACCTCCTCGTTGCGCACCGCATCGAGGATCCTGTCGAACGGCATGGTGACCGTTTCCACTCCCGGCTCGAATAGCTTCAGCGCCAGATAAGAAGTCGTCAGCGTTCCCGGCACCGCCACGCGATGCCCCTTCAGCTCGTCGCGCTTGATGGGGTGCGAGGACACGACGATCGGGCCGTAGCCTTCGCCGAAGCTTGCCCCGCAATCCATCAGCACGTACTTCTCCGTCAGGAAGGCGTACGCGTAGAAGCTCATCGCCGTCACGTCGTATGTCTCCTGCCGCGCCGCCTGGTTCAGGCTCTCGATATCCGCCAGGACGTGCGTAAACTTCACGCCCGGCAGCCGCACCTTGCCCGTCGCCAGCGCGTAGAACATAAACGCGTCGTCGCAGTCCGGCGAATGCGCCAGCCGGATTTCGGAAGTCTTGGTTGCTGCCGCGCGTGCTGCCATAGGTGTCCCTTGCGGGATGCCGGTGCGGATGCGCTCACTCGCCGCGTCAGGGCTGGGATGGCGGTGACTCGGGAGCCAGTTTGCCCGCTGCGGTACTCTGTCCTTCGGAGTGAATCTATCCGGTTTTCCGGCGCTTTTCCCGACGCAGCAGAATAGCATACCCGCGTGCGACGCACAAATTCGCGCGCCGGTCCGCATACGGAATGTGGAACACGCTAATGCGTGTGCGTCAGGACCAGCGCCAGGATCAGCGGCACAAGCACGATGCCGCCGAGCACCAGCCACGACCGGCCATTGCCAAAATTCAGCGTATAGCCGATGCCAAAGCGCTTTTCGACCAGCACCGCGGGGTCGTCGGGGTTGTAGTAGATCATTCCGCCCTTCCAGCAGCGGTCCGGCGTGCGGTCCCCGATGGGCGCAGCCTCCGGAATCGAGCCCGTTGCGCCGGCGCCCGCATGCGCGAGGTTCGCGCCGCCCTGCCCGGTGTGTATGACGGCGACGAAAACCACGCCCACAAACGCCAGCGTCGCCAGCAGAATCACGGCCATGCTCGCGCCCATCTCCTGGCTTTGCCGCAGCGGCATCAGCGCGATCCACGAGAAGAGCACCGCAATAAAATACTCCGCGCCCAGCAGGATGCCGAGCTGCGTGTTGCGAAACTTGTCTTCATTCACCGCCGCGGCCCCGGTGGCGCGCACCTGCCGCGACCAGTGCAGTATCGCGTAGGCCAGCAGCGCCATTCCGCCGCAAATCACAAAGCCCGTCAGCATCGCCCCGTATACGCCGAGGAAGCTTCGCGTCGCCCAGCGATTCGGCTTCCCGTCTATCCCCCAGTGCACCGGGAAGCGCACCGGCAGCGATTCCCAGCGCGCGTAGAGGTAAAGGCAGGTCGCCGTCATGACCGCGAACGGTCCCGCTTGCAGCATCCGATGACCCAGCG
>Ga0073928_10007564_pt1 | contig 13993 bp, 14 predicted proteins | sample PaiPotPPA55metaG_FD_76969 | JGI IMG/M metagenome (GOLD analysis project Ga0073928, IMG submission 76969) | Iron sulfur acid spring bacterial and archeal communities from Banff, Canada, to study Microbial Dark Matter (Phase II) - Paint Pots PPA... ... | reverse complement strand
GCTCAAACCAGGCCAGGCCGTAGCCGTGGGCGGCGAGGCTGGTGATGACGTCGGGGCGGCCGTCGCCGTTGACGTCGTAGGCGTACATCTGGGCGCCGCCGGACCCGAAGTCGGCGGGATGGAATTTCCAGAGGGGGTCGCCCTCGAGGGTGGCCGGCTGCTCGTACCAGCCGCGGGCGACGAGGATGTCGTTCTTCCCGTCGCCGTTCACGTCGCCGAAGCCCAGGCCGTGGGTGAAGCGCTGGTAGTCTTCCTTGGGGCTGATGGGGTGAAATGTCCAGGGCTGGGCCGGGTCGCTCCAGTCGGGCTGGACATAGCCGAGGCGGCCGCCCGTGCTGCAGAGAATGACCGGCTTGCCGGTGCCGAGCAGGTCGCCGAACGTTGGTGATTCATTATCGACTGCGTCAAAGACTTTGTGCCGCACCCAGTGGCCTTCCTTGCCTTTGGGGTTTTCGTACCAACTGGCGTCTTCGCCCGGGAAACCGATGATCAGGATGTCGTCCCATCCGTCGCCGTTGAAGTCGTACACGAAGGCGAAGAAGTTCCGCGAATAATCGTTATCCGGCTTGAAGCTCTGCACGGGCATGTATTCGTGCCGCTTCTCCGGGCTGAAGTCCGGCCCCTCGTACCAATAGGGACCGGCGACCACGTCCATCTTCCCGTCGTGATTGAAGTCGCCGAAGTTCGCCCCTTCCGAATAAAACTTATCGGACAGGACGATCTTCTTCCATTTGATCTGCGATCCCTCCTGTGCTGCGGCAAAAGGGACAGCCAGAAACACAAATATCGCAATCCGCAAGAGTTGGTTGGTCATGGCGCCCCTATCGTGGTGGTTGCAAACGCCGCGGTCAAGCGGAGGTCAGCGACGAGCGCGATGGCGGCCCACCCGTTGCACCCGGATGGTTCTGGAAGGTACAATAGGATGACCAAGGGCGATCCGTATGGGGTGCCAGGGAGGGTTTTTGATTGTGACAGCATCGTCGCGCCTTCCCGTGGAGCCGGCCGTCGCCGGGGCCGCTATTGCGCCCCTGGCGATCAAGCGGGGGTGTCCGCCCGCGTCGGTGTCGATCATCATTCCCGCCCGCGATGAGGCGTTGGCGCTGCCCGGCTGCCTGCAAAGTCTGCTGAATCAGGACTACGGGGCTTCGATGCGGGTGATCGTGGTGGACAACGGGTCGAGCGACGGCACGCCGGACGCCGCCCGAGAGTGGAAGGGGAAGTTCGAGGCCGCCGGCCACGAGTTGATGGTGCTGCGGTTGGAGAAGGGGAACAAGCCTGCCGCCCTGAATGCCGGCGATGCCGCCTCGATTGGTTCTTGCCGGATCTATCTCGATGCCGACACGGAATTGTCGCCCAACTGCGTCTCGTCGATCGTCGCTACGTTGAATCGCGGGTCCGCCGTGGGACTGTGTTGTGCCCGGATTCAGGTGGCGCCGGCGCGGTCGTGGGTAACGCGGCGGTACGCGCGAGTCTGGTCGAGGCTTCCGTGGGTGCGGGACGACGTGATCGGGGCGGGGATGTACGCCGTCAGTGCGGTCGGCAGGCGCCGGTGGGGCGACTTTCCGGACCTGATCGCCGACGACATGTGGGCCCAGGCCCAGTTCCTCCGGCACGAGCGGCAGGTCATTCCCGATGCGAGCTTCGTCGTCCGTCTGCCGGAAGGATTCCGGAACCTGGTGAACGTCCGAACGCGCTGGGTCCGCGGCAATCGCGAGGTGGCCCGGCAGGTGAACGGTAATCGCGGCCGGCTCGCGTTCCCGCTTCCGGGCCGGATAAAGGCCCTGCTGGCCCGCCCCAGTCTCTGGGTCGACCTGCCGCTGTACTTCATGGTGAACGCCTGTGCCCTGTGGCGGGCCAAGCGGCGGGAGACGATCGGCACCACCCATTGGGAGCGGGGCCGGCCGCTGAAGGCGGAGGATGGCGCGGCGCCTCCGCCCCAGTAACGGTCTCCCAGTTCCGATAACGGCGCGCGGCGCCTCATATCACGACGTCAAGCCGCGGAAGTCCGGCGGCCAATTTGCCGATGAGATGACTGCATCGTAAATCATGGAAAGCAAGGCAGCGGTCCGGTGTGCCGGTCCCGCTGCCGGAGGAAGGAAGATGCGCACCGGCAACTCACAATCGGCCCGTAGCGGCTTCACGCTGATCGAGATCCTGATTGTCGTGATCATCCTCGGCATCCTGGCGGGCATTGTCATTCCCCAGTTCACGCACGCGACCACGGACGCGAGGCAGGCCGGCGTGCAGACCACAGCCCAGTCCCTCCGGGCCGCGGTGCAGTTGTACTACTACCAGCACAACGACACTCTGCCCCCGACGACCAACTTCTGGACGCTGATGATCACCCAGAGCGACGCCCTGGGTAATCCCTACACCAGTTCGTCCCCCTCGGGCCCGTTCGGCCCGTATATGCAAAACGTCCCGACTAACGGGCTGAATGGGGCGAGCACGGTGATCGACGCGTATGTGGCCCCGGGCAACTCAACCTCCTCCGCCTGCGGGTGGGTATACGACTACAGCAACGGCAGCGGCACCGTGCACGGCACCGATGCCACCGCCCGAACTGTGTTACCGTAGGTGAGTTCGAGTCAGGCCACGTGAGTCTTCTTCTTCCGCCCGCTCAGGTAGCTTTCCATGATGCAGGACGCCAGCTCGGTGCTGCTGGTGTAGAACGCAACGCCCTTGGTCAGCCGGGCGAGCTGGTCGACGAATCCGACCCAGTCCATGCCCCAATAGTCTTCGATCAGCGCGAAGGTACTGATGCGGCACCCTTCCCGAACCGCCAATACCGCCTCTTTGAGAGTTGCCAGTGTGCTGCGTTGGTCGGGGGGGTAGAGCAGGTAGACGAACTCGCCCTCGAGGTGCGCGGTAGGCTGGCCGTCGGTGACAATGAAGATCTGTTTGTTTTCGCTGGTCCGCTTCCGCAGGATTCGCCGGGCCATCTGGAGGCCCATCTGCAGGTTGGTGAAATGCTGCGGGGCCCGATCGATTTGAGCGAGTGGGACGCGCAAGCGAACCTGGTAGTCGTAAACCGTGACCGGCTTCGGCATGGCCAGCGGCAGGGCAACCTCGGGGATGCGCGCCGCCCCGGAGTAGAACCCGACAAAATCGAGGCTGTCCTGTGGAAAGCGGCCTCGCACAAGCGCCTGCATGGCCATCGCGACCTTCTTGGCCGCCAGGAATCGCCCATACCGCATCATCGACCCGCTCATGTCCAACAGCACGACCGTCGAGCAACTGGCAGTCCCTTCGTGAAGGTGCAGCTCGAAATCGCGCTCGTCGAAGCGGATAGGGTTCAGAGTTCGGGGTTCAGGGTTCGGTGCGCTCTGACCTGAACCGTGAACCCTGAACCCCGAACCCTTCTTTTGCGGCAACCCGTGCCGCGCCAGCGCGTTTCGCAGGGTCTGGTGCAGGTCCAGCTCGCTGACCGGATCGCCGTACTCGTATGGCTTGGTGCCATCGATCCTCTCGCCGCCGAGTCCGGGGATAACCTTCTCGTGGCCTTCGCGCTGCCCGGAGCGAAGGTTGGCGAAGACTTCCATCAGCGCCTTGCGTTGCATCTTGCTTATGGCCCGCGGCGTGAGGCGCAGCTTCCCTTTGCCATCCTTGTCGAGCATGCCGTCCTGAAGGAGTTGCTCGAGCAGGTCTGACTGGGCGTCATCCTTCGGGTCGTTCATCAACTGCTCGATGGCTTTAAGCGCCTGCTCGCCGAACTGCATGATGAACTGCATGAGCTGATCGAACCCGAAGAGCTTGTCCTGGGTCGGGAATTCGCTGCCGTCGTATTCGCCGTAGAAGTACTTCATGGCGGGGGGATTGTAGTCGGCGTCGCCGATGGATTCCCCCGCTTCGACGCGCTATGTTAGCGAGTATTAACCAATTCTGCGTTTGCGTTGTGAATTTGTGGATTCGTCATCCGTTGGACGCGGGGGAGCATCTCGCAGCGGGGATCTTGACTGTTTGTCTTATTCCACTTCCGAAATGATCTGCTTCGGATCGCGGGGCACGAGTTGCTGGGCAGTGCAGTCGACGAGAAGGTTGAGGTCTTCCAGAACGATGGCGCCGATGAGGGCCGAATCTCTGCCCGGCTCGACGATGGCATTGAAGACGCTGTCGCGGCCGCCGTACGCGAGATGGACGTGCCGTGCGAGCTCCACCTCAACCGAAAATCGCCCCATGTTTGACTCCCGAATGACGTCCATCGCGCCTCCTGAACTGAAAGGCTGCCCAAGTACGGACATTGTATTCGTCCGCTCAACACCGGATCAATCCAGCGGTCCGCGAGATGGCGGGCCAGACAAGACCATCGTATTCCAGGCCGACCAGCGCACCTCCCGCTTTCCCCGCTTGCGTCGCGCTCGACCGTCGCCAGAATGACCCGCTCCCGGAGATTCAGGCCCATGCCCTATTTGCTCGGCATCGACATCGGCACCAGCGGAACCAAGACGCTCATCTGTGATGAGAAGGGAAAAGTGGTCGCGACCTCGGTCGCCGAGCACCCGATTTCGTCCCCCAGGCCCGGCTGGTCCGAACAGGACCCCGAGGATTGGTGGGATTCGGCCTGCAAGGCAACCAAAGCCGTCCTTAAGAAAGGCAGGATCAAGCCGGCCGACGTCGGCGGCATCGGGCTGTCGGGGCAGATGCACGGCAGCGTCTTTCTGGCCGACGGCCCCACGCCGCTGCGTCCCGCACTCCTTTGGAACGACCAGCGGACGGCCGAGCAGTGCCGGCAGATCGAAGAAAAGGCCGGCGGCCGCGAGACGCTGATCGAGTTGGTCGCCAACCCCGCCCTGACCGGCTTCACCGCCCCCAAGATCCTCTGGGTGCGGCAGCATGAGCCAAAAGTCTACGACCGGACGAAGCACATCCTGCTGCCCAAAGACTACATCCGCTACCGCATGACCGGCCAGTACGCCACGGAGGTGAGCGACGCCAGCGGCACGTTGCTGCTCGACGTGGTCAACCGCAGGTGGTCGGATCGCCTGTTAGGATTGCTGGATATCGACAAGACCCTGTTGCCGCAGCTTTACGAATCCCCGCAGGTGACCGGGACGTTGAGCGACCAAGGCGCGCGTGCCCTGGGCCTGCGTCCCGGGACGGCGGTCGTGGGCGGCGGGGGAGATCAGGCGGCCGGGGCGGTCGGCAACGGCATCGTCGCCCCTGGCATCGTCAGCGCCACGCTGGGCACCAGTGGCGTCGTGTTCGCCCACAGCGACGCGCCCATCCTCGATCCTCGGGGCCGCGTTCAGACGATGTGCCACGCCGTCCCGGGCAAGTGGTGCGTATTCGGGTGCATGCTGTCGGCCGGGGGGAGCTTTCAATGGCTCCGCAACCAACTCGGCGGCGACGAGATGCGGGCCGCGAAAAAAAAGGGCGTCGATCCGTACGATCTGCTGGTCGCCCGGGCCGAGCAGGCCCCCGCCGGCTCCGAGGGTTTGTTCTTCCTCCCGTACCTGACCGGCGAGCGCTGCCCGCACCCCGACCCGAATGCCCGCGGCGGGTGGATCGGCCTCACCAGCCGCACCACCCGCGACATGCTCATTCGATCCCTGCTCGAAGGCATCACCTTCGGCATGCGCGACGCCCAGGAGATCATGCGACAGATGGGCATTCCCATCACCCAGGTGCGGGCCAGCGGCGGGGGCGCCCGCAGCGACTTCTGGCGCCACCTCCAGGCCGACATCTACAATCTCCCGATCGTGGTCACCAACGCTACCGAAGGACCCGCCTACGGCGTCGCTCTGCTCGCCGGCGTCGGCATCGGCGTCTGGGACAGCGTCGAACAGGCCTGCAAAGGCTGCATCAAACAGGCCGCCCGAATCACCCCAGACCGCAAGCTCGCCGCCATCTACGACCGCTATTATGCCACGTTCGACAAGCTTTACTTCGACTTGAAAGATCGGTTTGCCGAGATGGCGCCGCTCCAGGGTTGAGCCGCGGATTGCCGCAGTGCTCGGAGCGGGCGCGCAGGCCGAAGTCATTGTACTGGTCGATGCTCCCGCCGCACTCCCACAACCGGGTGGCCCAATACCCGCCCTCCGGGCGCTGGACGCGCTCCAGCAGCATTTGAACCTCCAGCCAGATGCGGCTCGCGCCTGGGCGGAACAAACCCGGGTCGAGCGGCGGGCGTCCTCCCGGCGGCCGGAACGCCCGGAATCATGATACACCTCGACACGGACTTTCTGATCCAGGCGATGGTTCCTGGGACGGGCCGTCGGGGCTCGTGCTCGTTGCAACGCGGTAAGCAATCTTGAGACGAGCCTCCTCCTCTCACGGCAGGGCCGGGAAGATGGCCGAGACCGCCGCTCACTCAACCGGGCCAATACCTGCGGTACCGGGATCGTGCAGATTGCCGTGAAACCCTTCTGCCACTCCCGCGTCTAAGCCGCAGATGGCCCAGGCCAGCGTTTGACCTGACCGTCTTACACCAATGCACGCGGCATGCGCGTGAGGAGGACCGGATGAACTCGAGAGATTCGAGGAATTGGCGGCTGCGCCGTGCGGCGCTATCAATCGCGGTCGGATTGGGAGTTGTGGCCGGGTCGCTTCGATCCGTCTGGGCGGCGGAAGCGCGCCCCCTTCAGGATTCCAACAGCAGCCCAAGCACGCGGCCGACGACGCCCAAGCCGCTGAGCGAGCAGGCGAAGAAGGGCCTCGCCTGGCTGGTGAAACATCAGTTGCCGGACGGCGGCTGGAGCCAGGGAGAGAGGTCGCTCGACCAGTACCGCGAGGGGGAACTGGGGGATCAATCCAACGTCGCGGACACTTGCATGGCGGCCCTTGCGCTGCTGCGCGCCGGCGGCACGCCCGCCAACGGCGAGTACGCAAACAACCTTCTGGCCGCGGCGAACTTCATCTGCGGGCAGGTCGAGAAGGCGCCGCGGGAGGGGCTGCTCATCACCGACATCAAAGGCACTCGCGTACAAACGAAGCTCGGCCAGTACATCGACACGTTCGCCGCCGCGCTGCTGCTGACTGAGGTAAAGGACGTCATGCCCGATGCGGCCAGCCACAAACGGGTGATGGCCGCACTCGAGAAAACGATGGACAAGATCCAAAAGAGCCAGAAACAGGACGGCCGCTGGGTGGATGCCCACGACGGATGGGCCAGCGCGTTGTGCCAGTCGATCGCAACCAAGGCCGTCAATCGGGCGGTTCAGGCCGGAGTGAACGTCGATCCCGAGGTGGTGCGGCGGGCGCGTGACCTGGCGGCCAGAAGCTTTGACGACAAATCCGGAAACGTCGACGGCGTCGGTTCGGCCAACGTGGAGCTTTACGCCCGGGCGGCCAACCTCGAAGCATTCCAGGACTCGGCCAACACCGACGCGGGGCGAAAGAGAGAACTTGACCGCCGCGCGGGCGAGGCGAAGGCGGAACTGACCAAGGCCCAGGCCACCGTCACGCTCGCCAGCGCCAAGCCGGAGGAAGTCGCCACGGCCAAGGAGGTCATCTCCCGTGCCGAATCGGAATTGAAGGCTGTGGACGGCCAACTCGGGGCGATCCATCAGAATCAACAAGCCCTCGATCGAGCCCAGGGAAAGATCATCGACCGGCTCGACGATAAACAATTCGTCGCCGGATTCGGGTCCAACGGCGGCGAGGAGTTCCTCAGCTACCTGCACATCGGTGAGAGCCTCGCCCTCAAGGGAGGCGACGAGTTCAGCCGGTTTGACAAAGGGATGACCGAGAACCTCAATCGGATCCAGAACGAAGACGGAAGCTGGTCGGGCCAGCACTGCATCACCGGCCGGACGTTCTGCACCGCCGCCGCACTGATGGTCCTCACGGTGGACCGCTCGGTGCAAACGCCCGTGACCGAGAAGATAAGCGCCGCCAAATGAGTTGACCCGCGGGCTGAATGACGGACATGGCGAGATCTTCACGGCATCAATTCGCGGCGCTCCTGTGCGTCATGCTGTGGCTCGCCGGGTGCGGCCACGGCGACCCGGCGCCGCCCGCGGACCACGACCGGGAGCTCGTCACTCGAATCGACGCCGCACTCGGTTCTGCGACAAAGTTCCTGGTCGGACAGCAATCTCCGGATGGGGCATGGCGTTCGCACGTGTATGGGCCGTTGAAAGATGGCCCTTCGCTCACGCCGCACGTTTTGGCGAGCTTGTATTTCATGCCGCAGGGCGGGACTGCGGCGCGAGCCGGCTTCGCGGGCGGCGTGCGGTATCTCGACACGCTGGTCGACGAAGACGGGCACGTAGATGCCGGGCTGCGATTCCCCGTCTACAGCGCGGCGGCGGCGAGCTGGGTGGTCGTCCTCGCTGATCCCGGTGACCGCGGGCGCCGCCGACAGGCTGCCTGGATCAACTACCTTCGAGCACGCCAACTGAACGCGCAACTGGGTTGGAGCGAATCGGACCCCGAATTCGGTGGCTGGGGATATTCGGTCGCGATCCCACGCAAACCACCCAGCGGCGAAGAGCGCGACCCGCTTGCCGAATCAAACATTTCCGCGACGGTGTACGGCCTCGGCGCGATGCGCTGCGCCAACGTCCCGCCGACCGATCCCGTCTATCGGGAGCTTCTCACGCTCGTCGAGCGATGTCAGAACTTCTGCGACGATGCGAAAAAGGCCGACGCCCCATTCGATGACGGCGGATTCTTCTTCATGCCCGGCGACGCCGCCAAGAACAAGGCGGGCGTCGCCGGCACGGACCGCTTCGGCCGGACGCGTTTTCACTCCTACGGCGGCGCGACCGCCGACGGGCTGCGGGCGCTACTTCACGCCGGACTCCCGCCGGACCATCCGCGCGTACTGGCGGCGCGGCGCTGGCTCGAGAGCCGCTTCGACCCCGCGTCCAACCCCGGCAACTTCGAGCCCGACCGCCAGGTGCTGCGCAACGCGACGTATTATTACTACGCCTGGTCAGTCGCCCACGCGTTCATACACCTGGGCGTCCGGGAAATTCACACGGCCCACGGTCCGGTGGACTGGGCCGACGCGCTGGTCGAGGAACTGCTCCGCCACCAGCGGCCGGACGGGTCGTGGGCGAACCCATACACCGACACAAAGGAGGACGATTCGCTGGTGGCGACCCCCTCCGCGTCGGCGGCGCTGGCGATCTGCCGAAAAATCATCACGGAGAGGTCCGGTGTGCCGGCATCACGATGTCATCACGTCGGAGCCATGGGGATCGTTCGAAACGCGCCATCCGGCGTTCGCGCCATCTCGCCCTGACGAAGACGCCTCATGTTACGTTCTCGGCAAGAAGCCAAGCCGCCACAGGAGACGGCGGCGGCAGTCCTTCGGGAGGAAAGTAGTCCGGCACGGCGAAATCGTTACGGCCGAAATCAGCGCAGCATGATCGACTGCGGCCGGTCACAATGCAGGCCAGCCTGGGAGGCCGATGAACTGGCAGGAGCCCAATCCAAGTCCCAAACCGCCTGACCCGCTTCCCGAGCCGATTCCGCAGCCCGCCCCTGATCCTGTCCCCGACCCGAATTCCGAACCGGTTCCCCGGCCTCGCTTGAGGACCGGCAACGCTCATGAGAATGGCCGAGGTGCCCGTACTGCAACAATCCCGCTTGCGCGGCGGTACCTTCTTTGCCTCGATTCTCGTGGTGGAGTTTGGGGAAAGGAAGGATTTGATGCGAAGACGTGAGTTTCTCGTGGCGTCGGCGTCAGCGGTGATGGGATTGGCAGCCTCGAAAGCGACTGTCGCCGCCGAGGGGCAGTCGAACAGGCAGTTGCTGGAGCTGCGAACGTACCGATTCGCATCGAGCGCGAAGCAGCAGGCATACGAGCGGTTCCTGGCGGAGGCCGCGGTCGCGGCATTCAATCGCGCGGGCGTGGAGCCGGTCGGCATCTTCAGGCCCACGGCGAAAGACGACCCGGCCTCGAAGGCCGCGGACGATACCGATCTGTACGTCCTGCTTCCTCATAACTCGATGGAATCGGTCATTACGCTGGAGGATCGCCTCGCGGCCGACGAGGGGTTCCAGAATGCCGGCGTCGCGATCCTGCGTGCTCCCAAGTCCGCTCCCGCCTATACCCGTTACCAGAGCACGCTGCTTCTGGCGATGGAAGGGTTCCCATGTGTTCGCGTCCCGGCCAAATCCGCCACGCGGGTTTTCGAATTGCGCACCTACGAAAGCCACGACACCGAGCGGGCCCGGAACAAAATCGAGATGTTCAACAAGGGCGAGTTTACGATCTTCGATCACGCCGGCATGCCCGGCGTCTTCTTCGGCGGCGCGGTCGTCGGCCCCGATCTCCCACAACTGACCTACATGGTTGTCCATCAGGACGTGGCCGACATGAAAAAAGGTTGGAGCGCCTTCTTCAACGACCCGGCCTGGAAGGGGCTCTCGGGCAATCCGGCGTACAAGGACAACGTTTCCAAAGTAATCGATCTCTTGCTCCGGCCGGGGGCCGGGTCGCAGATTTAGAGCGTCGTGTGGAAACGTCGCCGCCGAAGCCGATGCGGTGCCGCGGACTTGAGTCTGCGCGCAGAGCCGCCAGATGCCCGCGCGGGCTGCCGCCAAATTGGCGGCGGCGGGGCCGCCAACTGGCTACCCAGGATATTTAAGGGTACACTGAATTATCGATGTATGAGTTTCGCTGGAACGAGTGGAACGTCGAACACATCGCTGCCCACGGCGTTCTACCTGCCTACGCGGAGTACGTGGTGAACCGGCCAGACCGCGGATACCCGCAGCGGGGCGAGGAGGGAAAGTACCTTGTGCGCGGGCAGGACCAAACGGGGACGTACGTGCAGGTAATGTATATATTCGACCCGCCGGGCGTGGTGTACGTGATCCACGCCCGTCGGCTGACCGACATCGAAAAGCGCCGGCTGCGGCGCAGGAGACGGCGATGAGCAAAACGCGAAAGCCGCTCGGCCGAATGAACGCGAAGGAACTGGCCGAGGCGACGACGAAGTACGACCAGCCGTTCGGCGGGTGGGAGGAGTTCGGCCCGCTGACGGCCAAGGACCGCCGACTCCACGCCAAGGCGCGCAATCGCGGCAGGCCGCGGATCGGCGAGGGCGCCGCCAAGGTCCGCATCAGTATCGAGGCCGGCCTCCTGCGACACGTCGACCGCTACGCCAAACGTCACGGCACCACCCGCTCCCAACTTTTCGCCACGTGGGCGCGTGAGCAACTTAAGAAGGCACGGGCAGCGGGCTGACTACTGGACGGATGAATTGAGATGGATGAGAAAGGCGTCGCTCGGATCGCCGGCACACGCATGAAGGTGGCCGACCTCGTGCTGGACAAGATGGCTAACGACTCCACTCCTAAGGAGATGGCCCGAACGGCGGACCAAGTGAGCCTCCGGCTCTATATGGACATGCCCACCAACTCGGCATCACCATCGGCCAGTGCATCGAGGACCTCGAACTTGTGGCGAAGGTCTACGAGCCGCAGGAAATCCTGAACAGCATCCTATACCTGCCCCTGAGGTAGTCGGACCCGGAAGTGGCGCCGTGCGCGGTCCCGCCCGCCGCTTGGCGGGATACGCGGGGACGATCGCCGCCGGCGGGGCCCACCGGCTGCCACCGCCTCGTCGCCAAATGCTCCCGCCGCGGCGCCGTCGCCGACCAACGTGCCGTCCGATCCCAACACAACGGAAATTAGGAACGTCCGGAATGTCCCCTTCGCATTTCTCGCCATTCGGTAACGCCTACAATCCCGCGATGCGCGAATCGTCCACGCATGGTCCGGTGCCCGTCGGAGACCACGCCCAAGGGACGGTGGCGACATCTCCCACGAAGCGGCGACTCTTCCGGCGGTCGTTGTACGTACCGCGGAACCCAATCAGCCAAAGCGTCATCAGCTCCAGCAGCCAGCTTCCGGACAACCAAGCCTCTTGGGGCATCTCACTCATGAACAGGTGCTGGCGATCTTTGGAGTCCGGGTGGACAATCATGTTGCGAACGGCAGTGATGGCATCGACAAGGTCGACCCATTGATTCGGTCCAGCGTTACGTCGCATGACGACCGCATCCGGCGGCATCGCGAGCGGGATTCCTGCCAAGCCAGCAAGATGTCGGAGTCGCTCTGATGCACTCATGCTTTTGAACTTGCTCCTGCTCAGCGTCTTTTGATCGAGCACCAGATACTGCCACGCGATGGCATCCAACGCACCTTGGGACAACACGATTCCCGCCTCCAAGCCAGCGCCATTTCGATTGCTCTCAATGTGCCAGTAGATCGCCAGTTTAAGGAGCTCACGCCATGCGGCTTCAGCCCAGCGCGTCATGAATCCGGCAAAAGCACCCGAAAGCATGCTGCCGCCGTGGCGGTCGGCCCACGACAGCACGTCCTGCCACGGTTCGAGCCTCCAGGGCGCGTACGCGCGCCACAACTCTTCGCCGTCGGCGCCGCGCCCTCTTGGGAGGATCACACCGATCCAGTTTCCCTCCACGAAGGACAGAAAGTAATAGAGGCAACTCGAAAGGTCGGTAATCTGGTCAGAGCCGAACGCGCTTCCGTCAGCCCGGCGAGCGAGGGCCGTATGGGTGATCCCAAATCCGCCGACCTCGCGCATCTCTTCTTGCAGTTTCTTCAGGTGCGGCACCGCGTCCACAACGACGTTCCAACCGCCACCGCTGAGCTTGACCCGGCCAATACGCCAGTCCGGCGAGCCGTCATTTGGAACCGAAATGAATTCACTCAGGTTCGGGATCTGGAAGTGGACCTCTCGAAGGTTTGAATCCGTTCCGATCTCGAGTCGATCGTGGAGCTGCCCTGCCACGCGGGTCGGCTCGTGTGACCCCGCGTGCATTCGCGTAACATGCGCCCGAACCGGTTTCCCTCCGGGGATCTGCAATTTGACTTCACCGAGAATGGTCAGTAAGCCCCGTGTCTCGGGGATGGAAAATGCGAGCATCGGACGGGGAAGCCACCGCCACGAGATCGAACCGTCGGCGGTCAGCTCTTGATGACCGTCGTTTAGCGTGATCGGACCGCGAAAACATTCGACAGGAGCATTGGGCGTTGCGTTCGCCGTGGAGCCGTCTGTTCTGGTCATGACTCACCAGTGGATCCGGGTGAAGACTGCGGTCGTGGAACGCTATTGATCCGCTCCACAACACGGATTTCGGCGTCAGTGAGGCTGTACAGCTCGTACACGAACTGATCGATTTGACGGTCGCCTCGATCTGGCGGCGGAGCAGCTCCTTTTCCCGCGGCAGGCTGGACGCCACTCATCATTTGCGATGGGCCGGTTGCAACTATCCGGCCAGGGCAAGTTGTGACTTCTTGCCGGAGCGGCGGTTCTGGACAACGAGCTTCTTGACGCGGCTCGATCCAAGTTGCTGGTTGGCGTTGAGCAGCTCGATCCCGTACACCTTTCCATCGGGGCCGACGTCGACGTTCAACTCGTCGGAGACGGCGATCGTGGTCACGTGGGCCCCCCGCCGCCGCAGGCGGATATAGGCAATGTTGTATTGCGGGTCGTAGGTCAGGTGCATCAGCCCACCTCGTCAGAAGTATTTTACGATCACGGTCACCACGAGCCAACCTCCGGCAATTTTAACCGCGAAGGCGTCGATCTTCTTGCGGGCGAAGTGCTTTCCGTCCCATCTTGCATTGAACGCGAAGCGGCGGCGGAACCGGGTGCGTCCGAATTTTGCGGGCGACGCATGTCCAAGCTCCACCGTCTGCCTGACCTCTGCTGCCGTGGCGCCGCGTTCGCGCATCCGCTGGGTTGCATGCGGGTGGATCCGCACCGTCATTCCGTGCTCTCCTCAATCTGCGTCTCGGCGTCGGTCACGTCGTTGTACTCTGGCGAGCAGACCTGATCGAGCTGATGATCGAAGTGTTCGACCAGCTGCTTGACAGCGTCGGGACATGACCCCATGGGGGCCGATCATAGCGGGAGTGCAATACACGCCAAGCGCCGCATCGGTTAGCGGCAGGGCCATCGCATTTAGGCTAACACGGCCCGTAGCAAGAACTCCCGGCTCCAGCCGCAGCACTGCTGCTTGAGGCGAATCCCGGCCTTGAGGTCCTTCCCGTTCTTGTTTTTTAGCTC
>Ga0073928_10007563_pt1 | contig 13996 bp, 12 predicted proteins | sample PaiPotPPA55metaG_FD_76969 | JGI IMG/M metagenome (GOLD analysis project Ga0073928, IMG submission 76969) | Iron sulfur acid spring bacterial and archeal communities from Banff, Canada, to study Microbial Dark Matter (Phase II) - Paint Pots PPA... ... | reverse complement strand
GATTTGGAGCGGTCCAGTTCGGCTCGCATGGCCGCCAGCACCACGTCATCGTTCGCCTGCGATTTGTTCTGTCGGGCAACGCCGGAAGCGGTCAGCAGACTGAAGGCGAGCAAAGCGGGCAGCCCCCGCCGAACGAGGCGATTGCTCACGCGAGGCACTCGGGCTTTCGCTGTCATGGTTTTGCCCCCGGTTTTGCCCCTGCATCTTTCCCGTTCGCGCCTTCAGCCGCGGGAGACGACAGGATCGGCAGGCGGTTCAGTGAATGGCCACGCTTTTGTCCTTCAATCTCCGAAAACAGCATGGCAGGCGCCGCCGCCGCGACCGGCACCTGGCCCGACTCCGCGCCGCATATCCCGTTGAAGATTTCCGTCTTTTCGCCCGTAACCAAAATGCGGTTCATGGCTGCCAGCGGAGTGCCGACGATATCGATGCCCCGCACCAGTTCATCAGGACGTCCGTCCGCATACACCCGCCATACCAGCACCGGCAGAACCTGAAAAGCTTGCGGCATTGATCGCTGGGTCAGGGTGAAGCCTCCCTGAATGTCTTCGAAGTACAGCCCGTAAGGCTTGTTCTGTTTCTTGACTTCGTCGATTAGTCTTTGCCGCAACTCCGAGTCCTTCACCGTGCGGCTCGAAGAGACAATCAGATTGCCCTGGCGTCCGGTGGGCATGAGGCCCGGCTGTGCCCGGCCGTGTCCGTTGGAGTTTGCAAAATTCTTGATCGGCATGCGCGACATCAGAAAGTTTTTCAGGATTCCATCCTTAATAACCTCGACGCGGGTCGCGGGCATGCCCTCATCGTCATATTCATACCAGCCGCCCAGATCCATTCCGTTCAGGTTCCGTATCGTCGGATCGTCAACCACCGTCAGAAATTCCGGGAGCACCGACTGATCAACCTTCTTGGTAAACGTCTGGCCTTCCTGTTCTCCGCGCTGGCGATGACCTTCGAGGCGGTGACCCAACACCTCATGAAAGAAAACTCCGGCAGCGCGCCCCGACAGCAACGCCGGCCCATCGAAAGGCTCGGCCAGGGGAGCCTCGCGCAGGGCTTTCAAATCGGTCGCCATCTTCTCCACGCGCGCTGTGATTTCAGACTCTGCCGGCAAGTGGTCGATGCTCTCGGCTTGAAATGTTTCCACCCGCATCAGTTCCATACCGTCTTCGGCGCGGGTTTCCGCCTCAATGGCCACGCGGATGAAGGCGCTCGGAACCACCACATGATTGCCCTCGGTCGAGAGGAAGTGAAAAAGCGTCCTCTGTGCAGTAATGACCACGGCTGACGAATAAATGTAAGGGTACTTGCGGAAGTGCGCGGAGTATTCCCGGACAAATTTTTCCAGCGCGCGCTGGTCAGGAACAGCCGCACTTTCCTTGTAGTCGACGTGGGTCGGAGGCTTTTCTTGAGAAAAATCCGGAGACGTGTCCTCTTCTTGAGCGTGTACCTGCGTATTCGTTTTCACGTTCAGGTACGCCTGCGACGCCTTTCGATATTCCTCATAGGTCAGGCGCCAGAGTTCGTGAGCAATGGCGTTGCGATCGTCATCCAGCGGCAGTGATCCGGAGCTGCTTGCGGAGGAGCGGTTCTCAGCATGCGCATTGTCGAGGGCCGGAGTTCCGATCCGCATACGCACATCAACCGCGCGCCGGCGGGCCCGCGTCGAGTTGACCAAACTTCCCTGGCTGCCAACGGCCACCACGATGCTCTGGTCATTTACCGAATAGCTGAGAAAGTAGGGAGCGGGATCCAATTTGTCCAGGCTGCTTTGCGCCCGCTTCATCTCCTCCTGCATGGTCGAGAGCAGCACATCGGTTTTGTCTTTATCGGTTTTGTCTTTATCAGCTGGAGTAGGGGCCGCCCAGGTTCGGACGTCAGCGGCCAGAGCAGTCACAATAAGGACGATGCATCCCAGAGCAAGATGCCCGGATCGAATCTTCATGAGGAGGCGGAGTCTCCCTGCTGTGTGCGGTAACTCGTAAGCTTAGCAGATCGATCTCGCGCACACTCCTCGCGCATGCGTTTCACGAAGCAGGAGTGAACTTCACGTTGATGAAGGCCTCGCGCTGCAATGGCCGATCCTGACGCTCGGCCGGCAGATACGAAGAGTGCCACACCACTCCCAGTGCCGCCGCCGCAAGCGCCGGATCAGAAGTCTGTACTACCTCGGCGTCCAGCACTTTCCCTTTCTGATCAAGAATCGCATGCACGATCACAGGTTGGATCACGCCACTGTAGCCCGCGGGCGTGCGCACCGATTCAGGGAAGCGGAACGGGCCGACCATAATCGCTCCCGGACCATGGGAGAGCATCTTCTTGGTCGGGATGAACTGGTTGGGATCGTTGTTCGCGTCATCAATGTTTTCCAGGTGAATCTGCAGGACGCTGCTCCCGCCTTCAACGATTGTCGTTTGGCGCGGCAGGACGCGTCCGTGGAACGCGATGCCACCGTTGTAGTCGTAGACGGAATAAATGCCGGGCGCTTCCGAATGAATCCGCAGCAGCCCGGTCTTGGGATCAATGCAGAACTCGTTCTCTTCCCAGCGCCGCCCCGGAGTAGCCGTAGCGTCATTGCCGCCCCGGGAGATCAGGATACAGGCGATGTCCGTGCCTTCCCATTTGGCAGTGGCCATGCGAATCAGCGAAGGAGCAAAGTTGCCCACGACCGGCCAGAACAAAGCGTTGCGAACCATCTGCAGGCGCAGTGGCATGTGCCCGCGCGGCTTGTCGTCGTAGGCAGCGCTTTGATAGAAAATTCTGAGCTGCGAATAATCCCCGAGCCGGGCCGACCAGCGCCAGGTTTGGCCGTTAAGCCAAGTTTCCTCAACTTCGCCATATCCCTGGCTGTGCGAATCGCCTCCCGTGGAATTGAAGGAAGCTTTCAGCGTAAAAGGCGCCATCCCCGGCGTGTGCATGGCGCTATTCTGCCGCGCTCGCTCCAGCAGGTTCAAAAGTACGGCACGCTTCTCAGGAGTGTCCGGGACGACGGTCGGACCGGTCGCAAGCTCCAATGGATCGTTCGGCAGAGGCGCAACCTTGGGAGCGGCCTGCGAAAAGGTAGGAGCAACAAACAACAGGGTGAACAGCGCTACCCGCAGGGCCCGTTTGGACATAAGCCATTCTCCCTCGGACGAGGCAAAATGTTAGACCAGATCGTCAGACCTTTGCAACATAGATGAAAGAAGATACAAGATATGAAGATAGAAGAAATCCAGGAAGTCTGAGTGCGCTGGAATACCCGTGCTCCATCACACCCCAGACTCCACCGCGCAAAGTCAGCTCGCGTGCGCTCCTTACATTTCCGTACCGTCCTTCCGTGTCCGCCTGCCCAGCCAGCAACGCGTCTTCCGGGCCTGGCTTTGCCGAAAGCGGCCGAAACAGCTGCGCCATCTGGGACTTTTCGTTCCAGAGACAAGTCAACTGATAGCGGGCCGAAAAGCAGTTCCTGGCTCTCCAGCTTGAGTTCCGCCAGCTTGAACCAGGCCTCATCCTTGCAGTCTAGGGACGTTCGCCGATTCCGCCCCTACCGCTATGGATTGCCTCGGTCGATTGCTTCACAAATTCCTGCCTCGATCTTTCCCGTCCTCAGCGCTCTTCGAGCTTCAACTCCGCTCAAAATGGCGACCTAATAACCAGGCACATCCGCATCCCCATCCGAAGACGCTCGTTGGAAACGAGCGTGCTCCCTGCTCGAAGGTTGCGCACCTATTGCCCCAAACGCAAACAGATAAAGAGGTTACAGTCAATCTGTGAGACGTGACGTACCCACCCCGGCGAATGATGCCAGCGCGTTCCCCCGCGCTGTTGGCGGGCATACCGTCACCACCTCCATTTCAAGAACGCGAAGAGCTGCTGCCGCACGTAAAGGGCAGAACTGATGAATCATTGCGTTGCTCTATCGCTTTTGCAGATTCCGGCGGCGAGTAAGGTGGCTGGTTGTCGTAATGCCTCTGCCGGCCGGTCTCCCCTGACGGGGCACTGGATTTCTGCAAGCATGGGATTCCTCAAAGCGAAGAGAGAGACGAGTCTGTACGGCGGAAAGGATGTCTTCAAAGCGCCGTTCTCTTTGCTCACCGCCGACTTCCTTAACGCGAGAGCATCCGACGGGCGTATCGACGTTGCGCCCCACGACCTGCCTGTGGATGCGCAGAGTATTCCTGGGAGGAGAAACAATAGGCCCGAGTTTCCGATCGACAGATGCCGCCTGCCGCGGGAAACGGCTCCGGATGCCATGGTGATCGTGAGTCGGGGTGAGCCGATCGTCCCGCTGAAGATTCGGACGGAGAAACAGTGCTAAACCGGAAAGTGCGACTCATGTTCGGGTCGGCGATCGTGATCTTGCTGGTTGTGGGGGCGGTCTCCTATGACAGCATATCGAAGTCCCATGAAAGTGACCTGTGGGTGCGGCACACCCACGAGGTTCTTGAGAACCTCCAGAATCTGGTCACCGACATGGCGAAAATCGAATCGAGCGATCGTGGATTCGCATGGACGGGTGAAGAAGCCTATCTTGAGTCCCATCGTGACGGCATAGCAAGCGCAGTACGCGACCAGGCAGCGGTTCGCAGCTTGACGAAGGATAACCCGCAACAACAGCTTGCGCTTCCGGCTCTCGAAGACCTTATGGCTCAGCAGGTCCAATTTGGAGACCGGATCCTTCGTCTGCGCCGATCTAAGGGCTTACAGTCCGCAGCGGTCGCTATAAAAAGTGGCCCCGGCCAGCAGATCATGGATGAGTATCGAGGGACAATCGGCAAGATGGAGGATAGAGAGCTGCTATTGTTGGCGCAACGCAGTGCGGTGGCCAAGCAGCGCTTTGGACAGACCAAAGCTATTGTGATTTTCGGAACCGCCCTGGGCTTGTTGATGGCCGTCGCCGCTGGCGCTTGGAGCGTCGAGCAGGATGGTTCCCGACGCACCTTGGCCCTGTCGCTGCAGGACAGCGAAGAACAGTTTCGGATGCTCCTCGATGGAATTCAGGACTACGCCATTTTCTTGATGGACCCACGGGGCGGGATTCTCAGTTGGAATGACGGCGCCGCACGAATCAAAGGTTACACATCCGAGCAGATCATCGGCCGTAACTTTTCCTGCTTCTTTCTGCCGGAAGACATCGAGCGTGGAAGGCCGGAAGAGGTACTCCGACTCACCGCTGCCAGTGGACGGCACGAAGAACAAGGCATGCGCGTGCGGAAGGACGGCTCACGATTCTTGGCGAGCATCATATTCACAGCGCTGCGCGACGCAGCCGGAAACCTGACGGGATTCTCTGAGTTCAGCCACGATCTCAGCGAGAGCCAGGCGTCGGATGCCAGGTATCGAGGACTGCTGGAAGCGGCTCCTGATGCCATGGTGGTAGTAAACGGGGGCGGGGAAATCGTCCTGTTGAATGTTCAGGCAGAGAAACAGTTCGGATACAGTCGCGATGAACTGTTGGGTCAGCAGGTAAAGAACATCATTCCCGAGGGCTTCGCGGAACGGCTCATCGCCGACGGAACCCGAAGTGCGGCCGAGGCGTTGGCGCAACAGATCGGAATGGGCATCGAGCTTGTTGGACGGCGGAAAGATGGTGGCGAGTTTCCCCTCGAGATCATGCTGAGCCCTCTGGAAAGCGCCGAGGGAATCCTGGTGACGGCAGCCATCCGCGACATCAGCGTGCGCAAAGAATCCGAGGCGCATTTGGTAAAGACAGTTGGGGAACTGAGGCGTTCCAATGAGGAACTTCAGCAATTTGCCTATGTCTCATCCCACGATCTCCAGGAGCCCCTGCGCATGGTGGCCAGCTATACCCAGCTCCTGGCCAAGCGCTACAAAGGACGTTTGGACTCCGACGCCGACGAGTTCATCGCCTTCGCAGTAGACGGGTGCAGCCGCATGCAGGGCTTGATCCAGGATCTGCTGGCCTATTCTCGCGCAGGCACAAATGGAAAGACGCTGTGCGAGGTCTCCGGTGAAGAGGCTCTCCAAGAAGCGCTTACAAACTTACGAATAACGATCGAGCAGAGCGGTGCGGTTGTATCTCACGATTCTCTGCCAGCCATCGAGACGGACGAAACGCAGTTGACCCAGGTATTTCAGAACCTGGTCGGGAACGCAATCAAGTACCGCGCCGCCGAAGCCCCTCGCGTACACGTCTCTGCCGCGAAAAATGGTGACAACGAATGGATTTTTTCCGTGCGCGACAACGGCCTGGGGATTGCCCCTCAATACTTTGACAGGATCTTTGTCCTCTTCCAACGGCTGCACGGGCGAAATGAGTTCGAGGGCACAGGAATCGGATTGGCGATTTGCAAGAAAGTTTTGGAGCGGCTAGGCGGCAGGATATGGGTCGACTCGCAACTCGGAACCGGATCAACCTTCTATTTTGCGCTGCCAGGAAAGAGTTGAGCATGATGAAACAGATTGGGATGGATGCGACACCCATCGAAGTCCTTTTGGTGGAAGACAGTCCCGGCGATGTCCGGCTCACACGCGAGGCGTTTAAAGACGCCAAGGTGCATATCAACTTGCACGTTGCGTCGGATGGGGCAGAAGCCATGGACTTTCTGAATCGCGTGGGAAAGCACTCCGCCGATCCCCGCCCCGATCTCATCTTGCTTGATCTGAACCTGCCCAAAAAAGACGGCCGTGAGGTTCTGGAGGAAATCAAGGAGAGTTCGGTACTGAAAAGCATTCCAGTAGTCATTTTGACCACGTCTGCATCGGACGCGGACATCCTCCGAAGTTACAGGCTGCACGCGAACTGCTACATCACTAAGCCTGTGGGCCTCGATGGGTTCCTCGAAGTCGTGAAGAGCATCGACAGTTTCTGGCTGTCTGTGGTCAAGTTACCGCACGAGCCACAGTTATGAAAGACAAGGCGCTCCAAGTTCTGGTGGTTGAGGATAACGCGGGAGATGTGCGCTTGCTCCGCGAAATGTTCAGCGGCGAGAAGGCAGGCGCTTTCGAAATTACGCACCTGTTGCGCATGAGCGAGGCCGAGGTTCACCTGGCGAAGGGTGGAGTGGACATCACTCTGTTGGACATGGGTTTGCCGGACGGCCATGGGCTGGAGACGGTGCGCCGGGCGCACGCCGCTTCCCCCAACGTCCCGCTGATCATCCTGACAGGATTGGACGACGAGGCACTGGCCGCTGAAGCTATGACGCAAGGCGCACAGGACTACATGATCAAAGGCCAGATCGAAAGTCGTGCGCTCCCCCGGGCTCTTCGCCACGCCATCGAGCGCCACCGCATGCAGACTGAAACCGATCTCATCCGGGCACACCAGATGCAGTTCAAGGATGAGTTCCTCTCCCATGTATCGCACGAGCTTCGTTCACCGCTGACCGCGGTACGTCAGTTCGTGGGCATCCTCCTGGACGGATTGGCCGGCGAATTGAATGCGGAACAGCGTGAGTACCTGGAAATCGTGCTGAGGAATGTTAAGCAACTGCACTCGATGATTAATGATTTATTCGAGGTCTCTGGCGTACAAGCGGGAAAATTGAAGATCGAGCTGCAAAGCACTTCGGTCTCCGACGCCCTCGGTTACGCCATCAATACACTCCAGGGGGCCGCCGAGACCAAAGGAATCATCCTCTCTTCAGACATCGAGGATAAGCTGCCACCAGTCTACGCCGATCCGGCCCGCGTTCGACAAATCCTCATCATCTTGGGGGATAACGCGATCAAGTTCACACCGCAGAACGGAACCGTCAAGATTCAGACCCGTGTATTCGAACAGGATCCGGGTTTTCTGCTCCTCGAGGTCTCGGACTCGGGATGCGGGATCGATCCCGACATGCGCGAGCGAATTTTTGAACGACTCTTTCAAGCTTCCGATACGGCTTCCTCCGATCATAACGGCCTTGGCCTGGGCTTGTACATCTGCAAGGACCTGGTTACGCGCCAGGGTGGAAGGATTTGGGCCAACAGCACACCGGGACAAGGTTCTGTCTTTTCCGTTACCTTCCCCATTTGCTCTCTACCAAAACTGCTGGCGCCGGCCTTCAGCGAGGAGGTACATGCCGAACGGCCGATCACGCTTGTACTAACCGAAATAGGTTCTCAAACCGGCTGGCTTTCCAACGAGGTGCGCGCAGACCAGTGTCGCGGCATCCGCGAACTCCTGCGGGGGAGTTTGTATTCCGATCTGGACATCCTCTTGCCCAAGATGGACTCCGCTGGTCCGGCGGAATTATTCCTCATTCTGGCGATTACCGACGGGATTGGCGGCGAGGCGATTTGTAAGCGGATCCGGAGACAGTTAGACAGTTCCGATCGTCTCAAGCAAGCAGGTTTGACCCATTCAACTTCTTACCGGTCACTCAAGCCGATAAAACAAAACTCCACAGAATCGAAGGAAGAGTTTCTGGAGAGAGTGGCCACCGACATTCAGGAAGTCATGAATGAGGAAATTTCGGCAAGGCAGGTTCTAAATGGATAGCAGGAAGATTCTCATTGTGGATGATAATGCGGATATTCGCCTGGGCATGCACTTGCGCCTCAAGGCCAACCACTACGAAACCTTCTTTGCCGCCGACGCGTTCGCCGGTGTGGCGGAGGCACGGAAGCACCGGCCGGATTTAATTATCCTAGATCTCGGTCTCCCCGCCGGTGACGGTTTCACGGTGATGGAAAGGCTCAAGCAGATTCCCTTTCTCGCAGTAATTCCCATCATCGTTGTCTCCGCTCGCAACGGCCTCGGAAATCAAAAGAGAGCGCATGACGCGGGGGCAAAGGCATTTCTGCAGAAACCCGTGAATGATGCCGAATTGTTGGCGGTCATCCGTCAAGCGCTGGGGGAACCCGCCGGGGCCAAGATACCTACCCTTTATGACCAGGGGTCGGTATGACGGAACCCACGCCGCGCTCGACAGAACTGACTGCCTATTTGTCTCACGAATTGCGGAATGCGCTGGCCTGCATCCATCAGTTTGGAAATATCCTCATCGATGGGCTGGCCGGTGAATTATCCGGCGAACAACGCGAGTATCTCGGCATCATGCTGGAGAATGCCACGAAAATTCGCCGTGTGCTAGACAGCGCGCTGGACGGAAACGCCGGTCCGCCTAAGGAACTTGCGAACAAAATCGAACGTATTTCTAAACTGGAGACCTAATGGACAGTACGAAAATATTGGTTGTCGACGACAATCCCACGATCAGAAGAGGATTGAGCGTCCGTCTGCAGGCGAACGGCTACGAGGTATTGTTTGCCGAAGATGCCATTTCAGCTACGGCGGCTCTGGTGACGGAAAGGCCCGACCTGGTAATTCTCGATCTGGGACTTCCGGCGGGAGATGGATTCGTGGTGATGGAGCGGTTGCACAAAAACGACCGCCTGGCGAACATCCCCGTGATTGTGCTGACTGGCCGCGAATTGGCCGGCAATCGGGACCGAGCGCTGCAAGCGGGAGCGGCAGCTTTTTTTCAAAAACCCGTGGAAGACAGCACCCTGCTCTTTGCCATTCGGAAGGCGCTCGATGTTTCGCGTGGCGAGCTACGCTTTGACGATTAACGAATTTTTAGAACCGGGCACAGAGCTTCACTGGAACAAGGAGACCTACTTATATGCTGACGATCCTTCTGGTAGACGATAGCGTTCACCTCCAAATCGCGTTCAAGAAAATTCTCACTTCTTCCGGCTATCGGGTTGAACTCGCTGGCGACGGCGAGGAGGGATTACGCCTCGCCAGTACGGTCAAGCCAGACGTTATCCTGCTCGACATGTTGCTGCCGAAACTTGGCGGGGTGGAGGTGCTTCTCGCCTTGAAGGCAAATCGCGCGACCGCGAACATTCCGGTGATCGCCTTGAGCGGTCTACCCATGAGTAATGAGGCGAGATTAAGGCGAGACGGGGCGATAAGCTATCTGCAGAAGTCGAACTTGGAGGATATGGACATCTTGCTGCAAGCCATCGATTACGCGCTTCTTATGCCCCGTGCCGACGAGTTCTCCGAAGTCGCGTTTCATCCCAATTCGCTTCTAGAAAATTGACTTTTCGGCCGCGTGAACCGGCAGTGAACCGGGACAGGTTCCCGGTTTCCTGCCTTCCCAAAGAATTGTTTTTCCCGGTTTTTGCCGCGAGTTCCTGTCGCCGTCGAACATGCCTTTGTCATCTTTGGCCGCGGGATTGACCCGGGCCGCAGTTGCTCAAGAATTGTCCGATGCCGTTCGCTCTGCCGTTGACGGCGAACCTTCTCTCCATACGCGAGGACACCGCCAATCATTTCGCGAAAGCCGATCCGAGCATGGACACTCGTAGTAGCTCTCGATCCGCAGCTAAGTCCCCGTTCCGGAAGAGCTTAGCCATAAGTTTGTGCGGCTCAAGATCTTGCGAGTATGCCGCTCCATCCCTACCCGCAAGTTATTAAGGATGAATACCTTAGAAAACCCACAAAAAAATGGAGGGGCCCGCCCAAACCGCAGATGTTCCCGAAGGGAAGCCGGCTTGTGCGCACTGTTTGGCGCACCTCGCCTTGGCGCACCTCGCCGCAGTCTTCGAAAGCAGTCCAAAGGTCGGCCGCCGGGAGGACGCCTCTGCCGAATACGCCGGGAACAGCAGAACGAGTCAGGTGAAACTGCTCATTCCGCCGTTCCCCGCAGCACTTACTCGCTGGTGAAGTAATCCACCGTCACCGGATTCTCAAACAACGAGTAGTCGCGGGTCACGACCGTAATGCCGCTTTCGGTGACGAAATAGCGCTGGCGGTCTGCTTCGGCGTCGTAGCCGATCGTCGTGCCCTCGGGAATATGCACGTCGCGGTCAAGGATTGCCTTTCGTATGCGGCAACGGCGCCCGACGCTCACATGCGAAAACAGAATGCAGTCGTCAACCTCAGAGTAAGAGTTGACGCGCACATCCGGCGAGAGGATGGAGTTCCTCACGATGCCGCCCGAGACGATTGATCCGTTGGACACAATCGAATCCAGCGCCGTCCCCGTTCGTCCCGATTCGGCGAACACAAACTTGGCTGGCGGATACTGCCGCTGGTGCGTGCGGATCGGCCACTCTTCGTCATACAGGTTGAAGATCGGCGACACCGAGACGATATCCATGTTGGCTTCGTAGTACGCCTCGAGCGTGCCTACGTCGCGCCAGTACAGCGCCTCTTTCTTGTTCTCATCGACGAAGTCGTAGGCGAACACGCGGTAGTCATCGACCATCTTGGGCAGAATGTCTTTGCCGAAATCGTGGCTCGAATCCGGGTTCTCCGCGTCCTTCAGCAGCACTGGAATCAGCACGTCGGCGTTGAACAGATAGATGCCCATCGACCCTGCGACCTTGGCCGGATTCAACGGAGACCGCAGCGCTGTCGTCTTCGGCTTCTCCTCGAATCCATTGATGCGGCCGTCTTTGTCGACGTCGACGACGCCGAAGCGATAGGTTTCTTCCAGATCGATCTGGATCGTCGCAAGCGTAATGTCAGCCGCCGAGTCCAGGTGCTGCTTCATCATCTTCCCGTAGTCCATCTTATAAATATGGTCTCCGGAAAGAACGAGGACGTGCTTGGGCTGCTCCGAACCAATCGAGTAGATGTTCTGGTAGACCGCGTCGGCCGTGCCCTGATACCACTGGTCGCTCACCCGCTTCATCGGAGGCAGCACTTCCACGAACTCGCCCACCTCGCGCCCCAGAATGTTCCAGCCTTCGCGGATGTGCCGGTTGAGCGAGAGCGCCTTGTACTGGGTGAGGATGTAGACCCGGCGCAGATCAGAGTTCAGGCAATTGGAAAGTGTGATGTCGATGATTCGGTATATGCCGCCAAAGGTGACTGCCGGCTTGGCTCGGTCGCGCGTGAGAGGATAGAGCCGCTCCCCGGCGCCGCCTGCCAAAAGAACCCCGAGAGTATCCTTCATTCCATCCCCTCAGATCCCGTTCCGGCCACCGCTTGCCGGAATCGCGCCCTCCGCACGGCAGATGCGAAGAGAAAACAGTAGATGGTAGCACAGGCGGGCAGGGTTGCTAACGCTTCCGTCAGTTTCCCAGACTTAGGTTTCCCGAACTCGTATAATGGCTCGGCGCTGGAGGAAACATTTGTCGAGAAAGACAACAGTGCCTTTGCCGGAGTGGAAGCCTTCGTCCCCGGAGCAGTCGAATTCTCGCATCGACAAGACGCTCGGGATGCAACAAGGCATTACGCGGCGCGACTTTCTGAATGCCACCATGCTGGCCTCCGGAAGCCTGCTGCTCAATTCCCTTTCACCAGCGGATCTGGTGGCTGACAGTGCCAACGCCCGTCCGAATAACGCCCGTCCAGAACAAGATGATTGGACCGGCTACAGCGGCATCGGCGACTATGCGAACTCCAACGGCAATACGCTTCGCGGGCTCGAGGCCGGCCACGAGATTCGCGACGGCCGCTTTGAAAGCCTTCCTGCCAATGTGATCGACACCCATGAAACCTACGACTGTGTGGTTGTCGGTGGTGGCATCAGCGGGCTGGCCGGGGCACTGATTTTCCAACGGCACGCAGGAAAGGGAAAGGCTTGCCTCGTGCTCGACAACCATCCGATCTTCGGCGGCGAAGCCAAACGCAACGAATTTCTCGTGGATGGACACCGGCTGATTGCGCACCAGGGCTCTGCCTTTTTTCCCGTTCCATATCCCCACAGCTTCATCGCACGGTTCTACGAATCCATCGGGCTCAAAACACCGCGCCTCGAATATCAGAAGTGGGGTGGCTCGGCTCCGGAAATGCCGCTCGGCCGCACCCCTTATCTGGGCTCGGCACCAAACGCCACCTATTTTGGAGCCAAATTCGGCCAGCCAAACGGGGTGTGGCTGACCGACCCTTGGGGCAAGCAGCTGGAGAACGCCCCGATTTCGCCAAGGGTAAGAGCCGAGATGTCGAAGTTCCAGTCCGCGAGCGATTCCGGTCACGATGCGCCGCAGTATGCCGGCGATGCGATTTCGCGGCGGCTCGACACCCTCACGCTCGAGGACTACATGATGGAGCGGCACGCGATCAGCCGCGAGACCATCCGCGCCTTTCTGTCGCCAGGAGAAGGCGGAGGATACGGTCTCGGCCCCGACGCGCTCTCCGGCTACACCGCCTACGCCGCCGACATGCTGCACCCTCTCGACATCAGCGATGAGACCGGAACGCAGATGTTTCCCGACGGCAACGGAGGCATCGCACGGTTGATCACGAAGACGCTGATTCCGGAATCGATCGCCGGCAACCCCTCCTTGGAGGATGTATGCCGCAACGCTGTGAACTTCGCAGCCCTCGACCGGGCTGGAGCGGCCGCACGCATCCGTTTGGATGCGACGGCCGTCTGGGTTAAACATGAGGGCGCCAAGCAGGACGACGGAAAGCACGACGGCGATCCCGCGAAGACGGGGTTCGTCACCGTCGCCTACGCGCGCGGCGGCAAGACCTATCGGGTGCGAGCTCGGTCGGTCGTGATGGCGGGCGGCAGTTGGACGACGCGCCACATTGTCCGCGATCTTCCGCCAGATCGCGTGGAAGCTTACAGCCAGTTTTACCGCACGCCCTGCATGATGGCCAACGTGGCCGTTCGCAACTGGCGCTTCCTCTACAAAATGGGAATCTCTGGCTGCCAGTGGTTCGAGGGTCTGGGAAACTACATGCAAGTTCGAAAGCTCGCGACCTGCGGGGCCGATTCGCCCACCATTTCACCGGATTCGCCGACCGTTCTTACCCTCAAGATTTTGTACACCTATCCGGGCAAATCCACCGAGCAGTAAGGACACTTGGGACGCGCGGAGTTGATTTCGGTCCCCTTCCGCGAGTACGAACGGCAGATTCGCCGGCAGTTCAACGCCATGTTCGCACGCTCCGGATTCGACGCGGCTCGTGACATCGCCGGCATCATCCTGAACCGCTGGGGTCACGCCTATCTGAGTCCCGCCCCCGGATTTTTCTTTGGCAAGGACGGCAAACCCGCGCCAGGCGACGTGCTGCGGTCCGCGCCGTTCGGCAGAATTGCCTTCGCCAACACATATCTTTCAGGAGTGGCCGACCATCGCTCGTCCATTATCGACG
>Ga0073928_10007557_pt1 | contig 14000 bp, 9 predicted proteins | sample PaiPotPPA55metaG_FD_76969 | JGI IMG/M metagenome (GOLD analysis project Ga0073928, IMG submission 76969) | Iron sulfur acid spring bacterial and archeal communities from Banff, Canada, to study Microbial Dark Matter (Phase II) - Paint Pots PPA... ... | reverse complement strand
TTCGAGCACGAACGTTGGGGCCGTGCGCTGGCGTGGTCGGCAGGCCTGCACGTCGGAATTACGGTGGCGATGCTGGTCTACACGGCGTTTGTTTCGCGCTCGAGCGGCGACACCTGGGGTGCAGGCGGGGGCGGGGAAGCGATTGGCGCGACGCTGGTGAGCACGGTGCCATTGCCGGCAAATCCGGCGCAGACCAAGAACGTGCTGGCCAATGAATCGAAGGGCATCACCCAGTCGCAACCCAAGATCGAAGAGAAGGTCCCGGATGCGATCGAGATTCAGGGCAAGAATGCAAAGATAAAGCCGCCGAAGAAGCAGGAGACGGCCTCGAAAGAGAAGCCGCAGGCTGCCCCGCAAGAAGAGAATAATCAGGTGGCGTTTGGAGAAGGTGGACCGGTCAGCGGGCCTTACGGTACGTTCGCTGCCGGCGGAGCCAAGGGCGGATTTGGAATCACCGGGGGCGGCGGGGATTTTGGCACAAAATATTCGTGGTACGTGCATGTGATCCAGCAGAAGGTGGCAGAGAACTGGCTGAAGTACGAAGTTGATCCCAGAATCACGACGGCGCAGCGGGTATACATCGTTTTCGATATCGTGCGCGACGGGCATCCCACGAACGTGCAGGTCGAGCAGTCGAGCGGCGTGCCTTCTCTGGACATCTCGGCGGTGCGGGCCCTGCAGCGCATTGATACATTCGGTCCCTTGCCGCAGGACTACTCGGGCGGGAAGATTTCGGTGGAATACTGGTTTGATTACAAGAAGTGAACCATAAAGGTAAACGCGCAGCACTACTGAGTGACCTTCTGTTTCCCAAAAAGGGCACAATCCAAGAGAACTCAGCGCAGTGATGCTGCTGCCAAGAGGGAAGAAATCTTGCAAAGCAATTCATATCGGGATACGATATTCTCGTACGAACTACATTCCCCCCCCACACGGATGGACGAAAGCGATCGATCAATTTTCCGGCGCTTGACAGGCGGCCCGATGTTCGTGCTTGTCGTCCTGGTTAGCTGCTGTTTGCTCTCCTCCACCCTGCTTGCCCAAGATTGGGTTAAGACGGGTACCAGTCTGGGAGTGGACAAAGTGCGGCTCGCTGTCCCCGACTTCAAGCCGTCGACCAACGATCCGCAGAACGCAGCGCTGGTCAAGACCTTCAACGACACGCTGTGGAACGACCTCGATGTTTCGGGCGTGGTCGAACTGGTTTCGAAGAGCTTCTACCCGCTGCAGGTTCCCGGGCAGCCGCCTGAGGTCAATTTCCTGGCGTGGAACGCGCCTCCTCCCAATGCCGCCATGCTGGCTTTTGGAAGTTTGGGTGTCGCGGGAGGACGGCTGACCGTTCAGGGCTGGCTGTACGACGTTAAGAATTTTCAGTCACCGCAGATTCTGGGCAAGCAATACACCGATGCATCGACCGATGCGGCGGCGCGGATGATGGCTCACAAGTTCGCCGATGAAATCATCTTTCGGCTGGGCGGAGGCATCCCCGGGATTGCCGAAACTCAGATTTATTTCGTCAGCGATCGCACCGGCCACAAGGAAATCTGGGCCATGGACTACGATGGCTCGAACCAGCACCAGATTACACATCTGGGCACGATCTCCTTGTCGCCGCGAGTTTCGCCGGATGGCTCCCGCGTCGCCTTCAGCAGTCTGACGAAGAGCGGCTGGGAGATCATGATGTACTCGCTCGAGCTCAACCGGGCCGTAGGTTTTCCCCACATGGGCGGGACCAATCTCTCCCCGGCCTGGTCCGGGGACGGGACGAAGCTGTCGTTCTCGTCCTCGCGCGGGGGCGAGCCCGAGATTTATGTTTCGGATACTGCTGGGGGAAACCTGCATCGTTTGACGACGGCCAAGGGCCCCGATGTTTCCCCGGTATGGAACCGGAAAACGAATTCGCAAATCGCATTCGTCAGCGGGCGCACCGGATTGCCGCAGATTTACACCATGGAAGCCGACGGCACCAACCAGCAGCGCATGACCGATCAGGGGTACGCGGTATCGCCGAACTGGGCGCCCAATGGACAATTTCTTTCGTTCGCGTGGGTCCGTAAATATGGCCCGGGCGAGCCCGGCTCCTCGGACCTATACTTAATGGACATCGCCAGCAAGCAATGGGTGCAACTGACGCACGATGGAGGGCGTAACGACTTTCCTTCGTGGTCGCCGGATGGACGGCATATTGTGTTTCAATCCAGCCGGTCGGGCAAGGAAGAAATCTGGACCATGCTGGCCGACGGCACCAAAGTGCAGCAATTGACTTTTACGGGCCGCAACACGCAACCCAATTGGAGTTGGAAATAGTAAATACGCTTCGTCGGACCCTGGAGGCGAGCCTTTGGGGTCGTAGGGAGGAATAACAGTGAAGAAACAAAGTTTGAAATGGCTGCTTCTAGGATGTGCACTCGGTGCTCTCTTAACGCTTGGCGCTTGCGGAAAGAAAGCAGTCCCCCCACCGCCCCCGCCCCCACCGCCCCCACCGGCTCCCACAGCTTCGATTTCGGTCACTCCGAACACCATTCAGGCGGGACAGTCCGCCTCGCTGACTTGGCAGACCGGCAACGCGACAGACGTATCCATCGACGGTATTGGCGCGGTGCAGCCGAACGGCTCGCAGAGCGTTTCTCCGACGGATTCTACGACGTATCACCTGATCGCCAAGGGATCGGGCGGCACGCAGGAAGCTACTGCGCGGCTGACCGTGAGCCAGGCGCCACCGCCACCACCGCCGTCCACCGCATCGGTCACGGACGAAGACCTGTTCAGTCAGAGCGTCAAGGATGTTTACTTCGACTATGACAAGGCCGACATCCGCGGCGACCAGCAGGCCTCGCTGCAGGCTGACGCGCAGTTCCTCAGCCAGCATGCCAATATGAGTTTCACGATCGAAGGACACTGCGACGAACGCGGGTCCACCGACTACAACCTGGCCTTGGGCGACCAACGCGCCAGTGCTGTCAAGAACGCCTTGACTGCGGCCGGCGTCAGCGCCAGCCGGATCAAAACCATCAGCTACGGCAAGGAAAAGCCCTTCTGCACAGAAAGCAACGAAGCTTGCTGGCAGCAAAATCGCCGTGGCCATCTCCTTTACCAGAAGTGACGTTTTCCGGGAGACGCCCTCCGGCGTCTCCCGTTTCTTCTCGCTTGGGATGCTGCATTGGTGTGCTCCGCGGCATTTCGCGTTGAGGCTTCGGGTTCAACGTCCCCTTTCTGTGTCGAATCATCCCAGCCTGTGGGACAATCAAGGCATCTAACATTACAGGTTGTCAGGGAATCCATCTATGAAACGACATCGTATTTCCGCACTATTCGCGTTGCTGTCCGTGCTCCTGCTCGCCGCCGCTCCGGGATGGGGCGTAAGCAAAGACATGGTGCAGTTGCAGACGCAGGTGCAGCAACTGCAGGAACAGATGACGGCGATGCAGCGCAGCTTTGACGAGCGCATGGGCGTCATGAAAAACCTGGTGGAGCAGGATACCGACGCGGTGAATAAAGTCGCCAACGCCTTGAATGGACTGCAAGCAACGCTGGCGAAGCAACAAGGCGATGCGGGCGGGAAGATCGACCAAGTTTCCGGGCAGATTCAGGCGCTCAACGACACCATGGACGAACTGAAGGCGCGCCTGGCCAAAGTCAGCAAGCAATTGGAAGACATGCAGGCGGCACAGCAGAGTCTGGGCGCGCAACAGGCGACGCAGCAGGCCGCGGCGGATGCTGCCAAGAACGCTCCGCCTCCCGATGTGCTTTACAACAATGCGCTGCGCGATTACAACGGCGGCAAGAATGACCTGGCTCTGCAGGAATGTTCGGAATACATCAAGTACTACCCCAACACTGATCTGGCGGGGAACTGCTACTTCTATCTAGGTGAGATTCAGTTTCGGCAGGGAAATTACGAGCAGGCGGCCCAGAGTTACGACCAGGATTTGCAAAATTTCCCGAGCGGAACCAAAGCGGCGTCGGCGCAGTTGAAGAAGGGATTCTCTCTGCTTGAACTGGGCAAAAAAGATGAGGGTGTCGCAGAGTTGCGGCGCCTGATCCAGCGATATCCGCACTCTCCAGAAGCGTTGCAGGCACGCGAGCGGCTGCGCAAGCTGGGCGTAGCCACCACCGGGAAGTAGTTGAGTGGGCCAGACGGCAAGCAGCGCCAGCCCCCCTAGACCTCGTGGCGATGGCGCTTCGGAGTGTGGTGTTTTGCGGCTTTGTGGGCGCGATGGCGATGGACGCGCTTATCGCGATGATGCGTCGCCTTGACCGGGGTGAGGGAAGCGTTCGGTATATCCGCCAACGCGAAGCCCGTCGACAGCACACAGAGCATCAGTACCGACCAACAACGCTTCATATACCTGATCTCCTACCTGCTTCTCCTATTTTATAGCTATATTATTCGGAAAGTTCCAGGACTAGACTGGTCGAGTGGGAATTATTGAATGAGGTTTAAGCATGCCACATAGCACGCACGATCAGGATGAAGCCAAGGGCGCCACCGAAACCGAAGACCATAAGGTCCCGGGGAACGTTGGCATGCAAGAGCAGTTGGGGCATCGCGATCAGGATTCGATGTTGAAGGATGCGGACTCCGATTTTCCCGAACCCGGGCAAAATCCCGAACACAGCGGCGAGCCGAAACGAAAAACTGCGTAGAACGGTTTGCCGAGGAGTCAACGAGGAAGCCCTCTCCGAGGAGAGGGCCTTTTTCTTGGGGGCGTGGATTCCGAACCTACCGTAGTTCTTCCATGACCGCGTCCAGCACTTCCTTGCCCGGACGCGTCACCGAATCGGGCAGCGTGGCCAGGGGTTGATCGACGACATTCAGCATGTCGAGGAAGCTTGGGGCCTTGGGATTCACGTAGAACACTCCGGTCAACACCTCGCCCTTGTCGTGAGCTTCGGTGAGACGGGAGATGGCGCGAATCTTGTCGGTCGGATCGTAGTCTTCTTCCAGCTTGCGCAGGTGCAGGTGAGAGCCGTCGTGCATGGTGACTTCGACAGTCGTGCCGGGATCGTACTCGACGGCAATCTCCTCGAAGTGAGGGACGAAGCTGACGTCCTGCAGAGTTTCCTCGTGTTCTTTCACATATTTGTAGGACTTCGTGGAACCCTCATGATCGTTGAAGGTCACACAGGGCGAGACTACGTCGAGCATGACCGTGCCCTGGTGAGCAATTGCCGCCTTCAGCATGGCGCTCAGCTGGCGCTTGTCTCCGGAGAACGAGCGGCCGACCAGCGTCGCACCGAGTTGAATCGCCAGTGCGCAGGTGTCGATGGGCGGCAGGTCGTTGACTACGCCGGTTTTAAGCTTAGAGCCGAGGTCGGCGGTGGCCGAGAACTGGCCCTTGGTCAAGCCGTAAACGCCGTTGTCTTCGATGATGTAAATAATGGGCAGATTGCGCCGCATCAGGTGGACGAACTGTCCGATGCCGATGGAGGCGGTATCGCCATCGCCGCTGACGCCGATGCAGACGAGCTTGCGATTCGCCAGCATGGCTCCGGTGGCCACCGAGGGCATGCGCCCGTGCACGGCGTTGAAACTGTGCGACCGGTTCATGAAATACGCAGGGGTTTTCGAGGAGCATCCAATGCCGCTGGGTTTGATGAGCATTTCGGGCTGCACACCCATCTCGTACATGGATTCAATGATGCGCTCGGAGATCGCGTTGTGTCCGCAACCGGCGCACAGCGTGGTCTTCCCCCCCTTGTAATCCATTACGGTGAGGCCGATGCGGTTGGTCTTCGGTCCAGCTCCGGCGGTTCCGGGCTCAACGGGAGTCGTGGCCATCTATTTACCCTCCATGCTGGTCAGTTCGTCGGTAATGGAGCGCGCATCCAGAGGCAGTCCGGTAATGTGGGCAATGCTGCGCAAGCGCGTGGTCAGCTCCGGTTTGAGGTCGAGCTTGAGCAAGGTGAGCATCTGCGCGTCGCGGTTTTGCTCGACCAGATAAATGCGATCGTGCTGCTCGATGAACTCATGCACCTCACGCGTAAAGGGGTAAGCCTTAAGACGAAGATAATCGGTCTCGATCGAATACTCGTCGCGAAGTTGATCGCGGCTCTCGGTGATCCCCCAATGGGAGGTTCCGTAGCCAATCATTCCAATCTTCGCGTCTTTGCCTTTGGTGATTTCGGGCCGCGGAACAAACGAGCGTGCGGTTTCGAATTTGCGGTTCAGACGCTCCATATTGTTTTCGAAGTCGTCGGCGCGCTCGCTGTACTGCGCCTTCTCGTTGTGGCCGCTGCCGCGTGCAAAATAGGCCGCCGCGGGATGGATGGTTCCGGGGAGTGTGCGATAGCCGATGCCGTCTCCGTCGACGTCTTTGTAACGCGCGAATCCGCCGAGGCGCTCGAGATCTTCTTTGCCGAGCACCTTGCCGCGATTGATCGGGGTCGTGGGATATTCGAAGGGATCGGACATCCAGTTGTTCATGCCCAGATCCAGATCGGACATGACGAAGACCAATGTCTGGAAGTGCTCCGCCAGATTGAAGGCTTCGGGCGCCATGCTGAAGCATTCGGTTACAGAACTGGGGAACAGCATGATGTTCTTGGTGTCGCCATGCGAAAGGAATGCGGTCGAGAGGATATCGCCTTGGGAGGTGCGCGTGGGCAGGCCGGTTGAGGGGCCCACCCGCTGGATGTCCCAGATCACTCCGGGAACTTCAACGTAATACGCCAGTCCGGCGAATTCCGACATCAGGGAAATGCCCGGACCGGCAGTCGCAGTCATGCTGCGGGCGCCCGCCCAGCCGGCGCCGATGACCATGCCGATCGCGGCCAATTCGTCCTCGGCCTGCACGATGGCGAAGGTCGCTTTGCCGTCGGGACCGATGCGGTACTCCTTCATGTACTCAATCATCGTCTCCACCAGCGATGAGGAGGGCGTGATCGGATACCAGGTGACGACCGTGCATCCGGCGAACATGCAGCCGAGTGCGGCCGCTGAGTTGCCGTCGATGATGATCTTGCCTGCGGTGGCGTTCATGCGCTCGATGTAAAAAGCGCCGCGCTTTTGCAGATTCGCCTTGGCGTAGTCAAAACCAGCTTGGGCTGCGGCCAGATTCAGATTGGCAGCCTTCACTTTTTTCGCGAACTGCTTGCGGATGGCCTTTTCGACCTCGGCCATGTCGATCGTGAGCAGGCTGGCGACCACGCCTACATACACCATGTTCTTGACTAGCTTTCGCAGTTTGGCTTCGGGGCACACCGCCGCCACGAGTTTGTCGTAGGGGACGGAGTAAAAGATGAGATCATCACGCAGTTTGTGCAAAGCGAGAGGTTCGTCGTAGAGGACGGCGGCCCCGGGAGCCAGCGAGACGGTGTCTTCCTGCGCGGTCTCGGGATTCATGGCCACGAGGAAATCGATTTCTTTCTTGCGGCCGATGTAGCCGTTCTTGTTGGCCCGGATGGTGTACCAGGTCGGCAGTCCGGCGATGTTCGAAGGGAACATGTTCTTGCCGGAAACCGGCACGCCCATCTGGAAAATACTGCGCAACAGGACGGTGTTTGAACTCTGCGAACCGGAACCATTGACCGTCGCGACCTGAATGCTCATGTCGTTGACGATTCGTTTGTGCCCCGCGCCTCCGGAGGATTCCCGGGGCACGACATCCGTAGTGGCCATCCCAACACCTTCCTTCAGTTAGCGGGCTGAACCCAGTCGCCCGTGATTTGTGAACTGCGGAGGAGGAAACATTCCATTATAACGGCGGCAGCAGCGCCGCGTCGCGCCAAATCGCCCGCCTGTAGCCGGCAGGAACCTGCCGGGAAACGAAAGGGAACTCCGCCGACTCAGGCTTCGGTCTTATAGAACTGAGCGATGTTTCTGAACTTATTATATCGTGACACGAGCAATTCGGCAGGGGGGATCTTCTTCAATTCGGCGTAATGTTTTTGCAGGCTGGCATCCAGCAGATTGGCCGCCGCTTCATGGTCGCGGTGAGCCCCGCCTTCCGGCTCGGAAACGATGTCGTCGATGCAGCCCAGCTCGCTGAGATCGGTGGCGGTGATGCGCATGGCCTCAGCCGCGAGTTCTTTCTTGGTCGCATCGCGCCACATGATGGCGGCGCAACCTTCGGGAGAGATGACCGAATAAATCGAGTTTTCCATCATGAGGACGCGATCGGCGATGGCGATCGCCAGGGCTCCGCCGCTTCCGCCTACGCCAATCACGGTGGCAATGATGGGGACCTGCAATCGCGCCATCTCGCGAAGATTGTAGGCGATGGCTTCGGCTTGGCCTCGCTCTTCCGCGTGGATGCCGGGGTAGGCGCCATCGGTGTCGACCAGGGTGAAGATGGGGCGGCGGAATTTTTCGGCAATCTGCATCACCCGGATTGCCTTGCGATAGCCCTCAGGATGCGGAGTGCCGAAGTTCCGGTGCACGCGCTGCTTCATGTCGCGGCCCTTCTGGGTGGCAACAACCAGCACTTCTTCGCCGTGGAACCGCGCCATGCCGCAGACGATGGCGGCGTCGTCGCCGAAACCGCGATCCCCGTGAATTTCGCTGAAATCCGTGAACACACGCTCGATGTAGTCGAGGGACTGGGGACGCTGCGGATGGCGAGCCAGTTCGGTCCTTTGCCAGGCGGTGGGGGGTGCGCTCATCTCTCGTTGCAGCGTATCAATCCGATCCAGCAGTTTGGCGATCTGACGGCGGGTCGCGTCATCGGCGCTGGGAGACTCGAGCGCAGCCACCTGACGCTCAATCTCCTCCAACTCCTGCTGCGCTTTTTCGGTGGGTGCCATGGATTGATTTAGGCGATGATGCGGACGCTACCCCGCCCGCACAATTGCTCGACGCGGGCGATGAAATTTCGGTCCGGGATCACATTATAGCCTTCCGCTTCCATCACCACCATGAAATCGCCCTGGCGTTCCACGTCAAACAACACCTTGGCGTCGCCTTTGCGCTCCAGGAACAGAGTGTGCAGGTCGTCAATTGTGTTTTCCTGCGAGGTCTCGAGCGGTACGCGGATGCGGATGGCGCGCGGGAGCGGGACCTTGGCCTCTTCGAGTGGCTGGATCTCGGCCGCGGTGATCTTGGGATTGGCGCCTTCTTCGATGCGCACGCCCGCCTTCACCAGAACCGGCACTTCGAGTTTTACCTTCTCGCCGATGCGCTTGTAAGCTTCGGGAAAGACGATCATGTCGATCGAACCGGACATGTCTTCGAGCGTGGCCTGAGCGTAGAAATCGCCTCGCTTCGACTTGAGGACGCGTACGTTGGCGATGATGCCGGCGGTTGCGATGGTTTCGTCCTTGCCGGTTGACTTCGTCATCGCGGCGATTTCTTCGATGCTGAATGCCCGCAGGTCCGCGAGCTTGTCTTTGTATTTCTGCAAGGGATGGCCGCTGATGAAGAATCCGAGGATTTCCTTTTCGGCCGCCAGGCGGGTGTGCTCGTCCCAATCAGGGAGGTTGGGCAATTTGTCATTGTGCGACTCAGCGTCTTCTTGCTGGAAGACTCCAAACAGGCCGTGTTGCCCCGATTCGGCGTCCCGTTGCGCCTTCTGCGCCTGCTCCATTGACTTGTCGAGCACGGCCATCACCTGCGCGCGCCGGCCCATGGAATCCATGGCACCGCTCTTGATTAACGATTCGAGCACGCGCTTGTTGAGCAGACGAAGGTCGACGTTCTCGCAAAATTCGAAAATGGATTGGAAACGGCCAAGCTTCTTGCGGGCGGCCACGATCGATTCGATCGCGTTGCCGCCGACATTCTTTACCGCCGCCAGACCGAAGCGGATCGACTCGCCGTGGGGAGTGAAATTGGCGTCGGAAACGTTGATGTCGGGAGCTTCCACGGCAATGCCCATCTCGCGGCATTCGTTGATGTACTTGACGACGTCGTCGGTGGAGCCCGTGACCGACGTCAGCAGGGCGGCCATGAACTCCACGGGATAATGTGTCTTCAGATACGCCGTGTGATAGGCCAGCAGGGCGTACGCCGCGGAGTGAGATTTGTTGAAGCCGTATCCGGCGAACTGCGCCATAAGGTCGAAAATCTTTTCGATCTTCTTGGGCGGATATTTGCGCTGTGCCGCGCCGTCCACGAAGCGCTCGCGCTGCTGCGCCATCTCCTCGGCATTCTTCTTGCCCATGGCGCGGCGAAGCAGGTCGGCTTCACCCAGGGAGTAGCCGGCCAGACGGTTGGCGATCTGCATCACCTGTTCCTGATACACGATCACGCCGAGCGTCTCTTCGAGGATTTCCTGCAACTCCGGCAGTTCATATTCAACTTTTTTGCGCCCGTGCTTGCGGTCGACGAAATCGTCGATCATGCCGCCCTGGATCGGACCGGGCCGGTAGAGCGCGTTTAAAGCCGTGAGGTCTTCAATGGAATCCGGCTGGTACTTGCGCAAAACATCGCGCATGCCGTTCGATTCAAACTGGAAGACACCGGAGGTCAGCCCTTTATGGAAGACTTTTTCGTAGGTCTCGCTATCTTCCAGGGGGATCTGCTCGAGCGTGATGGCCGTATTTCGAGTTTGCTCAATCAGCTGTAACGCGTCGGTGAGAATCGTGAGCGTGGTCAGGCCCAGAAAGTCCATCTTCAGCAAGCCCATCTTTTCAATGGCGACCATGTCGAAGGCGGTGACGATTTCATCGTTCTTGGTGCGGTGAAGCGGAACCAGATCGGTGAGCGGGCGAGGCGAGATGACCACGCCGGCAGCATGGACTCCGGAATTGCGCACCATGCCTTCGAGCTTTCTTGCGGTCTCGAACAATTCGCGGATCTGCCCGTCTTTTTCAATCGCCTCGCGCAGTTGGGCGGAGTCCTCGATGGCCTGCTCCAGGGTAATGTTCAGTTGGGTGGGGACCATCTTGGCGATGCGGTCCACATCGGCGTACGGGATGTCCATGGCTCGGCCAACGTCTTTGATCGCGGCCTTCGCGGCCATGGTGCCGAAGGTGATGATCTGGGCGACGTTGTCGCGGCCGTACTTCTGCGTCACGTACTGGATGACCTCGCCGCGGCGGTTCATGCAGAAGTCGATGTCGATATCGGGCATGGACACGCGCTCCGGATTCAGGAAGCGCTCGAAGAGCAACTCATGTTGCAGAGGGTCGATGTCGGTGATGCCCAGCGCATAGGAAACAAGTGAGCCGGCGGCCGATCCGCGGCCGGGACCGACCGGGATGCCGTGGTCCTTGGCGTAGCGGATGAAATCCCAAACGATCAGGAAGTATCCGGGAAACTGCATCTGCTGGATGATGCCGAGTTCGCGTTCCAGGCGCTGCTCGTAGTCGGGGATGGAGTGTTTCAGCTTCCCCTTTTCGTGGACCGGACGAAGGGTCTGCATGCGGCGGGCGAAACCTTCGCGAGTTACGTGGACGAAGTAGCTGTCGATCGTGTAGCCGGGTGGGACCTCGAATTGCGGAAACGGATTGGCCACTTTTTCCAGCCGGAGCCGGCAGCGCTCGGCGATATCGAGGGTGCGGGTCAGCACTTCCGGAGAATCCTTGAACACGCGGTACATTTCGTCGTGGTTCTTGACGAAAAACTGGTTGCCCTCGAACTTCATGCGAGCTGTGTCGTGGATGGACTTGCCGGTCTGGATGCACAGCATGACGTCCTGGGCGTGGGCGTCGTCTTCACAGAGGTAATGGCTGTCGTTCGTAGCCACCAGCGGCAAGCCGAGGTCTTTCTCCAGCTGGAACAAGCCGGGATGGATGCGGTGCTCCATCTCCAATCCCTGATCCTGGATTTCGAGGAAGAAGTTCTCTTTGCCGAAAATATCGGCGAAGGTGCCGGCAGCGGCTCGGGCAGCGTCGTAGTTGCCCTCGGTCAGGCGTTCGGCGACTTCGCCCTTGAGGCAACCCGACAGGCCGATCAGGCCGCGGGAATGCTCGGCGAGAAACTTCTTGCTGACGCGCGGCTTGTAGTAGAAGCCATGCAGCGAGGCCTCAGAGGTGATCTTGACCAGATTGCGGTAGCCTTCTTCGTTTTGGGCGAGCACGAGCAAGTGGTTATAGGAGTCACCTTCCGGCGGCGCCCGGTGGTCGTCTTTCTTGCAAACATAGAGTTCGCAGCCGACGATGGGCTTCACGCCAGCATGCTTCGCCGCGTTGACAAAGTGGACTGCTCCGAAGATATTGCCGTGATCGGTCATCGCCACGGCGGGCATGCCCAGCTCTTGTACGCGCTGGCAGAGCTTTTCGACATCACAGGCGCCGTCCAGCAGGGAGTAGTCCGTGTGCAGGTGCAGGTGGACGAATTGGGACATGGGGTTGGCAGGACCAGTCTACCGCATCAAGGTCAGAGGAAAACTGGGCAATTATTGGGGTTGGGCGGGTGCAAGCTAGATGGCGCCGGCCGCGGCGGCCTGAGCTCTTTGCAGCAAGCGGCGGCCTTGGGTGATCAGTTCTGCCACTTCGAAGGGCTTTACCAGGAAGGGCACGCCGTTCTCCTGGAGGAAAGCGCGCTCCTCGCCCGGTTCCACTCCGTTGGAGAAGGTGTACAAAAGGTGCGCTTCCATTCCCGGACAGTTTTCTTTGACCCACAGGTAGGATTCTGTAGCGTTCCACTGGCCCGGCATCTTACCGTTCATGATGAGCGCATCAAAGGGTTCGGAGAGCAGACGAGTCTTTACATCCTGGCTGGTCTTTGCAGTCACGACCACGGCCCCTGCGCCAGCGAGCACATCGCGCTCAAATTCGAGGACCGCCTCCTCTTCCTCCACCAGGAGCACGCGGCCGTGGATGGCGCCCTCGTGCGGACGGGCTGCGGTTTTGCTGGATTCCGGCTCGATTTTGCTGGATACGACTGCGGGCAACCGTACTTCGATTACCGCGCCCCCCTCCGGAGAATTGTTCGCAGTGATGTCTCCGCCGTGCTCCTTGACGATGCCGTAGCAGATGCTGAGTCCGAGTCCGGTGCCCTTCCCAACGCTCTTGGTGGTGTAGAAGGGATCGAAGATGCGCTTGGGATCCTTGATGCCGGAGCCGTCATCGGTGAACTGGGTGCATACGTGTCCACCCAGGCAAGAGATCCGGATTTTGAGCTTGCCGGTTCGCCCAGTCTCAAGGATGGCGTCAACCGCATTGTTGATGATATTCAGGAAAACTTGCTCGATCTGGTGCGGATCGGCGACGACCAGGGCCTCTTCGGCTGGAGACTCCCGCTCGACCTTGATGTTGTTGATCTTGAGATCGTAATCGCGCAGCGCCAGGGTCTCGTCGAGCACCTTGCGAAGGTCAACTTCATCGCGCTGCGGCTTTCGCTGGCGCGCGAACGACAAAAGATTCTGGACCACACGATGCGTGCGCTGCGCCTGTTTGAACAGCTTGCTGACATAGTCCTGAGCGCGGGAATTCAGGCCCTCGGTCTCGAGTAGCTGCGCATAACCGAGAATTGCCGTGAGCGGATTGTTGAGCTCATGGGCGACGCCGGCGATCAACTGTCCCACGGCCGACATCTTTTCGCTCTGCAGAAGTTGTTCCTGCGTCTTGCGGAGATCTTCGTAGGCGCGGCACGTCTCTTCGTACAGGCGCACTTTTTCGATGGTGGTGGCAAGCTGGCGGCTGATGGCCACCAGGAGGTTTTCGTCGTTGCTGGAATATTCGTATCCCAGGTGGCTGCACAGGCCCATGATGCCGACCGGACTGTCTTTGCCCCAGAACAGCACCCAGATCCAAGAGCGGTCTACATCGGAGCGCACGAACTCGGCGACCTTGGGGGGCAGGTGGGGCAGGTATTCGGCGGTGACCACCTCGGTGCGCGAGCGCATGACGAGGTCGCCAAAACCTTCGGTAAAGCAGATCTCGGCCGCCCGCATTTTGTCGCGGCTACGCGGGCCCCAGGCAGCCCGCCGGCGATAGGTAGTCGTGTCGGTATCGGAGAGGTAGACCGTCCCGCTTTCGGCGCCAAACAGAGTGACCACCTGGCGTAAGGTCAGATTCAGAATCTCGTCCAAGTCGAAGGATTGCGCCGCGACTACAGCCATCGCATTGAGGGCGTTCAATTCACGGTTGCGGCGCCGCATCTCGTCTTCGGCGCG
>Ga0073928_10007556_pt1 | contig 14003 bp, 6 predicted proteins | sample PaiPotPPA55metaG_FD_76969 | JGI IMG/M metagenome (GOLD analysis project Ga0073928, IMG submission 76969) | Iron sulfur acid spring bacterial and archeal communities from Banff, Canada, to study Microbial Dark Matter (Phase II) - Paint Pots PPA... ... | reverse complement strand
TCAACAGCTCCTTGTTTCCGGTCATGGCCATCGCCATGACTTCGGACGTGCTCACGCAGGGCCAGATCTACGATGCAGCGGACGCCGTGATCTTGCAGCGCCTGTCCCAGCTGCCGGGCGTCGGCGGGGTGAACGTCAACGGCAGCGCGCTGCCCGCCGTGCGGGTCGAGATCAATCCGCTGTCGCTGTCCAAGTACGGCATCGGTCTGCAGGATGTCCGGGCCGCCATCTCCAATGCCAACGCCAATGCGCCCAAGGGCGCGATCGAGTCCGACCGGCTGCACTATCAGATCTACACCAATGACAATGCCCGCGACGCGGGACCCTACCGCAATCTGATCATCGCGAACCGCAATGGCGCAACGGTGCGGCTCGGCGATGTGGCCAGGGTCTTGGACATGCAGGATGGCGCGACCGAGAACATCCGCACCTATGGCCTCTACAACGGTAAACCCGCCGTGTTCGTCACGGTTTATCAGCAGCCCGGCGCGAACGTCATCGAAATGATCGATGGCGTCAAGGCTGAACTTCCCCTCCTCAAGAGTTCGATCGACTCGAAGATCGATCTGGTGGTCACCTTCGACCGCTCCATCACGATTCGCGCCTCGCTGCGCCAGGTCGAGCAGACCCTGATATTGGCCGTGGCGTTCGTCATCCTGGTGGTGTACATCTTTCTGAACAGCTATCGCGCAGCGCTGATTCCCGCCCTGGTCGTGCCGGTGTCGTTGATCGGAACGTTCGGTGCGATGTATCTGCTGGGCTATACCCTCGACAATTTCTCCCTGATGGCGCTCACCGTGGCCACCGGTTTCGTGGTGGATGACGCCATCGTCGTCATGGAAAATACCACGCGTCATATCGAAGCCGGCATGCCGCGCATGAGCGCCGCCCTGCTGGGCGCCCGCGAAGTGGGCTTCACCGTCGTGTCCATGAGTCTGTCGCTGGTCGCGGTGTTCATTCCCTTCATGTTCGCGGGAGGCATCGTCGGAAAGATATTCCGCGAATTCACCGTCACCTTGTCGGTGTCCATCCTCATCTCTCTGGTGATTTCCCTGACGACGACGCCGATGATGTGTTCGCTGCTGCTCGAGCGCGAAAACAGGCGCAAGCCCTCCCGCTTCGGGGCGGCATTCGAGCGGAGCTTCGGGCGCCTGCGCCGCGGCTACGAAAAATCCCTCGACTGGGCCTTGCATCACCCGCGAATCATGATGCTCCTGCTGTGCGCGACCATTGGACTCAATGTCTATCTGTACATTGCGATACCCAAGGGATTCTTCCCGCAACAGGATACCGGCCAGCTGCAGGGAGGTATTCGCGGCGATGCGCAGAGCTCGTTTCAAATGATGAAGCGCAAGCTGCAGGAAGTCGCGGCCATCATCAAGGCCGATCCCGCGGTCAATACAGTGACGGGCTCGGTGGGCGGCGGCGGCTTCGGGCCCTCCGGAGGCGGCGGCGCGAACGCCAATGTCACCATCGCGCTCAAGCCGCTTGCCGAGCGCGGGATCGCAGCGGATCAGGTCATCGCCCGATTACGGCCGAAGTTGAACAAAGTCGCGGGCGTTGCGACTTATCTGCAGGCCGTGCAGGACATCGGCGGCGGCGGCGGACGATCGGCCAACTCGCAATACCAATGGACGCTGCTCGGCGACGACTTGACCGAATTGCGTAGCTGGTCGCAGAGGCTTCGGACGGCACTGCAGGATATGCCGGAAATCACCGATGTGGACACGGACATGCAGCCGGGTGGCCTCGAGGCCGACCTGATCGTGGACCGCGACAGCGCCTCGAAGCTCGGGCTCACGGAAATTCAGATCGACAATGCGCTGGGCGACGCGTTTGCTCAGGCGCAAGTGTCGAATATCTACAACCCGTTCAGCCCGCAGCAGTACCACGTGGTCATGGAAGTGGCGCCCGAGTTCTGGCAGAACCCGGAAGTGCTCAAGGAATTGTACGTGAGCACTTCCGGCGGCGCCGTCACGGGGACACAGGCCACGCAGGCGGTCGCCGGCACCGTCTCGCTCAAATCGGCATCGCCGACGGCTTCAAAGGCATCGTCGACGACTTCATCCAGCGCCGCGGTCGCCCAGGATGCGGCACGCAATCTGGCCTCGAATTCTCTGGCGAACGCCGGCCGCGGCAATACATCCACCGGCACCGCCGTCAGCGTCACCCAGGAAACCGTCGTGCCGTTTGCGGCGTTCAGTCACTTCACCACCGGCACGACGCCGGTGAGCGTGAATCACACCGGCACTTCGGTGTCGACGGCCATCGCATTCAATTTACCGGTGGGAGAATCGCTGGATGTCGCGCTCGCCGCGATCAACCGCAAAATGAACGACATCCACGTGCCCGTCAGCATTCGCGGCGGAACCTATGGAACAGCCCGCCTGTTTCAACAGAGCAACAGCAATACGCCGCTGATGCTGGTGGCCGCGCTGATCGCGATCTACGTGGTGCTGGGCGTGCTGTACGAGAGCTACAGCCAACCGCTGACCATTCTCTCCACCCTGCCGTCCGCCGGAGTGGGCGCACTGCTGGCCCTGATGGCCACCGGCACTGAATTCAGTCTCATCGCCTTCCTGGGCATCCTGCTGCTGATCGGCATCGTCAAGAAGAACGCCATCATGATGGTGGATTTTGCGCTCGAGGCCGAGCGCACTCTGGGGATGGACCCGCGGGCCGCCATCGCGCACGCCTGCAGCCTGCGCTTTCGGCCCATCATGATGACCACCTGTGCCGCCATTGCGGGCGCACTGCCCCTGGCCATCGCGTACGGCGACGGCACCGAGATGCGGCGGCCCTTGGGAATAGCGATAGTCGGCGGCCTGGTGGTGAGCCAGCTCCTCACGCTCTATACGACGCCGGTGGTCTACTTGTACATACATCGCTACTGGAAGCATTTGAGACAAGGCAAGTACGACCCGCCGCCGGCGTCCGCCCACCCGGATCGGGGCAGTCAGGGATTCGACCCCGTGGGAGCCGGTATCTGATGCGGCTCCCTCACTACAGCTGGGGTCTGCGATTCGCCCGATGGTTGAGCGTGGCCGCAGGGCTTAGCCTGGCCGCCGCGTGCGCGGTCGGTCCCGATTACCACCGCCCGAAGCTCGACGCCGCCCCCGACTACAAGGAAGCCGGAGATTGGAAGCCCAGCGAGCCCAACGACGCGCTCAGCAGAGGGCCCTGGTGGGAAATATTCAAAGATGATGCATTGAACCAGCTGGAGGTTCGCATCGACATTTCGAACGAGAACGTCAAGGCCGCCGCAGCTGCCTACGATCAGGCGCGGGCGCTGGTGGCGCAGGCGCGCGCAGGCTTTTGGCCCACCGTCGGCGTCAGCGCCGGGCAGCAGCGTGGTGCGGTCGGCACCGCACCCGCGCATACCACCACCAGCGCGGGAATTTCCGGAAATTGGGCCTTGGATATCTGGGGTCAGATCCGCCGCACGGTCGAGGGTGACCGGGCGTCGGCGCAAGCCAGCGCGGCGGCGCTGGCCGCGGCGCGCCTGTCGGCCCAGGCGCTACTTGCGACCGATTATTTCGAGTTGCGCGCGCAGGATCAATTGCAGAAGCTGCTGGACGACACCGTGGTGGCCGAGCAGCTCTCCCTGAAGATCGCGGAGAGCCGCTACCGCTTCGGGGTGGCGGCCAGGGCCGATGTCGTGAGCGCCGAGGCGCAACTGCTGTCGAGCCAGGCGCAGCAGGTGAACGCCAAGATTCAACGTGCCGTGCTCGAACATGCGATCGCCGTGCTGATCGGCCAGCAGCCCGCATCGTTCTCCGTGAGCCCCTCCTCCATGCGGACCGACGTACCCACGGTGCCCGCAGGCATTCCCTCCGCATTGCTCGAGCGGCGCCCCGACGTGGCGGAAGCGGAACGCAGAGTCGCGGCGGCCAATGCGCAGATCGGCGTGGCGAAGTCGGCGTTCTTTCCGAGTCTCACCTTGTCCGGGTCGGACGATTACACGGGCCGTACCTGGTCGCGGTTGTTCAACGTGCCGAATCGCATCTGGTCGTTGGGTCCGTCGCTGGCGGAAACTTTGTTCGACGGCGGACTGCGCAGCGCGCAGGTGGCCCAGGCACGCGCGGCCTACGACGTGAGCGTCGACAATTATCGACAGACGGTGCTGACCGGCTTTGAGCAGGTCGAGGACGACATCGTCACCCTGCGCGTGCTGGAACAACAGTCCGTCATCGAGGACGCCGCGGTGGCGGCGGCCCGAGAGGCGGAAAAACTCACCCTCAACCAATACAAGGCCGGAACCGTGCCCTATAGCAGCGTGATCACCGCACAGACCACCCGCCTGAGCGCGGAACAGACGGCGCTCGCCGTTCTGTCGAGCCGCCTGCAATCCAGTGTGGCGCTGATCGAAGCCGTGGGCGGCGGCTGGAACGCGTCGCAGCTGCCGCTGCCGTAGCGGCGCACGTCCCGGCACCGAACCTCCGCGCGTGCAACATCCCTAGAACGACACCTTGCCGGCAAACCCCCATTCACGCGGCCGGTTGAATTCCGCTTCGTGAAAGCCGATACCGTAGTTGCTGTCGCCGCTGACGATGTAGCGCCTATCGGTGGCATTGTTGACGAACACTCGAATCGACCACCTCGCCAGAGCGGGTTCCCATCCGATCGATGCATTGCCGATGTTGTATGCCGGTTGATACAGATATATCGAGTTTTGTGCGTCATTATACGTGTCGGCGGTGAAGCGCCAGTCCGCATGCAGCGCCACTGCGCCGCCCGGCAGAATATGCGCCAGGCGGTAGTCGATACCGATGAGGCTTTCGTTGGGAGGAGTTTTCTGCAGTTTCGAGCCAAGGGTAATTTGCACCTGTGGTGGTAGGTTGAGCGCGGGATTCGAGACCAGCGAGACATAGTGTGCGCTGAGCACCCCCAGGCTGTAGGACAGTTCCAGCCCTTCCAGCGGAGCAGCTACCAGTTCCAGTTCCCCGCCCCTGATTTTCGAATTGCCGGCATTGACCGTGAGCGGTGCGCCGAGTTCCTGGTATTCGGTCAGCTGCATGTCATTGTAGTTTGTCGTGAACAGCGCCAAATTGGCCCTGACCCGCCGATCCAGGAATTCGGTCTTGAGGCCGGCTTCCCAGGCTGTCACTTTCTCGGCGCCGAACGGCACCACCGCCCGCACCGGCGCCACGTATCGGAGATTGAAGCCGCCGCCCTTGTATCCTTCGTTGTACGACACATACACCAGCGCCCGATCCGTGATCTTGTAATCGACGCTCACCCGGGGTGAAGTATTGGTAAAGGTGCTGTTGACATGAGAGTGCCTCGGCACCAGCGGGATCAGAGTACCGGGCGGCGCGCCGCCAAACACGACATTGCCCACCACGGCACTCGTGCCGGTGATCAAGTATTGATCCGTGTTGAATGCCTTGGAATCTCTGGTGTAGCGCCCGCCCGCAGTGATCGACAGACGGTGCGTAAGTGAGAAGGTGGCTTGTGCGTAGCCCGCGACGCTGTTGTTGTCGACATGGTCTTCGTCCTGATACAAGGTTCCGAACGACGACGGGAACGTGACCAACAGAGGATCCGAGCCCGTTTCGGCGAAGTAGTAAACCCCCATCGCAAACTTGAGCCGATCGTCAACCGCACTGCCGTTCAACTGTAGCTCCTGGCTGAACTGGCGATGTTGGTAGCCGTAGTTGGACGTATGAGTAAGGTCAATGGGCGACCCGTCTGCGTCGCGATTGAAGAACCCGCTCTCCTCGTGATGGGCGGAGATCGATTTCAGCTCCAGATTCGGCCTTGGATGCCAGCTTAAGGTAAGCGCCGGGCCCCACGCATTGATGCTGGTTCCGTTCGGACCCGTCGCGTAGGTGCTGTTCGGGCTGCCGGTACAAAAATTAGCGCAGCTGTATTGCGCATTCGGAAATCCCGCCAATTGCGTGCCGGGCGCTTGGACCAGGTTGTAGAAGAACGCGATCGGGCCGAGTGCCGGATTGTTTCCCCCGGTCACCCCGACGAGTACGGCCGGCGCGTTGTTTTCGCGAACCCGCTCGCCGTCAACGGAGAAATCTGCGATGAAATCTGCATGCGGGTCGTATGTCGCAATGAGCCGCACGGCTTGGCGATTTTCGTTTCCATAGTCGATCTGACTACCGCTTCCCGGAAGATTCGACCCGAGCGGCACCGGCGAAGTGGCCGGAGATTGAGGTACGAGGCGCGAATGTACGTATCCGTCCTTCTCTTTCGAGGATGCGGTCAGCCTGATCTTCACTGAATCCGAGAGGGGAATATTCAATGTGCCGCGCAGATAGCGCCGACTGAACGAGCCGAGTTCCATCTCGCCGGTGCCGCCGAATTCATCGGTGGGCTTGGCGCTGACAATGTTGATGACGCCCCCGATCGTGTTACGGCCGAACAGCGTGCCTTGAGGCCCACGCAAGATTTCCATGCGATCGATGTCGAGTACGTCCAGCACCCCGCCGATGGATCGCGACATATACACACCGTCGATGTAGGTTCCGACGCCGGCCTCCGTGGTCAGCGCAAAGTCGGCCTGACCGACTCCACGGATGAAAATTCCCGCGGCATCCGACGCACCGCTGATTGGCGCAGTGAAATCGAATCTGACGTTGGGCGCGAAATTTGCCAACTGCTCCACATTGGTGGCGCCTAACCTGTCGATGGCGGACGCAGTGTATGCGGTGATGGAAATCGGCGTGTCTTGGAGACGCGCTTCGCGCCGCTGCGCCGTGACCGTTATCTCCTCGAGCGCGCCCGGTGCTTCGATAGCCCTGCCGGAATCAGGCGGCACCGGCGCGCGGGTCGCATCTTGGGCGGCAACGCGGCAGCCGCAGCAAACGGCGGCGACGGCGAGCGTCGCCCGCAGCACAACGACGAGTGGTATCGAATATCGATGGACGCTTCCTGAAGGCATACGATCCCCTATCTTTTTCTGCACCGCCGGCAGGAGCCACCCGCGTCGAGTGGGCTTACCTCGTTGAATGACGAGAGTGCGGTGGTAGAAAACCCTGGAAAATAGTAATCAGGCCCGGGACCCCAGGCTTGATTGGACAGGCACTATCGCTTGTCTACTTGGGTACCTGCCGAGATGCCGACGGCGTCTCGCCATAGCGCGCTCTGAAGGCGCGGCTGAAATGAGCGGGATCTTTGAACCCCCAGTCGTACGCGATCTGCGTGATCGACTGCCCAGTTGCCTGAGAACACTCGATCGCTGCTCGGGCCCTCTCCAAACGGCGCGCCCATATCCACTCAGACAACGGGATTTCGTCGTCTTCGAACAACTTATGCAAATAACGCAGGGAGATTCCGTGCGCTTCGGCAATCCGTTTACAGTTGAGGACGCTATCGGAGAGATGCGCCTCGATGAAGCTCTTTATTCGTTGCCGCGTGATCAAGCGATTTGGCGTGGGCAGGCCCTCCACCGTCGTTCCCGAAAGAGCCGCCACCAGCAGGTCCACCAGGGCCTGGTGCATGACGGTCAGACTGCCGGTTTCCAGACTGTCCAGCTGGCGGTATAGATGCGATATGAAGTTGGAAACGATTGCAGTCGATCCTTGCGAGGCCCGAAAGGTGACCGCCGTCAGCCGTTCCGGACAAGCGATGCGACGCGACAAGTACTGGCGCGGCAGTCGCAATACGAGTTGTTCGAAGGGATCCTTGAAATCGAGCTCATAGGGCTGAGTCGCGTCGTAGAGCGCAAAGTCGCCGACCGAGAGAGTTGCGACCCGGTCCTCTTGGGCGACAGAACCGATGCCACGATGTTGAATACTGACCAGAAAGAAATCGTCCGGCGACTGCCGTATCCTGCGCCGCGAGCGGACGACATGTTGCGCATCGGACACGACCCTTGAAAATTGCACGTCTTTAAGAGCGTTCGTTTCGAGCGAACCCGAGAAGTCCCGCTTTGCCGGTGCATCGCAATCGAGCGCCACGAAGGTTGAAGAAATCATGTCGCGCCAATAATCCAAACGCCGCGGCACCTCGACGCTGGATGTCTTGATCAAGGTTGCAGGGTGTGCATTCGAATTCATGGGCTGAACCCCACGGCTACACGCAAAATGCCCGAAGCGGCCTACTTCGAGTGACTATAGTGGCATCCGCGGTGCGGTTACAAGTACTGACGACTTCGGCACGAATCCGGGTTTACGGCGCAACTCCGTTCATCATTCCGGTTTTCGGGTGACAGTTTATATACTCGTATTCTTGCTCATCAGCCTTCAGAACCGACACTTCGTGATAAAGGCGCAGCTTGAGTCGAAATTCGAGTTCCTGCACGATGCGCATGAAAGTGCCGAATATTGCGACATGAGTCGGGTGCGACTCCGACCAGCGCTCCATGTCGGAAAGTGAACGCCAATAGCTCAGGCCGAATGTTTTTTGAAGAACCCGGCCATTCGCATCAACATGGTGCATGTAGCGGTTATTGTAACAACCGATGGCGGCCCCTTGGTCGCGGAGGAAGTTCATTCCCTCGAGCAGTACAGGCTCCATGTCCTTCAGATACAGTTCGCGTTCCTTGCCTTCGGTTTCGGTCCACTCCTGTCCCGAACGAATTAGCGCGACATTTTCATGTCCTGCGATACGCACCGATCGACCCACGCCGGCTGCTTCGTGAACTATCGCAAGCGCACCCGCCGGCTGCATCGCGTCGGTTTGGGAAATTGGAATGCGGTCGCGTGCCGCACCCCAATAGGCATGCTCTTGGATATCCCCGCTCATGCCGCCCATGACGACGCTCACGCCTTCGGGACGGTCGGCGGTATTGAACAGAGTTTCATAACGCTCGACGCGAGGACAAGCGATCTCGCGAAAGTAACCGAGACCATCGCGAAACCGATCGTCGGCATTCCACCACGCCTCGACCACCGGGTCGACCCGCCAGCGCGCAAAGCTTACCGGATCGCTCCAATAGGCAATCGCCACCATGTTGTCGTAGCCCGCCGCATCCGCATAGTGCGCCACATCATGATGTCCCGGTCCGTCGGTCGTCCCGAAGCCCTGCACGATATTGCGCAGGGCCGCACACGCCTTTCCCTGCATGTCCGCGCCGAGCGATTGCACGCCAAAATACCCCATGACAACCTGTTTGGTCGACGGATGCGCCCGCGCCGCGTATGCCGGGTACGGCGGCGCGTAGCTCTCGTCCGCTCGGCGATTGCGCGTGCGCGGGCATTGCAGATGTCTCGGAATTGCGGATTCCATGGGATCGCCCGTACTCGGTCAATCGGGGGCGGCCGCGTGAGGTTCGACCGCGATCGCACCTTCACCAACAATCATCCCGGGCGGCGCATGCGAAACAACGCGGTCGCCGGGAGTCTTGTTCAACAGTAGTCGGGTGACATCAGGCCGCGCATAGTGGCCAGCCGGATCGGCGGCAGACTTGGATAGCGAGATCGTTCCGAGGTCGATGTCCGCATAGATGATACCCTCCTCGTTCTCGGGCAGCGTGTCGCCCAGCGGAGCGCCGTCGGGACCGTAGATCCGCGCGAAACCGCCGCCTTGCAGCAGCAATTGGCGCTGCAAGTCGTCGGTGCATAGCAGTTCGTGCATCTCTTTCGAGACGATGGCGCAAGGCGCAAGCACGAAGCATTGGCCTTCGGCGGCATAGAGCTGACTGGCTGCATTGTTGAGTTCCGCGCCGAGCGCATAGGCGGCCCCGCGATAGAGAGAGAAACTGGGCCATGCGGCGACGTGAATCTGCTCGTTTTGAGCGTACATCGCGTACTTGCTCAGCGGCTGCAAATGTTCCCAACAACATAGCATGCCGATCTGGCCTATTGCAGTGTCCATGACGGCCAGATCCGCCCCGTCACCTTCGCCGAACACGGTGCGTTCTACATGGGTGGGTTTGAGCTTGCGGCGCGTCTTGATCGCGCGGCCTTGGTCGTCGAACAGCGCTTGCGCCATGTAGAGGCTCCCACCGGCCCGCTCGCTGAAGCCGACCGCCGCCCAGATGCCGAGGTCGCCGGCGGCCTGCGCCAAACGGGTAAACTCGGCCGAGCCGACGACGAGGGAATTGTCGTGGTAGCGCTGCACGTACTGCATGCCCACGGCCGGTGAACCGAGCCAGATCCACCACGGGTAGCCGGGGATCCAGGTCTCCGGGAATGCGATCAGCTGGGCTCCCCGCGTAGCCGCCTCCTTCATGAGTTTGATCGTCTTGTCGACAGTCCCGTCGACGTTGAGGAAGACCGGGGCAGCTTGCACGACGGCCACACGCAGCTTCGGATGAATCTTGCTAGGCATTAACTATCCTCGCTGAACGAGCGGACAATTTATACGCTTGGGCGCGCCCGGCTGGACTCACTCGGAACAAATGCTTGTACCTGCGGGCACACTCGCGCATGCACGGCGCCGACGCTGCGTGAAGCCGCGGCCTCCGCGACCGAGAGATTCGTGGCGCGATTGCGGTATTTCCTCACGCCAAGTCGTCCACCGCGAGAGGGGTGTGGCGCCGCAGTAACGCAGTCTTCACCTCCCACTGCTCCTTCTCCGGAAGATCTACGAGGTACTGAACGTCTTCCGCGGCGTATGTCGCGATCGGCAACCCGTCGCGGTACAGCAGCCGATTGCCGGCAAGCGAGGCCAGCCTTGCCCCCGGCGTGACGATGCCGATCAAATTCAGCGGATCGGCGGCCGACAGCGACACGTACTGCTGCGTGTGCGGCTTGCGGCGCACGTCGCGCAAAAGACCGACCGCCTCCGGTGTCGCAAATTGCTCGCCCGAGAAGCCCGCGACGAACCGGCCGCCTCGAATTTCGCCCCGCGCTTCCAAGCGGCGGCAACACATGAGCATGTCGCGCCATGGCGGCAGCCAGTCCGCCTCGCGGCCGAGCAGTTTCCAAAAGATCACGCCCCAGCGGCGCAGCAATGTGCGCACGATATGTTCGACTGCCTCGTCGCCACGATTGGATGCGGCCGCCGCGGTACGCCGGACCAGCGCCCAGCGCCCCGCATCCGCCATTCCAAACAGCGCCAGGCGACGCTTGCGGCGCGAAGCGTAGGAAGTCGAAGACGACCTGCTGCGGCGGCCGCTCGGCAACAGCAGCACGCGGAGGCCTGCGAAACTATCGGAATTGACCATGCCGAGCGCCACGAGCTCGGCGAGCGCGTCCTCCACCTCAACCGGCAGCATGCCGACCCGCTCCGCGATCTCGTCGAAGAACGAGGCGCCATGTTCTCGGATGAATTCGGCCACGGAGGCGGCTCTCGATGTCAGCTGGGTCGGATCGGTTTGGTCGGTCAGCGCCGACCAGAGCGGCACATTGCGCCTCGCCAGCAAGGTGATGGGAGTGGACCGAACCGGGGAAGCGCCTCGGCCGCGTTCGGGCTCGGCAGCTTGCGCGGCGTTGGCAGAGACAGCCACGGCGGGGCGCGCGGTCCCGCGCGCGGCAAGCCGGGTCCAGACGACTCGCCCTGCGCGGCAATGCTCATCCAGCCATTGAGGCTCATACTCGGCCATCCGCGACGGAAGGATTTCCGTCTCCCACGCACCGGCGGGGGCTTCGAAGCCCTCGAGCTGCGTGAGCACCGCCGCCAGCGCATCGGACCCCTGCATCCGCGACTCCGGAAGCACCCGCTGCCATTCGCAGAGAAATCGCAGAAAGTCGCGAGCTTGCACGGGCTCGATCTCGGCGCGCAGACGCTTGACAGTGTAGCGGTGCACTCGGGCGAGCAGCCGCCGTTCACACCACTCTTCCTCGGCAACGCCCGCCCCTCGCACTGTGCCCGCTCCTCGCACGGTGCCCGACCCTTGCACGGCGCCCGACCCTTGCACGGCGCCGGGTCCCTGCGCAGCGCCGGGACTGAAGCGGCCGCGCATCGCGAAGCCTTCCGCCTCGAGCTTGCCTAACGCAATGTTGATCCTCGATGCGGGCAGAGCCAGTGAATCGGCAATCGCCGATGCGGTGACCGGCCCCAACCCCTCGAGCCGGCCGCGCACGATCTCGACCAAGGATTCATCCGATATCGGCAGGGGTTCGAACAGCGCGCGTCTTTCGGTCGCCACCCACACGATCGCTCGCCGCGCGTCGCTTTCCGCTGCCGGGAGCGCGGCAGCCCATACGCGCGCCACCCGCCCCGAAGCCGCGAGCTCATCCATCAATCGCGGCCACGCCGCATTGCGCTGCCGCTCCTCGTCGGTCAGGACGTCAGCCACAACAATGCGTCGTGCAGCTCATCGGGCGTCGCCGCATCGGGCCACGCCTCGGCGCGAACACGCTCGATCGCTTGCTGGTCGAGCTTGCCGATGTCGGCCGCGGACTCGGGGTCGATCCAGCGGCGGCTCATCACGGCCTGGGTGCGCCGCTCCTCGAGCGGTGCATCGTCGAGGTAGGCATAGGGGCGTGCATTCAAGGCCTCGAGCGCGAGCGGTGATGGCTCGGTCAGATCGCGCGCGACGACGCGGATGTCGCCCGCTTCGAGACCGCGCAGCACGCCCTCGAAGCGCTGAATATTCATCGCGTCTTCGAGGCAATCGCGAATCGTTTGCCGCACCAGTGGGTGATCGGGTATCTCGATCTCGCCCGGCAGATTTTCGGCGCAGGCCACTTGATCCGGAAATACCGACGCCAGCAGGTCTTCCGCGTTCATGCGCGCGATTTGCGGCGGGATTTTCTTGCCGCCGCGAAAGCGCGGCAGGGCCAGCGCAATGCCGGCGTCCCAGCGCCAGCGTACCCCGAACATCGGCGCCGCGCATAGTGCCTGCACCAGCACCTGCCGAACCGAGTTCGAGTGCAGATACCGCGCAGCCTCGGCCAGTTCGAAGCTATGCGCATGAGTCAGCGACAGCACGATGTGATCTTCGGTCGCGGCGGCCTGCAGCTCGAAATTGAATGTCCGGCAGAAGCGCTTGCGCAGGGACAACCCCCACGCGCGATTCACGCGGCTGCCGAAAGGGGAATGAATGACCAGCTGCATGCCGCCTGATTCGTCGAAGAAGCGCTCGAAAACCACCGTGTCGAACGTGGGCAAGCAGCCGAGCGCGGCGCGTCCGGCGCTCAAGTATTGAATGATCTGCAAAGCCGCTGCCTCGTCGAGTCCGACGGACTCGATCAGCCACTGCATGGCTTCGCCGGACGCCCCCTTCGCCGCTCGCCCGTCGTCCGCCGCTCGTCCGCCATCCAGACGTTGCTCGATCTCCTTTCTCAGTCTCGACACTGCCGCCGACAGCTCCTCGGTGCGGCCCGGCGCCTCGCCCAGCCAGAACGGTATCGACGGCGGTTGGCCGTGCGCATCCTCGACGCGCACGGTGCCCCGCTCCACCCGCAATATGCGATACGAGGTATTGCCCAATTGGAATACGTCGCCCTGCAGGCTCTCAACCGCAAAGTCCTCATTGACGGTGCCGACGAGATGACCTTCGGGCTCCAGCATTACCCTGTAATCGGCGTTGTCGGGGATGGCGCCGCCGGAGGTGAGCGCCGTCAGCCGGGCGCCTTTGCGAGGACGCAGCATCTGGTTGACGGAATCATGATGCAGCAAGGCGCCGCGGCGCCCGCGGCGGGTGCTGAATCCGTCCGCCAGCATGCGCACACACTCGTCGAATTCCTCGCGGCGCAGCTCCCGGTAGGGATACGCTCCGCGCATGAGATCGAACAACTCCTGCTCGGCCCATTCGCGCGCCGACACTTCGGCGGTTATCTGTTGAGCGAGCACGTCGAGAGGCGCCGTCGGAACCTCCAAGCGGTCCAGTTCGCCGCGCCGTACCGCGTCGAGCAGCGCCGCGCATTCCACCAGTTCGTCGCGGGAAAGCGGAAACAGCCGGCCCTTTGATGTACCGCCCACCGAGTGCCCGGCGCGGCCCACGCGCTGCAGAAGGGCATTGATGGAACGCGTCGAGCCCAGCTGACAGACGAGGTCCACATCCCCGATGTCGATTCCGAGTTCAAGAGAGGCGGTTGCCACCAGCACCTTCAATTCGCCGCGTTTCAAGCGCTGTTCCGCGTCTAGGCGTCGTTCCTTGGAAAGGCTGCCGTGATGCGTGGCCACATCTTGCTCGCCCAGCCGTTCAGACAGATGAC
>Ga0073928_10007555_pt1 | contig 14006 bp, 15 predicted proteins | sample PaiPotPPA55metaG_FD_76969 | JGI IMG/M metagenome (GOLD analysis project Ga0073928, IMG submission 76969) | Iron sulfur acid spring bacterial and archeal communities from Banff, Canada, to study Microbial Dark Matter (Phase II) - Paint Pots PPA... ... | reverse complement strand
GCCTATCGATTAGTCGAGGTGATCGAACAGTTCTACCACCCAGTCGATAAAAATACGCACGCGTCGGCTCAAAGCCCGATTTTGCGGATAGACGACATGAAACGGGTAAGCGGGTTGACGCCAGTCCTCAAGTATCGGGACCAGTGAGCCGCTCTCAATCTGGTCTTTGATCACATAGCTGAAAGTCTGCAAAATTCCGAGCCCGGCCAGACCTGCTACGGCACGGGCTGCGCCATCGTTGACGCTGACCGCGTAAGGACCGTCTATCTCGATCAACTCACCGTTTTTCATGAAGCGCGATGGCATTGGACGCCCGTTGTTCGGCGAATGGAATCCGATGATCCGATGATTCAGGAGAAGGTCATTCGGGTGGAGTGGTCGGCCATATTTTTCGAGGTATCCAGGGGTTGCGCATGTCGTCCATGACGTCGTACCTAGCAGGCGAGCAACCATCGAAAGATCCGCGGCCGAGCCCCCGCGAATGACGCAGTCGATGTTGTCGCCGATCATATCGGCCGACTTGTCGCTGATGCCGAAATCGATCTGCATATCAGGATAGCGTGCGAAGAATTCAGGTAGCGCTGGAATGATGAAAAGGCGCGCCAAGGTACCAATCACATCGATACGGATGCGACCCTTGGGCAATACGTGTCCCGCCGAAAACCCCTGATCAGCATCTTCAAGCTCGCGGATTAGCCGCGCAGTCCTATCGTAGTACGCGTTCCCATCTGCCGTAACCGACACTCGTCGGGTCGTGCGCTGAAGCAATCGGGCTCCAACATGACCCTCTAGCTCCTTGATCAGCTTGCTAACCGTTGCCTTGGGCATGTTCAGTGAATCGGCGGCCCGAGAAAATGATCCGGTTTCCGCAACCCGTATGAAGCTTCGTATGGCAAGCAATTGGTCCATGCTGAGGCTCGCTTGATGTGGATTGTTGCTGCTGGTAGACAATCATTCCACACAATGGGGATTTATCCAACAATCCGTTCGCCCTATAGTTTGTTCACGGATTCAAGGCGTGCCTCTCGTGCGCTCATCCCAGTACACGGAGATAGTCATGAACAAGCCTCTTACTGGCAAGACCGCATTGGTTACTGGTGGTTCGCGGGGAATTGGCGCTGAAATCGCTCGGCGTCTTGCCGAGGATGGCGCAAATGTAGCGATCAGCTATTCGTCGTCCGATGAACAAGCATCGAAACTTGTGCGTGAGCTAAAGGAGCTGGGCGTCCAAGCGGCCGCTTTCAAGGCAGACCAAGGTGATGCTGGTCAGGTGACGTCGCTGATCAAGGCTGTCGTGGAGCAATTTTCCGCGTTGGATATCTTGGTGAATAACGCCGGCGTACTCGTCTATGGCTTGGTGTCGGACGCCGGAGCCGACTTGGCGGCAATCGACAAGGCGTTTACTGTGAACGTTCGCGGCGTCGCGGCAGCAGTAAGGGCCGCTGTGCCTCTAATGCCTGATAACGCTCGAATCATCTCTATTGGGTCAGGGTTGGGCGATCAATCGACGTGGCCGGGGATGGGCGACTATGCGGCGACAAAAGCCGCTGTTGCTGCCTATACCCGCAGTTGGGCACGGGACCTTGCAACCCGAGGGATCACTGTCAATACGGTTGCGCCGGGTCCGATCGAAACTGAAATGAATCCGGCAACGGGTGATTTCGCCGACATGGAACGCGCATCAGTGCCGATGGGGCGTTTTGGCAAGCCGTTCGAAGTAGCTGCGGCGGTTGCCTTCCTCGCGCGCCCGGACTCAAGCTTCATCACTGGAATCACGTTGAATGTGGACGGTGGGATAGCCGCGTAGGCGTTCGACCAAGCACTTGAAACTCACTGTCCTGATTCACGCAACATATGTCAAATGGAGTTCACTATGGTCGACGAAAACGGCCCTCACTATTTTGTGGCGTTTCAAAGCCCTGGCCCGAACTGGACGCAAGGCGTGAAGTACAACGAGCAGCCCGGCTTTATGGACCATGTCGGGTACATGACGGAGATGGCTGACAAGGGTTTGACCGTCCTGAGCGGTCCGTTCATGAAAGAAGCCGGGGGTCTTAACGGCGTGTTGGACGACGGCGGCATGACGATCTTCAAGGCCGCTGATTACGAGGAAGCCAACAAAATTGCGACGGACGATCCGACGGTGAAGTCCGGCCTACTCAACGTCGAGGTCAAGATGTTCTGGGTCCCGTTCCACGCCTAAGCTGCTGACGACCGGCTCAGAGGCAAATGATCGCGAGCCGGCGAAAATCCCTTGCCTCGCCACTTCCGGAGCACGGCACGGCGACGCGCAAAACCATGTCGATTAGCTCAGTAGAGTGAGGAATTGAAGTTTGACTGTTTGTTGGCAATCGATTGCCTTCGTTGAAGTGATTGCCCAGACTCAATCCTATTGTTCCCTGCCGAAAGCGGCGGCCCTCGATGAATAACTCATGAAAACGGAGCGGCCTTCCATGAATAAAGGAGTAGCGACGTGATTAAAATGAGCTTGTTTCTTACCCGAAAAGCGGACTTGACGTTCGAGCAGTTCAGCGACTACTGGAAAAACGTGCATTGGCCAATTGTCCAAACCGTCCCAGAAGTCATGGAGAACACCATCCGCTACACTCAGCAGCACAACATAGGAGGCGTCCCCGAAGGGGTAACCGCGGCGCCGTTCGACGGCTATGCTGAAGCATGGTTCCCCAATATGGAAGCGGTCTACAAGGTAATCGGATCGCCCAAGTGGGCTGAAGTTGTTGCTAAGGATGATGAAAATTTCCTTGACCGCTCGAAGACACTCGTTTTATTCAGCGAAGAGAAGGTTGATTACAACGCTTGATATTGTTGCGAGCCCTGGGTATTTAGTCCAGGGCTGCAATTGACGGCACCCATGATTACAGCAATTTAACGCGAACAATATGGCTTTATATGCGGGATCAATCGTCCATATCGGATGTGCCAAAAACAAAGCGTTAAAAGCCAAGAGGATTGATTTGGCCGGCGACAGCATCGCTTCTCAACGACGCGGGTGTCTGCGGTAGCTGACCAATGGCTGCTTTGGAATGACCGCTTTCGGGGATGGCGAAGGACCGTTGTGGGTCGGGAGTGTGAGTTCGCCGCTGCAGGAACCTGCCGGCCGGCTGCTCGATGCCGCCACCGTCAGCAAACTGCCGCATTGCTGACGTAGAACTCAGGCCGCTTCAACGTCAGTTAAGGCCGATGAACGAGCGTTCGTCCTTTACTATTGGATGGCCGGTTACGGGGCGGAGCCGACGCTTGAACGTCCGAGCGACGACGCATGTGAACGGCTCTTTGTGGCCGGTCACTGCCTGTCGCCGATCGGCGGCACGCGACCCGCCTCTGTCACTTGCAGACTACGGCATCATGGCAGCTATAGACACGCAAACGGACCTATCCTGGACACCCGGATAAGTGGCGGTTTGGCTTGAACGGCCGCTCATGAGTGACCTCTGGGTAGATGAAGACAAGTGCCCGCAAACGAGATACATTGGGGGTCACGTTAAGTGACCGGTCGGGGCCGGGGAGAGCCGGAACGATGGCCCGAGAAAAGTGTTCTGGAGTCGGTCACTGGCGCGATCACCGCCGCTGCAGGAACCTTGCCAACGGCGGTCCTTGAAGAAATCGCGGGGAACCAGGACGGTGCAAGATGAGCGCGGCGAAGCCGTGTGAGGTTCGTGCCGCGCGTCCCAGCCACCGCAAAGAGTTGCTCCGATGGTGAAAACAGCCGCCGTTGTCCCGGAGGAACAGCACTTCATCCTCTCGAGCCTGACGCCTGGCCGGGCACAGATACGGCTTGCCCTTGCCGTCGTGCTCGCCTTGCTGGTCGCCTTTTTCGCCATAGCCGGGCGGCTCTCGGGCCTCCATCTGCAGCGGATCGACGCCTTCGTTCCGATGTATGCCACGGCGATGTTCGTGAACGATTCGATCACCGCCGTCCTGCTGTTTGCCCAGTTCTCCATCCTGCGTTCGCGTGCACTGCTCGTGATCGCGAGTGGATATCTCTTCACAGGGCTCGTCTTGATCCCGTGGACGCTGACGTTTCCGGGCATCTTCGCGCCAGGCGGGCTCCTTGACGCCGGGCCGCAGAGCACCGCTTGGCTCTACATTCTGTGGCACGCCGGCTTCCCCATGTTCATCATCGCCTATGCCCTGTTGAAGGATGCCGATCCGGCCAAGCGGTTGTGGCGGGGCTCCACGGGTGCGGCTATCCTGTCGAGTGTTGCCATGACCGCGGCGATCGTGTGTGCAGCGACATTTATAGTCACAGTGGGAAATGCGCTACTGCCTCGCCTGCTGGTCGATACGGTGCATCTTTCCACGCTCTGGTTTTATGCCGCCGGGTCCGCAGCGCTGGTGAGCGTCGTTGCGCTCATCGTGCTCTGGGTCTGGCGGCGCTCAATGCTCGATTTGTGGCTGATGGTGGTCATGTGCGCGTACGTCATAGAAATCTGTCTGATCTCTTTCCCGGTTCCGGCCCGCTACACGGTCGGCTGGTATGCTGGCCGGGTCTGCGGGTTCCTGTCCGGCAGTCTCGTCCTGTTTGTCCTGCTGTACGAGATAACGACGCTTTACGCGCAGCTGCTGCGCGCGGTCTTCGCACAACGCCGCGAGCGCGAGGCACGGCTGGTGACCGGGGAGGCAGTCGCGGCCACGATTGCTCACGAGGTCAAGCAGCCATTGTCGGCGATGGTCATAAATGCCGATGCGGGCTTGCGCTGGCTTAATCGCGCGACGCCCGATCTCGATGAAACGAAGGCCGCACTCGAGCAGATCGTCGCTAATGGCCATCGCGCGGCAGCGGTGATCCAAAGAGTTCGGGCAATGTTCAGGACGGGTGATCTGAACAGAACGGCGTTTGACGTCAACGGTCTCGTCGGGGAAACCCTTGCCTTAATGCGCGCTGACCTGCAGAAGCACCGGATATTGGTCCAGACAGAGCTGGCTGAACAGCTACCGCAGGTAATAGGGGATCAAATCCAGCTACAGCAAGTGCTTCTAAACTTGATCGCAAATGCCATCGATTCGATGGCGGCCTTGGGTGAGCCGCGGGTCCTGTGCGTGAAATCCGACGTCCACGACGACGGCGGCGTAACAGTATCGGTAACGGACACCGGAACAGGAGTCGGCCCGCATGACATCTACCGGATATTCGACCCGCTCTTCACCACGAAATCTGAAGGTATGGGAATGGGCCTGGCGATTTGCCGCTCGATTATCGAGGCACATAACGGCCGCATGTGGGTGGCCCCAAACAAGCCGCATGGCGCCGTCTTTCAGTTTGTCCTGCGCACCGACGGCGCGACCTCTGCTGATACTCCGCGAAGAGAGCAACCCAACGATCTCCCGTCTAATTCGCGCCTCTGATGCTGATAGATAATCGACGATCGAATCGACATCCTTCGGCTCGATCGGTGCTTTGTAGACAAAGCGCGCGTCTACGATCGTCGGAAACTGCATATCTCCTTCCTCGTCGCCGGGGTCGGACTGTGCACACTCCCCGTTCGAAGTCAGGTGGAAAGCATCGTCTGGAATCTTCTCCGTCGGTCAGACGAACGACGGCTTAGGCCTCAACATCCGACGGTCGTCCTCGAACTATGAGGGGCTGTTGTTGGCCGGTGCCTGCCTTTGGCGACAGCGATCCGCCGTGGTTGACGTCGCCGAAGGCACATTCGTCGAAAAACCGTCGCGAACCGTTGCCGATAGTCGTCGCGGCTGCCGTGCAGAAAACATCATCTCGCACTTACTGGAGCGTGATTTCGCCATCAAACTCCACTTTCAGCTTGAACCCTGCAACTTCCAGCGTTACTTTTGCGGGAAACGATTCTGTACCTGCGATGGTGCCGTCAGCAAGGGCCTTGGCCACCGCGTGCTCGATCTCGCGCTGCGAATTGACGCCAACCATTTTTAAGAACTTGCGGATGCTGAGATTGAAGACTTCTTCATTCATTGACATCTCCCATTTTCCGATGAAGGAGAGATTCCCGACAGTGAAGTTAAGCCCGGCCGGCGGGCATCCACATGCTATCGAGAGCAACTGCCCCCGGTGACGATGGCGACGATCTTGTCGCCGCCGAGGGTGGTAAATTCGACTTCCGCATTCACTGCGCCATCGGCGAAGGATGTGATCTTGCCGCCACGTTACGCGGCTGCTACGCGGCCTGGGCTAGTTCAAAAGGTGAGCGCGGCAGGGGTTCGCCATCCACGAATGCAGTGGCACTGCGCACGGCAAACTCGAAAGCGCATTCCTGACTCGCGAACTCTCCGAGATTCCCGAGTGAAGTAGCTTCACCGTCTTCCGCTAAGATCGATGCACGCGCTACAAAGGCTTTGCCATGCTTCGTGACGCAGGGCTGAATTGCTGCGCCGTGGTGATATAGAACCATCGCAACTCCTCTCATTGATGTTCGCGGAATCGGCGATGGCATTTTAATGTTCCATTTTCGTCACGGGGAAAACGTTACCTTTCCTCGCAGGACGCGTAAATAATACATAAGGGCCAATGGTTTGGCGGGGAGTAATTTTTAACCCGTTTGCCAAGGGGTTCTGATGGCCAGCCGATTACCACGTGCCCCGCTAACCCTTCCCTACGAGTGGACGGTTCCGCGTCGCGGCATGCCGGAGCCTTTGGCCCGAAGTAAACGTCATACACCACTCTCAGCATCTCATTTGGCAACGTCAAGAAGTGTCCCTTCTTGGCCCCCCCCAGTCCGACGCCTGCGAATGCTGTGCTTCTGTGCGATTGGCCGCAATAGCCGACGACGCGACTGACATGATCCGCGCGGGGGTCCGTTGTCTGGGCGGAGCCGATGTTCGAACGTCCGTGTGAAAGCGTCGACCAGCGTCCGTAGATGGCAGCGTTACGCCGGTCGCGGCCCTCGCAACGCGGCTATTCGCATAGTCCACGTCCCGACTGCTAATTGTGGCGAACGCTTAGTTCGGTGACCAGGTATCGACATCAGAGGCATCACCGACATCTCTCGGGCGACTCCTAAAATTGGCTAGCTGATAATTCGGGTAGTCTGTTGCGAACTTCAAATGCTACCCACCAGAGCCCCGCATTGCAGAACCAAGACTTCCATGACGCCGCTCGCACGCTTCACACTCGCGCAGACTTCTGGTCGTTGCGAGTTGTAGAGGAGCGCACTCAAACGCACGAGGTCCGCAACGATATTGCGCAGCCGCAGCGTATGGAACAGGATGTCGGCGCAATGCTGACCGCCTGGGTCGGGGCCGGCGCGGGATATGCCGCGACAAGCGACCTCTCTGCAGCGGGCCTGCAAGGCGCGCTCGACGTCGCCACGGCGCGTGCACGAGCAAGTGCCGAGATTTCCCTCATCGATCATCGCTCGATCACTCGTCCCGATAAAAGCGGTGCATACACGTCTCCAAACGCCGACCGCGCACTACCGGGCCCCAAAGAATGGATCGAACGGTTAGCGCTCGAGTGCGCAGGAGCCCGCATCGACAGTCGCATTGTTGAGCGCATCGCCAGAGTCTGCATCACCGAGACCGAGCAGGCCTATATAACCAGCGACGGCGTGCGCATTGACCAGCATTTTCGTTTCCTCATGCCGGAGCTGAGCGTTGCAGCGCATGCGAACGGCGACACACAGGTGCGCACGCTCGGCAATTATGCAAACCTCGCGCAGGGAGGCATCGAGGTACTGTCGCGCTTTCACTTCGACGGTGCTGGAGCGCGTATCGCCGACGAAGCGCTGCAGTTGCTCGCCGCGCCGAACTGCCCGAGCGGCCCGCGCGATGTGTTGCTGATGCCCGATCAGATGATGCTGCAGATCCACGAGTCTATCGGCCATCCTCTTGAACTCGACCGCATTCTGGGCGACGAGCGCAACTTCGCCGGCTCAAGCTTCGTGAAGCTCGACATGTTCGGCGAGTATCGATATGGCTCCGAGCTTCTGAACGTCACGTTCGATCCGTCGTTGCCGGAGGAAGCGGCGTCCTACGCTTTCGATGACGACGGCGCTGAGGCGCACAAGCACTATCTTATTCGCGCCGGCATCCTAGAACGTCCGCTTGGCGGCCTTTTGTCCCAGCAGCGCGCCAACATAGAAGGCGTAGCTAACTCGCGCGCGTCGAGCTGGAACCGCGCGCCGATCGATCGCATGGCCAACCTCAACATTGAACCGGGATCGACTTCACTCGACGAGATGATCGCGGGCATCGAACACGGCATCCTGATGCGCACGAATACGTCCTGGTCCATCGACGATCATCGCAACAAGTTTCAATTCGGCTGCGAATTGGGGCAACTCATTGAGAACGGCCAGCTCAAAGAGATCGTGAAGCAGCCAAACTACCGCGGTATCTCGTCGACCTTCTGGCGCAGCCTGAGCGCGGTCGGCAACGAGGAAACGCGTGCAATGTTCGGCACGCCAGTATGCGGTAAGGGCGAACCAATGCAGGGCGTACGCGTTGGTCATGCGTCTCCTGCGTGCGTGTTCCGTGATGTCGACGTATTCGGAGGCGCGTGATGAATTGGATGGCTCGCTACACCGAAGCAGCCCCCAAAAAGCTCGATTGGCACTGTTATTTCGCACTTGTCGCGAGTGAGGTCGAGCGGCTGCGTCAGGGCGACGAGTGCGTGTTTAGCTCGCTCGCTGCGGAGCAGTCGGACTTCATTCGCTTCAACGGGGGTAAGGTCCGGCAGATCGGCAACGTGTCGCAGGGTAAGCTAACCCTGCGTCTCATCGATGGCGAGCGGCAGGCATATTCGACGCTCACTGTCAGCTGCGAGCCTGCCGCCGACTTCGGCCGCGTGGCGAGCGCGCTCAAGACGTTGCGCGAAGGCCTGTGCGACGCCCCTGACGATCCGCACTTGATGGTCGACCGTTCTTCATCGTGGACGCAGTCTATCCGCCGCACGGGTACGCTTCCCGATCCGGCAGCGCTCGCGCGTACAGTCGCCGAGCGGGCGAAGGGACTCGACTTCGTTGGCTTCTACGCGGGCGGATCTCTCTCGCGTGGCTTCGCGTCGTCGAGCGGCAGCCGTGGCTGGTATGAAGTCGAAAACTTCAATTTCAGCTGGTCGCTTTACGGCTCGGGCGGCCGCGCTATCAAAAGCAGCTACTCGGGCGAAAGCTGGGACGACGGCGCGTTTGCAGCGAAGGTTGAGCTGGCCTCCGCGCGCCTGCCGCTTCTGTCCGCCGCACCGCGCGCGCTTGCGCCCGGCAACTATCGCGCTTACCTCGCGCCCGCCGCCGCCCAGGAACTGCTCGGTACGACGGCGTGGAGCGGCTTTTCTGCGCGCAGCCAAGCCAGCGCGCGCTCGGAGCTCTACAAGCTTCATGCCGGCGAAGTCGCGTTCGATGCGCGCGTCGAATTGACCGAGGATATTGAGCTTGGCATCACGCCCGGATTTAACGAGGACGGATACGAACGCGAAACCGTTTCGCTGATACGCGGTGGGCGCAGCGTCGGCCAGCTCGTCGACGCCCGCAGCGCCCGTGAATGCGGCCTTTCGCCGAACGGCGCGCCGGCCTCGGAGTCGCCGACCGCATTGTCGATGGCCGGCGGCGACCTCGCCGAAGGCGACGTGCTGGCAGCGCTCGACACGGGCCTTTACATCGGCAATCTCTGGTACGTGAATTTCTCGGACCGGATGAATTGCCGCCTGACCGGCATGACACGCTTTGCGACTTTCTTGGTAGAGGGCGGCAAAGTCATCGCGCCCGTTGAGGCAATGCGCTTCGACGACAGTCTGTATCGACTGCTGGGCAGCGAACTCGAGCGGCTGGGCATCCAACCGGAACTGCTATTAAGCGACAACACATGGGGCGAACGGGCGACGGGCGGTATGAAACTACCAGGCTGGCTCCTACGGTCCATCGCATTGACGCTCTGATACGGTGCTGTCGAATTGCCTGCGTGTTCGCTCGCGGTCGAAAAAATAATCAGGCGCTGAGTATTCATGATCGGTGCGGTAGTCTTAGCTACAAAGTCTACTGGCCTGGCTTGCCTCCTGATCGGCCGCTATAAGCAAGACCAGCAGAACGACGGCGTAAATGAAAGGCGCGAGTGAATGGCTCTTATTGGCCGACCCGGTCGCACGACGAACTTCCGTAGTCGACCCGTTTCTGCCGTTGAATGCTACACGGGATGAACGGCAGCTTTTAGGGTGTAGTGGTCGTGCATCGCTTCGAGCCGGTCGGCAGGTCATCGGCCATTCGAGCCGTTCAGACAGGATGCACGACGGTCCGCTGTCGCTGTGACAAGCTCTTGCCACCTTGATCCACCGAATGTGATCTCTTGAGACACGTACTCTTCGCGTGCGACGCCTTGAACGCGGTTGCCGCAAACCACGTACACTCACACGCGGCCGCGGTGGCGCATCGATCGATGGTTAGGCAGCACGTGCTGCGTTACGCCGGGCGCCGCCGCGTAGATCGCTCTATCACGAAAACGTCAAGCATGGGAAACAGCCAACTTACCAGCATTACTCTTCAACAAAGCCGTATCGTCGTGGCCGGGGGCACGTCAGGAATTGGCTTTGCCGTAGCCGAAGCTGCGGCGCGTTCCGGAGCCGAGGTCATCATTGCCTCAAGCAGGCCGGAGCGCGTCGCGGCTGCACTGGAGCAACTACCTCAAGGTACGCGTGGCGAGCCACTTGATTTTACCGACGAGGCGCAAGTGAGCGCGTTTTTCGCGCGCGTCGGTGCGTTCGATCATCTCGTCTACACTGCCGGGGAATCACTACTCCTGCAAAACCTTGCTGAGCTCAGCATCGAAGCCGCGCAGCGAGCCTTCGAGGTGCGTTACTGGGGCGCGCTCAAGGCCGTCAAATATGCGGCGCCCCTAATTCGCGCGGGCGGCTCCATCACCCTTACAAGCGGAGTGGCATCGTCGCGTCCGCTGCCTGCCTGGACGATCCCGTCCAGCATCCTGGGCGCGATCGAGTCACTGACACGGACATTGGCCGTCGAGCTTGCGCCGCTGCGTGTAAATGCCGTGGCGCCCGGCGTCTTGCGTACCGCCCTGTGGGACAACATGAGCGAAGCCGATCGCGAGAGTCTTTACGACTATATCGCCGGGAAGATGCCGGTACGGCGGGTCGGGGAGGCGAGCGACGTTGCCCAAACGTATCTTTACCTGATGCAGCAGGGCTTTAGCACGGGACAGGTCATCGTTGTCGATGGTGGCCACGTGCTGGTTTAACGGACGACAACTCGCCTCCTTCGCGAGTTGTCGTCGTCGAAAGGCATGACCGGGTCCGCCCCCGGCAGTCCGGTCTCCGGGCATAGCCTACGTTCGAATGTCCACGTGAAAGTGCGGGCCAGCGGCCGTAGGTGGCCCGCCTGCTGCCAGCCATTGCCGAAGATCCGTTCATTTGCGGACTAAGAGCACCGCTATCGCGGCTCTCGTGGCTGCAATGGGACTACACTGAAAGTAACGGAAGCAGGAGAAAGCCATGACAAATTCAGACCCTGAAAGCACCTACCGAGGGCTGCCGCTTACCGCGGAGCAGGACGCGGAAGTAAGACACTACATAAAGGTGCGAACTCAGCGTGGCCTGCTGTGGGACACGTCGGAACTGAGCGCGATGCTCAAGGACATGCTGCAGCCGCCAGGTGACGGCAACGACGAATTCGATGTGCCGGCAGACGGAGCGAAAGCGGCCGCCGAGCGTGCAATGGCGTCAGTTGACGAAGCGATGGAACCCATCGAAGCGAGCGAGGAAAGGAATGCGGCCATGGAATCGGAAAGCATGAAAGGGCCCAAGCGATAGAACCGCGAGCAACGATGCTTGCTTTCTGGTAGCCCCGCATACGGGGGCGATTGCGACGCGAACCTCACGGGTGCGGTGCGCACGGTTTCTACACTTGGACGAGTGTCGTCGGCCCCCATCGCATCAGGGCTCCACGACGTCTGCGTTGAACACAAGGGGCCGAACATGCGGCTGATCGAACCGGATGAACACAAAGACTTTCTAGCGACCTTGAAGCGCAACGGTTTGGCAGAAGGCGATTTCAATCTTCTGGAAACAGATACGACGGACCCGAAAGGTGACGAGAACCTCGGTCTACAGGGCTATGTCATCATCACGAGGCTATCCACGCAGGTTATGAAGGAATACGCGATCAGCGACGAAAGCGACTGGCTGGAGCATTTCAAGAAAGATCTCATGGCGGGCGCCTTCAATAGACCGGATTGAAATCCCGAATAGTATCGGGCTGCAGTTGAAAGATGACCAACTGGCCATGCGGGTACTCGAACGAGAGGCGGCATATTCAAGCCTCACGCGGCAGAACAGCTTCTTCTGCCGGCCCACCTCACCGGTTGCACCTGGCCGGACTGCGGCTGTGGGTACTGGCAGCAGTCGACCCTCTAGCCGTTGGAGCTAGCGCGACGTGAACGGCGGCTTCCAGGCCCAGCGGTCATTCGGGTACGCTTGCTGCCCGTCAAGTCATAAGCTGTTGCGGTCATTCGCACTTCGGTTATGCGACCCGTTTTCGATGACCGGTTTGGAGCGGTGCGAACGACGAGAGTCGACCCCAGAGGCGACGGCCGGCGCTGCCGAAAGCGGCCATGCAACACACCATCTTGGAAACGTTGGAAGTGGCAAAGTGAAGACCCCGTTCAGATTCTCGTTGTTCATCAGGCCGACGATGGCCAGCGCGTGCGCTGTTGCATTGACCCATCTCACCCCGCGCGAGTGCAATGCCTATCCCTTCACGCCGCACCGTGGTGAGTTGACGCACCGCCGCGATCTGATGCGCGAGCCTGATCGAAACTGAGTCGGTGGGCTACCAACAGCTGATTCGCAAAGCAGATCCGGCAGGGCCTCGCGTCGGAGCTTTCATTTCGTTTATGAGTGCGCGCCCGAGCCGCGTGATGATTCCCGCAGATCCCGCAGCGGTCATTGTGTCCGCCTGCGATCCCGTTCGCTATTCTGTGCGGCCATATTTTCCGAATTCGCCGGCGTTAAATTTCAAAGCTTGCAGCGCATGTGAATTTCCGGCATATAGGCGCCATTTCGTTTTCGGCGTAATGGAGCCACGGCGTTTTCGGCATAAAGGCGCCACCCAGGTGACGAGCAACGAGGGTTCGAACTTTCATTGATCATTGATCGGCTAGACTGCCGGCCTTTTGCCGGGAGAGGCCGTGGCCAATCGGAGGTTCGTTAGGCACGCCCGGAAATTAGGTTCGGTTGAACTTTGGATAACTTGTTAGTGCGTTATGGTGCCCCTTCCCGGGATTATGAGGTGATCTTCTGCCTGGAGAAGGGGACGTCGGAAGCCGACGCTCTCGCTGGGATTGTTTCACCTAATAATTTCACAGGCTTTCCAGAAATTTGAGCGCTGAATCGGATGGGTGGTAAAAAGTCCCCTCGATTTCGGGCGCCTTCAGTGCCGCCAGTGCTCGCCGTTTCATAGCCTGATCGGCCTCGACGTAGCCATGCGTCGTCACAGGACTTTCATGTCCAAGCCAAAGCGCGACCTCAGTGATACCAACACCGGATTGCAAGAGGTGCATGGCAACCGTATGCCTCATGGAGTGCGAAGTAATATGGCGTTTCAGAAGCGACGGACAGGTCTTTGCTGCTGTCATCAATGCCAGCGTGAACCCTTCAGCCACATTTGCGCGCGTCATTGGCCCACCATGGCGACTTGGCAACAGGGACTGCTCCGGTTGCAAGCCCTGAAGCAGGCTGGGTGGGGCTGGGAGGATCTCATTTCACCCCCTGAACCTATCGCCGCCTTAGAACAACTTGCCAAAGTGACTTTGATCGTCTCAGTTCGACTCGTTTAAGGCACTCAGCCCAAGCAGACGGATGTCAAGATATGCGTCCGGATGCCGATATACTTCCCGTGCGCTAACCATCGCCCCGGCTTTTTTTGCAAAAAGAGACCTCGCTGGCACGCTGCTTCCAAGCTGTCCACGGAGAATTGTTTGATTTTGAATCGACCATCCATCATTTGGCGTGCGATAGCTTTCGTGGCAATCGTCTGCCTGTCTCTCGTTGTGCTCGATGGCTGGCGGAGTTG
>Ga0073928_10007554_pt1 | contig 14006 bp, 9 predicted proteins | sample PaiPotPPA55metaG_FD_76969 | JGI IMG/M metagenome (GOLD analysis project Ga0073928, IMG submission 76969) | Iron sulfur acid spring bacterial and archeal communities from Banff, Canada, to study Microbial Dark Matter (Phase II) - Paint Pots PPA... ... | reverse complement strand
TGCTGGTTAAAGATGAGGAAATCACCTGGGCGGACGACGCGGTCGCCTCGCGATCGCGTCAGCTGGGAGAGGAAATCGAGGTGAGTGCGTATCGCAAAGACGTAAAAACCCTTGTCGGCGAGCTTCTGCCGCACCTCCGCCTCGGACTGGGCGGTCTCCACTTGCTGGAAGATCCGGCCCGATGGATCGCCGACTTTGCAGACAAATTCGGCCAAGTTTGGGTTGTAAGCGTCCCTTCGTTCGGGGCGCTACCTCACCACTTTAGCATACGCCTTCTGTGCGAAAGCGGGTTCCAAGAAAACGGACGATGAATTTGAAATGACAACGGGGCTGCAATAGTTCTGTAACAAAGATTTCCACAGAAGTTCACTTGCCAAAAAAACGAAGTTGGATTATGAACTGTCAGCGCCACAAGTTACGGGTGTGGGCTGCGAGGCCCACAAAACATTCCGAGAGTGCACTCGAGAGCCGGGAGAGCTGCATCCGCAGTTTGTGACGCGGCGTTGCGTGAAAAGGGTTGCCGTAATTCATGCCAGAACTAATCGGAGGAGTCACCATGAATCGAGTTAAGCAGGTGTTCTGCGCCGCAGTTCTCCTGACGCTTGTTTTATTCGCGCCGCAAATCGCATTCGCGCAGCAGACTCTCGGAGCGATCAATGGGACAGTTACCGATTCGAGCGGCGCCGTCGTTCAAGGCGTCTCCATCAAAGCCCGGAATGTGGCCACGAATCTCGAAGTGACGGCAGAATCCAAAGGCGACGGCTCTTTCAGCATGGCCGACCTTCCGATAGGCAGCTATGAAATGACGTTCTCTAAGCAGGGATTTAAGAGGGCAGCATATCCGGAAATCCTAGTGCAGGGTGACCGCACAGCGACGGTGAACGCTCGGCTCCAGCCCGGCGAAGTGACAACTTCAGTGACCGTGAACGCGACACCTCTACTGAACGAGACCGACACTTCGAATGGCTACACGGTCGGCTCGGAACTGGCGCAGGAGATTCCCCTCGGCACGGGCAGCTTTACGCAACTTGCCATTCTTGCGCCTGGCGTGAGCGCAGACTTCCTTTCGGGCTCAGGGTCGAACGAGGGACTCGGCAACCAAGGGATTGTGGCGAACGGCCAGCGCGATACCAGCAACAGCTTCACCTTCAACTCTGTCGGCACGAATAATTTGTTCAACGGCAATTCCACGAGTAACATTTCCGACAGCCGCTTCACGCTGAACACCGGTGAGGTTTTTGGCGTGGGCGGCCAGGTGCAAACCAGCACCTCAGTATTCGATGCCATCGGTGAAGGTCTACCAACTCCTCCCGTCGAAACGATTCAGGAATTGCACGTCACCACCTCGATGTACGACGCTTCCCAAGGCGCAAACAGCGGCGCGCACATCGAGTTGACTACGAAATCCGGCACCAATCAGTATCACGGCCAGGCTTACGAATATTTCCAGAACAACGTTTTTGACGCCACTCCTACCTTTCTGGCTCAGAATCCATTTTTTAGCGGCGCGCCTCCGCTGCACCGAAACGTTTTCGGAGGCACCTTTGGCGGCCCGATCAAGAGAGACAAACTTTTTTTCTTCACGTCTTATCAGGGCCAGCGCATCAGTGATGCGCTTAACGGAGCTTTTGCCGGCGTTCCGACGCTCACAGGACTTACAGATACAAACCGCGACGCCACCGACCTAGTTAATCTGATTAACGCGAATGACGGCACCATACAGGGTCCCTGCGGCACAAACAGAAACCCAGCCTGTATCAGCGTTGCCAACGTCGATCCAAGCGCTTTGGCGCTCTTTCAAGCCAAGGATAAGGCCGGAAACTTCATCATTCCCTCCGATAACCTCGCGACCTTTAAGACCCCTTTCGAAACCAGCGGCCAGCGATTTAATTCCATCGTTATCGGCCCTGCGAGTACGTTCAACGCCAATCAGGTGAACGGCAATATCGACTATAACTTCGGACCCAAAGATCGCATAACAGGTAAATACTACTACCAGCACAATCCCACTACCTCTCCATTCGCTGTCAGCGCCACCCCGGGATTTGCGCAGAGACTCGACGCCGGCAGCCAGGTCTTCTCTCTTGACAACACCACCATCATTTCCTCGAATGCTACGTGGGAACAAAGATTTGGCTTCGTTCGCCAGATCGCTAATGCTCATACCGGTCAGGATATTACTCCGAGCACGATTGGTCTCACTTTGCCCGCAGGCGAACTCTTCCCGGGAGTCGTTATCACCAACGCAGATGCAGGCGCATGCTCTGACGGAACATGTACCGGCCCTGCCACTGCGAATACTGTCCAACCGCTACGCGCCAACGAACTGCGGATCGGCCCCGCGACGAATTTCGCAAATGCCGGTATTTTCCAAAATCAACTGGAGGGTTCGACCAAGTACAATTGGGTCCTCGGAAAACACACGCTCTCGTTCGGCGGTACGTTTGACTATACTCAACTTAACGTCGAGAACCGGGAGAACAACGCAGCGATCTTTAATTTCCGGACTTTCGCGGACTTCCTCACCGGCACTCTCGGGACTGATCGAAGTTCGGCCACGCTCCTCGATGGCGAAACCAATCGCCACTTCCGTGCCAAGCAGGCGGGTCTCTACGCTCAGGACAGCTTCAAAATAAGGTCGAACCTTACCGTTACATATGGCTTGCGATGGGACTGGGACGGTCCACTTTATGAAGCCAATGGGCTGCTGACGAATTTCAATCCGAAGGACTACGGCTACAACTTGGCCACGGATTCCTTCGATCCCGTCAATGGCACGCCCGGTTTCGGCTTGGTTGTCGCCGGAAACAACAAGACGTTTGGCACGAAGGGCGTGAGCGATTCGACGCTTACGGGGCGGCAGTGGATGTTTGCTCCAAGAATCGGAGTCGCGTGGAGCCCATCCTTCCTTAAGAATTTCGTCGTTCGTGCCGGCTTCGGTATTTATGCTGATCGCGGCGAGTACTTCACCGAACTCTCCGAAAGCGCCGGCCTCGGCATCAGCGGCCCGTTCAGCGTAACGACTCAGGAACCGTTCACGATTCCACTCACTCAGAACTGTCCTGGGGGCGCGGTCAAATGTTTCTCCAGCTCTCCTTTCGGCACTACCCTTCCCGCTCCCCCATCACAGCTTTCGGATCTTACCCCCCTGTTCCCGAACATGCGCACGCAAGCAGCGTGTCCCGGCGCTGTCCCGGGCCTCGAACAGCCGAATCAACCCTGGTGCACGCCAGATACCGCCGACATATTCAGCACGCCAATTCCTTTCCTCTTTGGAGGGTACAATCCCAAGAACGTCCTGCCCTACTCGGAAAATTGGAGCCTGGACCTCCAATGGCAACCCAAGAACGATTTGGTTCTGACGTTCGGCTACGTGGGTAATCACGGCGTACACCAGCCTTTGCCGATTCCTTTTAACCAACCAGGTGTAGCCACGCCCAATCACCCAATCAACAATCAGATCTATTCCTATGGCTACTCCGGATTCACGCAGGTTGGCGCGAACGGCTGCGATCAGTTTAATGATCCTTCCCCTACCTGTATTTTCGTTCCCGCCGAGGCTGTGCAAACGCGGCTCGGTGACTTCAGTTTCTCCGACGGGAACACGTCTCTTCGGACACCATTCATTGGCACGAACGCCAATGCCAATTCGTGGACGGCCAACGGAATTTCTCACTACGACGCATTGCAACTCGGGGTCACCAAGAGGATGAGTCACGGATTGCAGGTGAGCGCTTCCTATACGTATTCGCGCTCACGCGATGAAGGCAGCGGGCTTGGCGCGGGGCTCTTTTACAACGGCAACAATCCTCTCGTCCCCATAACGGGGTACGGCAACTCGGATTTCGACCGTCCGCACGTCTTTATCATCAGCTATCTCTACAATTTCCCGACGCATAAGAACGCTTCGCGATGGGTCAACGCAGCCATCAACGGTTGGGGAGTCAGCGGAATCACCGTGGTTCAGAGCGGCGAGCCCTTCAGCATCATTGACTTTTCTGGCACCGCTGGCGGCATCTTCTATAGTGCAGACGACTTCATCACGAATCCTATCCTTCCACTGGCCGCCGGCGTGTCCCCTTCGCAAGCGACACTGGGAGGGACCGACAACATCGCCAAGTCAGGGACTTTTCAAGGTACTCCTCAGCCCTTTGTGAATCCCAACGCATTCGGCGTTCCACTGCTTCAACCGGGCCAGGATGGCGTACCGCCTTGCGTCATAATCAACGGCACGTCCGTTTGCGATAACTTCGAGACTGGTTTCGGCAACAACGGACGCAATATTTTCCGCGCGCCATTCCAGACCCGCTTTGACTTCTCAATCTTCAAGAACTTTAAGCTCACCGAGCGATTCCGCTTGAAGTTTGAAGCAGACGCGTTCAACCTTTTCAATCACCCGAACTTCGACGCGCCGAACAGTGACTTTGCACTGAACTCATGCTTCAATCCCATACCTTGCTACAACACCACTGTTTTTAATCCGGCTCAGGGATTAACCAATTCCAGTGGAAATGGGATTATCGCGGGCACGGTCGGAAGTCCGCGGTTCCTGCAGTTGCAGATGCATCTCAACTTCTAGCTGAAAAACGTAGATTGGATTAAGAAAGGGCTGCTTGTCGATCGCGACTAGCAGTCCTTTTCCTTTAGTCCCGCGCGCGGCTAAAGGCGGCGAGGAAGGTTAGTGGAGTGCGCCGGCTAGGGTGGCTTCGTCTACTATGGCGACGCCGGGGGGCGCAGCGAAGTGAAATTTCGCTTCGGAAATGGGGATGTTCAATTCCCAGGAGCCGAAGCGAAATTCCGTCTCGGCGTTTCCTGGCTGACGAATCAGTACGCGCACCAGATCAGAACTAGAGTCGACTTCGAATAGAATCTCTCGAATCGCGTCCGCAGACTTGTCGGAGCTGCCTCGCGGCGTGCAGCGCAATACGGAGTTTCCCGCAGCGGAGGGCGCGTCTTCCGGTTTGCCCGCCGGCGCGGCTCCCGCGGCACCGACCATTTCGATGTGGCTACAGATTTGCGCCAGGTTGGCCTTCCCTGCCAGCAAGGCCACGGGCGTCCGCCAATCAGAGCTCTCCTTGAGTTTCGCGCGACTGGCGGTGCGATCGGCCGGGACGTAAAACCACACGTTGGTGCCGTCGACAAGAAACAATTTCGATTCGGGGGACTCATACTCCCAGCGCATGCGGCCGGGGCGCGAGAAGTAGACAATTCCCGATTCGGCGGCGACACCGCCGTTGCCGTCCGAATAGCGCTGGAAAAAGACGGCGCGGAGCGTGGAGGCGTGCCGGTAGCGCTGCTCGAGGGCCCGAACGGCGATCTGGACATTGGAGGCAGAAAACAACGGCGCAAGAAACAGAAGAAAACAGGAGACGACCGCAGACTTCATCGAGACATCTTAGCAGTAAAAAGGCCGGATGATTCCCAGGCCGAGAAAGCCTACTGGATTGCCGGCAGAGCGTCGCATGCCGCTGAGCTGCCTGCGGTGGCTCCGGTCGTGTCGTAATGGATGACGCCCGGCTCGCTGCTGCAGTAGCTAATGTCGCCGGTTAGCCCGATGGACAAAGGTGCGGCGGTAGCCAAATATCCCACAAAGCCTGGAGTGCAACCCGCCGGCGGGCTGGCCACGTTTCCTTGCGTTCCAGTATAGACGTATTGATACCCGTTCTTTTGGTTCGGCGCGGTGGCGATACTTTCATCGATGAGAACCGCGAGATTGCAAGTCGCTGGCGGTACTCCTCCGCCAAGAATAGCAAGACTTGCCGGGTAGCCATTGCTGTAGGTAATCCAATAGGACACGGACGCGGTGCTGACGGTGCGCAGATTCGAGACAGCGGCCGCTTGGTTCGCGGTCATCTTCGAACGCAACAGATTGGGGATTGCAATCGCGGCGATGATCAGGATGATTGCTACAACGATAAGAAGTTCAATGAGGGAGAATCCGAGATCGGCGCGTAGCCGTTCTTGTTTGGATTGTCTTCTGGCCGAGGCTCGCATCGTTTCATCTCCAGATTCCCTTGGGGCAAGAACGAACGGGAAGGGATTGAATCCCTTCCCGTTCACTTGCAACTTAGACTTCTACTGACCGATAGGATTGTCAGTCGTCAGGCAAAGCGGCGGTGCCGGTGCAACTGCACCCGTCGGGTTGGCGCGAATCACACCCGACGCGTCGGAACAGAACGCGCGCTGTCCGCTTGTGCCAACGTTAGCTGGCGTGGCGGTCACAACGTAGCCGTCCGAAAAACCGGTCGTGCAGCCTGCAGGAGTCGTGGCCACAGCAACTATGCCCGGCTGAAGCGCGAAGTTGTATCCGCTCTTCGAGCCAGCGGCCACCACGGTGTCAAGAAGCTCCGCATTCTTACAGGTCACCGCGCCCGTGCCGCCGAGAACTGCCAGCGTCGGGGGGAAGCCATCGCCGTATGTTGAAAAGAAGGAAATGGCCGCGGTATTCATCGTGCGGATCGAGCCGACTGCAGACGCCTCGTTCGCCGCCATGCGGGAACGGAGCAAGTTCGGAATCGCGATAGCCGCGATGATCAAAATGATCGCCACGACGATCAGCAATTCGATAAGTGAAAAGCCCTTCTCTCTCTTAATCATTGTTTCTCCTTGGAACGAATCTCTGTGTTTGCCGTACTCCCTGGCGGGGTACGCAGTTCCATAGTGCAACGTAGCTGCCAGGCCGAAGCGCTGGGGTTTACTTCTTGGAACAATGACATAGGCCACGCGCTATCAACAGGTTACGAACGCACGATTCGAATTAGGACCTCAATCCTATCCGGAGACCGCGATTCCGACGGCGTAAAGTGACGAATTTTGTCGTGCCAGCTCGACAAAAACTGAATTCATCCCAGACAGCCTTATAGCATCGAGCTGTTTGTCGCAAGCAGGACTAATTCATTTGCGTTCAGTTGTTAGAAACATACCTCGCGCCACAATCGGCCGCCATTGCATGGAGAAGACCTTTTCGAGTTTCGATCGCCGTGGTAGCCAGATGACGCGATTTACGGTATGGGGATCATGCTTGGAAGGAAAGATTAAGATGAAGAAAACCGCCCAAGAGACGCCGAGAAACGAGTGCTGTCACCCGCGCCGGACACAGGCGTTATTGGATTGTGGGCAAGAGATTGCAAGTCGCGGCGCTAGGAGCGACAGCACCGGTCGTGTCGAAGTGGATCACGCCCGGCTCGTTAGTGCAGTAACTTATGTCACCTGTCAGACCTGAAACGATGGGTGATGCCGTCGCCAGATATCCCATGAACCCGGGAGTGCATCCCGGCGGAACGCTAGTGATGTTGCCTTGATCTCCTGAATAAGCGTACTGATATCCACTCTTTTGACTTGGCGCAACGGCGATGACTTCGTCGATTAAAATTGCCTGGTTGCAAGTGGCCGGAGAGCCTTGTGACCCACCCAGAGTTCCCAGTGTCGCCGGATAGCCATTGCTGTAAGTAACCCAATAGGAGACAGAAGCGGTGCTGATGGTGCGAAGATTGGCGACAGCCGAGGCTTGGTCCGCAGCCAGCTTGGAACGCAAAAGACTCGGAATTGCAATCGCAGCGACGATTAAAATGATGGCCACGACGATCAGAAGCTCAATGAGTGAGAATCCCCTGTCGGCCTGCGTACGCGTCTGGTTGCTTTGTCTTCTGGCCGAGGCTTGCATCTTGATCATCTCCTGAATCCTGTTAAGGGTAAAAACGAACGGGAAGAAACCGAGTTTCTTCCCGTTCGCGTAAGCGCCACACTCTTACTGAAGCGGATTGTCAGTCGTTAGACAATTCGGTGAAACCGGTGCAACCACGCCCGTCGGATTGAAGCGAATAACGCCCGACGCATCTGAACAAAACGCGCGCTGTCCGGTCGTTCCTACCGTCTGCGGAGTTGCTGTCACAACGTAGCCGTCGGTAAACCCACCGGTGCAACCAGCCGGAACCGATGCCGCGAGAACGGCCACGGTACCCGCCACAAGTGCAAAGTTGTAACCGCTCTTGGCGCCCGCTGAAAGTACGGTGTCAAGTAGTTCCGCGTTCTTGCACGTAGTGCCGCCCGTGCCACCCAGCACTGCCAACGTCGGGGGAAAGCCGTCACCGTAAATCGAGCTGAAAGTGATGGCTGCGGTGTTCATGGTGCGAAGCGAACCGACTGCAGACGCTTCGTTGGCCGCCATGCGGGAACGAAGCAAGTTCGGAATCGCGATAGCCGCGATGATCAAAATGATCGCCACGACGATCAGCAATTCGATAAGTGAAAAGCCCTTCTCTCTCTTAATCATTGTTTCTCCTTGAAACGAATCTCTCTGCCTTCTCTAATTCCTGGCGGGTACATGAGGTCTAATGCATCCAGTAGCCCAACCGTGGGACTTCACTTTGTATATCGGCCGACTCGAGCGTAAAGTTACCGGTTGTGGTTATATAGGAGTGTTAACTGTTAGGACTGTTCTGGAATGAAACGCTGCAACGCGGAGTCGAGATTAAGGAATGCGACTGCATGTGTCGAGATAAAGAGACACGAACGGCGGGCACATAAATGTCAATCGCGAAAGTGTGCAGGAATGAAACTGACCTAGGATTGCGAACAGCGGCGAGCGGAACTCAGACTCCGTGCTTTTTCGCGTAGTGGCGGAAGGAACGGTAGGACATTTTGAGCATTTCGGCGGCGCGAACGCGCACTCCCCCGGAACATTCCAGTGCAGCGAGAAGATACGTGCGCTCGGTACCGGCAATGTAATCTTCGAGATTCAAGCCGCCGTCAGGTATAAGGGACGCCTTCGGTTCCGGGTGATGGCCATTTGAGTGAGAATCCTGGTAGAAGCTGGTGACCCGCTCCGGCAATCCTTCGATCCCAATTTTCCTGGACATTTCCAGTGCAACAGCGCGTTCGATGGTGTTCTCGAGCTCGCGGACATTCCCCGGCCAGTCGTACACTTCGAGCCGGCGCATGGCTTCCGAATCTATGCCATCGATCTTCTTGTTCATGGACTTGGTGTAGCGATCGAGAAAGGCTCGCACCAGAAGCGGGATGTCTTCGCGGCGATCGCGCAGCGGAGGAAGATGGATAGGTATAACGCTCAGGCGGTAATAGAGATCTTCGCGGAACCGGCCTTCGGCGATTTCCTTTTCGAGGTCTTTGTTCGTCGCGGCGATGACGCGCACGTCGACGTCGGATTCCTCCGTGCTGCCGAGCGGCCGGACTTTGCCTTCCTGCAAGACGCGATAGAGCTTCACCTGCATCGTGAGGCTCATATTTCCGATTTCGTCCATGAAAAGCGTGCCACCGTCGGCGGCCTGGAAAAGACCGCGGCGATTTTCGTTCGCGCCTGTGAACGCGCCTTTCGTATACCCGAAAAGCTCGGACTCGAGCAGAGTCTCTGGAAAAGCTCCGCAATTGATGGTGATGAAGGGCGTTTTCGAGCGCGCGCTGTTTTCGTGAATTGCCCGCGCTACGAGCTCTTTACCGGTGCCGCTTTCGCCGGTAATTAAAACGCGGCTCGACTGCGGAGCGATCGTTTCGATCATTTCGTACAGACTGCGCATTTTGGGACTGGCCCCAATGATGTGGTCGAAGCCAGTGAACCGGCGCAATTGCCGGCGCAATTCTCCCGCTTCTTTCTTCAGGCGGTGATTCTCCGCAAACTGGTTGACGGCGGGCCGCAGTTCGTCGAGCAGGCGGTCGCCCTTAATGACATAACGGTCCGCGCCGAAATTGACGGCGTGAATGGCGGTGTCGATCGTAGGGACGCCGGTGATCAAGATAAAGGACGTGGCAGGTGACATTTCCTTGCAGTACCGCAGCAGGTCGACTCCGTCCATGTCGGGCATGCAAATATCGGAGACAACGATGTCGAAAACTTGCGAAGCAAGGCGCCGCTTGGCCATTTCGCCGCTCGAAGCCACTTCAACCCTATGCCCTTCCTTGCGAAAGCTAATTTCGAGCAGCTCGCAAATGGAGCGTTCATCGTCGACGATGAGCAGATGAGCCATAGCGTTATTCCTTACCGACCGGTCGAAGGAGCGCTTCGGTCTCACGAGTGCGAGGTTGAGTCGCAGCGCGAGCACGCTCGGCGCGGGGCAACTCGACGACAAATTCAGCGCCCTGCCCTTTTTCCGATTCAACGCGAATCCGCCCGTTGTGGGCCTGTAGAATCTGGTAGACGATCGCGAGTCCGAGGCCAGTTCCACCCGTGAAGCCAGTCTGAAACGGCTCAAACAGACGACTGGCCTGGTTCGGGTCAATCCCGGCGCCGGTATCGCGTATCGAAATGCGCACCCAGTTTGCATCCGCCTCGAAGCCCGCGAAGAGCACGCCTCCGTTCGGCATGGCTCGCAGAGCGTTGTTGCAAAGATTCCAGAACACCTGCTTCAAAGCGTCTCGGTCTCCGCGCGCGCGAGCGTTCCGGGAAATGAAGTTTCGGTCGATGCGATACTTTCCGCGGGTGCTCGAATCGCGCTCGATAAGCAGCAGCGTTTCTTCCATCAAGGCCGCGGCGTCCACTTCCTGAAAACTGTATTTTTTCTCGCGCGAATAATTCAAAAAATCGGTAATGATCTGATTGAGGCGCTGGGATTCACGGCTGACAATGTGAACGAGCTTCTTGTCGTCATCTTCAAGAGGTGCGAGCCGGGACAGCTCTTTGAGCGCGCCGGCCATGGCCGTAAGCGGCTGGCGGATTTCGTGGGCAATCGCCGCAGAGAGGCGGCCGAGAGCGGCCATCCGTTCCTTCGTTACAATTTCCTTCTCTAAGCGCTTGAGCTCCGTCAAGTCCTGGAAGTTATAGACGAATCCGGAGTTGTGCTTCTGACCGGTACGGAGAGGTGAGATCGAAAGGCCGAGAAATCGCGTGGACCCCGACAACGTCCGGAATTCGATCTCCTTCCGTGCCGCGAGAGGATTACCCTGCTCGTCGGTCTCGACCGGCCAGAAACCGGGAAATCGTTCTTGAACGTTGTCCCCGCGCAGCAGCCCCAGGCCGTGACCCGTAATTTCGGCTCCGGCGCGATTCAACAGAAGGATGCGCCCCTCGGTGTCAGTAGTGAGCAGGCCGCCGCGCATGGATTCGATAATGTCCTGGTTAAAGGCTTGCAGATCCTTGAGCTCTTCACTTTTTTCTTCGAGCTCGAAGCCTTTGCGCCGGAGTGTCTGCGCGAGAAGGCTTCCGAGGTATGCCACCGCGAAGAGGGCGAAGAAATTGGTTGCGAGCCAGAATTCGAGAGCCTTCCCGTTGGGCATGGAATTCGCCGTTCGCGGCATCATGCCGTAGTAGGTCAGTTCGATTACGCTTCCCAGCAGTATGAAGCTGGCGCCCGCCACAAGAAAGACTCCGCGCCGCGAGAAAAGAACGCTCGCCATCAATACCGCAAGGACGTAAAGTGAGGCGAAGTAGCTTTCATGTCCGCCGGTGGCATAAACCACGCCGGTAATCAACGCAAGATCGCAGACCATCTGCATCGACGCATGCCAGCGCGCCAGCGGCGCCCACCGTTGCATTACAATATAAAGGACCGCCAGTACGTACCAGAGCACGATGAGCGGAACAAAGGCGCTAATAGGAAGTGGAATTGGCGTGAATTGCCGTACGGCAAAAACGATGGCAACTAGAAAAGTGATGACGAGAAAACGGACTCGACCCAGCCAGGGCAGCCATTCGTTCGCAATAGGTGAGGAATTCATGTTTCCGTTGCCAATTCCCGATTTCCTTCGGATCCGCGTCCGGAGAAGCGAACAGCAGCCGCCAACTCCGGGCAGTGGGCGCGACGTCCAGGAGATCGTTCGCGCCCGCATGCAGCCCGCGAAGCGCCCGGTTTAGTGCCCAGCCAGCTTGTTGATCAGCGAGAACAGCGGCAAGTACATAGAGATGACGATTCCGCCGACGACCACGCCGAGAAAGACGATCATGATAGGCTCAAGAGCAGTCAGAAGGTCCTTCACTGCCGCGTCGACTTCGTCCTCGTAGAAATCGGCAATTTTCTGGAGCATGGCATCCATAGCGCCTGTCTGTTCGCCGACTCCGATCATCTGCGTGACCATGCCCGGGAAAACTTCCGTTTCCTTGAGAGGATCGACGAGCGAGCGGCCTGCTTCGACGGCCTTGCGCGTCTGGATAATGGCCCTCTCGATCACCGCGTTACCCGAAGTGCGTGCGGTGATATCGAGGCCCTCGAGAATCGGTACGCCGCTGGAGATTAGTGTCCCGAGCGTTCGCGTAAAGCGGGCTACAGCAATCTTACGCAACAGGGGTCCAACCATGGGGACCTTCAGGACCACTGTGTCAAGGACGAAACGTCCTTGCGGCGTGCCGTACCAGAACTTCAGGGCGACAACTGCGCCGATGAATAGCACGACAATCATGCCGCCGTAGATGCTTCCCACGAAACGGCTAAGCGCAATAACGATGCGAGTCGGGAGCGGGAGGTCGACGCCGAGGCCGTTGAACAATTCGACGAAAATCGGTACGACCTTCCACAGAAGAAGCGTGATGACCATCGCCGCGATACCCATCACCGAGACCGGGTAAATCATCGCGGATTTCACCGCACGCTTCAGTTTGACGTTCTTTTCGATGTACGAAGAAAGGCGCTGGAGAATGGTATCCAGAATACCGCCCGTCTCGCCCGCTTCCACCATGTTGTAGTAGAGGGGATCGAAAACTTTGTCGTACTGCTTCATCGAGGCAGAGAGCGTTGCGCCGCCTTCCACGGAAGCCCGTACGCCAGTCAAAATCTTTTGAAACGTCTTGTTCTCTTGCTGGCCGGCAAGAATTTCAAGGCATTGCACGAGCGGCAAGCCGGCGTCGATCATCACGGAGAACTGGCGCGTGAAGATAGCCAGCTCCTTCGAGTCGACCCCTGTCCCGAAGGTGGGGATTTGAAATTCCTTCCCCTTTTCGGAAAGCTTGCTGACGTTGATTTGCTCGCGCCGCAGCAGCGCAGCCAATTCGGCCTTGTTTGTCGCTACGCGCTCGCCCGCGACGGTGGTACCCGCCCGATTCACTCCACGATATGTATATACCGGCATATAGTGTTACCTCCTCGTCGTCTGTTACCGCCGGACAGGAACTCTGCCACCGGCTGGTGGCGAGGTCACTCCACGGTTGATTAAGTCCTGCAATTCATCGGGAACTGAAGATCGCGCAATTGCCGTCTCTAACGTAATCGTCTTCTGAAAGTAGGCGTTTGCGAGACTCTGATTGAACGTTTGCATGCCGGAGGCTCCGGTGCCGGTCTGCATCGCGGAATAAATCTGGTGAATCTTGTCTTCACGGATCAGGTTACGAATTGCCGCGGTTGGAATGAGTATTTCCATTACCATCACGCGGCCGCGGCCGTCGATTTTCGGCAGAAGCGACTGGCAAAGGATGCCTTCGAGCACCATGGAAAGCTGCGCGCGCACCTGGGGCTGCTGATGAGCGGGAAAAACGTCCACGATACGGTTAATAGTCGAAACAGCCGAGTTGGTGTGCAAAGTGGCGAAGGTCAAGTGGCCGGTCTCGGCAATTCGAAGAGCGGATTCGATCGTCTCGAGGTCGCGCATTTCGCCGATTAGTACGACGTCGGGGTCTTCGCGAAGCGCCGCGCGAAGCGAGTTCGCAAACGAGTGTGTGTCCGAGTGAACTTCCCGCTGGTTCACGAGGCACTTTTTGTGATTGTGCAGGAATTCGATCGGGTCCTCGATCGTTATCATGTGTTCTTCACGCTCGTTGTTGATCTTGTCGAGCATGGCCGCGAGGGTCGTGGATTTACCCGAACCGGTGGGGCCTGTAACCAGCACGAGTCCGCGCGGCTTTTCGCAAAGCCCGCGAACGACTGGAGGAAGACCCAGTGCGTCGAACGTTTTAATTTCCCATGGAATCGTCCGGAAGACGGCCGGCACGGCGCCGCGCTGATGGAAAATGTTTCCGCGGAAGCGCGCCAGGCTCTTCAATCCGAACGAGAAGTCGAGCTCGAGATTTTCTTCGAGCCGGTGCTTCTGCACATCCGTAAGCACGCTATAGGCGAGCGCCTTGGTGTCGG
>Ga0073928_10007553_pt1 | contig 14009 bp, 11 predicted proteins | sample PaiPotPPA55metaG_FD_76969 | JGI IMG/M metagenome (GOLD analysis project Ga0073928, IMG submission 76969) | Iron sulfur acid spring bacterial and archeal communities from Banff, Canada, to study Microbial Dark Matter (Phase II) - Paint Pots PPA... ... | reverse complement strand
TTCTCCCGAAAGTAACGGCCGTCCAGTTCGCAAAACGTAGGCGAGCCACGCCCCGGCGGCCTGGCTGGTCAGAATGGCGACGAGCACCAGCGTGGTATAAAACGTGGCATTGATAATGCCGGCATCAAAGGCCACGCTAGCCAGAACGATCCCCGGACTGCCGCGCGCGTTCAAGGCGCTGGCCAGGTTCACGGAATCTCCGATCCCAAATCCCGCCATCCGTGCTCCCAGCCCCGCCGATGCCAATTTCACCATCGAGGAAAGAAGCAGAAAAAAAGCTAGCATCGAAAGCGAGAAAGTCCGGCTCAAGTCCAGCTTGTATCCCACCACCGCGAAATAAATCGGGATGAATACCGCAAACGAAAATTCCGAAACGGTGTTCACGGCCTGCTCCAACAATTCCCGTTCGGCGGCGATCCCGTATCCCGCCAGGAAGGCGGCAAATACCAGGCTGATATCCAACAGAGAGGCCAGTGCCGAATAGGCCAGCAACACCACCACCACATACCCAATCGGCGAGGTCACAGCCAGAACATTCCACCGTGATCGAGTCAACCTCGCCAGCAGCTTGGGCGCAGCGAACAATCCAAATCCAAAGTAGACCAGCGTCAGCCCGATATGCGTCGCGATCATGCGATTGGGAACGTTGCCCGACGCCGCCAGCGCCGTCGCCACCGCCAGCACCGCCCACAACACAATGTCCTCAATCACGGCCACGCCCAGCACCAGTCGCGCGAAGCGGGTGTGCAGAATCTGAAGGTCATGCAGAATCTTGGAGATTACGGGGATAGAAGTAACCGCGACCGCGATGCTGACAACGAGCATCAGCGGCACTCGCGCGCGCGACGGTCCCGCGATCAGGCCAAGAGGAATGAACCATACCGCGCACAGTGCTGCGACAAATGGCATCCCTGTTCCCAAAGCACCCAGCCATGCCACTTGCCGCCGATCTTCTCGATTAAACAACCCCTTGGTTTCTGCGCCCGAGGCGAACATCAGCAGCAGCAAACCGAAGTTGTAGAGAAACGACAGCACCGCCCCGTACTGCGCGCTAACCGCCGGTCCCTGACCCAGCGAAAAACCATGCAGCGGCAGAATCGCCGCCGACACCGTCGGCCCCAACCGCCCCAGCAGCGACGGCCCGAGCAATACTCCGGCCAGAATTTCGCCAATCACCTTGGGTTGCCGCATGCGCGTGAACGCATATCCCAGTACGCGAGCCGCGGCCAGAAGCAGAAAGAGAAAAACTGTGAGAGAGCCAAAATCGCCAGTAGACATGGGCAGAAAGACGGCGCGCACAAAGCGCTCCCTACTACTCTCGTCTATTATTGCGTGCCCATGCCACTGGTAAAACCCAGTAGAGATACGGCGCTAAATCCTGAGACGAGCCAGGAATTTTATAGATTTGTCGAAATATCCAGTCTGAACGTCGCTTGATGATGGCTGGAAGGGGCTTTGAAGAGTCTGCGCTGGGCGTCGAGCCTTGGATTTTCCTTGGCTCCTAAAATAGATGTAACTTACCTCGATCCGCAGCGTATTGCTTTATGGATGCCAAAAGGAACATGGCGAAAGAACCGCAGCCCCGCGAGGGCGAAACCAGGCAGATGGAGGGGCTCGATTTGGAGAGCGTAATAGAGCGCGCCCAGGGCCATGATGCCGAGGCTCTGGCGGAGATTTATCACCGCTATGTCCGGCGCGTATTCGGATTGTGTCGCTACATGCTGAGCTCACGGGAGGTCGCAGAAGATGCCACCAGCGAAGTCTTCCTCAAGCTGCAGCGTTCCATCGAGAGCTATGACGGTTCGATACCGTTCCCCAGATGGCTGCTGCGGGTGGCGGGCAACCAGTGTATTGACGCTTTGCGGGGCCGGCAGCGTGGACTGAAGGTGTTTGTGGAAGTTGAAGATGGAACCTCGGGCATCGATGCGGCCACTTCGGAGCCGTCGCCGCTGGGAGCTGTCATCAGCACACAAGAAAGAGCGCAGGTGCGGGATACGATCGCACGCCTGCCGGAGAACTATCGCGTGCCTCTGGTCCTGCGCTATTACGGCGAGCTCAGTTACGACGAGATCGCGCAGGAGTTGGGTCTGGAGAGGAACTCCGTGGCGGCGCTGTTATTTCGGGCCAAGCAGGAGTTGCGCCGGAGACTGGCCCCTAGGAGCAAGTGATCATGGAATGTTATTCGGAACAGACTTGCGCCCTCGCCGTGGACGGCGAACTGGCGGCGGACGAGGCGCGGCGCCTGCGAGAGCACATAGCCACATGCCATCGCTGCCGGGAACTGGTGGACGCATTGCGCGCAGAGAACCGCGTTTTGAGCGAAAGTCTACACGAGCTTCCGGAAGAAGCAGCCAGCCCGGCGGGCTTCTCCGATCTGCGCAGATCCTGGGTGCGCAGATCCTGGGTGTGGGGCGACCTGGCGGTGATGGCCGCGGTGCTGGCGCTGGGTTCGATCGGTTCCATCGGGTTCGACGAACTGAGTATTCCGGCAGCGCTGGAATGGTTCAATCCCTTCAGCGCAAGCGGCCGCGCGAATCTGGTCTTCAGCCTTTTTGACAAGTTTGCAACCGGAGGTACTGCCATGCTAACTGACTATGCTGCTGTCGTGGGGTTTCTGTCTCTGCTGGTGCTGTTGGTCGGCGGCGCACTGCTGCTGGGACGAGGGCGGCTACGCCAGCCCGGCCTGCGCCTGCTGATCGTGGTGTTTGCCTTGGCGTTGCCGAGCCTTGCCCTGGAACGGCGTCAAGGTGAGCTCGTCACCGTGGCGGCGAACGAGACCGTGGACGACACCCTGGTGGTCACCGGCAACACTGTGCACATGGATGGTGTGGTCAATGGGGACCTGCTGGCTTTTGGCCGGACTGTGGAAGTACGCGGCACCGTCAAGGGCGACCTGCTGAGTCTTGCCAAGAGAACTGTGGTCAGCGGAACCGTAGAAGGCCGCATCTACACATTTTCGGAAGCGCTCGACTTGGACGGGCAATTGGGTCACAGCCTCTACGGCTTTGCGCAGAACTTGCGTGTGAATGACCGCGGCCGCGTGGGTGAGGGTATCGTGGCCGCCGCTGGCGACGTCAGCCTCGAAGGCGAGGTGAAGCGCAGTGTGAACATCTTGGCGAGTGGCAATGCCGATGTGAGCGGCAGTATCGGCCGCGATCTTACCATCACTGGAGTGAGCCTGGCGCTGACGAACACTGCCCGGATCGGCGGTAACCTGAGCGCTCGCGTGCGCCAGTTGGCGCAGGTTCACATCGCCGACGGCGTGACCATTGGCGGCAAGCGTGATATCCAAGTGCGGGTGCGGGAGAGCCAGTTCACGCGCCCCAGATTCTACTTTCACCAGGCTGTCTGGTTCGCTGCCGCCATGCTGGTGGGATGGTTGGGCCTGCTTTTGTTTCCCGGATTCTTCCGGGCCACGACTCAGGCGGTGGGCTCAGGCTGGCTCAGCCTCGTACTCGGGGTTGCGATTCTCGCGGGTGTGCCGCTAGCCATGATCGTGGCCGCCATCACGCTGATCGGCATCCCGATCTCGCTCATGTTGCTCGCGGTGTATCTGGCTGCGATCTACCTGGCGAAGATTTGGGTTGGAGCCTTCCTGGGGCGGATACTTCTGAAGCCTTCGGGAACCACGAAGGGTGAATGGTTGCTGGGACTCCTGCTGGGCCTGTTCCTTCTCACGATCGTCGGGTTCGTCCCGTATCTTGGCGGGCTGGTCCGCTTGGGTGTGGTTTGCCTGGGGTTGGGAGCTTTGGCTGGGCAGCTTTATCGGGCTTCAGGACCGGTAATAGCGGTGTAAAGAGGCCTGCTCACGGCCTGGTCGAGACCGAGGGGAGTTCGGCAATGGGATTCTGGAAGCGAACGTGGTTTGTCGGCGACTTACACGCAGCACCGAGTCCGAACATCGGTTCCCGAAGAAAAAAGGCGCCGGAAAAATTCCGGCGCCATTAACGACTCGCGAGATGCGTTCTAGCGAGAAGGGAAAACTCAAAAAGGCTATTTACTCTCCGCCACCGACGGACTGGTCCCAAAGTCCCGTCGATTATTCGCAGCCGTGCGCGCCGCCCTGGTATTCGTCTGGTTCGCCGCAGCCGCGCCATACCGTTCCAGCAGCACCGGCGCCATGGCGTTTTCGGCTTCCTTCACGAAGATCATCTTATTTTCCGAAGCCATGTCCACACGAACAAAATCTCCCAGCTTCACCTGCCCCGTGGCCACCAGATTGGCCAGCGGAAAGACCAAATTACGTTCGATCGCCCGCTTCAGGTGCCGCGCCCCGTACCGCGGATCGGTTCCCTCTTTCAGCAGATATTCCTTCACCGCCGAAGTGCAATTGAATACGAACTGGTTCGTCCCCGCCGCCATCAGCACCCGCTGCTGCACCATGCCCAGTTCAATGTCGAGAATCTGCGCCAGATGCTCGTCGCGCAGCGTCTTGAATACGACAGTCTTATCGATGCGGTTCATGAACTCCGGGGTGAACTTCCGCCGCGCTGCCTCCACCGCCGTCCGCTGAATTTTGTTGTCGAACGATTCATCGACTTCAACGGCCTTCGGAGCAAATCCGAACCCGCCGTCAACCAGAGACGTCATCTCACCGGCGCCCAAATTCGAGGTCATGATGATGATGCACTGCGACAGATCCACGCGCCGGTTGTCGCCGAGCGTCAGCGTCGCCTTGTCCAGAATTCCCAGCAGCAGCTGCCACAACGAGTCCGACGCCTTCTCGATCTCATCAAACAGCAGGATCGAGAGCTTCAGCTTCTCCGTGTACCACTGGTTCAACGCTTCCTGCGTGAGCAGCGGATGCGTCTCCCGATGCCCCAAATATCCCGGAGGCGAACCGATCAGCTTGGCAATCTCGTGGGAATGCTGAAACTCCGCGCAATCAATCTTAATGCAGGCCCGCGCGTCCCCAAACAGCGCTTCGGCCATAGCCTCGACCACCCGAGTCTTGCCCGATCCCGTCGGTCCCAGAAACAGCAGATTCCCCACCGGACGCCCGGGTGCGTTCAATCCCGCCAGAAACATCTGGTAGATTTCGACGACCTTTTCGACCGCCTGTTCCTGTCCTACAATGCGGCGGCGGAGGGCGCCATCAAACTCTCCAGCATCGTTGCTGCGACGGTTCGGATCGAGCACTGTTGCGAGATTCGTTCTCATAAAATCTTTGCCCGGCTTTCCGGACATTAACCCTTTCGAGGCCGTTTTCTTCGGCTCTTGTCTATACTATTCGCGGATCCCGTAGTCCCATTCCGTTTTTTTGGCCCATTCCCTGGAAGCACAAGAATATTGCCCCGGCGCCGTCTCCGGTTATACAGGAACTAAGCAACCCGCTGGCCACGCCCCAGCCAAATTCCCGTTGGTCGGCAACTCCTGCATCTACCGAGGCTTACCGCCACCTGACCTAAAATTCCGACAAAGGAATCCACCACCCCTGCAACTCGATGAGAAATACTTTGCAGCATCGCGGAAAGGAACAGACACCACCCGGTGCCCGAAGAGCGGGAAAGGGAGACGTAGCAAGCTGCGTCTCTACGGAAGAGGGTTTACCGAGTAGCGAACCTCGGGAAACCGACCGTGTTACTCCCCACGTAACTAGCGACCCACGTCGTCACCGTCTACTATCCCATCCGATATACTTTTGGGAGGATCGCTTGCGCCTTTCGTCGGTTCGCATCATCACCGGAGTTTCCGGTCTCTTTTTCGCCACAGCCGCATGGCAGATGGCGTCTCGCTCTTCCTCCGACTTCACCGCCCAAGCCCAGACCGTGAAGCCCACCGCCGCCACGGCCGCGCAATTCCATCCCGTGAGCGCGTCGATACCTGTCACCACAAAGCCGGCTCTCGTCGCCGCACCAGGCACCGAAATATACACTGCGAAGCGCGGCGAAGCCATCCCCACGATCGCCCGCCGCTATCTCGGACGCACGTCGTACTTAACATCTTCTCAATTAGCCGACGCCATCCGCCACAGCAATGGCGACCGCACCGCCAACATCCTTAAAGCCAACGAAAATATCATTATCCCCGGAATCCTTTCCGCGCCGGTAATTGAGAAGACGATTCCCGTCCCCAAAGATTTTGAAGTCCGCGCCATCTACCTGACCGGCATCATGGCGGCCAGCGATCACGGACTCCGCATCATTCGCCACTGGCGCGAAGTCGGCGGCAACGCCGTAGTCTTTGACATCAAGGATTCCGACGGCAGCGTCAACATTCCCTTCGAGCACCCGCTGCTCGGCCAGCATCAGGTCTACATCCACGACGTCCCCAAGTTGGTTCGTTTCCTGCACCAGCAAAACATGCACGCCATCGCGAGAATCGCCATCTTCCGCGATGAGCGCCTGGTCAAAGAGCATCCTGAACTCGCAGTCCAATCTCGGCGTAACCACCAAGCTTGGCGCGAAAACGGCAAGCTGGTCTGGACCGATCCCAGCCAACCTAAGGTCCAGGACTATAACATCGCCCTGGCCAGGCACGTAGCCCAACTAGGCGCTGACGAAATCCAATTCGACTACGTCCGCTTCCCCGCTGAAGGCGACCAAAAAGACGCGAGCTTCGCCTATCAATCCGGTCAACCGGAAGCGAGTCAGCTTGACACCCAAACTACACAGGCAGCTGTAAGCAACAATTCAACCTGCGTGATTCCGGTCCCAAAGCACCACAAGAAAAAGGGCGCAACTGAAGCCGAAACCGACGCCAACCAAGCTCCGCAGCTGCAAAAGGGCCCGTGTCCAATTGCGGCGAAGTCTGCACCACGCGGCCCGCAGCGCTCCGACGTAATTACCGCCTTCCTTAAGAAAGCCTACGCAGAACTCCATCCCACCGGCGTATTGCTCTCGCTCGATGTCTTCGGAGTGATGGCCTGGCAACGCCAGGTCGACCTCTCCCACACCGGTCAGGACATCGTCGGCATGGCCCACTACTGTGACGTCCTCAGCCCCATGATCTACCCCTCGCACTTCTTCGGCATGGACAACATCGCCCACCCCGGTGACGAGCCCGCCCACTTCATTGGCGAATCCATGGACCGCTTCGAACTCATCACGCATCCTGACGGAAATAGGAGCAGCGGGGTAGTGATCCGCCCCTGGCTGCAAGCCTTCCGCTGGCGTACCAAGACGTATTCGCCCGAATACATCAAGGTCCAGGTCGAGACCGCCCGAAATAAAGGTGGGATCGGATTCTTGTTCTGGAACGCCGCGAACGACTATTCCAAGCCCTACGAAGCCATGCCCGAAATGAAGTCCGCCAACGCCAAAACCGGTCCGAAGGACAATCCCAAATACTTCCGCGGCGACGAACTACCGACCAGCACGCAAGCAGCGCTAACGCCGGCGAAGTAAGACTGCGATTTGCTCGCGTGGGGACGGGCCCTCTGACCCGTCCAGGCGGCCCAGAAGTACCGGGCCGCGGCCTCCGATCCTTCGACTGCTGTTTGGCCCGCGCTTTGGCGCGAACCAATCCTTCGCACAAGATTACAACGCACAGGTATATTTAGACTCATGTTTCGTGCCGACCGTAGTTCCGCCAATGGAGGTTTAACCTTCTCCTTCACACTTATGCGAACCCTACTCATCACGACCGGAGTGTCCCTGCTTGCGTCCTTTGCCGCTGCCCAGGGGCAACCACAGCTTAATCTGATGCCGATGCCGGCCAGCGTGCAAGCGGGCACGGGGCAACTGGCGATCAATCAATCGTTTTCAGTTTCGAACACGGGTTTTCACGATGCTTCGCTCGAGGAAGAAGTTCAGCGGTTTGTGACGCAGCTTTCGCGGCAGACTGGAATTCCGTTCCGCGCAAAGGCCGGCACGCCGCCGACTCTGGAGATTCACGCCGACCATGGGCGGCAGGCGGTGCAGAAACTTGGGGAGGATGAATCGTACGAACTCACCATCGCCGACTCGGGCGCGAAGCTGACGGCGCCGACTACGCTCGGCATTCTTCACGGGCTGCAGACATTTCTGCACTTGGCGCAAATCACTCCTGCGGGTTTCGCTGCACCCGCCGTCGCCATAAAAGATCAGCCGCGCTTTCCGTGGCGAGGTCTGCTGATCGACGTGAGCCGTCACTTTATTCCGCTCGCCGTGCTGAAGCGAAATATCGATGGCATGGCAGCGGTGAAAATGAACGTGCTGCACTGGCATCTTTCCGATGATCAGGGATTCCGAGTCGAGAGCAAGAAGTTCCCTAAGCTGACTGGGATGGGATCCGATGGCATGTTTTATACGCAGGAGGAGATTCGCGATTTCATCTCCTACGCGCGTGATCGCGGCATTCGTGTGATGCCGGAGTTCGACATGCCGGGACACAGCCGGTCGTGGTTCGTCGGATATCCCGAACTTTCCAGCGGCGCGGGCCCTTACACGCTGGAAGGCGGAGGGATTGATCCGATCATCGATCCCACGCGAGAGTCGACTTACAAGTTTCTGGAAAAGTTCATCGCAGAAATGGCCAAGCTGTTTCCCGATCCTTATTTTCACATCGGCGGCGACGAGGTTGACGGCAAGCAGTGGGACGCGAATCCGAAAATTCAGGAATTCATCAAAGCGCACGGCATGAAGAATAATCAGGATTTGCAGGCCTACTTCAACCAGCGGCTGGAGAAGATCGTGGCTAAGAACCACAAGATCATGGTTGGGTGGGATGAGATTCTGCATCCTGACTTGCCTAAGACGATCGTGGTGCAATCCTGGCGCGGACAGAAGTCTCTGGCCGAGGCCGCGAAACAGGGCTACCGGGGCCTGCTCTCGTACGGTTACTACCTCGATCTGATGTGGCCCGCGGCGCGGCATTATGCGGTCGATCCCATGGCGGATGCCGCGGCAACTTTGACGCCGGAAGAGAAGAGCCGCATCCTGGGTGGAGAGTCTTGCCAGTGGGCGGAATGGGTGACTCCGGAAAATATCGATTCGCACATTTGGCCGCGCAACGCAGTGATCGCCGAGCGCTTGTGGTCACCGCAGGAAGTGAAGGACGTCGCCTCGATGTACCGAAGGATGAATGCCGTAAGTTACGGCCTGCAATGGCTGGGCCTGACTCACAATTCCGCGCGCACCGAGATGTTCCAACGCATGGCCGGGAATACTGACGTTGAGGCGCTGCGCGTTCTCGCCGATGTGGTCGAGCCAGTTAAAGATTACGACCGCTGGAGCGACCAGAAAGGGCCCATCGATTTCCATGCGCCCTTAACCCGCATGATCGATGCGGTGAGCCCGGAGAGCGATACCGCGATGCAGTTCAGCGATCTGGTGCAGAAGTTCGTGCAGAGCGGGTATAAGGATCAGGCGGTGGAAGCGCAGATTCGCGGATATCTTACGAGCTGGCGGGACAACGATGCCCGGCTGCAGTCGGTGCTCGAGCAATCGCCTCTCCTGCAGGAAGATGTGCCTTTGTCGCAGAATCTGTCGGCGTTGGGCGCGGCCGGTTTGCAGGCTCTCGACTATCTGGACAAAGGCCAGGCTGCGCCGGAGGCGTGGAAGGCGCAGCAGATAACGGTTATCGATCAGGCCAAAGCGCGGCAGGCCGATATGCTGCTGATGGTGGTAGCGCCGGTGCAGCAGTTGGTGGAGGCGAGCGCGGGACAGGGCCAGCGGAACTGAGGGGACGAAAACGAATGCAGACTACTCTTGCATCACTGCGTCCCAGGCTGATATCATGATATCACTTAAGACAAAGGGGAGGCGATGGCGCAAATTGTAGTTCGTAAGCTCGAAGAAGGCGTGAAAACCCGCTTGCAGCACCGCGCCCGGCGCAATGGCCGCAGCATGGAGGAAGAAGTCCGCGAGATTCTTCGCGCCGCGGCCAGTGAAAAAGTTTCTCCGGCAACCGGTTTGGGCACGAAGATCGCAGCCCTGATGAAGGGTACCGGACTCAAATTCGATGCCCCGGAACTACGCGGCTATGTCCTCAAGCCTCCGTCGTTCGAGGAATGACTGAACGTTGATCATCCTAGACACGAACGTAATTTCCGCATTGATGAACGATCCTCCGGAGAGCAAAGTTGTAACCTGGTTTGATCGCCAGCCTGAGAGCTCGATCTGGACCACATCCATCTCGATTCTTGAGATTCAATTCGGACTGCAAAGCATGGCCGCTGGAAAACGGAGAACGGGACTGTCGCAGGTCTTCGAGATCATTCTTGAGGAAATGAATGGGCGCATCGCCGTGTTCGACGAAGATGCTGCGCGAGCGACCGCTAGCCTTATGGCTTCGAGCCAAAAGAGGGGCAGGGTTGGTGCGCTACGCGACTCCATGATCGCCGGCATTGTGCTGGTCCGGCGTGCTGTGCTGGCGACTCGGAATCTGACGCATTTCGCCGACATCTCCGCGACAGTCGTCAACCCTTGGGACGTGTAAGAATGCCGCTATGCGTGGTATTCTATTAACTCCAGCTGCGTACCGTCTCAAGCGGAATTCCCTCGCAGGTCCTGAAGAAGTTACAAAGAAAACATGCTTTCAGTCAGTAATGTATCCATGCGCTACGGCGCCAAAATTCTGTTCGATGAAGTATCGACGGCGTTCACGCCGGGCAAACGCTATGGCCTGACCGGACCCAACGGCGCGGGCAAGTCCACGTTTATGAAGCTGCTCAGCGGCGAATTGGAGCCGCAAAAGGGGACAGTAGTGCGTCCGCGCAAACTGGGAGTACTGAGTCAGGATCAGTTTGCTTTCGATGCCTACTCCGCGATCGACACCGTCATCACGGGCAACAAGCGGCTCTGGGCTGCGATGCAGGAGCGCGACGCGATCTACGAGAAGCCGGAGATCACCGATGCCGACGGCATGAAGCTCGGAGAGCTTGAAGGCATTGTCGGCGAAGAGGATGGTTACACTGCCGAGAGCGACGCGGCCATTCTCCTGCAAGGGCTCGACATTCCTGACGAAGCGCACGCCCGCAAAATGGGCGAACTGCAGGGCGGACAGAAAGTGCGCGTTTTGCTGGCGCAGGCGCTATTTGGACATCCACAGGCGTTGCTGCTCGACGAACCCACAAACCACCTGGACTTGGATTCGATTCACTGGTTGCAGGGATTTTTGAATGTTTACGACGGGGTGGTGATCGCGATCTCGCACGACCGGCATTTCCTCAACAGCATTTGCACTCACATTGCGGACATCGATTACGAAACCATCATCACTTACACCGGTAGCTATGACGACATGGTCGTGGCCAAGACACAGGTGCGATCGCAGATCGAGTCGCAGAATGCGCAGCGCGAAAAGAAGATTTCGCAGTTGAACGAGTTCATCGCGCGCTTCGCGGCCGGCACCCGGTCGAGCCAGGTGCAGTCCCGGCGCAAGGAAGTCGAACGGCTGCAGGTGACCGAACTGGCCAAATCCAACATCCAACGCCCGTTCATTAAGTTCGAGCAGAAGCGGCCTTCGGGCAAACACATTCTGGAAATCGAGCACCTGAGCAAGGCCTATGGCGATAAACAGGTCATCAAGAATTTCACGGCCAGCATCACGCGGGGCGAGCGAATCGCGCTCATGGGACGCAACGGTGCTGGAAAGACGACGCTGCTGAATGCGCTGTTGGCGAATTCTCCGACGACACCGGACGCTGAACTGCGGAAGACCAGCGGCTACGATGGGCCGTTCGTCGACTCCGGTAAAGTTATCTGGGGACACGAGGCGTCTATTGGGTACTTTGCGCAGGATCATCGAAGCCTCATCGAGGGTGGGATGACCGCGCTTGAGTGGCTGCACCAGTGGGATGGCGCGGCCGTTACCGAGGAACTGCGCGGGATTCTGGGGCAGATGTTATTCGCGCGCGAGGAAGCCACAAAATCGACCAGCGTGCTCTCCGGCGGTGAAGCGGCGCGGATGCTCTTCTGCAAACTGATGCTGCAGAAGCCGAACGTGCTAGTGCTGGACGAACCCACGAACCATTTGGATCTGGAGTCCATCAACGCTCTGAACATTGCGTTGCAGCGGTATCAGGGAACGGTTTTCCTGGTTACGCACGATCATGATTTGATCGACGAGGTCGCGACCCGCATCTGGCACTTCGAGACCGACCACAAGATTACCGATTTCAAGGGCACTTACGAGGATTATCAAGCGGCAGTCGCAGTTTAGGACCCTGCCAGTAGCTTGTGTGGCGCGGGCGCTCTCGCCCGCGGCGCATAATGCCCGCGAAGGACGAAGCGGTTCGTCCCGTTCGTGAGGCAAGTCTCCGCTGGGCGACGTTAGTCGGGGCTTGAACGCCGTGGGTTGAACCAGCCTTCAGCAACAAGACTCATTAAGCTTATTTAGAGAATATAGTTTTCTGCTACTGTGTCCGTTTGCCGCTTCCGACCACAAGCGGACAGTCTGCGCCCGAAGGACCGCCGAGGGCGGCTGTCCGCACATGATACTTCATGAAAAAGTCCCATGACAGGCTTTTGCGGTTGGTTGCGGTATTTAAATTCTTAAAATGCGCAATGTTGATTGCGCTTGGCGTGGGAGCATTTGGGTTACTGCACAAAGACTTGGGCGCGACGGCGGAACACTGGGCGGAAGCGTTGAAACTCGATCCGGGGAATCGGTTTGTAGATGCAGCGCTGGCCAAGGCGGCCCGTCTGCGTCCTGAACAGATCAAGAAGTTGGGGTTGGGGAGCTTTCTGTATGCGGCGTTGTTTTTGGCCGAGGGGACAGGGTTGTGGCTGGAGAAACGTTGGGGGGAGTGGCTTACCGTGATTATCACGAGCAGCCTGGTGCCGGTGGAGGTTTATGAGATATACCGGCATCCGAGTTGGGTTAAGGTGGCCGTGCTAGTGATTAATATTGGGATTGTAGGATATCTGATTTATCGGATCCGCAGAGGCAGGGTCAGATCGGGGGAGTGAAGATTGGCCGGCAGCAAAGGCAGCCGATCTTCGCTCGGCCTGTCCGGGTCAAAGACCCGGACCCACAAGAACAACACCCACCCCCAACATTAACTTTTCGTGGCCAAGTATTGGCAGACGCGCTGGATAGTGTCGCGCTGGCTGTCGTTGAGGGTGAGGAATTCGAAACCGTAACGGAGACCCTGCCGATAGCGCACGATGGCGCGGACTTTGATGGGATAGGGCGACAGAGGCAGGGGAATCTCGAGGGTGACGATCTCGCCGGGTTCAAGGCTTCCGGTGAGAGTGGCGCCGATGCCATCTTGGCCCATTTCGGTGGATCGTCCCCAGCAGTTACGAAACTCTCCGGCTTGAAACATTTTTACTTGCAAACGCATGTCGATGACGAAGCGGGGGAAGCGGCGGGTATAGGCGACCCGGGCGGCAGGCGCGTTGCCGGGCGCACGCGTGCCAGATCCCGTGTCGGCGGTAGTGGCGGCGGCTTGAGCCTTCTTGGCCGTGGTCATGAGTGAGGCGGCATATGTTCCGCCGTGCGGGATTTTTATCCCCTAATTGCCATGGAGCAAGTATCCCGGCTCGAGCGGCAGTTTGCCGGCGACTTTAACGACAGCGACGCTGCTGTTAATGGCGTAGACATCCACGACTCCAATGGCGCCGGGGATGGACGCGACCTTGTTCACCAAGTCTTCATCGGAATCGACGATCATCACGGCAGGGTGACCCATGCGCCCGTGATTGGCGGAGGCAATGATTTCCTTCACCTGCGATTCCGGGAGTTCATAGACTTTTTCCAGAAATACCTTCATTTGCGGGATGGACGGGGAGCGCATGATGAGGGTGACAGACTTTCCATCCGGCCAGCGGTTCGTCTGGCCCTTCGAGATCTTCACCAAATCCGGAACTGTGATGCCGGAGACGGAGTTGGCCTTGTTGGAGACTAATGCGAGATCGCGGGCGGTCGCCAGTGAAACTCCAGCCGCGAGGAAAAGACAGACGCTCAGAATTTTACGGTAGAACACAGCTCTCTCCAGCAAGGCAGAATCGGGCTTCCAGTGATTTTCGCGGAAGTTGGGCGGCGGCTCAACGGTAAGAAAGGACATGTACCTTTGGGGTTAATGGCTGAGGGAAGTTGCGACGGAATCGGACAAGTACGTCGAAACAAAGGGTCAAGAAGGA
>Ga0073928_10007552_pt1 | contig 14010 bp, 9 predicted proteins | sample PaiPotPPA55metaG_FD_76969 | JGI IMG/M metagenome (GOLD analysis project Ga0073928, IMG submission 76969) | Iron sulfur acid spring bacterial and archeal communities from Banff, Canada, to study Microbial Dark Matter (Phase II) - Paint Pots PPA... ... | reverse complement strand
GCCTGCATCATGCCGGTGTTGGTCATGTTGTTGGTCTGAAGCACCAGGTCGGCGCCGCTCACGTTCGCGTTGACCAGGCCCTGATTGACCAGTGTGGCGTTGATCAGCCCGTCGCCGGTGATGCTGTGCCCGGCCGCCTGGGTGAGCGTCGCCCCCATCGCGGTGTTGAGCTGGGCACGGCCGCTGACATTGCCCGCGGCGATCAGGTTGATGGTCCCGCTGCCGGAGAGGGCGACATTGTCGTCGGCGGTCAGGAAAGTGGCGTCGCCGCCGGCGTTGCTGTTGATCGTGATCGTGCCGTTGTTGGTGATGGAAGAGGCCAGGTGGGTATTGGTATTGTCCACGATGTTGTAGCTGGTGCCTGCCGGCAGCGTCAGGCCGCCGGTGAGCGTCGCCTGCCCGCCGAGGTCCGTCAGGACCGAGCCGGTCCCGGTGCTTGAGAGCGTCCCGCCGCTGATCGTCGCGTTGTTGCCCAGGTGCAGCGTCGATCCGTCGGCGGCGGTGATCGTGCCGCCGGAATTGGTGAGCGTGATGCCGTTGATGTCGAGCTTGCCGCCGTTGCTGGCCTGCATCATGCCGGTGTTGGTCATGTTGTTGGTCTGAAGCACCAGATCGGCGCCGCTCACATTGGCGTTGACCAGCCCCTGATTGACCAGTGCCGCGTTGATCAGCCCGTCGCCGGTGATGCTGTGTCCCGCCGGCTGGGTGAGCACGGCCATCGCCGCGGTGTTGAGCTGGGCACGGCCGGAGACGTTGCCCGCGGCCACGAGGTTGAATATTCCGGTCCCTTCAAGCGTCAGGTTGCTGTCCACCGAGATCAGCGTCGCGTCGCCGCCTCGATTCGCGTTGATCGTGACCGAGCCGTTATCGATGAAGCTCGTGCCGGTCAGATGCAGGACGGTGTTGTCCAACACGTCCAGCTTCGCATTACTGGTGACGTCGCTCAGCGTGTTGGAGCCGCCGGCGTTCTGCACCACGCCGATGACCGGGCTGCCCATTTGCGGCACGAAGTTCTGTGTGTTCAGCGTCCCGCCGACGATCTTCACGTTCCCCAGCAGACGGACGGTGCTGGCGTTGGCCAGTATCTGGCCGGCGGCGCCCTGGGTAAGGGTCATCGACCCGCTACTCCCGTTCGGCCCGGCGGTGCCGATGAAATCCAGAGTGCCGCCGTTCGTCGCCTCCATCAAACTGCTGTTGGTCTTGTCGTTCACTTGCAGAATCAGATCGGTCCCAGAGACGTTAGCGTCCACCGTCCCGGTGTTGGTCAGGCCAGCGTTGATCAGGCCATCGCCGGTGATGAGCTGCTTGGAAGCCACGGTCAGGGTGGCGCCGGCGGCGGAGTTGATCTGAGCGCGGCCACTGACGTTTCCGGCGGCGAGCAGGTTCACGCTCCCGGTGCCGTTGAGGGTGACGTTGCCGTCGGCGGTCAGAAACGTGGCGTCGCCGCCGGCGTTACTGTTGATGGTGATCGTGCCGTTGTTGGTCAGCGCCGTGGAGAGATGGACGCTGGTGTTGTCGAGGATGTTGAACGTGCCGGCGTTGGTGACAGAGGTGAGCACGTTGGCGCCGGCGCTGCTCTGGATGACGCCACCGGCCGGCGTGGCTAGTGTACCGCCGGTGATCGAGGAGCCGGTGAGGTTGACCGTGCCGGCGTTGGCCAAAATCTGACCGGAGGCGCCCTGGGTGACGGTGATCCCGTTGATGTCGAGCCGCCCGCCGCCGGTCGCCTCGAACAGGGAGTTGTTGGTCATGTTGTCAGTCTGGAGGAGCAGGTCGCCGCCACTGACGTTGGCGTTCACGGTGCCGTTATTGACCAGCGTCGCGTTGATCAGGCCGTCGCCGGTGATGTTGTGCCCGGCCGCCTGGGTCAGCGTCGCCCCCATCGCGGTGTTGAGCTGAGCCCGTCCGGAGACGTTGCCCGCGGCCACCAGGTTGATGGTCCCGCTGCCGGAGAGCGCGACGTTGTTATCGGCGATCAGGAAAGTGGCGTCGCCGCCGGCGTTGCTGTTGATCGTGATCGTCCCGTTGTTGGTCAACGCCGTGGACAGGTGGACGCTACTGTTGTCGAGGATGTTGAGCGTGCCGGCGTTGGTGAGCGAGGTGAGGAGGTTGGAGCCGGAGCTGCTCTGAATGATGCCGCCGGCCGAGGTGGCCAGCGTGCCGCCGGTGATCGAGGCGCCGGTCAGGTTGACGGTGCTGGCGTTGGCCACGATTTGGCCCGCTGCACCCTGGGTGACGGTGATCGCACCGATGTCGAGCCGACCGCCGCCGGTCGCCTCGAACAGGGAGTTGTTGGTCATGTTGTCGGTCTGGAGCAGCAGGTCGCCACCGCTGACGTTGGCGTTGACGGTGCCGCTATTGACCAGCGTCGCGTTGATCTGGCCGTCGCCGGTGATGCTGCTACCGGCCGCCTGAGTCAGGGCGGCCGTGCCGGCGGTGGTGATTTGGGCGCGACCTGTCACGTTGCCGGCGGAATTGAGAACGATCGCGCCAGTGCCGCTGAGTACCGTACTGGCGCCAAAGCTCAGGAACGTGGCATCGCCGCCGCTGTTGGAGTTCACCGTGATCGTAGAGTTATTGGCCAGCGAGCCGCCGACGATGTTCAAGGTCTGATTGTCGAGGATTCCCAGCGATCCATTAGATTGAACCGTGAGGTTGTCGATGGTGACAGCGACATCCAACAACGTCCCGGCGGGCGAGCCGAGAGTCACGTTGTAGTCGGAGACTCCGCCGTTGCCGTTATTGGGGAAGGCCTGCGTAGTCCAGTTGCCAGGGTCGCTCCAGTGGCTGTTGCCGGCGAGGTTGGTCCAAGTGGAGGTGACCGTGGCGGCAAAACCGCTCGTTGGCAGTGCCATCGCCATGGAAGATGCCAATCGCAACATCGCCATGCGGCGACGACGGCGCCGCTGATCAGCCAACGATGAACTGGCGACGGACAATCCGATCGAAGCGCACGACTTGGGACCTGCCGGGCTCAACAGTTTCATGACTTGCTCCCTTCCGCAACTGAGCGGGTCTACCCTGAGCGGCGGCGGCGGCGACGATTCGGCTGCCCGCCGACATCCCCACGAGGCCCGACAGCTTACGCATTGCCGCCACAGAATCAACGAAAGAATCAGCAGTCCACATTTCACGCATTGACAACTTTCACCGCCGAGCCATGGAAATAAGCCCGCCCCTCTGGCGTTCTAACAAGCGGTTCAACCTTTTCCCGATGGCAATTACCCATCCACTGCTCGAACCGTATAAGCCGACGGAACAGGACCCGTTTGATCGGGTCAAGGCCGCGCATCTGCTAAACCGAGCCGGGTTTGGGGGGACGCACGAGGAAATCGAGAAGGTCCTCAAACTCGGTCCGCAGGGGGCCGTCGAATGGCTCTTTGATTTCCCCAACGCCACGGCGGACGAACAGAATAAGGCAGACGTTCCCGACCTCTCGTCGGTCGCCGGACTGTCCAATTTCCGCGAGCTACGCAAACAGTTTGCCGGCAAGAGTCAAAAGGAACGGATGGAGCTAATGAAGACGCTCCAGATGGCCAACCGCGAGGCGTTCCTGGCCTCGTGGGAGTGGTGGATGAAGCGGATGGCACACGGCCCACATCCGCTCCAGGAAAAGCTGGCACTCTTCTGGCACGGCCATTTCACCACCGCCTTCCGGGAGGAGCGCAGCGCCCTGCTTATATGGGAGCAGAATGAGCTGTTGCGGAAGATGGCGGCGGGCAGCTTCGCTCAGTTCGTGCATGCCATCAGCCGCGACCCGGCCATGCTCGATTACCTGAACAACGCCCAGAACCGCAAAGGCCACCCCAACGAGAACTACGCCCGCGAGCTGATGGAGCTGTTTACCCTCGGCATCGGCAACTACAGCGAGAACGACATCAAGGAAGCCGCCCGCGCCTTCACCGGCTGGATGCACGACGGCGACAAGTTCGTCTTCAACCAGCGGCAGCACGACGACGGCGTCAAGCGGTTTTTCGACAAGGTCGGGAACTTCAACGGCGACGACGTCATCGACATCATCCTTGCCCATCCGGCGTGCCCGAGGTTCATCGCCTCCGAGCTGTTCGCCTATTTCGCATATCCCGATGCCGAGGACGACCTGATCGGCGCCTCGGCCCGCCAGTGGCATGACGCCCACTTGGAATTGCGGCCGCTGCTCAAGACGCTTTTCACCAGCAGGGCGTTTTACAGCCGCAAGTCGATCGGCGTGCAGATCAAATGCCCGGTGCAGCTCCTCGTTGGCACGATCCGCCTGCTCGGCATCGAGATGCCGCCCCCGCGAATGCTCTTGGGCCCGCTGCAACTGATGGGGCAGGTGCCGATGAATCCGCCGAACGTGAAAGGGTGGCCCGGCGGGCACGCCTGGATCAACGCCAGCACGATGTTCGCGCGCTACAACGCCGCCGTGCGGCTTGCCGCCGGCAAGCTGTCGCTCGGCGACTTGCCGGATGCATCCGAGGGCCCCGAAATTGTCGTGGACGCGCTTGTCGACCGGTTCATCCAGCGGCCAATCGATCCGTCCAAGCGCCAGGTGCTGCTGGACGCCTATGCCGCGAAGCCGCCAGGCGAGCAGGCCGTCCGAGAGGTCGTTCAGTTGATTGTCTCGATGCCGGAGTATCAGCTTTGTTAACTGTCCTTACTCCTTGGTCCTTTGTTCTTGAAATCGCGCCCCGTGCCACGGACAAAGGACCAAGGACCAAGGACTATGGACGAGGGACAAAGGACATCACCATGTTGGAGCAATTCACCACCCGCCGGATATTCCTTCAGAAGGGGATGACCCTTCTTGCCGCTACGTCGACAATTCCCACGTTCCTGGACGAGACGGTCCTGGCCGTCGCCAGCGCTGACGACGTGCACCGCACCCAGCAGCCCACCGGCGAGGACGGCAAGGTCCTGGTCGTGGTTCAACTGTCCGGCGGAAACGACGGACTTAGCACTGTCATCCCCTACGCCGACGACAACTACCATCGCCTGCGCCCGGTGATCGGCCACGACGCCGGCACCGTCCACAAGATCGACGATTACGTTGGCCTTCATCCGAATCTCGGCCCCGTGGCCGACCTGATTCAGAAGGGGAAGGCGGCGGTCGTGCAGGGCGTCGGCTACCCCAACCCCAACCGCTCGCACTTTCGTTCGATGGACATCTGGCAGAGCGCCCGGCCCGAGCAGCAGATCGAGACCAGCGGGTGGCTCGGCCGCTATTTCGACAACACCTGCGTCGGGTGCGATCCCAAGGTCGGCATGGCGATCGGCCAGCAACTGCCGCTGGCCATGCAGGGCGATCGCGTCATGCCCCTGGCCTTCGAGCGGCCCGAGGCGTTCCGCTACAACGGCCCGGACAAGGACCGATACCAGAAGCTCAACTTCGAGGCAGTGAATGTGCCGCCGGCTTCCGGCAAGCCCGACCTGCCGCGGGTTCGCGGCCAAACGACGAAAACCGCGATCACTCCCGCCGGCGAATTGGACTTCCTGCACCGCACCGCCATGGACGCCCAACTGTCCAGCGACAAGGTCCTTCAGATCATGCGCCAGTACCAAACCTCGTCGCAATATCCGCCTGGCGAGTTCGGCCAGGGCCTCCGCACGGTCGCCGCCATGATCCGCGGCGGGCTGCCCACGCGCGTCTATTACGTCAGCCTCGGCGGATTCGACACCCATGCCAACCAGCGCAACCGCCACGACCAGCTCATGAAGCAATTTGCCATGGGCATCCAGGCCTTCTGGAAGGACATGGAAGACCAGAAGAACGACCAGCGCGTCCTGATGATGACGTTCAGCGAATTTGGCCGGCGGGTGGCCCAGAACGCCAGCAACGGCACCGACCACGGCACCGCCGCTCCGATGTTCCTCTTCGGCTCGTCAGTCAAGGCGGGTCTGATCGGCAGATATCCGTCGCTCGCCGACCTTGATCAGGGTGACCTCAAGTTCACCACCGACTTCCGCAGCGTCTATGCCAGTATCCTCCAGTCCTGGCTCGACGCTCCCAGCAAACCCGTGCTCGGCCATCAGTTCCCCACGCTGCCGATCGTGTGGGTGTGAGACGGGAGACGCACCAGACGCAACGGGCGTCGCGATTCATGCGACGCATTCGGGGTTAAATCAGACGCGTGTCGGATCGGGCATGGTCAAGTCCTCTTCTGGATGGACCGCCCACCTCTTCGTGAAACGTGTCCCCTCACTATATAGAGCGAAAAGGAACATTTTTGGGTTTGTGGCCTTGTTAATTAAGGACTTACAACTGTTGCGCAGATTTACGTTTTGACGTGCTTTGATCCAGTTCCATTTCAATTGACCCCGCGGCAGGCAGTTGCGAGAATGGCCCGGTCTCTCGATCCAAGACGTGACGTGGCGTCGAGCCCGAAGCCGTTTCCAGGTCCGCGGCCCTGCGTGCCCATTTCGGTTGCGCTTCATTTGAAGGGAGAAGACATGGCGGCGTTCAGGCGGCGGTCGAATGCTGGTCATCGCGTTTCTTCCTTCCGGGCGTGGCGCATCAACGGTCAACGCGTCCAGCCACGCGCTCGCAGCTTGGTCGAGAGTCTGGAAGGCCGGCTGCTTCTCAGCACGTTCATGGTGTCCAACATGTTGGACTCCGGCCCGGGCTCGCTGCGCGACGACATCCTGATGAACAATTCAACACCGGGCGCGAACACCATCATGTTCGCCCCCGATTTGATCGGCACGATCACGCTCACCAACGGCCAGCTCGAAATCTCTTCCAACCTAACGATCAGTGGGCTTGGTCCCCAATCGCTGACGGTCAGCGGCAACGACCAGAGCAGGGTATTCCGTGTAGATAGCGGTGTGACGGTATCCATCTCCGGACTCACTATTACTCGTGGGCACGCCACTGACGGAACGCCAGGGGCGAATGCTCAAGGAGGCGATGCCGGGCCCGGCGGCACTGGCGCTGACGGCGGCGGTATTTACAACCTCGGCTCGCTTACACTTTCCGACGATGTGGTTACCGCCAATCGGGCCGGCCTTGGAGGCGCGGGCGGATCCCAGCCCCCGACTCCAGCACCGCCGACGGGGTCTGGCGGTGCGGGAGGGTCAGGCGGCAACGGGGGCGGAATTTATAGCGCCGGCTCCTTATCCGTGTCCGACTGCGCTGTTTCGGGCAACGTGGCTGGTTTTGGTGGGGCAGGTGGCAGTGGCCATTCCACCCTCCAGGTCGCGAGCAACCCAGGTCATGGAGGCCTAGGGGGCAGCGGGGGCGGCATCTACGGCGCCCTCGGCCGGATCAGCATCAGCGACTCAACAATCGGCACCAATTTCGCCGGTGCCGGCGGGGCGGCCGGCGGCGGCGATCGCCCGGCGACTGGCGGCGACGGCGGGGCCGGCGGGGGAGTATGCGCCAGCGGCCCAGTCGTCATCACTGGCTCGACAATCAGCAACAATCGTGCGGGCGACGGCGGCGCAAGCAATGGTTATGGGCCTGGCGGGAACGGTGGGTCCGGAGGGGGTATTTTCGCCGGCGACCTTACGCTTGCCAATTGTACCGTCAGCGGCAACATTGCTGGACAAGGGTTTAATCAGGGAGGCTTGCAAAGTTACAATGGAAGCGGTGGCGGAATCACTAGCGCCGGGCCCCTTCGTCTAACCAACGTCACGATCAGCAACAACAGCACCGGCTCAGGAACTGGAATTCTCGGAGCCGGTGGAGGGATCGACGTGCAAGGCGGAGCGATCCTGAACAACACACTCATCGCGGCCAACTCCACCGACGTCTTTGGCGCGGTAGACCGGTCGAGCAGCCACAACCTGGTCGGCAACGGGAGCGGCATGACCGGGATGACTACAGCGAATGGCAATCAAATCGGCACGATGGGAAAACCGATCTACGCCGATCTTTTCGAGCTTCATAACAACGGAGGCCCCACCCAGACGCTCGCCCTAGCATCCGGCAGCCCCGCGATCGGCGCCGGCTCCGTCGCCTTGGCTGTGGGACCGGACGGCAAGCCTCTTTCCACCGACCAACGCGGTTTGCCCCGAATTGTCAACGGAACGGTCGATATCGGCGCCTACCAAGTCCAGCCACAGCCGGTGGTGAGCACGGCCGCGGATGACGCTTCCGTGGCCGGCGGCAAGCTGTCGCTGCGAGAGGCGCTGGCTCTGGTCAATCTTGATGGCGGTCCCGAATACCAGCCTGCCACGTTGATTACGTTCGATCCGACGGTCTTTCGTCCTGCGACGGCAACCACCATTACGCTGACCCAAGGCCAACTGGAAGTTAGCCGTCCCTTCGGGCCGGTCACAGTACACGGCCCCGGTGCGGCCGAATTGACCATCACCGCGGCCAACGCCAGTCGCCTCTTTCAGATCGACGCCGGCGCGACCGCCTCAATCTCGGGACTAACAATATCGAACGGGTCTGGCGATCGTGGGGGTGTGATCCGCAACGCGGGCGCGCTCACGCTTAACGGATGCGTGATCGGCCTGGGTTCGGCAGCCACCGATGGCGGCGGTGTCTACAACACGGGAAGACTCACCGTCTCAAGCAGCACCTTCTCATCGGACTCGGCGGTAAACGCCGGTGGAGCGATCTTTAACGCATCGGGGGCGACCCTAACGGTCAGCAGCAGCACGTTTGCTAACAACACCGCCGGCGGCGGTTCCAGCGCCTTGCCAGCCCATCTTGCCGGTGGGGCGGTTGCAAATGCGGGGGCGCTCACAGTCACGGAAAGCACCTTCTCCGGCAACACCGCAGGGGGGACGAGTGAGGGCGGCGCGGTCGCCAACTCGGGAAGTTTCACCGCGGTCAACGTTAGCATTGCTTACAACACAGCCGCCGGCCAAAGCGCGGGCGGCGGCATTACCAACACCGGTTCCGCGCTTTTGAACAATACCATTGTCGCCGCGAATGCGGGCACCGATGTTTCTGGAGCCATATCTGGTTCTTACGACCTGATCGGCGATGGGTCCGGTGGGCTGTCCATCGCAAACCATAATCTGCTTGGGGCTCCCGCCGCCCCATTGGACCCCAAACTTGCTCCGCTTTCCGACAACGGCGGCCCAACGCAGACGATGGCCCTGCTCCCCGGCAGCCCCGCCATCGATGCTGGTGGAAACGGTCTCGCTATCGATGCCAACGGTCAGGCCCTGCTTACAGACCAGCGCGGGCAGCCTCGGATCGCCAACGGAACGGTGGACATCGGCGCATATGAGACCGCGGGCCCGCTCGTGGTGAACACGATTCAGGACGGGACGGCGCTGGGTCCGGGGTTGATATCGCTGCGCGAGGCGATTGCCCTTACCGAACCGCCTTTCGATTCACAACCGATCACGTTTGCTGCCGGCCTTCACGGCACGATCGCGCTCACCGGCGGCCCGCTGACGCTGACCGTGACGAGCGCCCCGCTCACTATTTCGGGACCGGGATCGGCCGTCTTGCGCGTCAGTGGGTCCAGTCCCGTGTTTTCGGTTGGCGCGGGCACCACGGTGACGATTAAGGGGATCGAGATCACCGGCGGCGGACCCGGCATTGCAAACGCCGGTTTCCTCACCCTCGATGCCGATTTGATTGACGGCAATGGTCTGTCATCCGGGCTCACAAATACAGGTACGGCAGCGTTAACTGACTGCACGGTCAGCAACAATACCGGCGACGGCATCGATTCGACGGGTAAGCTGGCGGTCACCGACTCCACCGTCTCCGGCAACGGCAGCCGCGGGATCGTCAACAGCGGCATCGCGACGTTGAGCGGCTCTACGATCAGCGGCAACCAAACGACCGCCGACGGGGGCGGCGTTCTCAACAACGCCAATGCCACGCTCACGCTCACCAACTGCACGATCAGCGGAAACCAGGCGCACGGCGACAACGGAGGTGGAGGCATCGACAACCTCGGCCAACTGACGCTCGTGAACTGCACCGTCAGCGACAACACCAGCTACCAGGGCAGCGGCGGCGGGATGCTGCTGGCCGGCGGCATTGCCTCCATCTACAACACGATCATCGGCGGCAATCACAACCTCGTGCGGGCCGACATTGCCGGGAAGCTCGACTACAACTACGCCACCAGCTCGACCCAGTACACGCGGTCAGTGCCGAGCTCGAACAACCTGATCTCCGACGGCTCCGGAAACCTGCCGACCGATTCCAGCGGCAAGGGCCTTAACGGCAACCTGCTGGGTACGCAGTTCGTTCCGCTCGACCCGCGGCTGGCCCCGCTAAGCAACAACGGCGGCCCAACCCAAACCATGGCCCTCTACACCGGCAGCCCCGCGATCGACGCAGGCTCCAACGCTCTGGCAGTGGGACCTGACGGCAAGCCGCTGCTCACCGACCAGCGCGGCTACGGCCGCATCTTTAACGGCACGGTGGACATCGGCGCCTATGAGTATGGTTCAAGCATTCCGGGCGACGCCGATGGGGATGGCAAGGTTGATTTCGCCGACCTCGTGCTCGTGGCTCGTCATTATGGGCAGATCAACGGCACCTGGTCGCGGGGCGACCTCAATGGCGACGGGTCGGTCGGCTTCGACGATCTGCTGATCGTTGCTCGCAATTACGGGAAGTCGGTTGTATCAACGACGGCAGCCGCGGCGGTGGGTGCGGCCAGCACTCCGGCTTTGGCTAATGGGGACCCACTCAACGGCTGGCACAAGGTTGTTCATCGTGGTCGGCAGCACTAAGAATCTATCTCAAATGATAACGGGGCCGCGACGCGGGGGCTTTGGGCCTGAGACGAGGAGCGACGACGTATCAGGCCCAAAGACCCCGCGTCCCTCTGGGTTGGGCCGGAAATGGCCCGTCCGCGGCGTCATCGCTCCTCCACGACTCGTATGGCTTGAGTCGCGTCGTCGCTCTTCCTAGCATCCGGGCCATTTCCGGCCCAACGCGGCCCCGTTATCATTTGAGATAGATTCTAAGTAAGCGCGGTTTCAACGGTGGTCTTACTCTTTTTCTTTTATTGCCAGGAGACACGATGCAAATACAGCCTTACCTGTTCTTCGACGGCCGTTGCGAGGAGGCGATCGAGTTCTACCGCAAGAAGCTGGGCGCCAGCGTGACGGCGATCATGCGATTTAAGGACAGCCCTGACCCAAAGATGTCTCCGCCGGGCGCCGGCGACAAGGTCATGCATGCGGCCTTCAAGATCGGCGATTCAACGGTGCTGGTATCCGACGGCCAGTGCCAGGGTCAGGCGACTTTTCAGGGTTTCTCGCTCTCACTTACCGTCCGCGACGAGGCGGAAGCGGAAAGAATCTTCAAGGCCTTGGGCGAAGGGGGGCAGGTGCAGATGCCGCTGGCCAAGACCTTCTTTTCCGCGCGCTTCGGCATGGTGGCCGACCGGTTCGGCGTGGGGTGGATGGTTTACGTGGCGCCTTAACAACCGAAGCAGATCATCGTGCCCGGACTTTCCCGCTTGACATATTCCTGTACGGGAATATTATGCGGGGATGCCGCGAGCGGCGACGACCTCCGACGTCTTCAATGCCATCGCCGAGCCCCGGCGGCGGGAAATCATCGACCTGCTCGCCGCAAGCGGGGAACGCGCCGTGGGGGACCTCGTGGGCGCGCTGCGAATTCCGCAGCCGGCGGTGTCGAAACACCTGGGCGTGCTGCGCCGGGTCCGGATCGTTTCCGTGAGCCGCCGCGGCCGCCGCCGCCTCTATCGGCTCAACCCCCGGGAGCTCAAGCCGGTGCACGACTGGACCAAAACCTTCGAGCGATTCTGGAGCCATCACCTTGCCCGGATCAAAGAGCGCGCCGAGCAAAAGGCCAGGAAGCCGTTGCTTTCACAAAACCCTAACCAGGAGGACCCACAATGAACCGGAGTGTTGCGGATCAAGCGGTTGAGACGTTCGAATTCACCCGGGACGAGATGATCGACGCCCCGATCGAAATCGTCTTCCAATCGATGCTCGACGAAATCGGCCCGGAGCGGCAAATACCCAACGGCACGCCGATGCCGATGAAGCTCGAGCCGTGGCCCGGCGGCCGCTGGCTTCGAGACCTCGGCAATAGCGCCGGCCACCTCTGGGGCCACGTGCAGGTCATCAAGCCGCCGACCCTGCTGGAACTTTACGGCCCGTTTTTTATGTCGTATCCCGCGACCAACCACGCCCAGTATCGCCTGGCGGCGGAAGGCAACGGCACGCGCTTGAAGTTCACCCACAAGGCAATCGGCCTCATCCCTCAACAGCATCGCGAGGGAATGGGCGAGGGCTGGTCCTATGGTCTGACGCGGATCCGCGAGATCGCGTCGGCGAAACTCAAGGCAAAGCAAAAGGAGACGAACCGATGAAGGCAATAGACGTTATCAGGACCGCGATGCGGTCTAGCGATCGGGCCGTGCTGGAACTCATCGAGGACATGCGGGATGCGCCGCTCACGCAGCCCACGCCGCGTGGCGGAAACCATCCGCTGTGGGTCCTGGGGCATATCACGCTCATCGAGGGAAACATCCCGGGAGTGCTCTTTGGCGAGCCCAACCCGGTGGCGCGGTGGGCGCCGCTGTTTGCGCCGGGGACCGAACCGCAGGCGGACGCCGGAATCTACCCATCGTTCGACGAGTTGCTTCGGACGTACCGCGACCTTCGAGCGCGAAACCTCGAGATTCTCGAACGGCTCGGCGAGGACGGTCTGGACCGCCCGACCAAGTCCCCGCCCCGCGGGCTGGAAAACGTGCTGAATACGGCCGGCAACACGTTCCTGGTGATCGCGATGCACCATATGAATCACCGGGGGCAGCTCGCCGACGCCCGCCGGGCCGCGGGCCGTAAGCCGATCTTCACGCCCGGTGTAAATTGAGCGAACGGCGACGCGATACTCCGCTGACTTAGCCGACGCCCGGCGCGTCGCCGGCCTCGAGCCGCTATCATGTCAGGGAAAGATTCAGAAAGGAGAATCACGATGGCGGTGGTCAACGATTCCTTGAAGCCTTCCAGTGGCCGGGTGAATGAGACGACGCGTACGCAGGCTGTGCCCGTATCGAAGAAAATGCTCTGGATCGGATGGATCGTCAGCGCCCTGCCGGTCCTGCTGCTGCTCTTCAGCGCCGTCATGAAATTCGCCAGGCCGGCTGCCGTCGTGGAGGGATTTACCAAGTTCGGCTATCCCCAGCGCCTTCTTCTTGTCCTCGGGATCGTCGAAATCACCTGCACGGCCATCTACCTGATCCCGCGCACGGCGATGCTCGGGGCGATCCTGCTGACCGGCTATCTCGGCGGCGCCACCGCCACGCACGTCCGCATCGGCGATCCGGCCTTCGTCACCCCGGTGATTTGCGGCGTGCTGGTCTGGCTGGGACTTCTGTTGCGCGAGCCGCGGCTTCGCCCGTTGCTTCCGCTGCGAAGTTAGCCTGCCCAGGCGTCTCGCCCCGGAAAACGACAATCAATAGAATGGGTCGTATGGCCACAACCGCTGATCATCGAATTCTGGACGATGTCATCGCGATATTGCAGGCAAAAGCACGAAAGGTGCTAAGTGTGGCGGGACGCTCCACGTGACGATTTCAGCGCGCGATTTGCGCCCAGTTTCCCGCGGATAAAGCATGTGAGGAACATGCAAAGAAAACAACGACAACTCCTGGGGCGCTATATAGTCGCCGATCCGGAAATCTGTCATGGCAAGCCGACGTTCCTGGGTACGCGAATCATGGTGGCACAGGTACTCAAACAGGTTAGCAAGGGAATGTCTTGGGACGCTATTACGGCAGAGTGGCGAGGCGCAGTTACAAGGGAGGCGATTGCCGAAGCGGTCGAGCTGGCGCAGCGGACTTTTGAGGATCACGCGGCTGAATACGCGCGGTCCCTGCCGGCGTGAATATCCTGGACGAAAACATTCCTGAGACCCAGCGAGCAATGTTACAGAACAAGCACGTCACTCTTCGTCAGGTCGGCCAAGAGGTTGGGCGAAAAGGCATGAAGGACGATGAACTAATCCCACAACGCTATTCGCGCTGATTTCCCTGTAGTTTGCGATATACTGGCAAGTCGGGTCAAGGAGAGATTCGGCAAGGAGGTCAGGGATGACCGTACAACAAATCCAGGCATTGGGGC
>Ga0073928_10007551_pt1 | contig 14015 bp, 25 predicted proteins | sample PaiPotPPA55metaG_FD_76969 | JGI IMG/M metagenome (GOLD analysis project Ga0073928, IMG submission 76969) | Iron sulfur acid spring bacterial and archeal communities from Banff, Canada, to study Microbial Dark Matter (Phase II) - Paint Pots PPA... ... | reverse complement strand
CAGGAACGCCCCGAGCAAGCCTGTCGCAGTAATCCAAATACTGCCGCCGAACTTTTTAATTGTTGCATCTACGTTTGCTTGCAATGGACCGCCGATATGAGTCAAGGCCCAGAGTACACCGACGCTTACGGCGAAAACTACGACCACAATGGCGCATGCGGCGGCCAGCCTGCGCGGCGGCTTCGAACTCGGCTCGATTTCGGACACCGCGGGGTTAAGTGATATTTTCGGTTTGGTGTCTTTCTTCAAGCCCTCTGGCGGATGCTCATGAGTGTGATGGCGTTCTTTAACCGCTTCCGCCCTTAATCTGAATAACCTAAAACCTTCAAAGGAATCTTTGATCAGCGACAGAGCTTTACCGATAGCGGCAGTGCCCGCGACCGTTCCTGCCAGCGCAATTACAATGTCTACTGACACTTGTTTTTCTCCGAACTAGAAGTTAAGTATCATTTTTGCTTCTGGCTGTCCACAAGAGCTTCCTTGCGCCCGCCCGCTCATGGTTTATGCTTCGAGAAATGGCCCTCCTCGACACGCTCATCAAGAAATTCGGCCCCGAACAAGGACGGCTCCGCTTCAACCGCTACCATCGTCTTTACCGCAAACGGAACAAGCCGAGGATGCTCAAGTATTGGAAGGATCGGCGCGAAGCTCAAAAAGCCAGTATTGGCGCGGCTTCCGGCGGTTTATAGTTATCCCCAGCTTTTCTTGACGGATTCCATGGGCGGTTTATAGTTAATGCAGTGGTTCGTTCATGCCGCTTCGTCCCCTGCTTCGCAGGATAGAAACTCAATGACATTATCGTCGCCGAGCAATCTCCCGTAAGGGAAGGGCGATGCGCCACGAGCGAATCACCAAAAGGTCGAAACACAAATCCAATCATAAACAAATGTATTCCGGTTCCGTATACACCCGCGTCAATAAGCATCTTCTTTGGAACGACATCATCGAGGGCGACGGTCGCCTTCAGAGGGAACCCACCATTCTCGGCACCGCCCTCTTCTGCATCGGAGCATTCATCGTAGTTTCGTTCCTCGTGATCCTTTTCTTCTAGACTTGTGCGGGGCTCGGCGTTAAGAGCACTCGAAGTTCGCATCCGGTTGGGAAAGAATTGGAATGATAGGCATAGTCGGCTCGATACCGACCGTCCAGTTCCTAGCGATGATCTGCGAAGTTCCATCGCACCCAACCGAATCAGCAGTAAATACAAACCTAATGAAATAAACAAAATGGGATTCTGTAAAAAGTGTGACCATCCGAGCGGCTTCCACTCGTTTGAAGGGAAACGGCCGTGCGGTGTAGCAGGTTGCCGATGCACGGAATTGTCGGATTTCTTCACCGCACGGATGCAACCCAAAGCTCCCTTCTGCGAATGCGGCGGTGTCGGATGTCAGGACTGCTACGAAGATTAAATCTAAAATCATGACCAACAAACAAATCTTAAAACTCATCAACAGCATTTTCGCCGGCTCGGAAGCGAACGAGCCCGATTGGGCGGCTGAACCAAATCAAGACAACTAAAAGAATGAAAATCGAAATCCGAAAAACAAAGCTCGACGGGGTCATACAGATCACGACCCTCGACGAGCGGTGGTATGCAAAAGAGATCGAAGACCCGAACGATTCCTTCTTTCCGGCGCCCCGCAAGATAACAATCTTCAACCCCTCCATCACCTGGATAGACAAATATTCCCCGATGGGTGTCGGCCTGCTCAAGCATTACGCCAAGCACGGATGGGACGAGGCGGAGCTTTTGAAGAACGAGGCGGCCGAGCGGGGCTCGAAGGTGCACCAGGCCTGCGACCTACTCCTCAACGGCGGCAAAGTCTCCTTCGACACCGGATTCTCCGATCCCGACAAGGAAAAGGTGGAACCCCTCACCCCGCAGGAGTATTGGACGGTAATGACGTTCGTTGATTGGTTCACCGACCTCTGCGCCAACCACACGGTTGAAGTCGTGGACGTTGAAAAGACGGTCTGGGTGGACGCGGCGCCGGGGGAACCCTACGGATACGCCGGCACGCGGGACATCAAATTGCGCGTGGACGGCGAACCGTGGGCGGTTGACCTGAAAACCAGCAAGGCGATCTATCTCGGGCATGAGTTGCAACTCTCTGCCCTCAAGCACGCCGACCCGGAAAATCCAAAAACCTTCATCCTCCAGATCGGCTACGCCCTCAATCACCGGGGATGGAAGCTCACGGAGACCGAAGACAAATTCCCCCTCTTCCAGGCCGCCATGAAGTTCTGGCGGGACGCGAACCCCGACAGCAAGCCGAAGCAAAAGGATTACCCGCCTGAACTCAAGCTCGCGTTGCCCGTTCCGAAAACGGAACAAGTGCAGACGAAGCCCGCCAAAACCCTCAAACCGAAATCGAAGAAGCCCGCGAAGGGCACCACAAGGTCGAAACCAAAGAAAACAAGCTGATGGCATTCAAAGAAGTTAAGTCTTCCGATTTCCTCCCTACCTGGGACTTTGACCAGAACAAGGTCATCGAGGGGAAGTACGTCGGCAAGCGCGAAGGCATCGGTAAGTGGAAAAAAGCGGTCTACCAGATCTTGGCGGATGACGGCACATACGAGGTCTGGGGTTCCACTGTCCTCGACCGGAAAATGAGCGAGGTCGAGATCGGCGAGGAAGTCCGCATCGAGCACCTCGGCGAAATGAAAGGCAAGAACGGCTCCTACCATGATTGGAGCGTTATGCACGACGACGGGAATTAGAGAAATTAGCGGCGGGCGGGACTGCCAACCGCCCGCAAGAATCAAACCAATGTCTTACCCACAAACACCACCCAAAGCCGACAACCCCGCCGAGAACAAATTCTATTACTGGTGCCAGACGCCTGGATGTGGCGCGGTCATCAACCCCGAATTCCCGGTTGCAGAGAAAAATCCCTCGCCAAAATGGTGCAAGGATTGCCAGAACAAAGCGACGCGCGACATTATCGAAGCCGAACATCGCGCCCTCACCGCAAACGTATGAACGAAAAACTACAATTTATCCGTGAAAAGTGCATCGCCGCGAATCCTGAAATTGTGGAATTGAAGTTTGGATGCCTCCTTAACAATATCCATCGGCCCTCATATCCGATAACGATGTTTCTTTGGAAGGTGGGCGAGCAAGTGATGACCTTTCATCCACAATTCGACCAAGAACTCGTGAAAGATATGCATTCCCTCGAAATCTTCGGCCGCCCCATTCGCCTTGCGGATGTGTTACTGGCGATTGGATGTAACAGCTACACGGTTCCAAAAGATAGATTCCGCGACGGTAACTCCCTCTATTCAGGGGATTGGAACGCCAACGGACAAATCATGTGGAACCTCCGCGCCGACGACCTCGAAAAGCAAAGCCAAGAGACGGTCGATTTTCTCTACGAACTGCTCAAATGAACACCTTTATCGTCACGGAAAAAGCCATGCGGCCAGCGAGCACGAAACGTGCTTGTTTCTACTGTCATCAGGCGATCGGCGACCTGCACAAAGATGATTGCGTTCTGATCCAAAAGAATGTCGTCATCAATTTCTCAATAAACATCGAGACTAGCGTTCCGGCGAGCTGGACTGAGCATGACATTGAGTTTAATCGCAACGAATCCAGTTCATGCGCCTCGAACGTATTGAACGAGCTCGCGAAGATCGAAAAGAAGCGCGGTTGTCTTTGTGGTGCGGGCGAATTTTCATTCGTGACTGAAACTTCGAAACCATACCTTGACGAATAACATGAGCCAAGCTGACCGCTTATATAATTTGCTCAAAGACGGGCGCGAACACCGCACCGACGAGATCCTCCGCGTTGTCTACGGTTCAGAGCATATGGGCATTGCCCGTATTGGCGCGAGAATCGCCGATCTGAAGGAAGGCAAGCACACGAATGGCGTGATGTGCGATATACCGGACGCCCGTCGCGACCGAGAGAATCCAAAGCTCTACTGGTATCGCATCAACCCGCCGCGCCCGATCGTCCTCCCGCCGGCGTTTCCCCAAAAGCCAGAAGCAAAAACAAACCAATCACTTTTCTAGAAACATGGAAGCAAAGAGCAAAAAGACTGACAAATTGTTGCAGGCACTGCGGAAGGGTTGGCCCTGGCCTGATTACGCTTTTATATCCGAGTTTCGCGGCGGCACGGGATGGGCACGAGAAGGTAGGGCTGATGCCATAGCAATTGACACATGGCCGAGCCGTGGACTTGAACTGATTGGCTTTGAACTGAAGACCTCTCGGCAAGATTGGCTTCGAGAAGTGAAACAACCCGAAAAATGCGAGCAGATAAAGCAATTTTGCGACCGATGGTATGTCGTCGTTGATGACGATTATAGCGTGCTTCGCTATCACGATGAAGTTCCGAAGGATTGGGGAGTGATGGCGCTGAATTACATGGGAAAGATAGACATTAAAAAAGAAGCTCCAAAACTATCACCAAAACCGATTGATCGGGTATTCCTCGCATCGCTCATGCGATTAGCCTCACGCGATTTTCAAGAAATTAGCATTGATGGTCGCATCTACACTGCGAAAGGTTCGCCGCTGCCATCACAAAGCCAATGACCCCTTTCCATCTCTTCATCGCAATCGGCGTTCTCTCGTGGCTTTATTTTCCCGCGCGGTGCGGGAAGTGCGGCCGAGACATTTGCAATTTCTGGTCGTTCGATAACCCGAAGATTGGATGTAGCTGTTAATTGGCAACGAAAACCGTGATTAAGAGCACCCCCCTAGAAGCAGGTCCGATACGAACACAGCCCGTTCGCCGCAGCGCGCGGCGAACGAATGGGCGAATGACCCTACAACATTGCTCGCGTAAACTGCGAACATCACATTCAGTATAAACGCAAGAGTGTGCATGGCTGGCAGCCCTCCGCATCGCATTGTATAACTGCTATTCTGCAATCTCCTGCTCGGCGTGTTCATAAAGCCTTCCGATCAGCGCCAGTCCCCATCCTACGAAATAAAGTACATAGCTAAGAAAGTCCAGTCCTTCGTACGATTCTTCCATCGAGAGTTCGTGCTCCTGCACTTCCGAAACGATCTTGTGCCCTATTTCGTCCGCGTCGTTCTGCAAAGTTTTTATCTTTTCCTCTATCACTTTCAGCTCAGGCGGCTCCTCAACGACCGTGCCAGCAGGAATCTTATTAAGTTTTGTTATCTCGTCATACGCAGTATCCACAAGATTGCCTGCGATGCGTGCATCAGGGATGCGTTCCTTGTCCGGGAGTTCTTTGATGCTGAAGACCATCGAACCGCCGCGCATAACGAGCGATTGCAGTATGGCTGCGTCAACGACTATTCGGTCCCTGTACGTTGATTGATTGATCTCGGCCGGACTTATCCCGAGCAAACGCTTTGCGCTAATGTTGCTTTGCAAAAGAACCCGACTCAACTGGACATTAATAGGCGCCAATTGTTCCTCCAGGAAATAACTTGCAACACCGAGCCTTGACGTTTCACCCCTCTCTCGCGCCTTATCGCGTAGCTCTTCCTTTACCGTAAACGTCAGGAACACGATGATTGCTCCTGTGATTGTCAGGGCTTTGTTATGGCGATGGATGAATTCTTTTAGCGTAAAACGTCTAGGGACACTTTTTTTCCAGATCGGCACGCGTTTTGTCACAGACTAGCCTCCCTTGCCGCCGCATTGTACGATTAAGTTAAGAACCAACCAACAGAATGCCCCGGAAGTTCGGCCTCCGCAGAAAATCAATCACCCCGTTTGCCAAAGCCGTCGAGAAATTAGACCGTGCCGTTTCCAACCTCGTCCGGCAACACTACGAACCTTTGGGATGTTTTACCTGTAATTGGGCGGGAGCGTGGAAAGAAGCAGACTGCGGGCATTTTCGCCGCCGTGAATGCATGAGCACCCGCTTCGATCTCAGAAATCTCGGCCTGCAAAGCAAGAATTGTAATAGGTTCGAAGGCGGCCGAAGCTATGAGATGGCGAAGAAACTCGACGAAATTTGGGGGAAAGGGACGGCCGAGCTGATGGAGCGCCGCGCCCGAACGATCAAGCAATGGGAGATTAAGCACCTCGAACAGCTCACGACCGCCGCCCGATTAGGATGGCTCCCCTATCTCCAGCTCTACAACGAGCTCCATCCCTGAAAATGAGAATCCCCGGCCAGCGCCCAAAAAAAAACAAGCAAAAACCCAACGACTCCGCCGCCGAGGAGAAAGGGATCTGCCCCAACTGCGCACACCTCTGGTACGTCCACGGGAAGAACGGGTGCATGTTCCATGAGCGCGGACGGGTCTTCGGGAGCCAGAAAGGGGAATATTGCGAGTGCAAATCACCGCCGCCACTTCCATAGCAGCCGCCACAGCGTAACAAGCTCTTGCATCATGCGGGGCGTCGCCAGCTCGAAGAATCTGCAGCGGTCGAGAAGCGTCTTGTATTTTTCCTGCACATGGAACGGACTGAGGAGGGACAGGCTTCGGCGCATTTCCTCGATCTGCGCTTTGGTCATCGCATCGTTCGGGAGATTTGCAGGGCGCCGTGCCATAGGGCACGCATTGTAGCAGATTCGCTTTTCGTTCGCCTATGTCTTATTTTGGTTTCCAACGTTTGTCCGGGGGTTGCCGGTTGTAAAGAGACAAATAGCCGTCAAACAATTTCGCCGCGCCGTCCCGTACGCATATCACGCGTTCAGGAGAATGCATGAAGCAAATGCTCGTCCTTTCGCGGCCTTGGCCTTTGCCTACCACAAGGTCGAAAAAATATCCGCAGGCCGCAAAACCATAACTCCACGTGAAATCTTTCTTTCTGCTAAAGGTGGGCAAATAGAAAGACCCCTGGCTGAACTGATCGGTGCAGACGACGAAGAACAACGTCATTGTTGTTGGAACCGGACCCTCATCCAGCAAATATCGCCTAAGAGCTTCGTTGTTTTGTGCGCCCAGTTCGATGTGCACGGGTTTGCCTCCGCGTTCGGCTGAACGCCAGGTATGGACCGACGCTCTCCAGAACACGCTGAGCGCAAAATATTTCAGCGCATCGCGGTCAATTCCTGGAGTGTCGCGCTGGTAATAAGCTCGCCATTCTTTCTGTTCAAATGATGGCTTTATGCTCTCTAAATTTTCGAGCAGTGGGAATCGCTCCCGATTCCCAACCATTTTTAGAGCATAATTTTCGCCCCTCTGATCGAACCGTTCCTCGCACTCCCTGCACAACACATAATCACGCACCTGAATCGAACTTTCCCGAGATCCCCGTTCCGTGATGAGAATGGGGTTGCGCTCATCCTCGCCGAGCACTCGCCAATAGAAGCCTTGTGGCATCAGGTGACTGTCGCACAGCTCTTTCTCGTTCTCGCAAAGCTTGCAAATCCCCTGTTTCATTCTTATCCCCACCCTTACCCTTGCAGGGTTATGGCGATATTGTACGATTAAGGAAACCCCGGTCGAAAATCTCTCACAACAACAATGTTAAGCCTCTTTGCCCGTATCTGGGCCAAATGGAAATATCGGTTCGAACTTCTGCACGAAGCCTATCGAACTGAAATCAACGCTCAGCTCGCGGAGAACCGCGCCGCCGAGGTACGGACGCTTGTAACACAGCTTCGTGCCAAAGCCGATGACATGGAAAATCGGATCAAGGAGTACGCGGAGAAGGAAGAAAAAGGATTTTGGCTCTGCGAGAAGGGACACGAAACCAGTAGTGATTGTAGCTGCGCCCGCCCAGGCGATATCGCGATTGTTCACGTCGAGGGTTGCCACGCTGAACCCTCTGAATTCAAAAAGTGCCCCCAATGCGGAGCTGCTACGAAATTCATCAAGCGCTCCGAAATGACCGGCCAAGAGAAATACGAATCCGACAAAGAGCGTAAGGACGCCGAGACGATGGCCGAGCAGAACCGCCAGCTCGCAACGGAGAAAGAGAAAACCGCCGAGGGCGGCGAGCAGACCGCAAAGACCTTCCGCGCCCAGGCTGAAAACGCCCGCCTCGTCGCAGAGAAAATCCGCAATCTCTAATGCCTGAGAAAAAGCCCGCCCCCAGAATAGTCCAAGTCATGACCGCCGCCGATGGCAGCCTCGCAGGCGTCCTCTACTCAAACGGCCGGGCGTTCCTCTGGTATTACACGGACAAAATGGAGGGCAAGGGAGTATGGGTCGAAATGGCGTATCCGGATCTCAACGTAAAGCAATGAACCGCGAAATAAAATTCAGGCTTTGGGTTCCGGAGGAAAAAGAGATGTTTTATCCGACGCACGGCGATCTAGGAGCCGGCGGATACGATGGGCAAGGCGAGCCAATTCTCGAATGGTCACCGCTCGTGATGGAATTGCCGATCGGCACAAACCCGAATTTGGAATATCTCATGCAATTCACCGGCCTCAAGGACAAAAACGGGACGGACATCTATGACGGCGATATTCTGAGCCGTGGTATAGCGGTGCATGGGCTTCCCATTGAATATCACCAAGTATTTTTCTCAGAAAAAGATTGCCGCTTCACTTTAAAAGAGAAAGATGGTGAGCAGTGGGACGCGCTCAATGCTGAAGATAGTAAGTTTTTTGCGTGGCAAGTCATCGGCAACATCTACGAAAACCCCGAACTCCTGAAATGGACCCCGAACTCGCCAAACAACTTAGCGATGCGGGGTTTCCGCAAAACCTTAATCCTGGCAACGGTGAAGGTTTTGTTTATGAAGGTGACGACCCGAAAGGCCCTGGCGTTTACTGTCCCACCCTCGCCGAACTCATCGAAGCGTGCGCCGACGATTTTAGCGTTCTCTCCAAACTCCATGATGGCTGGCGAGCCTGTTCCACGCGGATCACAGGACGGCAAGAATCCATAGTGAAGGATGGCACGGGTCGGACGATCGGTTGGGCTGATGAACTCGTCGCGGTCAATGGCGGATCTTCACCAGAGGAAGCCGTCGCAAAACTCTGGCTCGCGCTCAATAAAAAATGAAAACCCTCACCGAGCGTCAAACATTCCCCGCCCATTGGAGCAAAGCGCGAATCGCCCGCTATCACCGCCGGTTCCAAAAGAGACTCGCCAAACGCCAATGATCGAACGCTACACCATCAAAGCGGCGCCCGCCGTCCCCCACAAAGAGATCCTAAAAAAGCTTGAAGAGAGCAAGGACTTCAGCCCGGAAGAATTAAAGAAGCTCCAGCACCTCAAAGTGCGGATTGAAGTGATTTGCGAGCCGGGTGATTTGAAGAAGATCAGCGATGTGCTCAAGGAGCTATCAAGGTAGTTCCGCGCCCTGCACTTTTCGCCTGGCCCCCGCTAATAAAATACCCATGCATGCCCAGCCAAGTGCTCTTCCAAAACAAACGACGGCGACCATGATAAAAATCGCAAGGTCAGGTAGCCCCTCGAGGCCGACCCGAACCAGAATCGCTTTGAGGATCATAACCGTTATGTCGAAACCTATCGCAGCCAAGATAAGGAGGCCGAGTAACGCATCCCATCCGGGCAAATAAACCTCGTAGGACTCGCCCAGTTTCAGAAAATATAGCGCGCAGGGTAGACACAAAATCGTTACGACAGCGCCTGAATTTACATCCCATTCGACGAAGGCTAACCGACAATAGCAGCATCCCAATAAACCGCCCGCCAGACAGTATCCCCATATTTTGGCTAGGGAGATATCGCTTCTGAGTGATAGATCTTTGGGTTCAAGCATTTCTTTCAGAGCTCGATCAATATCGACCGGCGCAGGAAGACTTCGGATTTGACCAGATTGGTGCTGCATTCCAGTTAAAGTAGCTTTCGGAAGGGAATCTCTGAGCCACACCACAGGAACACCCTCATCCGTAAAGCCCTCAGCTGCATTCGGGTAAAGTGCCAATGACTTTTCAGATCGCTCTGATGGTGCGGTTCCTAGGCGGGCGCTCGTATCTTCCATGACCGATTGACTCCAATATCTTATAATTCAATAAACCTCCGATTTCAAACCCCACATCACCCCATGAAGAAAACCCCCGAACAGGAAACCCAGATAAAGCTCGCCGTGCGCGACCTCATTGTCCGCAACCCGCTTATTTCAGGCCATCAGCTATGCAGGGATTTGGCCGAGAAAGGCTTCAAGACCTCGAACGGCAACCCGCTCGACTGGTATTACGTTGCCAAGCTGGTCCGGAAGCTGAACCGAGAAAAAGCACTGGCCGTTGACCAGCAGAAAATCGGCGAACGCCTTGCGATCACCAAAGAACGGTATCGCGTCATCATCGAAAAGATGTGGCGCATCATTGATTACAAGTGGGAATACTTGGAGCGCTATCACGAGTATCCTCCCGATTCCGACCAAGTCATGAAGGCGGCGAACACGATTATCAAGCTCGACCTTGCCATCCTGAAAGCGGAAATGGACGCCGGAATCTTCGAGCGCAAACTCGGTACGCTTGATGTAAAGCTCCCACAGCTCGCTCCGCTGGACCCCGAGGTTGCCGCTCAGATAACCGAAGTCTTCACCCGCTGGGGACTGGACCTCAAACTCCCCGACAAAAGGCCGAAGCTCATTGAAGCCACCGCAGTAGATGTCCCCGCCCAACCTTCCTAGGACCGCTGAAGAAGATTTCAAAGGGCTTCTCTCTGACCCCGATTTCCGAAAACAACTTCGCAAACGTTTGAAAACGTTTGGTCTTTTGTATTTTCCACACCATCTTTATCTCGCGCCCGGTGATTTTCATGACGAGATGATTGCCGCGCTCGAAACCCCCGAGGACGAATTCGTCGAAATCATTGGGTTCCGTGGAAGTTCGAAAAGCACGTGGGGCTCGCTCATCCTTCCGATATTTCTCGCGCTCGAAAGATCCGAGCCGTTCATCCTCCCCATTGCCGATACCAGTCTTCAGGCCGGTATCAACATTGCGAACATAAAGAACGAGCTTGAAAACAACCGATTGCTTCTGCAGGACTATGGCAAGTTCGAAGTCCGTGGTACGGATGACCCGGTTCCCGAGCCATCACTCGAAAGCGATGAAGAGTGGCAAGCGAAGAATATGCTGCTCTCGAATGGCGTGCGCATTCTCGCCCGTTCTCGCGGGCAAAAGGTGCGCGGCCTCAAGCATCGGCAATATAGGCCAACCGTCGTTGTTATTGACGACCCGGAAGACTTGGAGTGGGTACGGACGAAAGAGAATCGCGACAAAACAGAGCAGTGGCTCAATTCCGAAGTCATTCCCGCACTGGACAAGCGGCACCGCAAGCTGGTCATTCTTATCAACAATCTCCATATGGACGCGCTCGCATCGCGGGTCAAGGCCAAAGGCACGTTCAAGGTCCTCGAATACGCGCTCGTAAACGACCGTGACGAGTGGCAGAGCTGTATTTGGAAAGCCCAGTATCCTAGCCAGAAGGCGATCGACGACGAGCGGAAGCGTATCGGCGCGGCAGGATGGGAGCGCGAATACAAGTTGAAGGTTGTCGCCGCAGAAGACCAGATCGTCACGCCCGAGGACATCCATTATTACGACGAACTGCCGAAGGGCGCCGTGGCTTCAATCAAAGGCCACGGGATAGACCTCGCCATCTCGCAGAAAGAAAACGCGGATTACACGACCGATGTCGAAGGGGATACATTCCATATTGACGACGCTCCGAAGATCTATATTCTTCCCGATCCATTGAACGCCCACATGACGTTCCACGAATTTATGAAATATGTGCGGGCGATTCCTGCCGAACGAAAAGGGGCGCACCTTTTCTTCGTCGAGGACGTTGCGTATCAAAAAGCCGCCATACAGGAAATGGAACGCGCGATGCTACCCGTCGTTGGCATTCGCCACACGACCGATAAGCGTAGCCGGCTACAAGTGGTAGCCCCCCTCATAAAGAACGCAACAGTGCTTTTTCCAAGAACCGGATGTGAGCAATTGCTCGCACAACTCTTCGGTCTTGGCGTGGAGAAGAACGATGACTTATTGGATGGGCTCGTTACGTTGTTGGAGGGGCTGATCGAGCAAGGTCTTGAGCTCCCGAAGCTTCATTGGATCGAGGCATAGGTGCTGTTTTATTTAGGTTGTCAAATATGGCTCGCGTGATCGTCTGATACCACTCCGCCTGCATCTCAACCTCAAGTTTATCCCTCGCAGCAGCAATAGCGGCCACGTTGTCAACGGTTGGTACTTCTGGAAGCTGATATAGCAATCGAGATCGCAATGTTTCTAGGATGGCAGTCTTTCTGTAGTACCAGTTCTCTCGCAGATCCAGCTTAAGGTTCGACGCTATAAAGGCGATCAGTGGAGGGAGAGCTGCGATTGCACCGACAGTTTCTGTTCTGACGTGGAAAACGATTCCACAAATCGCGGCTGCAATACTGCAACTGAGTGACGAGCCCAGGAGGAATTGCGAAGAAAGATATGCTCGTTTCGCGAACCGACTTTGGTCACGAGCGGCGTCTTTAAGTTCCTGGTTGAGTGCGGCGATCCGCTTTTGCACTTCGGAAGATTCGTTCATCACATCGGTCTCCTGCTCAGGGCTTATCTATCAGCGGTTGGAGCTGCCGAAGATTTAGTGGATTGAAACTTAGCCTAATTTCCGCCGGTCGTTACCTTCCAATTTCCATTTTCCTTAATCATCTGAGTGACATCGCCGATTTTAACTGAGCCGTTCTTAAAATGGATATTCGCGATTACCGTTGCTCCCTCGCCGCGCACCGACTCACTCTTTATCTCGACCGTTGTTACGGTCCCGTTGCGAGAATCATGGTCACAAGCTGCTTTAGTCCCGCCGGCGAGCTGTCCTAACGAACCATGATTGAGATTTCTTGCGTCTTCAGACAGATAGTTCTCGGCCGTGGAGTAATTGCCCGCGTTGCACGCAGTATAGTAATCCTTCACTATCGAAGTTGGGCTTGATCCGCCGAGCAGCGTAGTTCCGCAGCTAGCCAGCCCAAGCAGGGCTACGAATAGTAGTTTATTCACGGGATATTCCTCCGACAGTAAGTGCCGAACATATATCACATCTGGCCACCCTCTTGTCCACATGGCATTTTCCCGCCGAAGCACTAGACTTAAGTCAATCCCTCCATGCAAGCCCTCGAAGTCCGGCGCGTCCCCCTTTCAGAAGACTTATTGAAGCCGGGCGATTATGTTTTTCTTCCGAAGCGCGCGCCGATCGTCAGCTATGAACGCAAGCCGCTCGAAGCGCCAAAAGGCTTAGTTCAACAACTGCTCTGGCATTTCTTCGGCAAGAAGTACGAAATGAAACAGATCATTGAACTTCAGTGGCCTGAAACAGACGTTGCGATATTGTGCTGTCCAGACTGCGGCGGACCGCTGTCCACAACCAAGAACCACAAAATCGTTTCCATCGAACCCTTGACCATCGAAACGCCCGTTACTTGCCCGTACAACAAGAACTTCACGTTCACCGTGAGCGAGGGGAAAATCAAACCCGCATGATGCCTGAAGACGTACAAGACACTGGCATCGAGGAGTTCAAGTCAGCGCTCCATCCTGATCTCATGTTCATGGCTTTTTGTTATTCATGCCACGATGTTTCAACGTTTCAATACGGTCGTTGTTTGGAATGCAAGACGATCTGGAAGCCGCTTACTCAATACACCGAGAAATATAAAACTACTCCGCTTTAATGGCCCAACCTTCCCTTAGCGCGGAAAACCGCCCGAGCTGGCCCATCAGAACGCTCCGTTCGCTTGGCAAATTAAATCCCTTTGCGGGACGTATTGAGCCGGAATTACACGAGCAAGACCAGAAGCTCGAATTTACGCGCTACGGCCTCGTCAGAACCGAGAAGACGAAATCAGGCAAAGCCCAGTTCGGCAATATCACGGGCAATCAGTTTGTGATTGAACGGCCGGGTGGTGGTGTCCCGCTGAACGCCGAGAAGGCGCTCGCGAACAACAAAGGGTTTGTATACGCGGCGGTGAACGCCAAAGCCCGCGAGGTCCTTGCCATTGATTTCCGCCTGTTCCAGGTAAAAGGCGACGAACACGAGGAACAGAAAGAGCACGCTGTTCTCGACCTCCTTGACACCGTGAATGACAACATGACGAGCCTGGAGTTCAAATATCTCCTCTCGGCGTGTCTCGACCTTACCGGCAGCT
>Ga0073928_10007550_pt1 | contig 14015 bp, 19 predicted proteins | sample PaiPotPPA55metaG_FD_76969 | JGI IMG/M metagenome (GOLD analysis project Ga0073928, IMG submission 76969) | Iron sulfur acid spring bacterial and archeal communities from Banff, Canada, to study Microbial Dark Matter (Phase II) - Paint Pots PPA... ... | reverse complement strand
ATCGCGCCCGGCATCGACCGCATCGTCATGCTGCTCGCGGGCGAGGAAAATTTGCGCGAGGTCGTGCTTTTTCCGATGAACCAGCGCGCCGAGGATCTGCTCATGGGCGCGCCTTCCACGGTGACTCCGAAGCAATTGCGCGAATTGCACATCCGGCTCAATTTGCCGGAAAACAAGTGTTGAAACACGAATCGACTGGTTCACCCTGCCCTGACGGGATTGTTAGGATGGAGCAAACACTAATTGCCCAATAGCCTGGCGTTTGCATGCAAAAATCACGTAATCCCAAGAGCACGTTCGATTTCTAGCGCGTTCTTCAGCCGGGCTTGCCATTAAGCTAAAATAAAAGCTAAATTGCTTTGGCAATCTGGAGAAAAGGCGGATCATGACAAAAAAACTAACCGAGGATGACCGCGCTTTATTGCTGGCCGAATTCGAGCGTCTGAGTCAGGAGCATCGCGATCTCGATGCCGCGATCGAGGCATTGCTCCATCTTGGCGGCGGCGACCGGCTGCAAATCCAAAGGCTCAAGAAGCGAAAACTCGCGTTGCGCGACCGTCTCGCATTTCTCGAAGATCAGCTTACGCCGGACATCATCGCCTAATCGCCCGGAAGGAAAACCGCCGGTACCAGCTAGCTGGAACGGTCTTAACGAGAGCGGACAACTATTTGGTGCCCAGGAGAGGATTGTCAGCGCAAAGCCATAAATCCAGTAAAATCAAAATGTTCTGAGCCGTCTATCTTAACCGTGTGTACCACCATTATGTGCCATTTTCAATGGCCGCTTTGAGTGGCACACCCGGTTTACGCACGGGCTATCCCTGTCGGCACCGGGCTGGCTGCTTTGCCCGAAGGCGCTATCAACGCGCAGGGATGGTTCTCGCTGTCGCCCGTGGAGACGGCTTCAGGCGGAATAACAGCCGCACCGGCGCATGCATTTCACGCCGACATCATCGTCAATCAGGTCGAGCGCTTCTCCGCTCTGCTGACAGAAAAACAATCCGGCCTGGCGTGCATCCGTCAACCGGGAAACTCGAAATCGGCATCAAAGTCTACATCGACGCCACCAATGCCAACCAAAAAGCCGCTCCGCTGGACAAAGTCCGCCGATGCTATCCTCGTCGCCGCGGCCGATCATGTCACCGATAAAATTAATGTATTCCTGGAAGGAGCCTTTTGACCCGGTATTGCACGTCAATGCTCAAATTTTTTCTTGACTGAGATTTAGTCGTGCGCCTACAATTCCAACGTCCCCCCGGCTTGCGTCCAACGCGAGCTTGTTATGCGCACGAGTCCACGGGATAGGGGACGGCTAGGACTCCAATTCATGAAGCCAACCTCGATGTGGGTTTCCCCACGCGCGGTGCTTTTGAACTTGGAGTCGCAATTTGCCCTCACCACTCTTCCTGCGCCGCCGAGCCGCCGGCCAAGAGCGCGCGCGTGCCGAGCAACACAGGCCGCACAGCGCGCCTGTGGAGCCCGCCGGTGACGCGGCGCCCGAGTCCGATAATGGCAAGCAACCCGGCGGCGACCAGTTCGCCACATTCATCTGGGGTGATCCCGACTTTGCGCTCCTCGACGATCGCCGCGGCGATCTGCCGGAATTTCCGAGCATCGCGTTCCACGGCCACTGTCGGCAGTGGGTCGAGGGGGCCGCGCACGCGGCGGGGGTCACTCCGGCGCATGTCGCCGTGCCGCTGCTGGGCGTCTCATCCGGTCTTATCGGCACCGCACGCCGGGTCAGAGCGAAGGCATTCTCGCAACCGTTGACTCTGTGGACCGCGGTGATCGGTCACTCTGGCACTGGCAAAACGCCCGGGATCGACGCAACTAAAAATGCCATGTCATTTATCGAGCGAGATAGAGCGCATCGGATTGCTGCACTCCAGCATGCGCATGAAGAACGGGCGGCCGCGGCCAAGGCGGCCCAAAGAAAATGGCGCGATGCGGTCGTATCGGCAGTGAAGGACGGAAAAGTTCCTCCCTCGATGCCTATCGAGGCGATGGTGCCCGATGGTTTCGTCGCTCCCAGGCTTTACGTGACGAACGCAACCATCGAGCGGCTCGCCGTGCTGCTTCAAGTTAGACCGCGCGGGTGTCTCTACCTTGCCGATGAGCTGGCTGGGCTGTTCGCCAATATGGGTAGATATTCTCGAGGTCGAGATGATCAGTTCTGGCTCGAGGCCTGGACGGGAGGGCGTTATGTCGTCGAGCGGATGAACCGAGAGCCCGTTATCGTCGAACATTTGCTGATTGGGCTCGTCGGCGGCTTCCAGCCGGATGCGTTGGCGCGGTCATTCGCGGGCGATCAGACGGGAATGTATTCTCGTTTTTTGTTCGGATGGCCTGCCGAGCCGACCTATCGCCCGTTGGCCAGCGCGCGCGACGAGATCGATACCGACATAATCCACGCGCTCACCCGTCTCGTCGATCTGCCCGCCGAGGAAAACGGGCAGCTATTGGACGGCGCTGTGCCGCTAAGCCCCCGCGCCCTTGCGGCATTCGAGATTTTTCGGCAAACCAATTTCCAGGCGCGGGCCGAGTTCGATGGACGCGATCGGGAATATTTAGCCAAGGCGCCCGGCCAGACGCTGCGCCTGGCGGGGGCGCTCGCCTATTTGCACTGGGCGTTTAGCGGCGGCGCCGAGCCCGACTGCATCGCCGAAGAGTATGTGACCGCGGCAGCCGCCCTATGGCAGGACTACTTTTGGCCGCATGCGCGAAGCGCGCTGCGATTAATCTGCGTCGATCGGTATGCTGATGCCAGACGAGTATTGAAGTGGCTCCAGGCGCATCGTCGTCACGAAGTGTCGCGCGAGGATGTTCGTGTGGATGCTCTCGGCCGAAGGTTGGACGCGGGGCAGACGCAGGCTGTGCTCGATGTCTTAGTGAAAGGCGGCTGGCTGCGCGAGGCTATCAGGCCGACGGCTGGCCGCGCGGCCCACCGCTGGCACGTCAACCCAGTTCTCATGAGCTCTCCGCAAAGACCGCAAAGCCCGGAAAGGTAACGGAGCGCGGGGCTTTGCGGTCTTTCCGGTATTCACGGCGCCGCATCAGGTCAGCCCCGGATGACTACGCTGGCGGTCCAAAGCCGCGCCGTCAGATAAATGAAAAGCTGGATCAAATCTCTCCCCCAGCGGGATCATTGTTATTCAGGAAAAGGAAACGGCGGCAAGCTGCGACGTATTCTTTCGGCTCCCAAATTTATTTGAAGAATTTGACGCGTAAAACATGCAAGCCCTTATCGAAAAATTCGAGGGGTCGTTGAATTGGTAGTTACCCCGCCGCGTGACCGTGCGCACCCTATTAGAATGCTCAAGATGCTCAAGCATGATGGATGATTTTGGCGGCCGTTTAGGCCCACATGAAGTCCTTTGCAGCCTTATAAAAATGGATCTTCGTCGCAAAGGTTGGATCGTCGAATCTTTCGGGCAGGGGCAACTCTCCGCCGCCATGCGCATGGCATTGCAAGCCTGTGCCGATTGGGAAGGCCAGCCGACGGCGCTCCGCTGGCTGCCCGATCTGATAGCAGTAGGCGGGCCGCTGGCGGTCCTGATCGATGCCAAAAGTGGAGAAAGATGGCGCACTACCGGCAATCTCAGCATCGAAAAGGCCGCTCTCGCCGCCGCCGTCCGCTTCAGCCATGCGCTCAAAATTGATATATTTTTTATCTTTACCGACGGTTCCGCTATTTCCGCCCGAGAGCTAGATCATGGCGTCAAGTGGGATGGTCAATGGCGCGGGCGGGGGTCGAGTACACCGTTCTGGTTATTTCAGAAAGGTGACACCTGGCCCTGTCTCGACCTTGAAGCTGTATACCCCGCTGAGCTTATTGCCTGCGATTGGGCGGACCTTGTCTGGGTCACTCGGGAAGAAATAGCGGCTGAGCTAGCTTCGCTCAGGGAACCAGGCAGCAACCTGGATGGGTAGCAGGGAAAGAGAGCGTCAACATGATCAATGTGGATGATCGTGTCGGCTCCAAAGCAACACAACTCGCGCGAGGAAAACGCGACGATCAAGGACGGCAAGTCGCCGGAAGACTGGAAGCAGAAGCCGGCCAAGAACCGCCAGAAGGAAAAGCATGAACGCTCGTATTTCGGTTACAAGAACCACATCGGCGTCGATCGCCGGCACAAATTCGTGCGCCGTTACGTGTTGAGCGACGCGAGCGTGCACGACAGTCAAAAGTTCGAAGATGTTCTCGATACTTCGGACGTGTGGGCGGACAGCGCCTATTGAAGGGATGAGATCGAAGAAGAGCTCGCCGAGCGGGGCCTGATGAGCCGTATTCAGCCCGGCCTATCGCGATCACGAACTTAGTGATGCGCAGAAGGCCGCCAATACAACGCGCTTGAAGGTGCGCGCCAAACGAAGCGGCGCATGTTGGAGACGAGGTTCGTCATTCCGATCTTGCACCGCGCGCGAACGATGCCGATGGTACGCACATTCTCGGCTCCCATGCGTTGGGGCACGTGAGTTGAGCCGATCAAGCCACCGCCTGAGAAACCAGTGGCGACTTCAGGCAGCCTCGATGAGAGGCCGGGAATTGATCGTACCATCGAAGGTATTTGTTTCCCAAGGTAGGTCAAGCGGACATGGGTGCCGCCTGCGTCTCCTCTTATCAGTGGTCAGCGCGGGCGGCACCCAAATGCAACGTCTAACCTAAGCCGCCGCTTTGTGTTGATCCTCAAGGGACTTTAATATATAGTCAAATACTTGACGTAGCAGGAACACTATTCTTTTTCATGTACAAACAAAGCTCGACTATTCAGACTAAAATTTCTCAGCGGAAGTTACCGCAATCCCAACACGCTGTGGATTCGTTCAAACCCGGCGGGAGCTGGCACGGCGATTTATTCTTGGACCTGATCACGTTTTCCGACTTCGAACCGGCCGAATGCAACGCGATTGTTGATCGGTCTCACCCACCGCCGCTGACCTTGCAATAACGCTGATGACCTCGAATTCTGCAACTCTCCCCATGCCGCGCCGCCCCATGGGTCGGCCGTCTCAGAATACGACCGTGCAAACGGCGTTCCGTATAACCAAAGAAATGGATGCGCAGCCTCGCGCTCTCGCCAAACGAGATTGTGTTTCCGTTGGCTATATTGTGCGCTCTGCGCTGACGATGGGCATTCCGTTCTTGTAAATCAAACACCCTGAAGTGCGCTTTCATTGGATGGCGCCAGAACTCCACGACGCAACATCACAAACATTTGACAAAAATGGATAGTGTCAACTAAACTTCGCTATTGACAAAAGTATTATTTGGTGTTACGCTTCGCTCGTTCCGTAAGCGTTACGTATACGTTCCGTTCGTTCCCTCTTTCCTTTTTACTTACTTACTTTTTTCTTTTTCAATACCATTCCGTTCCTTCGGTTTCGTATCCCCAAATCAAAAGGCAACATTCCGTCACTTTCCTTTCTGACCTTTAGTAGCCTCTCACCTCCACCCACAGAGACGCCCGGCAGATGCCTTTCGATTGTCACGGCCACCCGATCCTGCTCCCGGCCGAACTCGAGTGCGGTTTCACGGCTGCCAAATCAATCGTCCATTTTCATGAAGTCATCGCAAAACTCGAACCCGCCCTCAAACAAATCTGCCCCCACGCCCGCCACCTCCCCTACCGTGATGACTTCATCATTTCGGACTTTGTCACCTTCATCTCCCGCAAATCACCTAAAGGCAAAGCCTACTGGGAACTCTACGACGACGGGCCGCGCAAATACCCCTTCGCCCATTGGCTGCTGATTTCTTTCATGGCCCACCTCCAGCGCCCGGAAACCAAAGCCAAACTCAAACGCCGCGCCCAGGCCATCGACACCCAGTTAAGGAAGACCCGCGCGGCGGGCCGGAAACGCTTCAACGAAGTTCTGAACGATCCCAAAGGCTACAAAACGCGAGCCCCTTCATTGCCCCCAAGTGCCGAACCAACGCCCACAGCGATCATCGACGACGCGAAAGAACGGGCGCGGCAAATTATTCAGGAGGCTGAAAAGCGCGCGCACAAAATCCTGGCCGAGGCGGCCCGCAGCCGAGCACAGACGGCGGCAACCCCCTCAGCGGGCAACCCCAGCCAACCCGTCAAGGAAACCATTCAACTCATGCCCCTCAACCTCAATCCCGAGGGGCCTAGCGAACCGATGATCGGCTGGATTAGACACGACCTCAGGAGAGGGAGCCAATAAACGCAGTTGACTATACCATCCGCGGCTCCGCTTAATGAGAGGCTCGGGCGCAAGGGCGAGGCGACCCTCGACCGGAGAAACCACCAGCCTGAGAGCGGACCTTCCAGGAGATATTGCAGCCCAAGATAAAATCTCGGCGCCCCACTCGCCGGAAACAATGCTGCTCATTCATGGCCCGTTTGGCGGCTGGGGACAGCGCTTTCTCTCGCAAAATTGGGATGCATTGCTGTCGCCGCGGGGGGCGCGCAGGCCAAATGCTGGGCCCATATCGGCTAGTCCCAAGCGATCTTCTGCGGGCGCAAACTCCTCTAGGAGATTTTTGCAGCTTTAAATGCCCAACAGGGTAGCCCTAGCTGGCTTTGGGGAAGAATTGGTTAGTAGTTTACGCCTCAGGACGTGTCCGCAGGCCATAACTGTTTAGCTTACGCTAGACGTGCGCCCTTAGTCACACTCCGCGACTTCGCCTGTGTTAACTCATTGATTATAAATGCTGTGCTGGGGTGATTTTCACGCCCTCTGCCATTTCGCTAGAACCGTGGCCGCAAAGTGCTCAATCAGGCTCACGGTCAGGTCGGGGCAACCGCGGGAGCTTGGTAATTCGGTCATAAAAGGCGGCGGGATAAAGTTGACGCACATCGCGGCAGCCATCTTCATAACAGGAGCGAAACGCTGGATACGGGCAGCCGATGATGCTCATGGGAACGGAGTCAGGGGTCAGCTGGAACTCTCCTTTGCGCAGCAAGTAATCCAAACCGCCGGGTACACCAACGGCGCGGCGATCGGGTCCTAGACTCCGACTCCACCCGTAGCGCCGGCGCCAGGGCACCGGGCCCGGATCGCGCCAAGGCCACGCGATTAAGTCGCCAAGGTAGACCGCCACGCCATCGGGCGAGTGCGGCGCGGATTGCACAACGACGCCGCGGTCATACCCCTTCATTAAATAGCTGAACGTCAACCAGTGTAACCAAGGGGTCTCCGTCCGCGGTCCCCGGACACGGACCGACCGGGGACAAGGCCGCTTCATCTGGTGCTCCGCCCACCCCCTGGCCCAGGCGCGAAACTCGCCGCGGTAATCGACGCGGTGCCAGTGTGGCTCCTTGATGAGGGGAGCAGGCTGATCCAAACGGATCGTTCGAATCCACCCTCGGCCCGGCAGGAACTGGCCGAGCCGAATAAATGTCGCAACGGGCGGCCGGTCAGCGCCAATCACCCCCGGCACATAGAGGATCACATGCGTATGCAGTCCAATCCGCGGGCTGTGTTCATGACAATACAACCAGGCTATGGGTAAGCGGCGCGAGGTCAACCAGTCTCGGAGACACTTTAAAAACTTCTCTAAATAGGTAGGTACATTGGCCTCAATCTCTGGACCCATCAAACGCCAGGCAAGGGTAATCGAGGTATCGAAGAATAGGTCAAAAGCTGCGGCAAACGCCGCGGCGCTGTACAACGCGCTGAAGTCCTGCTCGGTCAAGCCACGCACGGCAGGTGGTGAAGGAGATAAGGTCAACAAGGGCTTATTCATTGCCGCCGTGGCCGGCGCGGCGGTACCCACTTCCGCACAAAGATATGCGGCCGTCGGCGTTGCTCCTGCTCTAGGTCAGACGCGCACATAGCGGCAAACTCTGCCAACGACGCACCCCAAACGATCGATAAGATTTGGGAATGGATGCCTGAACCGCCGCCCAGATGGTCGATATCGTCAAAACCAGGGCCGCCACTGCGGAGCACGTCTCGGGCGTAAGTGTCGTGATCTAGGTAATCACCACGCCTCAGATTGAGGGTGCGTCTGGGTCTTTTACGGCCAACCCATTTTAATTTAGGCATTATGAGTTCCAACTTTAAACGTCAAACAATTTAAATGGCGAAACCCGGTCCCCGTCGATGATCGAAAAATTGCTTCAAGGTCCAAACGGCGTAACTTTGGTCGCGCTCCGGGCGAATGTCAAACAGCTGCCAGCGAGGCCGGCCTGTCTCTGTGTCTTTTTCGGTCATCCACGAGCCAAATTGGCTTAGTAGTGTCGGATTGTTCGGGGGATGGCTGTAGCGGCCCTGGCGCCTGCCTACTAGCGTCGGATGCTTGTCAAGGATGGTAACGATGGTCGGGCGAAGAGCTTGCCAGATGCGCCGCCTTCGCCTTTACTCTGTTTGCAGCCCTGCGTTCCTCTTCAAGTTCCTCATCACTGGTCCCGATCCACCCCCTTCGCTCAGTTAAGATCATTGCCTTGGCCAGCGCAGGAGTGCGAAAGCCCGGATCCGGGAGCTTCAACTGCGGCCAAAACAGCAAGCCGACGTTTTGGTCGAGATCAAGCGTATATACCAACACTGCACTGGCCGTCGTGGAACTTGCCAAGAGGTATGATCGAATGTTGGTGACCGAAGGTGTCAGGTGGCAGCTGCTTCAGCTTGTGGTTTGACGACCTCAATTCCGTCGGTGACCGCCCGCGAACTTTACACCGAGAATTATTTTCAACTGGTTGTGACCAATACCTGATGAAGTTGCAGTAAACACTCTGAATTGATCTGTCCGTTGCCTTCCGGGTCAGGCGGCGGAGAAAGGTAGATAAGGTCGCCCCAGATGAAAACTGACCTCAGCCGGGCGGGGCGCTCAAAACCGTTACGACGGACGGCGGCGCGATCATTCTCCCTGGCCACGAAACAACTGCGCTTCCAAGAAGTCGAGGGGCGCTGCGAAGCCTGTGGCGAGCTGATTGGGGACGGCACGGACTGGCGCCGAGCCATCTATCACCATACCCGTCTCGTGAGCGACCCCAATGTCAGCGACAAAGAGGCGCGGACGGCAGCGAACTGCATGGTACTGCATCCGGCGTGCCACGACGACCCCGTCGAGTTTTACAACTTGCACGGGTTTTATCCGGACAATCTCCGAAGGAAGTAGAGATCCGCCCGTGAGCCTCGCGATCGCGCGGTCGCTACTCGTCGTCATCTTCTTCATCATGGTGGTGATGATGATGATGGTGGTGGTAGTAGTAACCATGATCCCAGTCGTGATGGTCCCAGTCCTGATGGTGGTGAGGGATAAGCCCGTGGATCACGCCGCCGACGATCTCCTCGCCCGGGTCCGGCTGCTCCCAGCACCTCCCCCACGCATCGCACACCTGGTGCGCCTGTGCTGATGTGCTACTCGCAAGCGCGGCCAAAGCAGTGAGGGCAAGTACCAAGTGTCTCATGGTTCAGCTCCTAAATTGAATGCAGGCTCATATGGGGCACGCCACCGACTAACAATGCGAATCTTCGGCCTCGCGTTCCATCGATCGCTAAGCTGCGGCCGGGTGCAGTCATACGGCAAATTTAAGATTGAACGTCCTCGTCGCCGCTTCGGCGTCACTCCAGGGGAAAGAGAAAAATGCCATTCGCCGCTAGGAAATATCGCATCCGACTCCCTGATTATTGATGAGTGACCGACGATCATGTCAACGACCGTTTGCTCCATATTCGAGCCTTCATATTCCGCGCGAAATCTTGCATGGACCCGACCCGATTCATGTTCTGCCGGATGCGTTGGCCGACGCCGCCGGTGCTCCGGGATGTCCCCATTGAACTTTCAGGTCACAACGATTTGGAGCCGAAGAGCCCGGGCAAGGTCGCTTGAACGCTGTCACTGCCTACACTCGCCGTGGCACGATTACTCGTCGTAACCCCAGTCGTGATGTCCACCAGAATGCCAGTCGTGGTGCGGCCCGCCGTGCCAGCCATAATGCTCGCCATAATGCCAGCCATACCCTGGACTCCAGTGTACTCCACCGTGCCAGCCCCCGTGTTGGCCGGAATGCCAGTCATGGTGCGGGCGGGAATACCAGTCGTAGTCCTCATCGTCATCATGAGCCTGCGCGACGCCTGCCAAGCCAATTGACATCACTAGCGCAGCGGCCACAGGCATCGCCGGTTTCATCCAATTTTTCAAAGCATGGAGCATTGTCTTCTCTCCAAGTTCTCTCTTCTCTCCAAGTTCCTTCGGTTAGTCTGAAGGAGGTGAGATCATGCCCGAACGGCTCGCAACGTAAAGCTCGCAACTTAAGAATGGACGCCCCAGACTGAACGGGGAGTGAACAAGTCGTTCGCCAATGTTCATATAAGAGAGCTCTGGGTGAATTTGGGTGATGGCGGTTTGAGAGGGGCGGCGTATGGGGTTGGTGACCGAACACCCGAATCTCCAAATGAGAACGAAACGCTATGCAAGAGAAAAGCAACATTGTCCGGCTTCGTCAGCAGGGCGAGATCATTGATCCGCGGACGAACATCCTTCAATCTGGCGCGCGACAGCTGCGCGCAAAGGCGGCCGAGATGGAAGCCGAAGCGGTCCTCGCCGCTATGAAGGATATGAAGCTTCCCGCCGGACGCGATCGGCTTGTCCGGGATTGGGCACGGCCCGGAGCGCAAGATTCAGACCGGGATCGGTCCCGTCGAGGTCAGCCGGGAGAAGATCCGGGATAAAAATTCGCCGCGATGACGCCGTCTTCCAGGCCAAGCGACGAGCGCAACCTTCGGCATGAATTGAGCAGCGAGCCGACCAAGAACCTTGTTTCGCCTCATTCCGGGTTTCAAGCTAACAAAACGCCTCTTAAGATCGAGGCGGATCGGAGCGTTAACGCGGCATGCTGAGCTGGCTTATTACCAGATTGCGCTCGTACGGTGCGATTACCGTGGTCGCTCTATACGCCCTTTGCGTAATCATGCCCCCCGTCGCATCGGCGTTTCCAAGCGGCAGTGCACCATCCCATTGCCAGACGGATGATCATCACGGCGTGCTCCGAGACGGAATCCCCATCCATACGCTTGGCGATGGTGCAATAGACAAGCACGCCACCTCCATGAACGGCGGAGACGGCAAACTAAACTGTCATGCCGGCGCATGTTGCGGTCTCTTTTGCTGCGCCGCCATAACCGGGGACTCGGCTGTCACCGTGACGCTGCCGGTCCACGCGTCTCTCTTGTTTGCGGCTCTTGACAAACGTCTCGACGGCCGCGGGCCCAAACGTATCGGCCGCCCTCCAAAATCCTTCTGGTCGCTTTGAAAGCCGGCGCTGCGGCTAATTAGCAGCCGACGGCGCCCAAGATCGAACGTCGCGACGAAGGTTTTTTCATCTCTTGTCAAATTGCAGGCTCACGCCGCCTCCTGCGTTACGGGCGCTGGGGCTGATCCTTCGCACAGGCCGGCGAATTTCGCCGCCTTGCTGAGCATATGTCGGAGCGCTGTTCAGGGGCTTGCCAATGTACAAACGTCTCTTGATCCTGTCCTCTGCGGTCCTCTCAGGGTGCGCCGTTCCTCCCCCCGAATGGGTAGTGGCGCCGGCTGACCCTCAATGGAGAGGTCCGCCGATTCACGCTGCCGACGTTACTGTTGGAACACAAACGTTCCGGCCCGTGGAACCTCGCGGCTGGGGCAACATACCGCCCAAGGAGAAAAAGGGCGAATCGGGGGGCGGACATGAGTGACGCTCTTGGCTATGGACCGCCGGTGAAGATCGGGTTGGCGATAGCCGCGCAGCTGTCGCTCGCAGCCTGCGCGTCTTTCTCACCGGATGGGGGCATGTCGACGGTGCAAGAGACCGCTGCTGTCGAGCTGGGCAAAGATGTCGTTAAAGAGACATCGGGATTCGAGGCGGCACTCGTTGGCGATCGCGTTCGCGTGTTGCTTGGCCGAAGCCTCTCGGCCGATGCGGCTGTGCAGATCGCGCTCCTCAATAACCAGGGGTTGCAAGCATCCTACAGCGAACTCGGCATATCGGAAGCGCAATATGTGCAAGCGAGCTTGCCTCCGAACCCGACGGTCCTCTTGCAGAAAACGGTGGCTCCAAATGGGTTCGCCTTCACAGAGGCGGTCACCGGCAATCTACTTGGGCTTGTGACGCTTCCTGCCCGGCGGGACATCGCCGAGACGCAGTTCCAGGCAGCCCAACTTCGAGCAATCGAAGCCACCCTCAGACTGACGGCCGATGTGCGCCGCCAATATTGGCGAGCCGTTGCGGCTCAAGAGCTCGCGCGGCTTCTCAATGAAGCGCGTGGGTCGGCGAAAGCCAGCGCGGACCTCGCGAAGGCACTTGGCCAGTCGGGCGCGATGAACAAGCTCGATCAAAGCCGCGATTTTGCATTTTACGCCGAGATCTCCGCCCGACTGGCGGATGCGCGCGTTCAGGAGAAGGTCGAGCATGAGCGGCTCGCACGCCTCATGGGTCTGTGGGACCGCAGCTCGATCTACACCCTTCCCGCAGGCCTGCCAGCACTGCCCGCCAAATTGACCAGCTCCAGTCTTATCGAAGCGCGTGCGATGGAGAGACGTGTCGACCTTCGATTGGCACGCACCAATCTCGAAATCTTCGCCAAGACGCTCGGTCTGACGCATGTAACCCGTTACATCAACGCTTTAGCGCTGGGCCCTTTGCGGGACTATGAAAAGACTGTCGGCGAATCCCCGGGTGCGTTAGACCGCGCTAACCGCTATGGCCTTCAAATCACGTTCGAAATACCCATATACGATTTCGGCGAAGCGCGAACCAGAGAGGCGCAAGAGACCTACATGCAAGCAGCCCATCTTCTGGCCGAAAAGGCGGTAAACGTCAGGTCGGAAGTTCGAGAAGCTTTTATCGCGTACAAGGGCGCCTTTGAGGTTGCGCGCCTCTATCAAGCGCAGGTGGAGCCGCTCCAGAACGAGATTCTCAAGCAATCGCTGTTGCAAACCAGCACCATGCAAACGGACGTGTTCGTGCTCGTTCAGGACGCGCGCGCCCGCATATTGGCCCATGTCGCGGCTCTTAATGCACGTCGCGAATTCTGGATCGCCGACACGGACCTTCGTGCTGCCATCATCGGGGGAGGAATGGCGGGCCGCACCGATGGCAACACAGCAGCGGCTAGCGGCTCTGGCGGATAGAAATGGAAGGATCAGGCATATGCTGTCGAGACGCGGATTTCTTCATGCAACGGCGACATCGGCTGTTGGGGTGACGGCCATAAGCGGGCGGGTTCAGGCTGCCGCCATTCCCGAAGCTCCGACGACGAAGGACGGTGCAACGCAACCGCCGCTCACTCCCCCGACCGGTGCGGACTACAACCCCGTCGTCACATTGAACGGCTGGACGCTTCCTTGGCGCATGAACGGCGACTGGAAAGAGTTCCACCTGGTTGCGGAGCCTGTCGTTCGCGAGTTTGCGCCAGGGATGAAGGTTTACCTGTGGGGGCACAACGGCCAGTCGCCTGGTCCCACGATCGAAGCCGTCGAGGGGGACAAGGTCAGGATCTTTGTGACAAATAAACTGCCCGAAAAAACGTCGATCCATTGGCATGGTCAGCGGCTGCCGAACGGTATGGACGGTGTCGCTGGTCTGAACCAGCCGCACATTCCGGCCGGCAAGACCTTTGTCTATGAATTCCAGCTTCAGCGCTCAGGCTCCTTCATGTACCACTCTCACTCGGATGAGATGGTGCAGATGGCGATGGGCATGATCGGCTCTTTCGTCGTGCACCCAAGGGATCCCGCGTTTCGTCGCGTCGATCGGGATTTCGTCTTCCTGATGAACAGCCACACCGTGGAGCCCGGCAATTACGTGCCCAAGGTTTCGGAAATGACGAACTTCAATATGTGGACATGGAACTCACGCGTTTTTCCGGGAATCGATCCTATGGTGGTCGCCAAGGGAGACAAGGTCCGCATTCGCATGGGCAATCTCAGCATGACGAACCATCCGATTCATCTGCATGGGGTTGAGTTCATTGTCTCTTGCACCGACGGCGGTTGGGTACCTGAGCAGGCCGCGTGGCCGGAGGTCACGGTCGATATCGCGGTCGGACAAATTCGCGCGATCGAT
>Ga0073928_10007549_pt1 | contig 14018 bp, 16 predicted proteins | sample PaiPotPPA55metaG_FD_76969 | JGI IMG/M metagenome (GOLD analysis project Ga0073928, IMG submission 76969) | Iron sulfur acid spring bacterial and archeal communities from Banff, Canada, to study Microbial Dark Matter (Phase II) - Paint Pots PPA... ... | reverse complement strand
TACGACATTTTCTCGTTGCAACAACAGTTTCGAGTCGAACCGCAGATCACTTCGACGGCAACGCTGTGGGATGCTTCGGTTGGTAGAGACCTATCTTACCGCCGCCAGGCAGACTAATCTTGGTGATCGATCCCCAACGCTCGTTGTGAATATCAGAACACGCCACGCCTTTTTTCTTGAGCGCGGAGATCTCGGCCTTGAGGTCGTCGCACATGAAATAAAGTTCGTGCCGATCATTTTCTTCGGCGGGATGAAATGCGGCCTCGGCTGCAGGCAAAGCAAAAATCAACCATCCGTGACCTGCGTCAACAGACTTGAATCCGAGAACACCGCGAAAGAAAGCACGATCAGCCTCGGCATCTTTGCTGTACACGATGACATGCGCTCCGAAAATCATAGGGTTGTCATCCTTTTTCTTGACGATATTCTCATCGCGCCATCAAGTAGTCGGCGGCGACACATCGGTGCGAAGCTTCAGCGTCGGCGTGCCTTGTCCCGCCGGTTTTTGCTGATGATCGTTGAGCGCGTCCAGCAACTCTCGCGTGATACGGTCGTCGATCTCGGCTGCATTCTGCAATGTCACGGGATAGCGGATGACCGCTTCCAGGCCATTACCCGTAAAAACCAGCCGGGTTCTGGGACGAAACTCGGCAGTCGATGTTGCCCCGAGCGTGCTCTCCAACTGGCGGCGCTGGCGTTCAATGTCGTCCTTGTAATCGGCAAAGACCTCGTTCACGACTTCCGCGAGATTCTTCTCGATCTTGTGGTAATCGCTATCGCCGGGCACGGTCAAGGTGATCTCGTGCCACATGAAGTTGGTACCGGGGATTTGTTTGAACACGCCTGATGTCGGTTGGAAAACGATAGAGTTGGAAAACGCAACCACGCGGCCAGTGGGAATCTCCGCTCCGCTTAGTTCCATAAGCTGCAAGCGGACGAGACCGACGTCGACGACTTCTCCATTAACTCCATTAATCTGCACGCGGTCTCCGACTCGGATGCCGAATTTCCCAATGAGAAAGAAGTAGCCAGCAACGGAGAGAATTACATTTTGCAGCGCGACCGCGACTCCCGCTGTGATCAGGCCCGCAAACGTCGCCACTGAACCAAGCTGGCTGGCAAAGGCAAAAGCCACGACCATCAGGACAGCGAACCACAACACGATTCTGCGGATTAGCAGAAATTGATAGCGGCGGCGGCCTTCGTGCACGTAACGGAAGATCGCCCTGCGCCAAACCTCTGCCGCAACGAATACGATACCCAGAGCGAACGCGAGCACCAGCAGCCGGGCCAAAAGGCCCTTTAGATCCGAGCGATATCGAGACTTCACGCTGAGCTGCCAGTTCTGCAGGTTTCTTTTATACAAATCGAGCAAAATAGATTGCTTGCTGAGCGGAAGCACCGCGGCCGAGAGCTGCTTGAATTGAGCAGTGAGCGAATCCAATTCTTTTTTCTGCTGGGCCAGCGTTTGGGCATCGGCATTGTCGGCTTGCTGAGCGATGACATCGCTTTGCTTGGTTAAATCTTTCAGCCGGGAAACCAGGGGATCAAGGAATTGTTTGTTGTCGTTCGCAAGGTCCTGCGTAGTTTTTATGCGGTCGTCAATAGTGTGGAGTTTACCGGACAGCGAAAAAAGATCTGCTGTCAAACCCCAAAGGCCACTGGGTTCGGGCTTCGTGGCCGGCACGGCTGGAGCGGGACGAGACGGCGCAGCAGTCGAAGTAGTCGACGATGCGCTATTTGCATAGCCTGAGACCTCCGGAGGCAGGGTGCGGGCCAAGGCGTCGATTTGCCCGCGCAGGCTGCTGGTTCCCAATCCGTTGGTGCTCGACCCGCCGACAAAATCTGCCATTTTGGCAATAATGTCGCGGCGGGCATTGGCGAGATCGATTTCGCTTTGCAGTTCGGCGATGGTCGCCTCCATGTCCTGGCGTTTCTTCCCGCTCAAATGTTCCAGCTTCTGACGATCGGATTGCAACTCCGCCTGCGTGTCTTTGACCTGCTGATCAAGCTTGTTTACCAATTGAAGGAGCGACTGGTAGCGTCCGCCTTCGGGGTTCTGCCCCGGGTTCGAGCCGTTTGACGCCCGCGCAGAGAGGTCTGCTTCAGCCCTGGCAAATTCAAAAGCATCACTCACAATCTGGTCAGCCAGCGCTCGGTCGTCATTGACCGCAATGATGTCATCGGGTTCGGTGGCGATCTGCCTTTCGACGTCAATCTGCCGGTACCAATTGATAGTTTGATCGAGAAACTGCAGGATTTGTGAGCGGGTGGAAGGTGGCGCGTCCTGTGAGACTGTGAGCCCCAAGCAGAGAAAAAATAACAAAACGAGGACGAGTGGGAACATCACGCGCTTACTGACAGCGCTTCGACGCCCGACTGTTTTCCTGGGATGGATGGATCGCATGCCTGTGAGCTTTAACAGAAACTTTAAGTCTAACTGATTCGAGCGGGCGATACTGCGGTGCATCAGCGTCCAAACAAATATTGGACGCGCGCTCTAAAACCTCTTTCGCAGGAATTCAAAAAGCAAATAACCGATGAGAGCAGCTGTAATCGCAATCGCAAAATTGGCAGTCGTAAAAACATCTCTAAGCGCCCACGCGACTCCTCGCCTGTGACCGATAGCAGAGCGCTCGAATTCTCCCATCAACAGATTCGAGTAAAAAAGGAAGACAATAAAACCAACCTCGATCACCGCTCTCCAGAGATTTCTCTTCACGCTGACTCCTTTGCTGCATAGTGCTGCAACCGCGCGGCTTTTCATCTGTATCAGTGATAATCTTCTTTGGGCTATGAAAAACTTCACCCGTCGCCAGTTCGGTAAAGCTTTAGGTGGTACTGCCGCTGCCGCGTTTGCCAGCGCATCTTTGCCGCGAATCGCATTCGCACAAATTGCCACAGCGAGTTTACAGCGATTTCCGTCCAATTTTCTCTGGGGCTGCGCTACCGCTGCCTATCAGATTGAGGGCGCCGTCAGCGAAGACGGACGGAAGCCATCCGTCTGGGATACTTTTTCGCACACGCCGGGTAAGACTTTTCAGGGCGAAACCGGCGATATCGCCGATGATTCCTACCATCTCTACAAAGAAGACATAAAGCTTCTGAAGAATCTTGGCGTGGGTGGCTACCGATTCTCGATTTCGTGGTCACGTATCTTTCCAGATGGAACCGGCCAGGCAAACGAGAAAGGCCTCGCCTACTACCAGCGCGTCGTGGACGAATTGCTGAAAAACAATATCGCTCCGTACATTACGCTATTTCATTGGGATCTGCCGCAGGCTTTGCCCGAAGGCTGGCAGTCACGCGACACGGCAAAAGCTTTTGCGGATTACGCGGGGTACGTTTCCCGGCAACTCTCGGATCGCGTCAGCCATTTTTTCACCATCAATGAATTCACGTGCTTCACGGACAAGGGTTACAAGACTGGCAAATTTGCTCCGGGCATGAAGTTGCCGGATGCGCAGGTAAACCAGATTCGGCACAACGCCGTACTCGCACATGGCATGGCGGTGCAGGCAATCCGGGCCAACGCGAAAAGCGGCACGCAGATCGGTCTTGCGGAAAACGCCACTGTCTGCGTTCCCGTAATCGAAGATAGCGAGCAGATCGAAGGTGCGCGGCGCGCGACCCGCGAAGAAAACGCGCAATTTCTCACGGTGGTGATGGAAGGTAAATATACCGATAGTTATCTTCAGCGCGAGGGTGCAAACGCCCCCAAGGTTGAAGCGGGTGACCTGAAGATCATCGGCAGTCCACTCGATTTCGTCGGCCTCAACGTTTACACGCCGGAGTACGTACGCGCAGACTCATCGCCGACCGGATTTGCCATAGAGAGTCGTCAGTCTTCGTACCCGCGCATGGCTTCGGATTGGCTGTACATCGGTCCGGAAGTGATTTATTGGGCGGTTCGCAACGTGAGCGATATTTGGAAACCGCGCGCGCTTTACATCACCGAGAATGGTTGCTCCGCGGACGATGTGATCACTGCCGATGGCCGCATCGAGGATACGGATCGCGTGATGTATCTGCGGAATCATCTTACCCACCTGCGTCGCGCCGCTTCCGAAGGCTACCCGATCAAAGGCTATTTCCTGTGGAGTCTGCTCGACAACTACGAGTGGGCCGACGGTTACAGCAAGCGATTCGGCATTCACTACGTCGACTTCAAAACCCAGAAGCGCACTCCTAAACTCAGCGCCGAGTGGTACCGTGAAGTGATTTCGCATAATGCGGTCGAGTAACTTTTCTAGATAGCTGATGCAGGTCTTGACGATCAGCCCGGCATAGTCGCAAGCTAAATCAGGAACCTCTCGGTGCTTACCTTTTTTTCTATCGTCGCGGTGGGCTTTTTTCTCGGGATGCGTCATGCGACCGATCCCGACCATGTAATTGCGGTCACTACGATTGTCAGCCGCCAGCGCAATCTGCTGAAAGCCGCGATGACGGGCATCTTTTGGGGCATCGGCCATACGCTGACGATTTTTGTTGTTGGCACCATCATAATCCTTTTTGATGTTGTGATTCCTGCCCGCATCGGCCTCTCGATGGAGTTTTCGGTAGGTCTGATGTTGATTGTCCTTGGGGTGATGAATATCGTCAGCTTCATTCGCTCAGCACGTTCGATCGCTCCTCAGGATTCCGGCGTGCTTCATCAGCATCCCCACAGTCACGGAGATTACGTACATAGCCATGCCCATGGACATGCACCCGAAGCGCATTCGCACAGCCAAACGCCGTTGACCTGGCTCGATCGATTATTTGGCAGAATTAGTTTATACCAGCAGCTTCGTCCTCTAGTCGTGGGTATAGTTCATGGGCTGGCAGGCTCTGCCGCAGTAGCATTGCTGATTCTGACTACAATTCGAAATCCTCACTGGGCGATGGCTTACCTGCTGATCTTTGGAGTGGGGACAATTGCTGGCATGATGCTGATCACGATGAGCATCGCTTCGGCCTTCAACTTTTTCGGAAATAGAAATCCGCGATTTTCGCAGCGCCTGGGACTCGCGTCGGGCTTGGTGAGTTTGGCCTTCGGTGTGGTGCTAACTTATCAGATAGGCGTAGCCAATGGGCTCTTTACTGGCCATCCGCAGTGGACGCCTCGCTGAGAAGCGGTGTGCAGTTCGTTTACACCTCCGGGGAGGACTGGTGAATGTAGGCACGCATCATTCGGACTTCATGATCCTTTTCGTTAAGATCGTGAAGCAGAATGTCGCGCAGAGAAACGATTCCCCGCAGTTGCTTGCCTTCACAGACCGGTAAATGGCGGAATCCGTGGCGGCTCATCAGCAGCATGCAATTCTCCAGGCTTTCATCCGGACTGACGGTGAGCGGATCCTCAGTCATGACTTCTTCGACGCGCGTGGTTCGGCAGTCGCGTCCTTCCACCACTACGCGTCGCATAAGGTCGCGCTCAGAAAATATCCCGACCAGAAGACCGTCGCGAAGTACCGGGACCGCGCCGATATTCCGATCGACCATGGCCTGCGCCACGTCAAACGCGAACTGTTCGGCGTCGGCGCGATAGGTGTCCTGATTGGTAATCAAATCGTAAACATGCATAGGGCTCCTCCGTGAAATTGCATTCAAAGCAAACCGCGCGAGTATATGCCGAAATGCAACGGATTAATAGTGGCAGAATCATGTATTCGCGGCGTTAAAATGGGTGAGTTTCATTTTGGGCCTATGAAAACAAAGTAAGAACAGGCCCATAGCGCCGTGGGAATACTGCCTCGTGGCCGGGTCGTAAGAATGATGTTGTAGTCGTCGGAAGGCTGGAGACTTTCGACCACGGATGGCAGTAGCTGCGGCTGGGCAACCGCCAAGTGGGCTAGAAAACGGTATATGTCAGCTCCCCCGCTGTAGCCCTGCGAGACGAATGAAATCTCAGTATTCACCTGCGCGAAGTGCCAACTCAGTGAAGCCGCCAGCGCAATCGCGTTCTCGTAAGCGTCTTCCGATACCGCACCGTTGGCAGGATTGTCGAACACCATGCGCAGCTTGCGCTCGTCCTCGCGGCTGAACTCGCGCACTTTGAGCGACCCTGATTTAGCCGTCGCCTTCCAGTCCACATGCCGGGCCGAGTCTTCCGGCATGTATTCACGGATGAGATACAGATCGTCGCCCCGCCCGCGGACAAAGGTTTCGAATTCGCCTGTGATCATGGGCAGGACCTCGAAAAATTCATCCGCAGGTTCTACGCAAGGATAAACAACGATTTCGCGGGCAAGAGGCACCCGCCTCGTCTTGGTGAGAAATGCAAATGGAAAGCGGGTCGCCAAGCCAAAACTTTTTTGCTGGTAACATCCGCGGCGCTCGAAGAAAAGCTCAATGTCAGCCGTCAGTTCAGTGCCTGCTGGTATGTAAGGAAAATACGTTGCTCCCTCAAAGATGGGAGGCAGCACTGCGGTCTTCGAGACTCGCTGCAGTTTGTAATCGCGAAATTGCAACCACTGCTTTTCAGGCGGACGCCCCGGCGGAACCGCAAACCTTGCTGGCACCCATTGCCAATGTTTCGCAGAATTATCTTTCGCCACCGAAACTACGTTCACAGAAAATGACGGCAACCAGTGCCCCTGATTTCGCAGCGCTATTCTGCCCAGCATTGGCCGCCCGGCAAACACGTGTTCGGGCAGGCGAACATCCAATTCCAGATTGCGCAACACAATCGCTGACGCAATTCCTGAAACCAGGATTGCGGCCAGCATTGCCGCCACCACAATGTAAAGCAGATTGTTGCCGGTGTTGAGAGCAGCAATGCCGATCAGCATCACGATAGCTACGTACGCGATTCCAACTTTCGTAACGTCGAAATCGAAAGCATCGCGGATTCCCGCGCCGGCTACCCTGCGGGCAAGATACGGCACTGTAGTCAATCCCACGACAACTGCCAACACCAACGCCAGGGACGCCAACAAAACAGTCGTCCACAAATTTCCTGACTCTCGCGAAACAGTGGAAAAAAGCGCAGCGGCGAACGCGAGCACTAATCCCACGATGGCTAGCAGGAAACGTACCCACACCTCAGGAATATCGAGGTGCAAAAAGCGAGTGACTCTCTGGAAAGTTGATTGCTGCGCCATGTTGGCAGACTTCATGTCCGGGGTCTGGCTTCGAGGTTAGCACCGGCCAGACTGCGCATCAACGAGACTTTGGTACCAGGAATTCGGTCACCGCACGATTGAATTCGTCGGGCGCTTCTTCGTAGGGGAGATGTCCAACTCCCTCGAACATTACCAGTCGGCAATCGCGAAAATACTTCTTAAGTCGCTCGGCTGATGTGGGATCTACCGCTGTATCTTTGCTGCCCCAGGTGAGCAGAGTTGGAATATTCGCAATGCGCGGCAACGCCGACTCCAATTCTTTCAAGTCATCATTCCAAGAGCGGGCCACTGATAATGCATATTCGTAAGAACCCGGAATCCGCATCGGCTTACGGTAGCCTTCGAGGCTGTCTGGCGGAATTCGCCGCGGGTCCCCGAACATCCGCCGGTGGTAAAACTCATGCACGCTTCCTACGTGTGGAGTTAAATTCGAGAACAGCGGGGCAATCAGTGGGTTGCTGAGAAAAGCTGTCAATCGTTTTCCGTGCGCAGACCAGGGATTAACGGGATCTACCAAAATCAGCTTCCGAAACCGATCCGGCGCCAGTGAGGCCGCAAGCATCGCCACTGCTCCGCCATGCGACGTACCCAGCAGATCGCACGAGGCGAGGCCGGTGCTATCCATGAATTGCAACAGGCGCTGGGCGCTGGCTTTGAAGGAGTAGTTAAGTTTCGCAGGCCGATCGGAAAAGCCCGTTCCCAATAGGTCGATGGCATAAACTGTCGCGTGCTGCGCCAGAGCAGGAATACAGAAGCGCCAGGAAAACGAATACCCAAGCAAGCCGTGAACCAGCAGTAAAGCCGGCCCCGAACCGGCTTTCAGATACCGAATGCGGGCGTCCTTGGTGTTGTCTAGAGCGACCCGGTGTTCTTCAATGGCAAATTCGCTTTGCGAATCTATGCCTGTGTTCAGTGCGCTATTCATGACCACTTTCTTGTTGCGTGAGACAACTTTTTACCAGCTACATGCTTCTATATAAGAGTATCGCCTCTGTCGCTTATTGAGGGAGAGTTTCGGCTCTCCCTTATTTTTCTGCTTCCGCTCCTGAAAAACATCGCGATCGAATCGCATTCTCTGCGAGTTTGAGCCCAATGGCCCAACGTTGCCGTGATTGAACTTCATCGTCCCCGTACCCGAACATGTAAAACGTAATGTAGAAGCCGTCACGAATTCCTTTTTCATCATGGTAATAACAACGGCGGATGAGAAACTCAGCAGCGGCCGGAATCTCAGGAACTGGCTTTAAAAGCCCAGTCAACATTTTTGCCAGTTGCTCGTGCTGAGCAAATGAAAAGCGGGAGCTGGCGTCGGAAAAAAGAAGATCAACGTAGGAGCCAAACTTGTGCGTCGCTCCAAAAATCTCTTCTTCCGGGTTGATTTCCGTGCTCGACCACAAATCACACTTGGCGGTTTCCAGAGTGCCAGCCGGAGCATTCACGGCGCAGAGGAACTGCCGCATCTCTTGCGAGCTTTGCGCTTCTGCGACCTTGACCAGAAGCTCGGGATGGCGTTTTACATCGTAATAATGTGGGCCGCCCGATGCGGCGGCCCAAGGGAGTTCCAGGGTTTCGTCATCAGCGCCGAGTTCGACCGCGAAGTCGGCCTGCATGCTACTTCGCTGGCGCAGGCTGTGGTGTTGCCTGCGGTGGCGCACTTGGCGTGGAGAAGTTCACCTTGGGAACCTGGCGCGACTCCTCGGTAGCGGCAAAATAGGCTTCGTTCGGTTTAAAGCCAGCCCATCCCGCATAGAGATTATTTGGGAATGTCTGAACGTAGGTGTTGTAGTCCTGCAGCGTGTCGTTGTAGCGCTTGCGTTCGACGGCGATACGATTTTCGGTTCCCGCTAATTCATCCTGCAGACGCAGAAAGTTTTCGTTGGACTTCAACTGCGGATAGTTTTCGACCACCGCGAGCAGGCGGCCGATGGCACCGTCCAGTTGCTGATTGGCGGCGATTTTGTCCGCCGGAGCATTCGCCGAAAGCAGCCTGGAACGGGCCGCGGCTATATCACCGAACACTTTTTGTTCTTGTCCGGCGATGCCTTTCACGGTTTCGACCAGATTCGGTATCAGGTCTGCGCGCCGCTGCAGCACAATATCCACCTGCGACCACGCGGTTTTCACCGCCTCGTTTTTGGCCACCAGCGTGTTGCGAACGCCGACGTATTGTCCGAACGCGACCAGCGCGATCAGCACCAGGACAACAATCACAATCAAGCCTGCCTTCATCGTCATTCTCCTGTAGAAGCGTTGAACTTAAGCACTGCGTGGTTCCGGCGAGTCTAGCATTTTATCCACGGCGGCAGTTACCAACTGTACCGCGGCCAGATAGCGGGCAAAAACATCGTTAACATCGAATTGTTTAGTTTCAGCTTTACGCTCGCGAATGTCGAGCAGTTGCAGGAAGGCTGAAGCGTCGCATGGTATTCGCCGGACCAATGCCTCGACGGCGTCCCGCTTCGGCCTCGGAGGGGTTTCGCCTAGCGCAATCAATGCGTGGCGGAACAGCGTTATGAAGGTTGATAACGAACCCAGCATCAACTCCCACAAATGTTTCTTGTTATTGGGTGCGGCCAGCAGGCGTCCACGCAGCAGAATCAGCTTCTCTCGCAGTTCGTACTCTAACTGCGCCCGGTGCAGGTGCATCGGAATACGAAGGCCGGTGAGCAGGTCGTCGCCGAATAGAAGGCGATGGCGGTGCTGCATGTCTAATAGTTCGATGGAGAAAACATCTGTGGAGCGCTGCAATTCTTCACCAGTAAGAACTAGTGGCGCGTGATGTTTCTGCCGCGTCCACCATTCGACTGCGGGCGCGATTGCGGTAAGCGCCGCAAACGAGCTTTCCCGCAAAATGCAAAGCAGGTTGACATTGGAGAAGTCGGGATGAAATTCTCCGTTCGCTGCGGAACCATACAGGATCACGCTTTGTAGATTTGTTCCGGCCGCCATCCGCAGCCGGTTGACGAATTCGTTAATTTCTTTTTCCGCAACCATAATGCCTCATTTCGAGCTACCAGCTTCCGCTGGCGCCGCCTCCGCCCGAACTGCCACCGCCAAACCCACCGAAACCTCCGCCCCCACCGCCGCCAAAACCTCCGCCGCCGAAGCCTCCGCCACGGCCTCCTCCCAACAACAAACCCCAGAACAACAGCCTTCCCAGCGGCGTAAACAACACAACTAGAGCAATAATGATGAGGGCGATGACCCCACCAACCGAAAGCCCGGCATGCGGTTGTTGCTCTGGCGCTGCAGGTTCGGATGCACCGCTTAATTGGATTCCCGCATCCTGAGCGATGACCTGTCCAACACGGGTGGTCATCAGCAAGATGGCGCCGTTGAAGTCATTCTGCCTGAGCAGGGGCACGGCTTCGCGCCCGATTGCACCGACTTTCCCATCGGGGAGAATCGGTTCCAGCCCATAGCCAACTTCAATCCGGTAACGATGGTCCTGTGTTGCCAGCAGAATCAGCACGCCGTGGTCGGTAGCTTTACTGCCGATACCCCATTTGTGAAAAAGGTCGACCGAATAACTCTCGATGTCGGATCCGTCGAGCGACTTAATGGTGACAACGGCAATTTGCGCGTGCGCCTTCTGGTCGATCTGCTGACAAATATTGTCGAGTTGCGTGATCGTGTTCTGATCGAGAACGTGAGCGAAATCGTTGACGTAGTCTGTGGGTTTCAGTTGCGATACGGGCTCGGCATGGAGAGCAAACGCGAGCGAGAGCACTAGAACTGAAATTAACGCGACTTTAGTCGCAAGCTTCATTCGAGGTGATTGTATAGGAGAGAAGTAGAGGCTGCGCTCGTTGACAACCGAGAGCGGCTGGCCCGAGACGATTAAAACTCGCGCAGGAATTCCACTACCCGGCGCTCGGCCCACCTGCCATCGTCGCCATCGGGTTCAGCCAGGAAGGAGCAGTGGCCGCCATCGTCGGTTTCAACGAATGTGATGTTGGGATTCGAAAGAATCTTCCGCCGCGTCTCAGGAAGAATGCGGATGAAGGGATCGTTGGCGGCGTGCAGGATCAGCGTAGGTACGGCAATACGATCAACGACGTTGGCAGCGGCCGAGCGTTCGTAGTAATCCGACGCGCCTTCAAAGCCGCAATAATAGGCCGTGATTTTGTCGTCGAAGTCGCGCAGCGTTTTGACTCCCCGTAACCGCGAAAGGTCAAAGACATCCGGAAACAAGCGTGCCTTAATTCTGAGTCGCTGGCGAAGCTGCCACATAAAATAATGTTCGTACACGCGATTGCGGGGAAAATGCAGAGCATCGGCCGACGCGGCGAGATTTACTGCAGGGCAAACGGCTACAACTCCCCGGAACTGCGGCGGGGCATCGCTTCCCCATTCCCCGGCGAGCTTGAGCACCAGATTGCCTCCCATGGAGAATCCGGCAAGGGCAAACCGCGAAATCCGGTCTTGTTGCAAAAGATGTCGAGCAACGGCGGCGATATCCTGAGATCGTCCCGAATGGTACAGCGTCGCCGACAACGCGTCGGTTCCACCGCAATTGCGCTGGTTCATCCGCACCACGTTCATGCCCGCGTTCATGCCCTTGGCGGCAATACCCAGCATGTATTGCGATTCGCTAGAGCCCTCAAGCCCGTGCACAATAATCGCAGTCAACGCATTTTGCCGGTCCGGCTGCCAGTGGCAGTGGCACAGCACCTGGACGCCCGCTTCGACCTCGATCAAACGCCTCTCGGAGGCGGACAGCGCAATTCTCCGCGGCAGAAAAAAACTCGCCAGGGTTTGCAGATGTCCGCCACGCATGCCGCGTCGCCCCACAAATTTTCTGGCTAATGTTTGCCTAGAGTCCACACTCTGATTTTAAATGGAGATGAGAAAGCAGGAGTCGTCATGCCCATCTTTGAGTACGTGTGCAAGGAATGCGATCATCAGTTTGAAGCGTTGGTGTACGGCAGCAACAAAGCCGAATGCCCCAAATGTCAGAGCAAGAAGTTGGCACAACAGCTTTCAGTCTTTGCGATGTCAGCCAAGGGTTCCGCAAGTTCATCTCCGTCGGTTGGAGCGTGCGGAAGTTGTGGCGATCCGCGCGGCCCTGGCGCGTGCTCAATGCCTGATATGGATTAGTGGATCTGAGTATCGCTGCGGTCCGGCGGCTTGGCGAGGGCAGGATGCCCTCGCCAAGCCGTCAAGATGCCGGCCGCTACAAAGGCTTCGATTCAGAAACTTATCGAGTCGCCATCTCCTTGGCGACCAGGTGGTCGACGGCGCGGTCAACGACTGTCTGCATTTCACGTGCGTACTTCACTTCACGTCCTTTGGCCAAAGTCTTTTTAGCTTCGTCCGGCGTGAACCAGGTGGGGTTGCGGTCTATCTCGTGCGACCCGTCGATCATTTCGACTTCCATTAAGAACGCCTTGATCACGAATTCACGCACGCCTGGTGGTTTCCAGAAGACTCCCTTGGAATGTAAATAGAGATGAAAGTGTCGTGGCTCGATGTGGCCGCGCACTCCAGCTTCTTCCCACGCTTCGCGTTCCGCAGCCTGGCTGTGCGACATCGCTGGCTCGGGATCGCCTTTGGGAAATGTCCATTTGCCACCGCCGTTGGTGTTCACCAGCAGGAACTCGATCGCCTGCCCTTGCCGCCGATAGCACACGGCAGCTACTTGCAACGGAAGAGCCGATCGCGATAGCCGGGGAGATGCCATGCGCCCATCCTCAATAGGGTCTCTGACCTCTTCATGCTAATTGGAGAATATTGCAGGAATGTTAAATTGCAGCGAAAAAGGTGCAACCCTAATGGTACCAAAGTGCTGATTAGGGAAACGGGGCCCGCGACGCCCATGGAGGATTCATCAGGCAAATCTGTAGATGCGCTTCACTTTATCCACACCTTCGGTTCGACTGACATCCCATGGCGCAGCACGTGCTCTTTAGTTTCACCCGGATCGAAGGTTATCTTTACCGGAATCCGTTGCACCACCTTGACATAGTTACCAGTTGCATTCTCCGGCGGCAGCAAGCTTGTGATGGCGCCGCTGGCCCCAGCGATACTTTGCACGTGTCCGTTGTAGTCTTTGCCATTCGTGTCGACACGAATCGTGACCTTTTGGCCGACTTTCGGCCGCCAGATCGATTTGCTCTGCCGTTTCGGAGACTGCGGCATTGACATGAGGGAGCAGCGCGCTGAGTTCATTCCAGCGCTCTCCGCGAGCGGTTAAAGTGCTGTCGCTTTGCAACAGGATTCCGAGGTTGTTTCTTAATCCGCGTTCGATTGCCTCTTTGAAAGAAAGTGGCAATATTTCCGCGGTCGCTTTGCCTTCGGGAACACTGCCCGAAAATGGACTCTGACTAAGGGCCGCACCAGGATTAGTCGCTTGGCTAGAGCTACTGGAGGCGCTGCTACTACTGCTTCTATTGTTGCTGTGGGAAGATTGGTTGGATGGTGCGGACGGGCCCGAGGGCAACGTCTGACCCACTGCAAATTCACAAAAACACAGGAGATTACCAAGAACGCATAGAACCATCAGGCAAGCGAAAAATATCCCCTTGTGTCGCAGTTGGTTCCTCAAGCTCAGGTCGTTCATAGATAATTAGCAGGCGCATAAGCAGCCGGCAATAAAGTGATGTTGATTCAGGCCGCTTCTCTTAGATGCAAACCATTGTAGTGTCGTGACCCGCGTTCGCGTGAAAAGCAAATTCTGCGCGAAGCGAATCGAGGATTATACGGACTTAGCGGCGAAAGTCAGTCGAATATGCACATGGCAGCGCCGTGCTCCGCTAATTTCCGTATTTGCTGTTCAGGTATTTGCCGATTTCGGCTTCAAGTTGACCGTAATCGGAGTGAATAATGGCGCGCAGGGCTGCTTCAGTGGAGCTTCCTTGACCAAGTCTTTCGAGAACGCGTTGCAGATCGCTCATGCCATAAGTGTCGCTG
>Ga0073928_10007548_pt1 | contig 14019 bp, 13 predicted proteins | sample PaiPotPPA55metaG_FD_76969 | JGI IMG/M metagenome (GOLD analysis project Ga0073928, IMG submission 76969) | Iron sulfur acid spring bacterial and archeal communities from Banff, Canada, to study Microbial Dark Matter (Phase II) - Paint Pots PPA... ... | reverse complement strand
GCGGATCCGGCGAGGTGCTTGTCCCAATTGTCGTCGTGGCAATTCGTGCAGCCGAGATTGAGCTGCCCCTGCCGACGCATGAAGAAGTCGCGCCCGTTCGCGACGAACGGTTCCAGTTCGGGCGTGGCATCGGGTGCAATCGCGGCGCCGCGGGACTGCTCGGCGACGAAGGCGGTCAATGCGAGCAGGTCGCGGCTCTCAAAGGCGAACGGTGTGGCCTCCTGATGCCGCGCGCGGCACAGATTGATGCGCTGTTCCAGATTGACCGGGCGTCCCAGCGCCTTGTCGTAGGCAGGGTAGCGCGCCGCCACGCCCGTCATGCTGGCGCGCGCGTCATGGTGGCAATCGGCGCAGGCCTTGCCCGCAGCACCGGCCTTGCTCTTCCACAAGGCTTCGCCGTCGAGCACCCATAGCATGCCGGGATTGGCGGTATCGTCATCCTGGATCGCCTTTGTGTCGGGCGCCATGAAGCTGTAGCCGGACCGGCGCTCGGCCTGCGGGATTTCGGTGGCGGCCAGCGGAGCGATGGCGATGCCGGTCGCGATCAGCAGCGCCGCAGCGACTATCGTGCCCGCCGGTTTCATTCGACGGAAATAGCAGCCGAGGCGGTTTCGGTAAAACCATTGTCGCCGATCCATTCGAAGTCGAATTTCCCGCTTTCGCTCGCCACCGTGAAAAACGTGATGAACGGGTTGGCCGCAATCGCCGGGAACAGGTCGGCGCGGAATATCTCGGCGCCGTTGAAGCGGCAGGTGAAGCTGGTGATGATGTCGCGCGGAACCAATTGGCCGGAGGCGGTGTGGCGATAGCCCGTCTCCATGATATGCGACATCAGCGTCTTGATCTCGATGATCTCGCCGCGTTTGGCTTTCTTCGGAACATTGATCAGTGCGGACGCCATCAGATCACGTCCTCGGTGCAGGCCGCCAGCGTCACCACGACATCGGCGCTGACGGACCAGAACGAGCCGTCGGAAAGCCGCGCGATGGCGATGATCTTCTGGCTGTCGGCAAGGCGGATACGGGTGGAAATCTGGGCGCGGCCGGCCTTTGGTCCGAGATAGAAATTGCCGATATTGGGCTGCGGGTTCTTCTCGTTGAAGACGTGGATGCTCTTGACGTAGTCCTCCGCGGTCATCGGGTTCGTAACGCTCACGGTCATCGGCACGGTGTTGCCGTTTTCGACCAGCGGCGGCACCTCGAGCTTGACCTTGCCGGTTTGCACCGTCGCGGCGCCGACGACATTCCTGATCGCGGCGGCCATGGTCTCGGGCGTGGCTGCGGCCGGCCGCAGGCTGACGACGGGGACCATCCCGATCGCAGCCGCGCTGCCGGCGAGGCCCAGGAAGCGGCGGCGTGTAGCTTGTGACTTGCGCATCGTTCGTCGTGCCTTCCTATTCGCGCAGCGTTGCGAGATACGCCACGATATCCTCGATCTGTTCGGCCGACAGGATCGGCTTGCCGCGCCACGCCGCGCCCACGCGATCGAGGCCTTCCACACGATAGTAGGACGGCATGATCGTCGCGGGATTGAGGCGGGACGCGCTGACCAGCCGCAGCCGAAGCTGGGCTTCGGACCAGCGGCGGCCTGAGCCCGCGAGGCTAGGGGCGAGATCGCCCTGAAACTTTTCCTCCGGGAATGGACCGCTGTGGCAAAGAATGCAGGTGCTGGTGCGCTCCAGCACCAGCGCGCGTCCGCGCGTCGCATCGCCCGGCGCGCCGGTCAGCGATTCCGAAATGCTGTCGCCGGCGATGGTATAGGGCCGCAATGACTGCCCGCCGGCCGCGCAGGGCACCACAAGCACCGCCGCTGCGAGCCATGGTGCGGCCATGTTGATTGCTGACCTAGCCAAACGTTTCCACCGTAATCGCCTTGTACCAGGATTGTGCTTGCTCTGCTTCACGCATCCGCTTCTCACGCGGCGCATCAAGCGGGCTGGTGAAGCCGCTGCCTTCAACCTCGGCGAAAATATCGTCCTTCGGCTGATAGATACCCGACAGCGAGAACGAATAGCCGGGCGCGACGGTGTTGTAGCAGGCTCCCTCCAGCTTCGGCATTGCCGGAGCTGCGCCGGCGATCAGGCTGGCCACGGCACCCGCGCAGGCCTTGGCCTCGGCGTTGGCGGCGGATGCCGATTTCGGGATGCCGCCACCGATGCAGGCGTCGCCGATGACATGGATGTTGGGCACCAGTTTCGAGGCAAATGTGAGCGGGTCGATCGGACACCAGCCGGTGCTGTCGACTGCGCCTGCGATGGTTGCGATGCGTCCGGCCATCTGCGGCGGGATGACGTTTGCGACCTGCGCATCGTAATTGCCGAAATCAGTGACGAGCGTGTTGGTCGCAGCTTCGACTGAAACGACCCTGCCGCCCTGCGACAGCGATACCCGCTCGATCATGCCGGGATATAGTTCCTTCCAGGCATTCTCGAACAGCCGCTGCTGCGGGAAGGCGTCCTTGGCGTCGAGAATGAGCACCTTGGAGCGCGGCTTTTTCGCTTTCAGATAATGGGCAATCAGGCTGGCGCGTTCATAAGGCGCGGGCGGACACCGCAACGGGGCCGCGGGCACCGCAAGCGCAACCAGGCCGCCGTCCTCCATGGCCTCAAGCTGGCGGCGCAGCAGAAGGGTCTGCTCGCCCGCCTTCCAGCCATGGGGCATCTTCGCAGCGGTTGCCTCGTCGTAGCCGGGTAACGCCTCAAATTTCAGGTCGATGCCGGGTGCGAGCACCAGGCGATCGTAGGCGAGCGAGGTCCCGTCGGCGAGGCCGACCGTCCGCCGCTGCGGATCGATCTTGACGGCGGCTTGCGCAATCACGGCCACGCCTTCGGCGGCAACCCGGTCATAGCCGAATTGCTGCGCTTCGATGTCGCGCAGGCCCGCGATCACCTCGTTGCTGAACGGGCAGGCCGTGAAGGTCCGGTTCGGCTCGACCAGCGTCACTTGCAATTTGGAATCGATCCGTCGCAGCGCGCGCGCGCAAGCCGCGCCACCAAATCCGCCGCCGATCACCACGATGCGCGCGGCGGATTGGGCGTGCGACCGACGCGGGAAGGCAAACGATGCCGCCGCCGCCGCGATGCCACGAACGACGTTTCTCCGCGTCACCAGGCGCAGCGCGTCCATGAGCACTATCCGAAAAAATGCGCGGCGGCCGTTAAGGCCGCCGCTGGCTGAGTCAGGCGAAGGTGATGTTTAGATCCCTCAGCGGCACCGATCGGATACGTTTTCCCGTTGCCGCAAAATAGGCATTCAGCACGGCAGGCCCGGCGACGCAGATCGTCGGTTCGCCGACGCCGCCCCAGAAACCGCCGCTCGGCATGATGATCGACTCCACCTTCGGCATCTCGGCGATCCGCATCGAATTGTAGTTGTCGAAATTCGACTGTTCGATGCGGCCGTCCTTGACGGTGCATCCGCCGTAGAACAGTCCCGACAGGCCATAGACAAACGACCCGGCAACCTGGCGGTCGATCTGCGCCGGATTGACCGCATAGCCCGGATCGGTGGCGCCGACGATGCGATGCACCTTGATCTTGTTGCCGTCGGTGACCGAGATCTCCGCGGCACCGGCAACATAACTGCCGTAGCCCATGTGTTGTGCGAGACCGCGGAACACGCCTTGCGGTGCCGGCGTTCCCCATCCGATTTTTTCGGCGACCGCGTTGAGCACGGCAAGGTGCTTCGGATTCTTGCTCATCAGCTTGCGCCGGAACTCGAGCGGATCCTCGCCGGCCGAATGCGCCAGTTCGTCGATAAAGCATTCGAGGTAGATCGCGTTCTGGTTGACGTTGACGCCGCGCCAGAAACCCGGCGGGATGTGGGGATTGCGCATCGCATGTTCGATCAGGAGATTGGGAACCGAATATCCGATCGCAGCCTCGCCGGTCGCATTGAGGCCCGCGAAGGTGGCGGGATCCTTGCCGTTGACGAGGGCTTCCGGGCGCAGGCTGAACAGGATCGACTGCCCGGATATCCGCATATGCAGCGCGGTCAGATTGTTGTCGGCATCGAAGCCGCCGGTCATCTTGCATTGCGTGATCGGATGATACGCGCCGTGCTGCATGTCCTCTTCGCGCGACCACAACAGCTTGATCGGCGTGCCCGGCATCTGCTTGGCGATCGCCACCGCCTGCCGGACATAGTCGGTCTGGCCGCGGCGGCCGAAGCCGCCGCCCAGCATCTGCTTGTGAACGTCGCATTTGTCGGCCGGCAGGCCGGATGCTTCCAGCGTCGCGGCGAAGGCGGCTTCGCCGTTCTGCGTGCCGCACCAGACCTCGCATTTGTCCGCGGTATAGAGCGCGGTGGCGTTCATCGGCTCCATCGTGGCGTGGTTCTGGTAGGGATAGTTATACACCGCCTCGACTTTTCTGGCGGCCCCGGCGAGTGCGGCCTTGGCGTCGCCATTCTCGTTGCCGACATAGGCCGGCTGCGAGGGGTCGAAACCTTCCTCCAGCCATTTCGCAATCGACGCGCTCGAGACCTTGGCGTTGGCGCCTTCGTCCCAAACGATCGGCAAGGCGTCGAGCGCGGTCTTGGCGTGCCACCAGGTGTCGGCGACGACGGCGACGGCGTTGTCACCGACCTTCACCACCTTCTTGACGCCCTTCATGCCGGTGACCTTGGCTTCGTCGTAGCTCTTCACCTTGCCGCCGAACACCGGGCAGGCCTTGATCGCGGCATTGAGCATTCCCGGCAGCTTGACGTCGACGCCGTAGATCATCTTGCCGGTGGTCTTGTCGACGGTATCGAGCCGCTTGACGCCCTTGCCGATGAGCTTCCAGTCCTTCGGATCCTTCAGCTTGACCTCGGCCGGCGGCTCGATCTTCGCGGCGGCTTCCGCGACCTTGCCGTAGGTCGTGGTGCGCCCCGAAGGCGTGTGGGTGATGACGCTGGCGGCGGCAGTGCATTCCGAAACCGGCACCTTCCATGCGTTGGCGGCGGCCTGGATCAGCATGACCCGCGCGGTGGCGCCGCCCTTGCGGACATAGTCGGTCGAGGCGCGAATGCCGCGGCTGCCGCCGGTCGAGAAGTCGCCCCAGGCGCGCTTGCGGGCCACGCTCTGCCCCGGTGTCGGATACTCGGTCGTGACCTTCGACCAGTCGCATTCGAGTTCTTCGGCGACCAGCTGGGCGAGGCCGGTCAGGGTCCCCTGGCCCATTTCCGATCGCGCGATGCGGATCACGACGGTGTCGTCGGGCCGGATCACAACCCAGGCGTTCACTTCGGGTGAGCCGTCAGCGGCGCGCACCACGGTGGGGCCGCCAAAGGGAATATCGAGGCCGAGCGCGAGACCGGAGCCGATCGCGGCGCTGCCGATGACAAAGGCGCGGCGGTTGAATGTGGGCATATGGTTCATGGCAATCTCCTCAAGCGTTCGCGACGGCGTGAATGGCCTCGCGCACCTGCTGGAAGGTGCCGCAGCGGCAGATATTGGTGATGGCGTCATCGATGTCCTGGTCGGAGGGTTTTGGCTTGTCCTTGAGGAGGGCTGCCACCGCCATGATCATGCCGCTCTGGCAATAGCCGCATTGTGGCACGTCGTTGGCGATCCAGGCCTGCTGCACCTTGTGCAGGACGCCGTTGTCGGCCAGCCCCTCGATGGTGGTGATTTTCTTGCCGACGGCCTCGCTGACCAGCATGCCGCAGGAGCGCATCGCGACCCCGTCGACGTGGACGGTGCAGGCCCCGCATTGTGCAATGCCGCAACCGTATTTCGTGCCCGTCAGGCCAATATTTTCCCGAATCACCCAAAGCAGCGGCGTGTCCGGCTCGACATCGATGTTGAAAGATTTTCCGTTAATTGTGAGGTTTGCCATCGCGATCCCCTGTTTAATCCAATCCATCGATTGAATTTCGGGGGGAATTTGGACCGGAACCTGAACCGGTTCAAATCAATAATCTGCGTTTGCGAAGCAGCATAATTCCGCTTGGGAGGCCCGTTGTTTTGCGCTATTGCGGCAGGCCGGCCTGCGCCCATTTTCGCGGCGCCCGCGTGTCGCGATACCGACGGTCATCCCGTGATTGACCGCAATTTGGGGCTAGGGAATTCACATGCGCATTGTCGTTCTGCCGGGCGACGGCATCGGGCCGGAGATCGCGGCCGCCACCTCCAGCGTCCTGCGGGCCGCCGCCGAGCGGTTCCAGCTCAACGTTGCGATCGAGGAACACCCGGTTGGACATCAAAGCCTGCAGCAATTCGGCGCCACCGTCCGGCCCGGGCTTTTGGACATCGTGCGCTCGGCGGACGGTCTGATCCTCGGTCCCACCGCGACCTTTGATTTCAAGGACGAGCATAGCGGAGAAATCAACCCGTCGAAATTCTTCCGGAAGAATCTCGATCTGTTTGCCAATGTGCGCCCGGCTCGAACCTACCCCGGATTGCATAACCGGTTTGGCGCCTTTGACCTTGTCGTGGTGCGGGAGAACACGGAAGGATTCTACGCCGATCGCAACATGGAGCAGGGCAACAGCGAACTCCTCGTGACCCCTGATGTCGCGATCTCGCTCCGCCGCATCACCCGGCACTGCTGCGAGCGGATTGCCAAGGCGGCGTGTCAGCTTGCCATGCGCCGCAACAGGCGCCTCACCATCGTGCACAAGGCCAACGTTCTGAAGATCGGCGACGGCATGTTCCTCGATATCTGCCGCGCCACAGCACGCGAATTCCCCGGCCTCGTCGTCGAGGACATCCTGGTCGACGCCATGATGGCGCATGTGGTGCGCCAGCCGGATCGGTTCGACGTCATCGTCGCGACCAACATGTTCGGAGACATCCTCTCTGACCTGACCGCGGAGCTGTCGGGCAGCCTCGGCCTCGGCGGTTCGCTCAATGTCGGCGCCGGCCACGCCATGGCGCAGGCCGCGCACGGCTCGGCGCCGGATATTGCCGGGCGCGACGTCGCCAATCCGTTCTCCCTGATCCTGTCGATGGCGCTGCTGTTGGCCTGGCATGGCGAGCGCTCGGGCGCCGCGCGGTTCGAGCAGGCGGCGCGCGCCATCGAAGACGCGGTGGCCGCCGCGATCCAGGGCGGCCGGGCGACCAGGGACGTCGGCGGCGATCTCGGAACCGCCGCGACCGGTCAGGCCATCGTGGAAATTCTGGCCGCCGACGACACCAAGCCGGTCTGAGGGTCTGACTGGAAATGCAGCCAGCAAAACAAGGCCTCTAAGACCGTCATTCCGGGGCGATGCGAAGCATCGAACTACGATGTGCAATTGCACATCGGAGAATCTCGAGATTCCGGGTCTGGTGCTGCGCACCATCCCGGAATGACGCCCAATATCATGGGCTGCATTTCCAGTCAGACTCGGAAGAAGCTCGCGGCATTGGCAATGTCGCAGTAGACGGCGGGTTTGCCGTGCGGCAAGGTGAGGCAAGCTTTTAAAGATCAAGAAATTTGGGGGGATGCGATGTCGAAGACCCATCCAACGGGATCAGCAGGCGTGAATCGCCGGGCGCTGCTGTCCGGTACCGCAGCCCTCCTGGCGTCGCCCTTTGTGCTTTCTTCGGCACGCGCGGAGGCTCCGCCGGTCAATGTCGGCGTCATCATGCCGCTGTCGGGACCGAATGCCCAGTTCGGCATCAATTCGCGCAACGGCATCGAGCTGGTCGCTGACGAAATCAATGCGGCCGGCGGCATCGCCGAGCTCGGCGGCGCGAAGATCAATCTGGTCGTGGCGGACGCGACCTCGACGCCGACCACGGCCGGGACGGTGGCGCAAAGGCTGATCACCCAGCAGGACATGACCGCGGTGCTGGGGGCGTTCGTCTCTTCGCTGACGATTGCGATCTCGGAAGTCACCGAGCGGCGTGACATTCCGCTTCTGACCATGTCGTTCGCCGATCAGATCACCGGGCGCGGCTACAAGAACATCTTCCAGGTGGTCGCCAAGGCCTCGGTGATCGGCAAGGCGCAGTTCGAATACACCGCAGCCATCGCACAGGCCGCGGGCGCCAAAATCGAAAAGATCGCCATCATGTATGAGGACACGGCATATGGCACCGCCCAGGCCAACGGCCTGCGGGCAGGCGCGAAAGCCGCCAATGTCGAGATCGTGATGGATGACGCCTATCCTTTGGGGATCACCGACACCACGCCCCTGATCAACAAGTTGCGTGGATCGGGGGCGCAGGCCGTGTTCCCGGTCTCCTATCTTAACGACAGCCTCCTGATCATCCGCACCATGCGCCAGCAGAAGCTCACCATTCCGGCGATCGGGGGTGCTGCCGGATACGTCATTCCGGATTTCGAAAAGGGGCTCGGCGAATTCGCCGAAAACGTGCTGTCGATCGATACGTCGAACTACGATCTCGCACCGCAGCTGACCGAGCGCTTCCGCAAGCGTTTCGGATATTTCATGGTGCACGAAGCGCTGGAGCACGCCGTCTGCCTCGAGGTGCTGGTGCAGGCCATCAGCAAGGCGAAATCGGTGAAGGCCGAGGATGTCGCCGCGGCCCTTCGCGGCGCCAGGTTCACCGGTGGCTGGATCAACGGCATGACCGGAGGGGCGGTTCAATTCGACCAGACCGGATTGAACGTGCTGTCGGTGCCGCTGATGGTGCAGTGGCGCGGCAAGGACATCGTCACCGTCTGGCCGAAGGAGATCGCCCGGAGCACGCCGGTCTGGCGGTCCTGATCGGCGGCCGGCGCGAACCGACGTGTCGTTTCTCCAGGCCATTCTCGACGGGTTCCTGATCGGCGGCGTCTATGCGGTGATCTCGATCGGGCTGACGCTGGTGTACGGCGTGATGGGCATCGTGAACTTCGCGCAAGCCGAGTTTCTCACGATCGGAATGTTCGTCGCCTGGTTTGCCTGGGCCTTTCTCGGGCTCGACCCGGTTCTCGCTGCGCCATTGTCGTTCGCGGTCGCGTTTGCGATCGGCTGGGTGGTGCAGGGGCAATTGATCGCGCGGGTGCTGGCGGCACCATCGGTGGCGCAGATATTTCTCACGGTCGGGATCTTGATCGTCATCGAAAACGGATCGCTGCTGCTGTTCGGCTCCCAGTTCCGTTCGGTCACGACATCTTACCAGACCATGTCGCTGTCGCTCGGTCCGCTGTTCATCAGCATTCCCTATTTGATCGCGTTTGCGATGTCGCTGGCGTGCGGCGCGGCGCTGTGGTGGTTCATGCGCGCGAGCTGGTTCGGCCGGGCGATGCGCGCGACCGCGCAAAATCCTTCCGCCGCAAGGCTGATGGGGATTGATACCGCGCTGATGTACAAGATGGCCTTCGCGCTCGGCGTCGGGCTGACCGCGTTCGGCGGCGCGGTCATCCTGCCCTATGTGACGGTCTATCCCGGTGTCGGTGGCCAGTTCGTGGTGTTGATGTTCACCGTCGTGGTGCTGGGCGGGCTCGGCAGCATCGCCGGCGCCGTCGTCGGCGGCTTGGCGGTCGGCGTCATCCAGTCGCTGTCGTCGCTGTTCTTTCCCATTCAATTGCAGAACCTGGTGCTGTTCATCGTCTTCATCCTTGTGCTGGCGGTGCGTCCGCAGGGCCTGGTCGGGGCAAGCCGATGAAGCGATGTCTTGCGCTCGCCGCCGCGATTGCCGCCGTAGCGCTTCTGGCGCTGCTGCTCGATCCGCGCGGCTACTGGATCCGCGTCCTCACCTTCACGCTGCTGTTCGCGGCCATGGCGCAGGCCTGGAATATCGTCGGCGGCCTCGCCAACCAGACCTCGCTGGGACATGCCGCGTTCTTCGGCATCGGCGCCTATACGTCCACCGTGCTGCTGCTCAAATTCGGCATCAGCCCGTGGCTCGGCATGCTGGCGGGCGGCGCGCTCGGCGGACTGGCGGCGCTGGTCATCGCGATTCCGACCATGCGCCTGCAGGGGCATTATTTCGCGCTGGCGACGCTTGCGTTCGGCGAGGTGATGCGGGTGATCGCCAATGTGTGGACCTCGCTGACCGGCGGTCCGGGCGGATTGTCCGTGCCGTTCGTGCCGCCGAGTCTTGCCGGCTATTCGTTCAAGCTGCTGCGGCCGCACGCCTACATCGCATTGGCCGCGCTGGTGGCGGTGACGGCGGTTTTCGAGATCATCCGGCGCGGCGCGATGGGATACCGGTTGCGCGCGATCAAGCAGAACCCGGCTGCCGCCGAAGTCATCGGCGTCGATACGACGCGGGTCAAGCTTCAGGCCGCGGTGATTTCGGGCGCGCTGATCGCGATGCTCGGCACGCTCTATGCCCAGGTCGCGGTGTTCTTCGACCCCGACACGGTGTTCGGCATCGCCAGCATCTCGATCCGCATCGCGCTGATCGCGATCATCGGCGGGGTCGGAACCGCGGCGGGGCCGATCCTCGGCGCGTTCTTCATCATTCCGCTGGAAGAGGTCATGAACGATCTGTTGTCGTCGCGTGCGGCTGGCCTGTCGCAGCTGGTGTTCGGCGTCATCTTGATATCAGTCATCTTGTGGCAGCCGCGCGGCTTCATCACCGTGTTCGGCGCGTTGCGGGCGCGGTTGTCGCGCGCGGGGGTGCCATGACGATCCTCGATGTCCGCAGCCTGTCGCGCCGGTTCGGCGGCCTGCAGGCGCTGTCGGAGGTGACGTTTTCGGTCAACCAGGGCGAGATCGTCGGCGTGATCGGCCCGAACGGCGCGGGCAAGACCACGTTGTTCAGCACCCTGGTGGGGCTCATTCGGCCCGACGCCGGCACCGTGACGCTGGATGGAAAAGACCTTGCTGGTTTGAAGCCCCACACCGTCGCATCGCTGGGGATGACCAAAACCTTCCAGAACGTCGCTTTGTTCGCCGAGAGTTCGGTGCTGGACAATGTGCTGACCGCGGGCCTGCTGCGCCACGGCGTCGACGCCGCGCGCAGCGAGGCGCTCAATTGCCTGGATCGTGTCGGCTTGCGCGCCGTGGCGCACAAGCAGGCCGGCAATCTGTCATTTCCCGAGCGGGCCCGGGTCGAGCTGGCGCGGGCGCTGTGCACCGCGCCCAAGGTGTTATTGCTCGACGAAGTCATGGCGGCGCTCAATCCCGCCGAGATGGCCGGGATCATGCGGTTGATCCGCTCGCTGCGCGACGACGGCGTCACGCTGCTCGTGGTCGAGCACCACATGCGGGCGATCATGAATGTGTGCGATCGCATTCTCGTTCTCAACTTCGGCCGGCTGCTCGCCGATGGCACGCCCGGGCAGGTCGCGAGCGACCCGAAGGTGATCGAGGCCTATCTCGGCCGGTCGGTCGAGGCGGCGCACCGATGAGTGCGCGTTCGCCGCTGCTCGAAATCAGCCAGTTGCGCGCCGGCTATGGCGAGGCCGAGGTGCTGCACGGCATCGAGCTGTCGGTTTCGCAAGGCGAGTTCGTCTGCATCATCGGGGCCAACACCGCGGGCAAGAGCACGATCCTGCGTTCGATCTCGCGGCTGGTTCCGAAGTCGAGCGGGACCATGCGCTTTGGCGGCGCCGATCTCACGGCATTGGCGGCGCATGAAATCCCGGCGCTCGGCATCGCCCATGTTCCCGAAGGCCGCCAGGTTTTTCCGGACATGACGGTGGAAGAAAACCTGCTGCTGGGCGCGTTCACCGCCCGCAAGGCCGGCGATCTGCCGGCGCGGATCCAAGAGGTATTCGAGCTGTTTCCACGCTTGCGTGAGCGATACGGACAGCTCGCGGGAACGCTGTCGGGCGGCGAGCAGCAGATGGTTGCGGTCGGCCGCGCCCTGATGCTGCGGCCAAAGCTGTTGCTGCTCGATGAACCCAGCCACGGCCTCGCGCCAAAAGTGGTCGAGGAGATGCATCAGGCGTTCAAAACCATCCACAAAAGCGGCACCTCGATCCTGCTGGTCGAGCAGAATGTCGAACTCGCGCTCGACGTCGCCAGCCGAGGCTATGTGCTGGAAGCCGGCATCGTGACGCTTGCGGGAACCGCGGCGGAGCTCCATGCCAACCCGGCGGTGGTCACGGCGTATCTGGGGCTATAGCGCGGGTGGATGCCGCTTTTTATTCTGGCGCCCAGCGTGGCAATGATGGTTCCCAGCATCGAATGCTTCAGCTGCCCACTGAGGCGGTCTACTGCTGTGCTTGCTCCTCCAGTCCTTTCGCAAGCGCCAAAATGCGATCAGCAGTCATTGGGCAGAGTCTGAGCAATATTGCTCACTTTGAGACTAGCTGATTGGCCCGGCTGCCATGGCCATTTTCGCTGTTCCCTACGACAGAACCACGAATTATGTCGACTCGCGGACATTCACGGGTTTAGAATTTAGAAATCACCGCACAATGTCCGGCTGCAATCGGTGACTGAGAGTGCTGCACGCTCCCGCCTGATCCCAGAGAGCACCGCATGCGTATAACCTCGCTTTTCCCAGCCGCCAGGGGTTCGCAAGAGCCCGCCCAGGAAGCTTTCGAACGTGAGGTCGCGGCGCGCTTTGGCCTCGTTCCAAATTTTTTCCGCTCGGCTCCTGATGCTCCTTTCGTAATCCATGAATTGTGGCAGTTCGCGAAGGCGGCCTATTTGGACAACCCCATCCCAAGCCACTTGAAGGAACGGCTTTTTGTCTACCTCTCTCGGTTCTGTGAAGTGCGATATTGCATTACGCGACACTGCGGCTTTTTGTTAGGGCTCGGTCAGGCAGCCGGTGATCCCAATGCGCAGGCGATGACGATCACACAAGTCATCCGATTGCTTCAGCGACCCGTCCCCAACGATGAAGGTGTCAGCGGCGCGCTCAGCCGATTTGAAGCCGTCGCCCAGCCGATTGATTGGCCTTCAGCCGAGACCTCCCACGACGAAGATCTATTTACCTTGGCCACAATACTCTTTCTCCAGCCAGCGAGAGCTCAACGAGCGAAACGAGCCCTGCGCATTGCCCTGGGGGGTGAAAAATTCGAGCTGTTGGCGGCCCTGCTGACATTTATCCGATCAGCGCACTATTGGACGTTGATGCACCCGGAACTCGTAATCGAAGACGACTTGACAGAGCTATTGCGCCAACATGAGGAACTCGCCCAGCTGCTATTGGAGGATAAACAAGCGGCTCATTGTGAAATGGGGACGCGGCTGTTCGAGGAACTTGAATCACTACGCGACCTCAACGAGCGGAAGGAGCTCGAAAAAGCATGCACTTGAACTGAAGGACCGGCAAAAAGACCTGCTGCTGAAGGAGGTCGATCATCGCATCAAAAACAGTTTACAAATCGTATCGAGCCTTCTGCATCTGCAAGCTAAAACAGCAGGCGCCTCGGAATCTCAATTCCGCAATGCCGCCGCCCGCATAGCCGCTATCGCTGCGGTTCACCACCAGCTTCACAAATCTGACTACGTTGGAACGGTACAGCTTGACGAATACCTCACCGATCTCTGTCAGGAATTAGCAACCGCATCAGGCAGTCCCGATAGGCCGTGCTCGCTTATCGTCGACGCCGTTCCGCTGACGATACCCAACGACATTGCGGTGCCACTGGCTCTCATCGTGAACGAACTGCTCACGAATGCCATCCAGCATTCGCAACCTGCTGGTGGAGACAGAGCTGTATACATAGTGGTTAGCAGCGGCTCGGACGATTTTTCAGTAAGTGTTTCTGACGCCGGGGTCGGCCCCGATCCTGCACAAACCACTTTCGGGCTAGGCACCCGACTCGTTGACGCATTAACTCGCCAAATCGGCGCTACAATTACAAAACAGAACCTGGTCGGAAGTTATACCGTCACCGTAACAGTTCCTAAAACCTACCCGAAGGAGTGATCGCCGGGCGAGGGAGCCAACTTCGAGCCGATGATCGATCGTCGCCAGTCAACCCCCGTTACCGCGAAACGGTTTAAGGCGTTAAGTCTTTGCGACTTGAATGCGCTGTTAGCGTCGGTTTGACCCTCTGCCAACCACTTCCGGTCTAAGCCGAACACGGAACTCATCCCCTCCAATAGCGAGGCCGCCAACTGAGGCGGCCTTACTTCTATATGTCGGCACCTTACGGTGCGCCCCGACGGCGCGTATTACCAGTGGAGGAAGAATCCATCCAGAGAGTTGTCGATTGATCTGGTAGCTGACGAGCGGTTTGGACGAGCAATC
>Ga0073928_10007547_pt1 | contig 14020 bp, 15 predicted proteins | sample PaiPotPPA55metaG_FD_76969 | JGI IMG/M metagenome (GOLD analysis project Ga0073928, IMG submission 76969) | Iron sulfur acid spring bacterial and archeal communities from Banff, Canada, to study Microbial Dark Matter (Phase II) - Paint Pots PPA... ... | reverse complement strand
GCTGTATTGCACACGCGCTAGCTTCAGGTCGCGGCTATTTTGCAGCGCTAGCGTAACAGCCTCTCGGAGCGTCATTTTCTGAAGGCTAGCGGTGTCCTGCGCCCGAGCCGGAATGACGGAGATCACGAACAACAAAAGGATGCTTGTGCACTTCGCGTGTCTATTCATAGCGCAGGGATTCCGTCGGCTGAAGTCTCGCCGCGCGATTCGCGGGAAGATACCCGAAGATGAGTCCGGTCGAGCAGGACACAACGAATGCCAGCACAACCGACGCCCACGATATCGGAACACTGACGTCCCCGCCGGTTGGGACAAAGTCACTCAAGAAGTCTGCGATCGCGGGAATCGCAAGCACGAAGTTTGTGATCACGGGAATCAGGATGCCAATCGCAATTCCCGCGAGAGCGCCGGTTCCGCTGATCAGAACCGCCTCCGCCAGGAACTGGTACAAGATCGCGGCGCGCGGTGCGCCTATCGCCTTCCGGATCCCGATTTCCCGGGTCCGCTCCGTCACGGTCACAAGCATGATGTTCATGATTCCGATGCCGCTGATCGTCAGCGCAATCATCGCCACCACAATCAACAGCAGCGTCAAGGCCATGGAGATATTCTTCGCCGCGGCCAGGATGCCCGCCAAATTCCACACATGATACTTCGCTCCGGGGCGATGCCGGCTCGCGAGAACTTCCGCCACGCGCTGCGTAACAGTCGGCACATCCTCGGAGTCGTCGGCCTGAGCGTAGAATGACTTGAAATAGTCGGTCCCCGTGTAATCCTTGATCAGCGAAAAAGGCACGATCACAGTTTCGGGAGTTATCTCCGTTTGCCCGAACGTGGCCACGCGCTCGCGAAAAACGCCGATCACCGTGAAGTGCAACTCCTCGATTGCAAGGTCTTTGCCCAGGGGATTGTCGTAGGGAAACATCGAAGCGGCGAGCTGCTCTGTAACAAGGCACACCTTGCTTCGCGACATCATGTCGTCTTGGTCGAAATACCGGCCACGGACGGCGACCAGGCGCCGAACCGTGTTGAAGCCCTCCGTGACGCCTACCAGGCTGATCGGGTGCACCGTACCGCCGACGGTGACGTTCATTCGAAGATCGTCAGTTCCGGCGGCCTCGGTTACCTGCGGGATGTCTTGCTTTACGGCTTCAAGATCGGCGGGCGTGATCTGATCGGAGAGCGCCAGGTTTTCCGCGCCGCCCGGATTAATCATCTCCGCCAGCACGAGGTTCGAACCCACGCCCTCGATTTCAGAAATAATGTAGCGCTTGCCCGTGAGCGCGACCGTGACCACCAGGACGATGCACGCGCTTCCAATGATCACGCCCAGCATCGTAAGCATGGCGCGCACTTTATTCGCGCGCAAAGCTTGCATCGCAAGCTGCAGCGTCTCATTCCAGAAGGCAGACGTGTTACGCATAAGAGTAGCCGGCAGAATCCGATGCTTTTTTGTGGATCGGAGTCTCCGGTAATCGCAGCCGCGGCGCTATTGCGATCCCTTCTCCAGTTTTGCCAAACGCGCTTGGGTCGCCTTGCGCCGGGGCTCGAGTTGCAACGCCGCGCGGTACTGTTCCGCGGCTTCGCCAGTTTTCCCCTGCGCTTCGTAGAGCCTGCCAAGCCAGTCACGCGCGTCTGCGTGCGAGGGCCAATCGCTGCGGTCGGGCGTGCTCGCAATGTACGATTTTAGATGCTCCTCCGCGCGCGATAGATCGGATCCTGACCCGCCCGAGATCGTCGCCGCAGCGCGATAATACGCCAGGCGTGGGTCGTTCGGCTTCACCTGGGCGGCGGCATCGATCGCCGCGTTCATGTCGGCGATCTTGTTTTGTTTCTGAAAGAAGGACGCCACTTCGAAGTACGGTTCCGGTTTATCGGGCTTCGCGCTCAGAACCTGCCGGTACTCGGCCTCTGCCAGATCGGTCTTTTTCAACGACTGAGTGTCGAACACCGCCCGCGCAAGGCGCCCTTGGATCGGATCGATCGCCGCGATCGCATCTACCTGCGCCTTCCCTTGATCTGCGTTTCCGCCTACGATCCAGGGAGCCTCGATACAAAACTCCTCGAGATCTCTTCGCGCCGCGATGTTTGACGGGTCAAGTTGCACCGCCAGTTCGAATTGCTTCTTCACTTTTCTCGCGACGAAGTAGCTCTGATCGCGGTCGGCCTTGCCTCCGTACTCCTGCCCCAGCCACTGCTGGTAGAGCGAGTTCTTCGGATCCAAAGCCACGGATTTTTCGCCGTTCGCGACCGCGTGATCGTAGTCGCGAACCTCGTAGTAGCATCGACCAAGCCAGTAAAGGGCCGCCGCGTTCGATGGATTCCGTGACACTACCGACTGCAGAGTCGCAATCGCCGCCGAGTAGTTGCCGGAACCGAATTGATGTTGAGCGGCTTCCAGCGCAGCCCCATCCGGCGTTGCCTGCGACGAGAAGAACGAAAGCGCCCGGGCCTCCACGGGATGAAATCCCGTTGGGCCGGACGCAGCGTTAACCGAGAGCAACAGCAAACTCAAAAGGCCGATCGAAATTCGGCAGGACGGTGCGCTCAATTCGCCTCCGTGGCTCGAACATCCATTCCATCATGCAACTTCAACTCGCCAGGGAGCGCAACACGGTCGTTGACGTTTAACCCCGACAACACCTCATAGCTCGACGCGCTCGCGATCCCCACCGAGATGTTTTGGCGATGCACCCTGTCCGCATCGAACACGAATACGTAATGCTGCCCCTTGTCGTAGCCCACGGCCGCTCGCGGCACCACGACGGCGCCCTTGCGCTGACGCACCATGATTTTCACTTCCACGTTCACATTCGGAAGCAGCTCCAAATTGCTGTTGTCCACCGAACAAAGAACTTCCCCGACGCTCCGACTCTGTCTCGGAACCACCTGCTTGGGAAGCTGCTGCGTTTGGCCGTTCCACGTTTGCCCGGGCTTGCCATCCCACGTGACTCGAACGTCTTGCCCCAGCTCGAGCCAACCGAGGTCTGGCTCATCCACAAACGCGCGCACGCGAACTTGGCGCAGATCGGTCATCTCTGCCACTATATCGCCCAGTTTGACGTAATCGCCGGCCCGAACGTGAAGCGAGTAGAGCGTTCCGTCCGATGGCGCGATCACAGTGGCGGAACGCAGCTTCTGCTCAAGCGTCTGCACTTGATCCTGGTCTTGCTTCACGCGTAGTTCTGCAGCCTGGGCGGTCACACTTGCCTTTTGGGCAATCGCCTGCTTCTTCTGATTGAGCGCGTCGAGCCGAGCGTGCGCTTTCGTCAAATTCGACTCATTTAACGCCAACTCATCCCGGGTCGCAGCTTGCTTTGCGACAAGGTCCTCCAGCGCCCTGTGTGCGCGCTCGAGGTTCTCGACCTCCGCCTTCGCCTGCTGAAGGTCGCCTTGTAGTTCTGCCAATTGATCGGGAGCACCCCCCGCCCGCGCGTTTCGCAGATCGGATTGTGCAGACAGCAAGTCAGCTTGAGTTTGCGCTAACTGACTTCGAACGTCCGCAGCGTTAAGAGTTAAGATTACCTGGCCGCGATGGACCGTCTGACCTTCGGTTGCAAACACGCGATCGACAAAGGTTGGGAACTCAGCGTGCGCGACCGCTGGGGCGGTCGGCTCAACCTTGCCGTTGCTGGTGACCACGGCGTTCAAATCTTCGCGCGCGACTTTCACCACGGCAACCGCTGGTCCCTGCCCTCGTGATGCCAACACAATCACTAACACGATGGCGAGCCCTGCCACCAAGGACAAGATCACCCATTTTTGCTTATTCTTTTCCGCCATGCTCGACCGCGCCCTTGGCGCGAGCCGTCCCCTCAGACGTCGAAATTGTAACAAACCCTTTCGACGCATGCCTATGAAACACCGAAGCCTGCCGCGAGGTACATAAGGGGGATGCTATACTCCCCTTTTGGAGATGCCAGTCGTATTCGTGCTCGCGCATGATTGGACTCTGCGCACGGCAGTTCGCGCCGAGCTCCGCGAAATTGGCGTCGAGGCCCTCGGCATGGATTCGCCGGACGACGCGGGTAAGGCCATCGCTGCTGGAGGGATGCCGGCTGCCGTCGTGCTCGAAGCCGCTGCCGACTTTGTCTCGGATTCCGCGGTTCAAAATCTCATTTCCGTCGTTCCGACAATTTTGATTGCCTCGCGCACGGAGAAGATGCCGGTGCCTCCGGCTCCGCCGGGCGAGCCCGGGTTCGTTCGAAGTCATGGAGTGGTGCTCTATCGCCCGGTTCCTGTTGCGGAAATCGTTTCCCGCGTTCGAGATTTCCTCCAGAAGGGTCAGGCGGCTTGATCGTTCGCGCATCCCCGGTTCGTGTTAGAATTTGCCCATGACTGAAGCGAACCAGGCTCATCCCTCCAGCCATGCCGCGGAACCCAAGCCAGGCGAAAAGCCTCTCGTGAAAATTCATCGTGTCTGCATCGGCTGCAACAACATGTTCGAGGTCACGATGGAAAACTTCGAAGCGAAACACTGCTCCGTCTGCCACAAGGGCTAGAATCTCGCGCTTGTTGGTGATGGAATACAACTCGAAAGAACAACCGCGCACTAGACGATCGTCCGCACCACGCCGCCATCCACACGTAGCGCCGCACCATTTGTGCCGGATGCCGGGCTCGTTTCCCTTCGAGTTGTAAGTCCATGGCTTTTCGATGCTGGTCGAGACCTTCGCGGCGCAGGATTGGTAGGACCGAATTGGGGCCAAGAGCCTTGGTGCTCGAATCTTGATTTCCGCGTAATCTTGATGGCTCATAATCGTACTAACAGGCGGCTGGGGTGACCTCTCCTCCCCCCTTTTTGTCAGAATCTCCTGCGCGAGGCTTGGGATGATTGAAGCGCGCGAATTGGGCAAAGTCTTCAACAACAAGAAGCGCGGCGAAATCCGTGCCGTGGATTCCGTGAGCTTTTCCTGCAAGCCCGGCGAAATCTACGGACTGCTGGGCGCGAACGGCGCCGGGAAGACCACCACACTTCGCCTGCTGGCCACGATCCTTTCACCCACCTCGGGCGGCGCAACCGTTGCAGGTTTCGACGTCGTTCGGGAACCGGCCAAGGTCCGCGCCCACATCGGCTTTCTCTCAACGGCCACTGCCCTCTACGATCGCCTGACGGCGTCTGAGACCGTCGAGTATTTCGGCAGGTTGCATGGGTTGGACTCTGCGACGATCAACCGCCGCATGTCTGAGATCTTCAAGGCGCTGGACATGGACGAGTTTCGCGACCGTCGTTGCGCGAAGCTCTCGACTGGAATGAAGCAGAAAGTCTCGATCGCCCGCACGCTGGTTCACGATCCCCAGGTGATGATCTTCGACGAGCCCACAAACGGCCTCGACGTTATGGCCGCTCGCGCCATCACCGATTTCATTCGCCAGTGCCGCGACCAGAATAAGACCGTGATCTTCTCCACGCACGTGATGACCGAAGTGGAAAAGCTCTGCGATCGAATCGGCATCATCCATGACGGACGTCTTCGTGCGGAAGGCACTCTCGACGAACTTCTCGCGAGGTACCGCAGCAATAACCTGGAAGAGGTTTTCGTGAAGGTTTCCGGAGACGGACGATGAACCTGGGCAACGCACTCATCGTATTTCGCAAGGAACTGCGCGACATGCTTCGCGACAAACGGACGATTCGATCGATGATCATTATTCCCGTGGTCGCGTTTCCCGCGCTTTTTCTAATCGTCGGCTGGACGATGGCGAAGCTCTCCGGCGAAGCGAACAAGGAAGCCTCCATCGTAATGGTTCACGGCGGCGATGATTCGCCGAAGGTCCTTGAAGCCCTTCGGGGTGCCGAGGGTATTCAAGTGGTCCCTTATCAAGCCGACGCGCGGCAAAAAATCTCGGACAACAAGATTCGCGTTCTGATCGAGATTCCGGAAGGCTTCGACTCTTCGGTGAGCGGCAGCCATCCGCAAAAGGTCGTCATCGACTACTTTCAAGGCGACATGAAATCCGAATCGGCGCGGGACAGAGTCCAGAAGTTCTTCGATGACTACCGCGAGAGCCTCGCCCGGGCCGCTCTCGCGGCTCGCGGCCTGCCTATCAGCCTGCTCGAGCCGTTCACAGTCGACGCTCAGAACGTCGCACCACCATCCAAAGTCGGGGGGGCAATTTTGGGCGGTTGGATTCCGTACATGATCATCATTTTGTGCTTCACGGGCGCGATGTACCCAGCGATGGATCTGACGGCGGGCGAAAAAGAGCGCGGCACGATGGAAACGATTCTGACGAGCCCTGTGTCGCGGACGGACTTAGTGATCGGCAAGTTCTTGATGGTAGTACTTGCGTCGGTGGTCACCGCCATCCTGTCGCTTGTCTCGATGGGTATCTCGTTCGCCTGGTCCAAGAAAACTTTTCTGCACGGCGCCGACGTTCCGCAAATGTCGATCGATCCAAGCGCGGTGGCGGCCGTGATGTTCCTGCTTCTTCCGGTCGCTGTCCTTTTTGCCTCCGTGCTTCTCGCTGTCGCTCTTCTTGCCAAGAGCTATCGCGAAGCCCAAACGTACGTGTCGCCGCTTGTGTTCGTTGTAATCATGCCTGCGATCATTGGGGCCATGCCGGGTGTGGAGCTCAACTGGAAAACCGCTCTCATTCCTATCCTGAACACAAGTCTCGTCAGCAAGGACGTGATCGCGGGAAATTATCATTGGGGTTTGATTGCGGCGGTTTTTGCGATGACCTGTGTCTATGCCGCGATTGGCATCGGTGCGGCCGTCCGGATGTTCAACCGCGAAGACGTCCTATTCCGCGTGTGATGCCGGTGCGGCTGGGCGCTTGGAGGGACCGGTCGGAGGTCCCAACGACCTTTCCGGAGCGGGGCACACCGGAATCGATATGACCAAAACCTGCAATCGGCTTCCTTTTCCTCAGAACCACGAAAGTAAGCCGTTTATTTTCAATAAGACATCCTGGAAGCATGAGTGCACTATGAAGGTAGTTACTGGCGGATCCGGCCCACGCGCTGATCCGCTGGGAGGTGACGATGGGGGCTATCTCGACGACCGGAAGAAGCGTCTTGACTGGGACCACTGGCAGGCGCCCAAGAATCCTCGGTGCCGTTGGAGCTCTGGTCATCTGTTCGGTTTTCGCACTTGGCGTAGCGTCACCTGCCGACGCGGACACGTTCGTCTACACCTACCAGGGCCTTCCTTTCAACAACCTGATTAACGGCTACGCGTGCAGTCCTGGACCATGTGAGATTTCAGGTTCCTTCTCAGTTTCGACCCAGCTTTTCGCAGACCTGAGTAATGCCACAGTCACGCCAGATAGTTACTCCTTCACGGACGGGAACGGCTTTACCCTCAGTTCTTGCGCACCCATGGTTAGTTGTAGTGGCATCACTGTGACCGGGATCGACACGGATGCGGTGGGCGACATTACCGCTTGGGATGTAGCTGTAATTGGTTGTTTCGGCCACTGTTATCTGGAAACGGACTCGATCGGAATATCAGGCGATATCTCCTTTCCCGGTCCGTTGGCTGGCGGCCCGGAAGGATTCAACGCGGGGACGCCTGGGACATGGACCTGCGAGGACATGGGGCCCACGGGTAGTGAATCTCCATGTCCAGTCGCGCCGCCGGCATCGACGCCCGAACCTTCTGGCCTTCCGCTTCTTGCCGCGGGCTTACTAAGCTTGGTCGCAATGAGCCGCAAACGGCTCGCGTAACCTCGACCTCTCCTTCTTGGCGGCTCGTCCGTCTAATACAACCGTAAACTCGCCTGCGCAGGGATGTGGCCGACGCCAGGGGTGCTAAAATTCAAAGAGGTTCATGAGCTCCGACTCCCTGATATACGTCGACCAATTGTGCAAGGAATTCCGCACGTTCAAGCGCCGCGAAGGCGTCTGGGGCTCGATCCAGAACCTCTTCGTGCGCGAGTACCGGACCCTCGCGGCCGTTGACCACGTCAGCTTCTCGATCGACCGGGGTGAGACGGTGGGGTACATCGGCCCTAACGGAGCTGGAAAATCCACCAGCATCAAGATGTTGACCGGGATCCTGGTGCCTACCAGCGGCGAGATGCGCGTCAACGGGTTCGTCCCATGGCGGCAACGCACCCAATATGTGAAGACGATCGGCGTGGTGTTCGGACAGCGCACGCAGCTCTGGTGGGACATCGCCGTGATCGAATCCTTCAAGCTGCTGCGCCGCATCTACGACGTGTCTCAGCGGGACTTCGACGCTCGCATGGAGCATTTCGACGAGATTCTCGGCATCCGCGACTACCTGCACACGCCGGTGCGCAAGCTTTCTCTGGGGGAACGCATGCGCTGCGACCTGGCTGCCGCGCTCCTCCACAATCCGCCCCTGCTTTTCCTCGACGAACCGACGATCGGCCTCGACGTGGTTGCCAAGGACCACGTGCGGCATTTTCTCCGCGCCATAAATCGCGAGTTCCAAACTACTATCCTCTTGACTACTCATGACTTAGACGATATAGAAGAGTTGTGCCGTCGGATCATGATTATCGACCACGGCCAGGTTTTGTACGACGGTCCCCTGGCGCACCTGAAGCAGAAACTTCTGCGGACAAAGCAAGTTAAGTTCGCGCTCAAAGACCGAGAACAGATCACCGGCATCGGCGGGTTTTCCCGGGATGGTCTCGAACTGGAACAAGTGGATGAGCTCACCTATCGCATTCGTTTCGACCGCATGAAGATCGCCACGGCGGACCTGATCCGCCAGATTCTTTCTACGGTGGAAGTTCGCGACCTGCTCATCGAAGACGAACCGATCGAGGAAATCATTAAGCGCATCTACGCCGGCCAGGCGCTTCTGGAGGTTAGTGTATGAGAATTCGATATGCATGGAAGTTGGCATTCCTATTCGCTACAGCAGTTTTTCTAATTGCGAGCTCGGCCCAAGCGGCCCCGAAAAAGAAACAGCAATTCGAATTGTTCGTCCCGGTGGCTTCACAGCCCATTAAGTCGGACCAGTACTGCGGCAACCTTTCGGGCGCTCTTTCGTCTGGTGAATTCTTCGACGGGCTCCAGCGCCTGGGCGCCGGCCGCCACATCGAATTCCGCAAGGATGCGCAGCCCGTGAAGGAGTTTCCTTCGAAGATTGCCATCGCTTTGGCGGGCAATATCGCACCGTGCGGCTCGGGAATGACGAGCCCTCCGGTCGATTTCGTGCAGCCGGGAAATGGCTCTTCGCCCCAGGCTGTGAACCAATTTATGGACGGCCTCAAGTTCACAGCCGTGTGGAAGAATCCCCGCGGCGTGCAGCCCGTGTCGAATTGGTCGGTGACGAAATCGGTTTCGAACGATAAATCCTGGCGCGTGAACGACCAGATACCGATGAGATTCGCATTCCAGGTGCCATCGCAGGGCGTGCCGCTCACAAACCAGCTCGTGATTTCGGTGTACGCGCCGTCTGGCGTAAAACTGGCTACATTCACGGCAGGGGTGCTGTCGCGGATTCCCAAGCACCACTTGAAGACAATCCACGGCCAACAAAGCGAGTGAACGGAATCGCGCAAGCGCTGGTTCCCTACGTTGAGTTTTCGCGCGTAGGGTTCGTCAACATCCTCGCGTTTCGTTTGCGCTATTTCACGGGAATCATCACTTATTTTTTGAACGTCACGGTGTACTACTTCATTTGGACCGCGGTGTTTCGCTCCTCGTCGTCCCTCGCCGGGTACACGCTCGCGCAGATGATCGCGTACGTCAGCGTCGGCTGGATCATTCGCTCGTTCTACTGGAACACGATCGACCAGGAAATGGCGTATGAAGTGATCGAAGGCAAAATCGCGATGGACTTCATCAAGCCCGTCTCGATTCAATGGATGTGGATTTCGCGCGCCATGGGAGAGTCGGCGTTCCGGCTCGGCCTTTTGACGCTGCCTACGGCGGTGATCCTGGCACTCGTGTTTCCGATCCAAGGTCCGGCATCGCGCGAGAATCTCGTCCTCTTTATTGCCGCCGTGGCTGGGAGTTTTTTCCTCATGGGTGCGATTAACTTCATGATCGGGACGTGCGCGATTCCGCTCAAATCGATTCTCGCGCTGATTCGCGCGAAATATTGGCTGATCGAATTGCTGTCGGGGCTGCTGATTCCGATCGCGTTCTTCCCGGAGAAGTTGCAGCGAGTGATGGCGTGGTTGCCGTTCGAGCACATCGCCAACACGCCTCTGCAAATTTACCTGGGCAAACTCGACCGCGCGCATGCTTGGCGCGCTCTTGGCACGCAATGGCTCTGGGTGGTGGCGCTGCTGATTCTGGCGCACGTGTGGTGGGACCGCGCGTCGAGGAAGATCACGATTCACGGAGGGTAGGTGCCGACAGATTCTCCGGCTTCGACTGCGGTTCCCCGAACGAATACTCGGGTGGGCGCAGTTGTGGCGGTGGCGAAGCGTCACGCGATGCTTCTTTGGGAGTACTTCTCGCAGTATGCGAAAGTGCGCGTCAGCTATAGGGGCGATTTCTTCGTCAGCCTCGCCACCAGCTTCGCTGCTACGATTTTCTCTCTCGGGTTCCTCGTGATCCTGTTCCAGAAAACTGCTCAACTCAAAGGCTGGCGGTTTGAAGAAGTTCTCTTTCTCTGGGGATTCACTCAAATTCCCTACGGGCTGTTCAACGTCATCAGCCTGAATCTGTACGATTTCGGGAACAACTACATCATCGAGGGGAAATTCGATCGCGTGCTGCTGCGGCCGGTTTCCTCGCTGTTTCAAGTGCTTTTCGAAGCTTTTCGCATCGAGTCGTTTCAGGAAGTGGCCACGGGCGCGTTCTGCATGTGGTGGGCGTCGCGGCAGCTTCATCTCGCATGGACGCCGCAGAAATTCGCGATGCTCTTCTTTTTCGGGATTTGCGCGGCAGTCATTTACGTTTCGATTTTCCTGATTCTCAGCACCGTGTCCTTTTGGTTCGAGGACCGCATCGGCGTTCACCCGCCGGTTTGGAACATCATCGCGTTCGGGCGTTACCCCCTCTCGATCTACAGCGGCGCGGTCCAGTTTTTCCTTTGCTGGATCATCCCCTTCGGCCTCGCTTCTTTTTATCCCAGCGTCCGCATGCTGGGGCGAGCCGTGAGTCCCGAATACATCCGCTTCGTTCCCGTCGTCGCCGCCGTGTTCCTGATTCTGGCAATTTCGCTGTGGGATTTCGGCACCCGGCACTATTCCTCGACCGGCTCTTGACGCGCCGGCCGGGGTCAAGCAGCCTCCAGAAGCGAAAAGCAGATCCCTCACCCCGCAGAAACCGCGGGGATTCGGGATGACAAGGTCGTGAGGAGCGGCGCGTGGATTGGGAACGTCAGCAGAGCCGGATAGCTTCTAGGGTGTCCTGCCAGCCCGAGTGAAGAGAGCGATGACGCGGCGCTCGTACTCGGCGGGGGCGTGGCCGAAGGCGGCGGCGTGGCCCGCACCGTCGACGATCCAAAGCTCCTTGGGACCGCGCGCGGCGTTGTAGATTCGCTGCGAATGGCGACAGGGGATGCGGTGGTCGCGCGTTCCGCAAATCAGCAGGATTGGAAATGGTCGCTGCGTGACGGCCTTCTCTGGCGACACATCCTGCGGGTCGAAGCCGCCTTCCTTCCTTACGGAGTGCATCGTAATGATGACCGCAGGACGGAGGAGCGTCTTGCCAAGCAGAGGCGAAACATCCAGGCCGGCGTAGTCGTACGAAACCTCGCGGAGATTCGCGAAAGGATCCTCTGCGACCACGGCTTCGATGCGCGGCTCGACGGCAGCAGACTGCAATGCGATGGAGGCACCCATTGAGACTCCGAGCGCGAAGAGATGACGCACACGCTCGGCGGAATACAACGCGTCCGTGATCGCTACTGTGTCGTAGCGTTCCTTCCAGCCGTACGTGGCCATGTTGCCGCCGCTTTTTCCGTGAGCGCGCGCGTCCATCATCACGACGCCGTAACCGTGCCGCAGAAGAAATTCAGCCTGGCCAAGAACACCGCTACGATTGTCGGACACGCCGTGAAACAGAAGGACCCAGTCGCCAGTCGGAGACGGCGGGCGAATTTTCCATCCGCGCAACTCGACGCCGTCGGGCGCGCGAACGTCGAAATCTTGTTTGATTGCGCCCGTGCGCTCGACCATCTGAGCCGTCTGCTCGAGGCGCTCCGGGTTCAAATTCATCGGGTGGAGGACACCGGAGCTAATGAATTCGCCAGCAAGCGCGGCAATCCCCGGCGACAGGACGATCAGCACAAGCAGGATTCGCGAAAGCAGACGCACGGGCCTGCGCATATGGACCCCTGTAGGATTGTACGCAACTCGGAAGCTTGAAGTTTCGATGTCTGGTGAGAACCCCGGGTAGCCGCGGAGGTGCTAGTTCAAATCAGGCCTCTGCAAACATTCACTCCTCGGATGGCTCCCAAAGCTCGACGGGATTGCCATCTGGATCTTTGAGCCACGCAAAGGTGCCCATGGAGGGATATGCCTCGGTCTTTTCGATCACCACGCCCTTACTCTTAAGATGGCTGAGGATTTCTCCCATGTTTTTCACTGTGTAATTAATCTTACCCGTTCGCGGCTTATCTTTGATGTCTTGATCCGTGGGCATAATCGCCCACGCTATCGTTCGCTTGATCTCCGGGTTTGCAAGGTCCCTATATTCGAACGACGCATAAATGGAACTGCACTCAGCGTCTTCGCCCTGAGGAATTATTCCGAGGCAATCGCGATACCAGGCCGCCAGTCTCTTTGTATCGTTCGAAAACAGAAAAGCGCCGCCAATTCCGTCGATCATAAGTTCCTCCCACTGCTCATCTCTGCCGGTTTTCGAATCGGCAGGCATAGTTCCAATTCAAAGTGCGACCAATCCGTCGCGCTTTCTTTGTCCAGGAAAACCTCAAGTGCTGGCGCATGCTCGGGCTCGTAGGCACTGTTGATAAGCCAGTCTCGGTAGAGGTAGTCCCAAGCCGTAGCTACCTTATGGATGTCGCCGGAAACTTTTATGACGGCGTATCGCATGGCCGGCATTTTCAATTTCGACATTCCTTCCCTGCACTTGAAGGGAAGAGACGACGCAAGACAGACCTCATAGCGATAAAGATGCTTGGGAGTCACGTGTGGATCGTCCACCGTCATTCCGAAAAGGATTCCTTGCGAAAAAATATCCTGGGATTTGGCCCATTCGGTCATTGTCGTCACGGCGGCAAGAACTCTGTCCATCTCGAAGGCATTCGTAACCCGAATATAGGCAACTTGCCTTTCGGGAATGTCGACCAATCTCACTGGAAACGCGGCTCTCTTTTCCTCCGCGCTCATGGGGAGACCATATTCGTCTTGCGGGAAAAGTTCTTTGCAAATCTTGCTCTTTTTGATCTCGCCACTTTTTCGAAACTGACTTGGCGAAGTGTCGAAGCCGGATCGGAAGGCACGCGAAAACGTGGCCGATGACGAAAAACCGCAATCCAAGGCTATGTCGGTGACGCTTTGGTCGGAATAACGAAGAAGACGAGCGGCCTTTTCAAGACGAAGCCGGTTCGTAAAATTGTTTACGGTTTCACCCGAAACCGCACCGAAGATCCGATGGAAGTGAGATTCCGACAAGCAGGCAACTTTAGCCAACTCCTTTAGTTTCACCTGCCGGTCCAGATTCCCGCGAAGGTAGTCAATGACCCGATTGATTCTTTCGGCGTATTCGCTATTGGCCTGGGTCTTTTGGCTTGGAACGGATTCGATCAACATTGGGTCGCAGAGTACCTCAATTGCCCCTACGCGGTCAGCATCCAAAAGTCCGACTGCCATTCGTCGTCAAGCGGTCCGCTCTCCGGCACCGCATCGGAATCTCTAGCAGAATGCACAAGAGTTGAGAGATTTCAAGTTTCGCGTCGCGGGATGACTGCCTAAAAAAGCGGGCGAGACGCCGGCGCTACGTGATGCGCGAGACAAAATCGAGTTAGGCGGCGTTGCCTTTGTATTGGATGGCGAGGATGGTGATGTCGTCTGACTGGGGCGCACCCTGGGTGAAGGCTTTGAGGCCGTCGCGGATGGCCTGCGCCAACTGATCGACGGTTTCTCCCTTGAAAATTTCGAGGATTTGGCGGAGGCG
>Ga0073928_10007546_pt1 | contig 14021 bp, 15 predicted proteins | sample PaiPotPPA55metaG_FD_76969 | JGI IMG/M metagenome (GOLD analysis project Ga0073928, IMG submission 76969) | Iron sulfur acid spring bacterial and archeal communities from Banff, Canada, to study Microbial Dark Matter (Phase II) - Paint Pots PPA... ... | reverse complement strand
GTCGCTCGAGGATCTCGAGCGCGACGCCATCGTCGCCACGCTCGAAGGCACGCACTACAAAATTGGCCAGGCCGCCGAAATCCTCGGCATCAGCCGCAAAACGCTCCTCGAGAAACGCAAGAAGTACGGCCTGCTCTGAGGCTCTCGCAAGCCGCAAACGTATCCTGACTTCTTATGAAGCTCACTTTTGTAATGCTCGGGAAGACTCGGCGGCCGGAAATCCGCGCACTCGTGGAAGACTATGCCAGCCGCATCCGCCGCTACGCCAAGATTGAAATTAACGAGATTCGTGATGGCGGCCCCGGGGTCCTTCGCAAGCTCAAACTCGATTCAGCTGCGACAGTTGTGCTTCTCGACGCGGCGGGGAAACAGTTCACTTCGCAGCAATTCGCGCGCTGGCTGGGCGATCTTCGCGACCGCGGCACACGCGAGCTCATCTTTTTGTGCGGCGATGCGGAGGGCTTTCCCGACGAGCTTCGTGCTACCGCAAAGCTAAAAATTTCTCTTTCAACTCTCACGATGCCGCATGAATTCGCCCGCGTCGTCCTGGCCGAGCAAATCTACCGCGCCTTCGCTATTCTTGCCGGCCACCCCTACCCGAAGTAGCCGCTCTTCTGCAACAATAGCTCATCATGTCGATCACGATTCGTTTCGACAAAGGCGCGCCCACCGCTTCCGCCGAACTGATGATCAAGAAGGCGCTGCCTGACTATGATCTCGAAGAAGTGGAGGCGCCGGTTCCGCGCGACGTCGATCCCATGCTCGCCTCCCAGGGCTTCAAGGATCTGCTGGACGAAGTTCGCGCGATTCTCGCGAGCGAGCTTGCCGCCGGGAACCTCGAAATCGCGCAACTTACCGGCGCCATCTGCCACGACGTCAGCGTCTATCGCCCGGGAATCTGGCTCGTACTACGGGAGCGCGGCGCACAGGGCGATATGTCGGAAGCCGGGCGCGAACACGTCACCGCCCTCGCCGAAAAAATCCGCGAAGATCTTGCGCTCTCGTGATTGCTGTCTCATCACGTCTGGTCGCTGGAGGAAGTTGAGGTATTGGCATGACTGAGAGTCAAAAATACTGGATCGCACTGATCGCCTCGTTAGCCGTCGCCTGCTTGGGAGGCACGGCTCCCAACTACAGAATGCCACTTAACTATCACGCTATGATTTCGAGAAGCATTCCGTTTGCGATTGCCTGGGGGGTGCTGCTCGCATTTTCTCTGTGGCGTTTCAAGAAGCGCGGATTGTGGCTGCTTGTAGGAGCGCCGATGGCACTCTACTGGCCAGTGTGGCTCCTATTCAATCATTTCCCGCCCTGCTATTACTTGCACGACTGCATGTAAATTGAAACTGAGGCACCCCTCAGCAGCACACCTTGACGTTTTGGTCCGGCGCGGCCAGTATTGAGAATTGTCGTGCCGGGGCGATGAATGCCTGAGGGCAAGGGACTCCTGATCGTCTACACCGGGCCGGGCAAGGGAAAGACCACTTGCGCGCTCGGAACTGCCTTTCGAGCGGTCGGCCAGGGCTTGCGGGTTCTGATGGTGCAATTCATCAAGGGCTCCTGGCACTACGGCGAGCTGGACGCGGCCAAGATGCTGGGCGACGACAAGTTCGAAATCCGGCCGATGGGACGCGGCTTCGTCAAAATCGGCGGCGCGGAAACCGATCCCGAAGACATTCGCCTGTGCGAGCAAGCCTGGGAATACAGCCGCGAGCAGATTTACAGCGAGAAGTATGACCTGGTGGTGCTCGATGAGATCAACTACGTGATCAGCTATAAGATGCTCGACGCGGAGCGCGTGGTAGACTCGCTCGAAAAGCGGCCCGAGCGCGTGCACGTGATCTGCACCGGACGCAACGCCCATCCGAAGCTTGTGGAAGCAGCCGATCTCGTGACGGAAATGCGCGAAGTGAAGCATCCCTACACAAAGGGCATCCTCGCGCAGCGCGGCATCGACTATTAGATAGACTGGTTTCTCCTATGGCCTGGTTCAAACGCGACAAAAAATCGATTGAGAATCCGACGCCCGTCGAAGAGCGCCGCGTCCGCACCGAAGGCATGTGGACCAAGTGCGACGGTTGCCGCGCGATTATCTGGAAGAAGGATTTGGAGACGAATTGGGAAGTGTGCCCCAAGTGCGAGCGACATTTTCGACTTGGCGCCAGGCGCCGCCTCGAACTTCTGCTCGATGACGAGCATTGGGTGGAATTTGACGCCGACCTGGCCTCGAATGATCCCCTTCAATTCTCCGACACGAGGCCCTACGCGCAGCGCCTGAAAGACGCGCAGAAAAAGTGCGGAATGAATGACGCCATCCTCACCGCCGAGGGCACCATCAACGGCCGCCGCGTCACTTGCTGCTCGATGGAGTTCAGTTTCATCGGCGGGTCCATGGGAGCGGTCGTCGGAGAAAAAGTGGCGCGGGCCGTGGAGCGCTCCCTCGCGCAGAAACAGCCGCTGATTATCGTCTCCTGCTCGGGAGGGGCGCGCATGATGGAGGGCGCGGTCAGCCTGATGCAGCTCGCGAAAGTGGCCGCCGCGCTCGGGCGGCTCGACGAAGCCCGCGTTCCGTTTATCTCGATTCTCACCGATCCCACCACCGGCGGCGTCACCGCTAGCTACGCGATGCTCGGCGATTTGAATATCGCCGAACCAGGCGCTCTCATCGGCTTTGCCGGGCCCCGTGTAATCGAGCAGACCATCCGCCAAAAGCTGCCTGAAGGCTTTCAGACGGCTGAGTTTCTCCTCGAACACGGTTTCCTCGACGCCGTCGTCACGCGGAACCAACTGAAGCCCTACATTTCGCAGGCCCTCGACTTCTTCCTCAACCCCGCATGAACCCCTCATGAATTATGAGGAATCCGTCCGCTCCCTGTTGGCCCTGGGGCGCGAACTCGCGGCGCCGCGGCAACCAGCACTGAGCTCCGCCCCCGGAGCGCTCGTCCAGAAATTCGGCCTCGAGAACATTCAGACTCTGTCGGCCGAACTCGGGAATCCGCACCTCTCAGTCCCGTGCGTGCACATCGCAGGGACGAATGGCAAAGGCTCGACGGCTGCAATGGTCGAATCGATCTTGCGTGCTGCGGGTCTTCGGACGGGTCTTTACACCTCGCCGCACCTCGAACGTATCAACGAACGCATTCGCATTGACGGCGACGAGATTTCGGACGAAGCCTTCGCGGCTGCGTGGACCCGTGTCCAGGCAGCAATCGAGTCGTTGATGGCTTCGGGCAAGCTCGCTTCCCATCCAACTTTTTTCGAGTGCGTCACAGCCATTGCGTTCCTCGCATTCGCCGATCACAGGATTGGTTTCGCGGTTTACGAAGTCGGGCTCGGCGGCCGGCTCGATTCCACTAACATCGTTCAACCGGAAGTTGCGATCCTTACTCCGATCGATTTCGACCACGAGAATTTCCTCGGCCACTCGATCGAAGAAATCGCAGGCGAAAAAGCTGGGATCATCAAACCCGGAGCTTCGATCGTCGCTGCTCCCCAGTCTCCGGAAGCCATAAGTGTCATCAGGCGGCGCGCCGCGGAGCTGAGTGCCCGCTTGGTCGAAGTTGACGCCGTTTGGAAGGCCAAAGATGTGATAACTGCGGGGAACGGCCGCTATCGCGCCGTCGCTTCCTCCTCGCTCTCGAATCGCACAATCGATATTGCGCCCGCGCTCGCCGGCAAATTCCAAATTCACAATGCCTTGACGGCCGCGACCGCCGGATACTTGCTCGCAGAACGCGGATTCTCTGTGGAGTCCAACGCAGTCCAGCGGGGAATTGCAGAAGTGCGCTGGCCCGGCAGGCTCGAGAAGGTATCCGACGAACCCTCCATTTACCTGGACGGAGCGCACAATCCCGCTGCCGCGCGCGAGCTGCGAAAGTTTTGGGAAGAAAACTTTGCGGGCCGCCGCATTTTCCTGGTCTACGGCGCGATGCGGGACAAGGCTGTGGACGAAATTGCGGGAGTGCTCTTTCCCGTCACGCAGGGCGTAATACTCACCCAACCGCGTCAATCGCGAGCTATTTCGGCGCCGCTCCTCGCGGAAATGACCGGCGGCCTCGCCCCAACCACCATGATCGTTCCGGACCCCGTTGACGCCCTCGAGCGGGCGTTAGCGATTGCCGCGCCCCACGATGTGATTTTTGCGACAGGCTCTCTTTTCCTCGTCGGCGACTTGCGCCACTATTGGAAATCGCGCGCTGCCAAGATCTCACACACCAGCTGAAGAATTCGGCGATTCCCAGCGCCGGAATGCCGCTTCCGCGGACATCAAAATGAGACGTTAAGTCTTGCCGCCCTAGGGGCTTTCCCAATTGTTCGCTTTCGATACAAAATCGGACCTACCGCAATCCCACCATCGAACAGACATTCCCGCACTCGAACAACCAAGAAAATTGAGACAATAAATTTACCTAAATTCGGAAACAATCGGCGGCGTTCCTGCGTAAATTCCGTCATGAGTGGGCAGCCAAATTCGACTGTTCGCGTCTAATGATGTAATTGCCGGAGGGTGTTTATGACGCGTGACGAGAGACGAAGCATCTTGGAGTCGTTTGGCCGCGCACCCGCTTTGCTCTGCGCCGCGCTACGCCAATTTCCGAAAAAGATGTGGTTGTACAAACCGATTCCCGAACGATGGAGCATTCACGAAATCATCCTTCACCTGGCGGACAGCGAGGCAAATTCGTACGTGCGGTGTCGCCGGTTCATCGCTGAGCCCGGCAGCCCCGTCTTCCGAATCGACGCAGCGCGATGGGCAGGTTCGCTCGGCTACTTTCACCAGAGCACGCGCGAGGCCCTCGACATCATCCGCCGCCTCCGGAAAATGACGCATCAGCTCCTCATCACGGTTCCCGAAAGCGTATGGCTCAATACGGTGGAGCATCCGCGGGACGGCCGAATCAGTCTCGAACACTGGATCGGCCTGCAGGAGCGGCACATCCCGCACCACCTTCAACAAATGAGAATGAACTACGATGTTTGGGCCAAGACGCATCCTCCGAGAAAGCCCGCCACGCGCCCTCCCAGCGCAGCCACGCGTCAAATGGTCACTGCTCCAGCTGGCTTTTGTTGACGCTTCCCCCAGACGGCAGTCTCCGCAAGGGGCTGAGTGTTCGCCGCTCTTAAGGGTCTCGTCTTAAGTGACGCGACGTTTCCGATTGGGAGCGACTCATGGCCAGTGGCCTGCGGACTCTGTGCTGCGATCCACTCGATGTCCAGTTCGGCCAGGGCCCGACCGAATTGCGTGCGTGCCGGGATCTGGCGCAACTGCTCGAGTCGCTCGGGACACCGAGAGGTTACGAACAGGCGGTTTACATCGGGCCTCCCGGCCCCTAGAAAAGCGGACATTTCTACTTTGCAGAAACCGGAGATTCTCACTTTGCGGCGACACAGCCACACCCGTTCTTGCCTCTCGCAGCCGACAAAGGCATACTCCGTGGCTCGCTGGCAGGGGCGCATCGCTGTTCCAGAGGCAAACATGAAAACCTTACTCTTTTTTCTCACACTCTTCGGGCTGGCTCTTTTCTGCGTTTCCAACGCCAGCGCCGCGTCCTATGCGCGTTCGCGGATGTCCTCAGCCGCTACACCCTCGGATGCTGGCCAAACTTCCGCTACACAACAGCCGGAGAAGAAAGTCACCGAGTACACCCTTCCGCCAGACCTCTATCGAAAAGCGCACACGCTTGGCCAGATTGCGTTTTGGGGCCAGTTGGCTGCCACTCTTTATTCCTGGATTATCCTCTGGTTCGTCCTGCGCTGGAAACTCGGGCCGAAATATCGCGACTGGGCTGAAAAAGCAGGCTCGGTGAGATTTCTGCAGGCGTTGGTCTTCGCGCCCCCTCTGATGCTTACGATCGCGGTGCTGAACATCCCGTTCGACATCGTCCAGGAATGGGTACTGCGGAAATTCGGAATCAGCATCCAGGGTTGGGGATCGTGGGCCTGGGACTGGACGAAAGGGCAAATCGTATCTCTCATCATCGGAACCATTCTCATCTGGATTCTCTACGCCGTCATTCGCAAATCGCCGCGGCGCTGGTGGTTTTACTTCTGGCTCGTTTCGCTGCCGATCCTTGTCCTTCTGATTTTCATCCAGCCCCTCGTCATCGACCCGCTGTTCCACAAGTTCGAGCCGCTCGCTCAAAAGGATCCCGCACTCACTGTAAGTCTTGAGAAAATGGTCCAGCGCGCTGGACAAGAGATTCCCCCCGAACGAATGTTCTGGATGAACGCCGGCGAGAAGACGACGGGTTTGAATGCTTATGTCACCGGCCTCGGCGCGTCGAAGCGCATCGTCGTCTGGGACACAACCATCGCGAAAATGAACACGCCCCAAATCGTTTTCGTGGCCGGCCACGAAATGGGCCACTACGTCCTAAATCACATCTGGAAAGGGCTGGCTTTTGGCGCCCTGGGACTATTCGTTCTCTTCTATCTGGGTTTTCGCACGATTGGCTCGGTCCTTGCGCGGCGAGGAGAAGGCTGGCAGATTCACGCGGTCGACGATTGGGCGTCGCTGCCCGCGCTCCTGCTTCTCATATCGGTGTTCTCATTCATCGGCTCGCCGATTGGAAGCGCCTTCAGCCGGTATGTCGAGCATCAAGCAGATCAGTATGGCCTCGAGGTGACGCACGGGTTGACGCCGGATTCCAGCCAGGTGGCGGCCCAGTCCTTTCAGATTCTCGGCGAAGTGGACCTGTCCGATCCCGCCCCGAATCCCGTTGCCGTCTTTCTGTTCTACGATCATCCGCCCATTCCCGATCGCGTTCGCTATGCCTTGTCCTACGCCCCCTGGGATCACGGCGAGCAACCCGAATTCGTGAAGTGACGCATTCCGTTTAGGGGGTCGGATCTTCAGCTCCGACATTTGGTCTGCAAAACGAGATGGGGCTTTAGTCCCTGAAGCCAGACCCTTTTCTCGCGAAATACTCCGTCACCGCGCGTGGATCGTCATCGCGATTCCGTGCTTCGGCCGCAATGTCACAAGCGGTTCGGGCACGACCGGCCGTCCCGGCGCGAGCCGAAACTGAAATTGCTGCGCTAGCGTTCCGATCACCAACGCCGACTCCAGCATCGCGAACCCCTGCCCGATGCAGCGCCGCGGACCATCGCCAAACGGAAAATAAGCTCCCGGCGGCAGCCGGTCCACAAGTCCGTCGAGCCACCGCTCCGGGCGGAACGCGTCTGGCTCATCGTAATATCGTGAATCGCGGTGCATCACCCATTGCGACATCAGCACCGTCTCGCCCGGCCCAAAATCGTAGCCGCCGATAGTAAAGGGAGCGATCGCCGTTCGCGCCAGCAAGTATGCGGGCGGATACAGACGCAGCACTTCGTTCACCACCGCATGCAGGTAAGGCAGCCGGCCAAGATCCGCCACCGCCGGCGGGCGTCCGCCGAGCGTGCCGCGCAGCTCTTCGTGAAGCCGCGTCTCAGCCGTTGGGTTTTGGCTGAGCAGATACCATGTCCACGCCAGCGTCAGAGCCGTCGTTTCGTGACCCGCCAGAAACAGCGTCATCGTTTCGTCGCGAAGCTGTTTCGGACTCATTTGGCTTCCGTCTTCGTCCATCGCGCCCATCAGCATCGACAGCAAATCGTTCCGGTGATTCGAGCTTGGCTGCGCCTTCCGTTCCGAAATGATCCGGTAGACCAGCGAATCCAGGAAATCGTACTCGCGCGTCGCGCGTTTGTTTCGCGGCGTGGGCCAGTTGGCCGGAATATTGACCGGCTTTCGCGCGCGGCCCAGCGAATACCGCATCAAGAAGCCCATCGCGCGGCCCACCTTCTGCGCTTCGCCTGGAAGTGTCGTGCCAAAAAGAGTGCGTACCCCAGCCTCGAGGGTCAGCGCCATCATTTCCTCGGCCATATTGCGCTTCTCGCCGTCGCGCCAGGTGCGTGCCTGCGCTTCCGCGCATTCGACCATCGTCGATGAGTACTCGTTGATGCGATGCCGGTGAAACGCGGGCTGTGCCAGCCGCCGCTGCCTTCGCCAAAAGTCTCCTTCGCTGATCAATAGTCCTTGCCCCAGGAGTCGTTCGGTCGCCTCCTTGCTCAGCGTGCTCTTATGAAATTTGCCTTGTTGGAAGATCAGCACCTGCTGAATGTAGTCGGGATGATTCAGCAGGATCCGGCTCTGCAAAATCACCGGGATACGGACAATGTCGCCATATTCGTGCGCCGCGCTCCGCATCACCTCGAGCGGATTGCGCAGCAAGCTGAGCGAAACGCCGAGGAATGGCAGCCCCTTCGGCCCAGGCAGCGCGCGATTTCCATTTGTGGCCATCGAGTTTCGTCAGGCACGGCTTCAACCGCGCCGAAGAGCTCCCGGTCCTTCTATCAAGTACGCCTCGCTCCCCCATTTTACTTCATGATTGTTGGACCCGCGCGCCAGGCCTGTGAATCCAATCAAGTGCTTTTTGTCGCTGGCCCTATGATTGGGTAAGATACATGACACCCGAACCCGCGTTAAGAACAGGGGATTCAGTGGACGTTGAACAGCCCGATTGGCTCGCGCAGATGGAGGGCGTCCTCGAAACGCTCAACGAGGGCGTGATCGTCGTCGACGATTGCCAGCATATTATTTTCACGAACTCCGTTTTTCTTGAGATGACGGGATTCTCGCCGGACGTATTGCTTGGTCAGCCGTCGACCGATCTTTACAATCCTGAAGACGCGGCGTTCGTTCAGGCGCAGCGGGAAAAGGGACTGCGCGCTGGGCACAACCGCTTCGAATTCGTGGTTCCGCAAAAGAACGGGGAACGGCTCCCCGTTATCATCAGCGCGCGCACGCTGGAAGATCCCGACGGTCGCCAGTTTGCGGTGGTTACTTTCGCAGACATTTCCGAGCAGAAGCGCGCCGAAGCCCAGCTTCGCGAAGCGAACGTGAAGCTTGAGGAGCGCCAGAAGGAAATCGAGGACGAATTGGCGCTCGCGGCCCGCGTGCAGCAAACCCTCGCGCCCAAGTCGCTCGTATGGGGCGGCCTGCGTGTTGACACTTACTATCATCCCGTTCGCAGCATCGGCGGCGACTTTGGTCTCGTTGCCCCGCAGAATGACGATCACCTAAATCTGCTCGTTTTCGACGTTTCCGGCCACGGCATCGGCGCGGCTCTGGTCGCAAACCGGCTCTACAGCGAGACGATGACGCAGCTTCGCGCCCGCTCCTCTTTCGGCGACATGTTCCGGCAGTTAAACCGCTTCGTGATGCAAAACATCGGCAGTTCCGTTTTCTTTTTCACCGTTGCAGCCGCGCGGGTTGATCGGGCTGCGCGCCGCATGGTGTTTGCCGGCGCGGGGCATCCGCCCGGCATGGTCGTCACGCCCGGCGAGGAGCCGCGTTTGCTCGAGTCCCGCAGCATGGTCCTGGGGGCGCTTCCAAACGCCGTCGACGTCGAAGCGACGCTCGACGTGGACCTCGATCCAGGCGATCGCATCGTGCTCTATACCGACGGCATCACCGACGTTTTCGATTCTCGGGGAGAGATGCTCGGAGTACCCGGCGTGCAAAAATTTGTGCGCGAAGCAGCGTTGCTGCCGTTCGCCGAGATGAAGCAGGGAATTCTCGACCGCGTCGCCGAATGGCGCGAAGGCCCGTCTTCCGACGATGTCTCCATCGTCCTGGCCGAAGTCCTCTGACCCCCACTGGTGAATCGGATGGCGGATCTCGATTTCTCCCTCAACATTCCCGCGCCGCCGAACGAAGTCTTCGTTTTTTTCGTGCCCCAGCGCATGCCGCTCTGGTATGCCGCGGAAATGGACTCGCAGTTTGAAGTGCAGGGCGGCTCCTCCGAGTTTGCCGCTGGCCAAAAAGTACGGATTACCGGGAAGCTCGGCCGCCGCGAAGTCGCGCTAACGGTTGTCGTCACCGCATACGAGTGGGAGCGCCTTCTCGAATGGAGATTTCAAGATTCCTACGGCGTCCGCGGGCTGCAGCGGTGGGAGCTTGTGCCGGTTGCGTCAGGCACTCGCCTGAGTATGCGCGATTCGTATGACATGCCGGGCGCGCTCGGCCGCTTCTTCGATCGTATTTTCACCCGTCACGCAGTCGCTCGCCGCGACCGCGCCTGGCTCGCCCGCCTCCAACAACTCGCAACCCGCCAAGCCTAGGCTATGGCTGGGACGCGCCTCGGCACTACGGTGTTATCCCGAATCCCCGCGGTTTGTGCGGGGTGAGGGATCTGCTTTTCGATGTTGGAGGTTGCGTATCCGACGATCGCAGGCTACGTCGCCACAATCCGCAGGAACTTCTTCTTGCCCACTTTTAGGGCAACCATCTCGCCCGGATTCAGCACCACCATCCGCTTGACGTCCTTCTCCACTTTTCCATTCACTTCCACCGCGCCCTGCTTAATCAGTCGTTCTGCTTCGCTTCGCGAGCTCGCCAGCCCCGTTTCCGTCAGGACCTCGGACAGCCGCCGCGTTCCCCATGCCAATTTCATCTCTGGTATTTCCGTCGGAGCCTTCCGGTCGCGGAAAACCAGCCGGAATTGTTCCGCGGCTTTTTTGGCCGCCTCTTCGCCGTGGAACCCGGCTACGACCGTATGCGCGAGCTGCATCTTCGCGTCCATCGGATGCAGCACTCCGATACTCACTTCCTCGCGCAAACGCACGATTGCCGGCGAAGGGAAATCCGTCAGCAAGTCGTAGTACGACCACATCACCTCATCGGAAATCGACATGATCTTGCCAAACATCTCGGCGGGAGCTTCGGTGATCCCGATGTAATTTCCCAGGCTCTTCGACATCTTCCGTTCGCCGTCGAGGCCGACGAGGATGGGCATCGTGAGTATCACCTGCGAAGGCAGCCCGTATTCTCTCTGGATCTCGCGGTGCACCAGCAGGTTGAACTTCTGCTCCGTCGCGCCAATCTCCACATCGGATTTCAGCGCCACCGCGTCGTACGCCGTCAGCAATGGATACAGCAGCTCATGAACGGCGATCGGCAGGTTCTTCTCCAGACGCGAACGGAAATCCTCACGCTCCAGCATTCGCGCCAGCCGGTAGTGGGCGCAGAGACGCACCACGTCGTAGCTCGACATTTTTCCCAGCCATTCGCTGTTGTAGCGGACTTCGGTCTTTTCGCGATCCAGAATCTTGAAAACCTGCTCGAGATACGTCTTCGCGTTGGCGTCCACCTGTTCGCGGCTCAACGGAGGCCGGGTTTCCGATTGCCCGGTGGGATCGCCGATCATGGCCGAAAAATCCCCAATCAGAAAAATTGCCTGATGCCCCATATCCTGAAAATGTTTCAGCTTGCGCAAAACTACGGTGTGGCCCAGATGGATATCCGGCGCCGTCGGGTCTACGCCCAGATACACGCGCAGAGGCTTGCCCGTCAGAACCGAATTCGCGAGCTTCATCTTCAGCTCGTCTTCGGGAATGATTTCCGCCGTACCCTTCTTCAGGTACGCAAGCTGTTCCAGCGCGGGTTTGAATTTCCCCTCGGCCACTATTTCGTCTCCGGTGTGATCAGCACGCGACGCCCCTCGATCCGGTATCGCCCCTCGAGCACGATCCGCACAGCCTCCGTGTAAATCCGGTGCTCCTCGCGCAGCAGCCGTTCCGACAGCGTTTCCACCGTGTCGAAATCCTCGATCTTCACCGCAGCTTGAACGATGATCGGCCCGGCGTCGAGATTCTCGTCCACGAAATGCACCGTGCAGCCCGTGAATTTTGCGCCGTGCTCCAGCGCCTGCCGCTGCGATTCCAGCCCTGGAAACGCCGGAAGCAGCGATGGATGAATATTCAGAATTCGATTCGGGAACGCCCCAACAAAATAACGCGATAGCAGCCGCATGTAGCCCGCGAGACAAACCAGTTCGACATTCTTCTCTCGCAGTGCCGCCACCACCAGCTTGTCGTACGGCTCGCGCTCGAGCCCCTTGGAAGGAATCGCCTGTGCCGGAATGCCGCGCGCGCGCGCCTTGTCGATGCCCGGCGCCCCCTCGCGATTGCTCAGCACGATCGCAATTTCCGCATTCGGAATGCGCCCGGCCGCTACGCTGTCGGCCAGCGCTTCGAAATTCGATCCGCGCCCCGACAGCAGCACGCCGATCCGCCTAGTCATGTCCGCCCGAAAGTAGCACAGTTCCCAAAACCGACCAAACCCTCGGCGACGGGCCCGTGGCGGGAAGTACGGGCAGAAATGGGGGCGCCCAGAACATCTGTTTTGTCTAGGATTAGAAAGGCAGTGGCGAGACGGCACGTCGAGCATTATCGTGGTCGTGGTGACGCGAACGTGCCCGTCGCCTTAAGCCGCGGAGCGGCGGTTGTACTTAGCCCGGCATGGAGCGAAGCGGAATGCCGGGAACCGAATAGAAACAAAGAACGAGTCCCGGAGGGACGATTGACATGCTATCGTCGCGTCCATGCCGGACTCCCACGTTGCCAACCGCGTGCATTGCGTGTTCGGCACGAAGGACCGACGAAAAATCATTCCAGCTCAAATGCAGCCGCGCCTGTGGTCATTCATGGCGGGCATTGCGCGCAGCAACGGAATCACGCCACTGGCGATCGGAGGTTTTGACGACCACGCCCATGTGTTGATTGCGCTTCCGCCAACCGTCGCGCTAGCGAAGGCCGTTCAATTGATCAAGGCTGGATCGTCGAAGTGGTGCAACCAGAATTTCGGCCGCGGGCAGTTCGAATGGCAGGCTGGCTATGCGGCCTTCAGCGTCAGTGCTTCTCTGCTTGCCAAAACCCAAGCGTATATTCGGAACCAGTGTGAACATCACCGTAAGCGCGATTTTGCGCAGGAGTGGAAGGACTTTCTCGAGAAGAATGGATTTGTCCTCGAGCCTGACTGAATCAATCGTCCCTCCGGGACTCGTCTTTCTTTCTTATTCAGTTCCCGGCATTCCGCTTCGCTTCATGCCGGGCTAAGTACAGTCGCGCCTCCGGCGCTTGGATGAGGAGCTATTAGGTATCCTCAAATTTCGACTCGTGGTAAGCAATGGTCCAGATTGGCGTGCCGCCTCCAACCAGCGCTCCGACGTAGACTACTACCTCAAATCGTTGCGACTCGGTTCCCGTTTCATCGAAGATACTCCCTTGATCCACCTGATATGGCCAGGGCAAGTACTGCGTCAAGAAGTCCTTAAGCGCGGTCGCAGGACTTGAGCCTGTCACGCACCGATCGGCGATGATGTGCTTCGACGCGGCTCTAATGTCCACTGAAATGTCGGCACTTGATCGCCACTTCGGGTCTTTCTCGCGTGCTTTGCTCGCCTCTGGCACCAAGCCTCTCCAGCGTTTCGAAGACGCAGATCTGACAGAGACAGTTTAGCACAGACGCCGTCCACGGCGAATATAAGGCGAAACTACGAAAAATTGGCAAAGTGAGAAAATCCAGTGCACGGAGCGTATGGCGCTCCATAGTCCTGTGAGTTCTATCTCCGTATTTTTGCGAATTGTCTGTTCAAACGCTTCCGTGCTACCGTTTGTGAGTTTTGCTCTCGACGACGAGAGCAGAAAGGAGACGGTGGGGATGCTGATTTCTAATCGGTACACCCGAATATTAGAAATCACCGCAACTCTAATCCTGCCAACAAAAAGGCTCTTTCTAATCGGTACTAACTGTAACCGAGCACAGCCGCAATACGAATGACAGACCGAGACCACAATTCGAATAGCCGAGGGGATTCGCCTTACAGAGGGAGTTTGCCCGAATAGACCACGCGGGCGCTCCCGCGATTGAAGCTCTCGATCCGCCCGACCAGGTAAAACTTTTCGCGGCGGCGCTTCAATTCGGCTTCGACGCGGCCGACGTGCTTCGCGGGAACCACCAGAATCATTCCGACGCCCAGGTTGAACGTCTTCAGCAGCTCGTCGCGATCGATATTTCCAATTCTCGCGAGGTAGCGAAAGATCGGCAGCACCGGCCACGACCCTAGCTGCACCATCGCTTGCACGTTTCGCGGCAGCGCCCGCGGCAGGTTCCCGGTGATGCCGCCGCCGGTGACATGCGCCATTGACGAAACCCATCCGCGCGCCAGCACGTTTTTCAGCAGCGGCCAGTACGCGCG
>Ga0073928_10007544_pt1 | contig 14026 bp, 12 predicted proteins | sample PaiPotPPA55metaG_FD_76969 | JGI IMG/M metagenome (GOLD analysis project Ga0073928, IMG submission 76969) | Iron sulfur acid spring bacterial and archeal communities from Banff, Canada, to study Microbial Dark Matter (Phase II) - Paint Pots PPA... ... | reverse complement strand
AGGTCCTGAACGACGATCTGCGGAAAACCTTCGTTCGCTGGTTTCCCGGAATGAGACCGGAAGAACCTGCGGCGCTAAAGGAGGCGGCATAGAAGTTTCAGCCCCCGGAATGGCGCGCTCTCCCCGCCGACCTGCCCGCCAGCAACAATCGCCATCTGATCTGCGCTCTCGCCTCCCATAGGCGACAGGCTGGTCGCGCAAGGCGTCGACCGGCTCCCCGGTCCAACGATGCCGATCGCGCTTTACGTGGGAGCGCGCCGCAACTCGCGGGGCGCCCCTTGTTCCGACGGCATGCCTGCGCAGCGCGCCCGATTCACCAACGAAATCTCGGCACTTGCACACACAGCGGCAACCGGCCTTTGGTCCACTAGCCGGCAAAAGGTTGCGACGTCTGTACGCATGGCGATGGAGGATCGGCAGAAAACGTACTTTACGCATGTGTGCATTCACCGCGTATTGGACCAAAGGCCAATTGTTTTTGCTCCGCGCCCCTACCAATATAGATGACAGCCGCAGCGAATTCGCGGACCGTTGCCTGGTTGTGTCAACGTGGGTTTTCGACAAGGGAGTATGCGTCATGCTCAAATCCATCCAGTATGCTTCAGCTGTTTCCCTCGTTGCGGTCGCTGCGGCCTGCTCCACAGGACAGACCTCCTCGACCCAGTCCCAGACTCCGCCGCCATCTTCATCGATGTCTGCTCCGGTCGCAGAAGACAGCGTTCTCAAGAAAGACAGTCTCGCGGCACTACAGACCTTGTATGCCAAGGAACCCAAGGCGAAAGAGCTTGGCGCGAGAGCCAAGGCAATTCTCGTGTTTCCAAACCTGGTCAAGGCCGGCTTTCTCGTAGGCCTGCAGGGCGGCGACGGCGTGCTGATCGAAAACGGACAGGTCACCGGCGTGTACAACAACACAGCCGTGTCGTATGGTCTGCAGGCGGGTGTCCAGTCGTTCGGAGAGGCGATGTTCCTGATGACCGATGCCGCCGTGAACTACCTGCACAGTAGTGATGGGTGGTCGATCGGTATGGGTCCGAGTATCGTCGTGGTGGACGCCGGCACCGCAAAGTCATTGACTACAACCACGCTGCAGTCCGACGTCTACGCCTTCATCTTTGGACAGCAGGGATTGATGGCCGGCCTGGGATTGCAAGGTCAGAAAATCACGCGGCTCAGAGGCTAGAGGGATAAACGCCATAGCGTCAACAAGCAACTGAGTGTTGAGCGACGATCGTACAGGAGCGCGCCCTCCCCGCCAGGCGACGGGCTCGCGAAACCACCTCTTGAAGGAGAGCATCATGAAACACCGCCCCATATCGGCCCCCTTGATTGGCATCCTTGTCCTGGGATTCTGTTTTGCCCTACCCGGCTGGGCCCAATCACCCACCAAAATGAGTCCGGCGAAAATGACATGCGAGGACTTTATCGCGGTGGACTCGGTCTACCAACCAACCCTCGTCTACTGGGCGGCTGGTGTCGACAAGCTCGGTGTTAGCGAGACTGACACCATGGTGGTCGACACCGCGACTCCAGTCGCCGTAATCGTCGGCGAGTGCAAAAAGACACCAAAGGCGTCGTTCAAGAGGAAGGTCCACGATCTGTCTAAGAGCGGCCAGATCAGTCTCTTCGAGCATCATTAAAGGCCGCGGGCAGACCGCCGCCCAGAGACCTGACCTATAAGACCTTTTGCGCGCGGCGACCTGCGCGCCCTGCTCACGCGGCCGTCAAGCACCCGCAAGCAGGCGATTCTTTTCACGTTCGGTACGCACGGCCCGCTCGAATCACACCGTGCTACTCGGCTTAAAGGAAGCGCTGCGCACGCCGGCCACCGACTTCGCAAAGGAGATCATCCGCGCTCAGCCGTGGTTACACATCAGCCGTACACGTACAACCACAACTCGGCACGCATTACTTGCGAACATATTTCGCCAGGTTTGCCCACTCAGACGGCGTTGACCGCTTGGCGCCATCGCGGCTCCCACTATGACAAGCCTGTAAATCTTGCGTGATGCTGCAGAAAGACCTTGCTTCCAGTTCAGACTCGTCTATACGTAAACGAGTGACAGTGCGACACGTGCAGTTGCGTATGTCCCGCAGCAGCGACGCAATCACGCTCGGGAAGCTCAGGTGGGTTGCGCGTGAAAGCCGTGGCACTCGTGCGGTGCTGCGCGACGAAATCAGGGTCCTGCACCGTTTGGCTCAGCAAGGCAGGACGGGGATCCAGGCACGAGCCGGAAAGGCTGCTCAAATGGGCGGCCGCTGTCAGTCCGCATCACTTGAATCCTGAAGTCACCCCATTGGACCTTGGTCCAACTGCCCCCCAACGCACCTTTAGCTACATTAATTTTTTGTGCAGGCAACGGGAAATCACGTCAAATTGATCTGATGTTTTCGAAGGATCTCGTCCAGTTGCCGACAGTACGGTCCCCGACCTTGTCGAAGGCTGAGGAGTCCACGCCTCCTCAGCGCATATGAACACCGTTCGTGCGTGAAGCGCACGGAGCGCGATTGGAAAAGAGACGCAGCAGAAACGCTCCTGCGTCCGCAGCGGACGCCGTGTACAGGCGAGCGGGGTGACGTGGGCTGCATATTGCGCACTCGACCGGCTCTGTCGCGTACATAGAGGAGTACTGCATGGACCTAGATCCCGTTTTTCTATCGCGGCTGCAATTCGCCTGGGTGGTTGCATTCCATATTGTTCTGCCGGCCTTCACCGTCGGGCTTGCCTCTTTTATCGCCGTGCTCGAGGGGCTGCATTTGAAGACCAAGGACTCGGCCTATCTCCGGATCTCGATGTTCTGGATCAAGATCTTCGCGATCTCGTTCGGCATGGGCGTGGTTTCGGGCCTCGTCATGCCGTTCCAGTTCGGCACAAACTGGAGCCGATTCTCCGATGCGACGTCAAATGTGACCGCGCCACTGCTTGGGTACGAAGGGCTCACGGCATTTTTCCTTGAGGCTGGATTTCTCGGCGTGCTGCTGTTCGGGCGCCAGCGCGTGCCGCAGAGCGTTCATTTCTTTGCGGCGCTGATGGTGGCCACTGGGACCTTGATCTCGACGTTCTGGATTCTTGCGGTGAACAGCTGGATGCAGACGCCCCAGGGCTTCGTGCTCATAGACGGCCGCTTTTTCCCCGACGACTGGTTCAAGATCATCTTCAATCCATCGTTCCCGTACCGGATCGCGCATACCGTCATCGCCTTTTATGTGACCACGGGTTTTGTCGTGATGGGCGTAGGCGCCTACACGATCCTGCGGGGCGCGTATGTTGCCGAAGGCCGTCGCATGGTGTCCATGGCCCTCGGGCTGCTCACGGTGCTGGTACCCCTGCAGCTCATCGTGGGCGACCAGCACGGCCAGAACACGCGCAGGTACCAGCCGGCCAAGCTAGCGGCTATCGAGGCACTGTGGGAATCCAAATCGCCGATGCCGCTAACGCTGTTCGCAATTCCCGACGAGACCGGCGAACGCAACATGTTCGCCATTGAGGTCCCTTATCTCGGCAGCATCATTCTGACGCATAGCCTCCGTGGCACCGTCCGCGGGCTGAAGGACTATCCGGCGGCAGACCGCCCTCCGGTCGCACCTCCTTTCTTCGCGTTCCGCATCATGGTCGGGATGGGCGTGTTGATGCTGATGACCGTAGCCCTCGGCTGGCTCTTGCGCTGGCGCGGCCGACTGTTCACGGCGCGATGGTACCTGCGTATATGCCAGCTCATGGCGCTGGCAGGCTTCATCGCGGTGTTGGCGGGTTGGACTATAACGGAAGTCGGGCGGCAGCCGTGGACCGTGTACGGGCTGCTGCGTACGTCCGAATCCGTTTCGCCTTCGCTGACGGGTTCGGATGTGCTGCTCACGCTCATCGGCTACATGATCGTCTATCTGATCGTGTATCCGACCGGAATTCTGCTGATGGCGCGCCTGGTGCGCGCGGGACCGACGGCGATGTCGACCGCGGCCGCACCGATCGAAAGCGGCCTCCCCGCTCAGCCCATCCTCGCCTTACCCGCTGAGCCGAAACAAGAAAGGAGCGCGCCATGAGCCTGCCTGCAGTCGATCTCGTAGGCATCTGGGCTGCCGTACTCGCGCTTGCCTTGTTCATGTACGTGCTGCTGGACGGCTTCGACCTGGGCGTCGGCATCCTGTACGTTTTCGCGCCGGATTCCGCATCGCGCAGTTTGGTGATCCACTCGATAGCGCCCGTCTGGGATGGCAACGAAACGTGGCTTGTCCTGGGTGGCATCGGGCTGTTCGCCGCGTTTCCGCTGGCCTTCGCGATCATCACTCCCGCGGTGTACTTTCCGATTTCCGTCATGCTGCTCGGGCTCATATTCCGGGGCGTTTCGTTCGAGTTCCGTTTCAAGGACGCCTCGCGCAGTGGCTACTGGAACTACGGCTTCTTTGGCGGTTCAGTGATCGCGACGTTCGCGCAGGGCTTGGTGCTCGGTGCGTTCGTGCAAGGCTTCCAGGTTGAAGGGCGCCATTTCAGCGGCAGTTCGTTCGACTTTCTTACCCCGTTCACCATTTTCACCGGCCTTGCACTAATTGCGGGTTACGCGTTGCTCGGCGCCGGCTGGCTGATCCTCAAGACCGAAGGGCCGCTGCAGCAATGGGCGCGCGGGCTGGCAAAGCGAATCTTCTGGCTGTTCATGGCCGCGATCGTGCTTGTGAGCGTGCTGACAGCGCAGATGCAGCCGGCCGTCGCGGCACGCTGGTTCTCGTGGCCGAACATGCTCTATCTCTCGCCGGCGCCGGTCGCCACGCTGGCGCTTGCGGTGTGGGCATGGCGCTCGATCAAGGGGCCCTCCGAGTTCGGCACTTTCGGCGCCACGGTGGGGCTATTTCTCGTGTCCTACATCGGGCTTGCCATCAGCCTGTGGCCCAATATAGTGCCGCCTTCAATCAGCCTTTGGGATGCCGCGGCCTCGCCCAAGTCCCAGGCATTCCTGCTCGTCGGCGTCCTCTTTTTGCTACCCGTCATCCTGATCTACAGCGGATGGTCCTATTTCGTCTTCCGGGGGAAGGTCCGCGCAGAGACCCACGATTGAAGTCGTCGTGTGCGATATGAGGAGCATTTGAAATGAAACTCCTGAGCCTGCGACCAATCGCTCTGCCGCGGTCACCGCTTTGCCCTCAAGCGACAACCTGATGCCTCGCCCTACCACATGACGTTTTCTGCCAATCCTCCAGCGCCGCGCGTACAAACGGGCCCGCTAGTTTTGTCAGCTATTGGACCAAAGTCCAATAGCCATTATCTGCGCGAGTGCCAATACTATCTTGGTGAGTCGGGCGCACTGTTGCTAGCGCTGGAAGAAGGGTCGACGTCGGACAGCAGCCAAGCGATTTCACGCGGAGCGCGGTCGGCCGGAACGGACTTGGAAGCCGGTCGACGCGCGGAGCGACCAACTCCCGCTTACGGGCAACCAGCTCAATCCGGCTACCATGACCTACGATGACTTCGTCGTGTTGGAAGACGCCTACAAACCGCAGGTAGTGTACTTTGTCGACGGCGTCAACACGAACACCCAGATTTACCCGGCGGTATTGGACCAAGGTCCAATACCCTTTCAACGCTAAAAACACCAATAATCTTCTTAGCCGTAGCGAACTGAAAATGGTCTTCGCCTCTGTGACGAAGGCTTTAAATTGGAAAACGCGGCCCCAACCCTATCCGGAAGCGCTCTACCAAGCTATTCAGCATCTGGCAGGGAAATTGACCATCGACTTTGTACGGCAGTTGGACCCAGCGATGAAGGAAGCTGTCGTCACTGCGGGTTGACGGATGCCCGAGTCACGCGCACTACCAGCGGACCAGGCGGCAAATCGGTCGCGAACGACTTATGGGACTTTGAGCCATGCAACGAATTGTTCGGTACTGGATCGGCTTGGCGATGCTCTCGCTCGTATTTGCAGTACAGGCGCAACAGCCCATCATTTATCCCGCTCGCGGCCAGAGTTGGGAGCGCCAGCAAACCGATACGGCGGAATGCCACTCGTGGGCGCAACAGACCACCGGGGTCAATCCTGTCGCGCTCGCGGAGCAGATGGCCAACGGTCCGCCCCCGCAGCAGCAGGGCGGACGGCTGTTCCGCGGCGCCGCGGGCGGCGCGTTGTTCGGAACGCTGATCGGCGGTGCGGCTGGCGGCCACTGGGGCGAGGGAGCGGGAATCGGCGCGCTCGTCGGCACGATGGGGAGTGGTATGCGGATGCGGCGCGAACAGCAGCAAGCAGCCACGCAGCAGCAAGGCATGCAGCAGCAAGCGTCGAATCAGCTTTCGATGTACAACCGCGCGGTGGGGGCATGTATGACAGGGCGTGGCTACACAGTCGAATAACTTTCTGTCAGCCTCACCCGCGCGCCGGTCACCGAATCCCCATCACCCGCTTGTTCGCTCGCTGGATCACGGCAGGCAGGAGGAGCAACCATGCTGAAGACATTACGAGCAACCGCACTTATGGTCCTTGTTTGCTCGACGCCCTCATGGGCGCTCGCCGCGGACTTCGACGGCAGCAAACCGCTCTTGTGTGCCACCATCGACGCGCACTTCTGCGATGTCGGCGAGGTTTGCTATCGAACGCTGCCGGGAGTACTCGGTGCACCGCAATTCATACGTATCAATTTCGCGAAGAAAATCGTCGCGGGGACGCAGCGCACCACCGAGATCCGCTTTATGGAATCAGGCGAAGGACAACTGCTCCTTCAAGGCACCGAATTGGGCTACGCCTGGGGCATTGCTTTGGACACGAAGACCGGTGCCATGTCGACAACGCTTGTCAGCCACGAAAACGTGTTTGTGCTGTTCGGCGCGTGCACGCCGTCCTAGTTAATTCGTGGGAACGGGTTCAGCACTGTCTGGTTGAGCAAATGCGAAATACGGCTGCGACGCCGAAGCAACGCTCTAGCGTCCCATCGCGATCGTCCTGGTCCCGGCCCCGCATCGCCCGGCTGCTCTGCTTGCCGGGTCTCGCTGTTGCGACGGCAATAGTCACAGACTCGCTTCACGCAACATACCATCGTTGCGCTGAGTCCATATCCGGCGTGCTCCAATATGAACAGTGAAGACATCCGGGAGCAACGGAACGGTCTAGTAATGCTGGCAATCGTTTCTCTGATCGTTGGCGGAGCGTCTGGGTTGCTTGGAACGCTCTTTCGGGTTTCGCTCGAGCGCGCGGACGAATTGCGCGATGTGTTCGTTACCTGGGCGCGCTCCGAGCACGCCATCGGCCTGGTCATTGTGCTGCTAGCCGCATCGGCGTCGACTGCGCTTGCGGCGTGGCTTGTCGGGCGTTTCGCGCCAGAGGCGAGCGGCAGCGGCATTCCGCAGGTCGAGGCCCTGCTAAACGGTGACCTTCCGCCCGTGCGGCTGTCCCTCATTCCGGTGAAGTTCGTCGGCGGGGTGCTCGCCATCGGCGCTGGACTCGCGCTTGGACGTGAGGGTCCCACCGTTCATATGGGAGCGTCTATCGCGCATGTGCTCGGCAAGAGCTTTCGCCGCAACTCGCACGACTGCATGGTCTTGATGGCAGCAGGCGCCGGAGCCGGACTTGCCACGGCATTCGATGCGCCCATAGCCGGCGCTGTATTCGTCCTAGAAGAACTGACGCGGCGATTCGAGACCCGCACGGCCGTCGCGGCGCTCGGCGCGTCCGCCAGCGCAATCGCAGTGGTTCGCCTGATGCATGGCGGCGGCGCAGAATTCCAACTAGCTGCGCAACCGTTCCCAGGATTCGGCACGCTTCCAGCACACCTCCTGCTGGGCATGGTCGCAGGGCTGCTGGGAACCGCCTATTGCCGCGCGATACTCTGGGTGCTCGTCGTGTCCGACCGACTCGCGGGCTGGCCGACGACAGCGCGTGCTGCGGTTGTCGGCGCCGCGGTCGGAATGCTCGCGTGGTACGCACCGAACATGGTGGGTGGCGGGGATTTAATCACACAGCGCGCGCTAGCGAACGCGGGCGCGTTTTCCTCCATCGCGCTCTTGTTCCTAGTCCGCTTCGGTCTCGGCGCCGTATCATACGCAGCGGGTACGCCCGGTGGTCTGTTTGCGCCGATGCTCGTGCTCGGCGCGCAATCGGGGCTTGTCTTCGGCAGGATCTGCATTTACTGGTTCCCGAGCACCGCCGCGTATCCCAGCGCGTCTGTCGCGGTGGCCATGGCAGCCTTTTTCACGGCGGTGGTGCGCGCGCCAATAACTGGCATCGTTCTGGTGACGGAGATGACGGGCAGTTTCACCTTGCTTTTGCCGATGCTGGCGGCGTGCTTCACAGCAATGATTGTCCCAATCATGCTGGGCTGCCCGCCGATTTATGATTCGCTCGCTCGCCGTCTACCGAACAGTGGTCGGAGTACAGAGAACTCAAGGTCCTGAAAACTACATATGCCGATGGCGACAACCCGCGTTAAGAAACGGTTGGCTGAATGCGAACTAAAAGGTTTCACCACGGAGTTGAACGGACATACCGCTCAGCCCGGTTCGGGCTGCGACCTGAGCTTGTCGGTGGTCACCGCGAAAGACGGCGGCCAGCCAAAAAACTGTGTTTATCTTGCCGCATCTTTGGCCGAAGTTCGGCCGTATGGGCAGCTTCTCATTGTTAAGAATTTTGTTCGCGTCGGAGCGACGGTTACATATCGTTGTAATTCCGCAGGTAACCGTTTCGACTCCGTGATACAGCGTTGCGCCGCACACCAACTCGCCCATCAGCAAGGATTGCTCTCCATTCGTGACGACAACCTTAGACAATACCTCGGCTCCGCCACCTCCGCATTTAATCATGGCGCCGTTGATGTCAGCCGGAGTGATCGATTCGCAGGTCTCGCGAGAGGCACTGGAGCAAAGCTCCAGTGTTCATCTGCAAAGCGACGAACAATGCGGTGCGGCGGCCGGGGATGTCCCACCGCTTACGTTCGTTCCTTCTCTCGGCCGAAGGCCGCTTCTCGCCCGCTCCCGAGAAAGCTCTGGGCATCGAGCTTCCCAAAGATGTCGATCAGGCCCGCAACGACACCCGTCCATCCCGTTTGATGACTGGCGCCGATGCCGGCGCCATTGTCGCCATGAAAGTACTCATAGAACAGCAAACTATCCCGCCAGTAGGGATCCTTCTGGAATTTTTCAGCTTCCCCGAACACCGGCCGCTGGCCGGACTCGTCGCGCAGAAAGATCCGCGTCAGGCGATTGGCAATTTCGCGAGCGACCTCGAACAGGTTCATCAAGTTGCCTGAGCCCGTCGGGCACTCGATCTTGAAGCTGTCGCCGTAGTACGCAAAGTAGTGCATCAAAGCACGAATGATCAGCGCATTGACCGGCATCCAGATCGGCCCTCGCCAGTTGGAGTTGCCGCCAAACATGCCCGTATCCGACTCTGCCGGTAGGTAACCCACTCGGTATTCCCGATCTTGCACCGAAAAAACATAAGGGTTCTCGGCGTGACAGCGGGACAGCGACCGGATCCCATGGGGACTGAGGAACTCACTCTCGTCGAGCATTCGGGTCAGGATCCGGCGCAGCCGAGTCTCATTCACGAGAGCGATCATGCCGCGTTCCGCCACACCATAGTGGCCTGGCCCGGTAGCATGTACGGAGTCACTCAGCTCCGGCATGCGCCGCAGGCGCTCACGTATTTGGGCCGTCAGTCTGGGAACCCGATCCCGCTGCCACTTCTCTACAACCGTCGCGGCGCACAGCGGCAGCAAACCTACCATGGAGCGGACCTTGAGCCGCGTCGCGCTTCCATCGGGGAGGCGCAGGACATCATAGTAGAAGCCATCCTCCTCGTCCCACATGCCATCCATACCCACCGCATTCATGCTGCGGGCAATGAGCACGAACTCGATGCCGAAGTTCGCCGCCAGATCCTCGTAGGTCGGGTCGTGCCCTGCAAGCTCGAAGGCGATCTCGAGCATGTTTTCGCAGAACAGGGCCATCCACGCAGTCCCGTCCGCCTGCTCCAGATAGCCGCCGGTCGGCAACGGTGCACTTCGGTCAAAGACACCGATATTGTCCAGACCGAGGAACCCTCCTTCGAAGACGTTCTTGCCGAAGCGGTCCTTGCGGTTCACCCACCAGCCGAAATTCGCCGAGAGCTTGCCGAAAACCCGCTTCAGGAAATCGACGTCGGTGTTGCCCCGCAAGGTCTGCTCCATGCGGTAGAGAAAGATCGCGGCCCAGGCCTGTACCGGCGGGTTGACATCGCTGAAGTTCCACTCGTAGGCCGGGATCTGTCCGGTCGGATGCAGGTAAGCCTGGTCGAGCAGGAGCACAAGTTGCTGCTTGGCGAAATCAATGTCGACGGTCGAAAGGGCAAGGGTGTGAAAGGCCAGGTCCCACGCGGCAAACCAGGGGTATTCCCACTTGTCCGGCATCGAGATGACATGATCGCTGATCATGTGGAACCACTCGCGGTTGCGAACCTGGCGGATCGACGGTCGCATTGGATCGGCGCCATGTTCCTCGAGCCATTTGTCGACATCGAAGAAAAAATACTGTTTGCTCCACAGCATCCCGGCCAGCGCCTGCCGCATCACATTGGCCGCATCTTCGCCAACACGGGCAGGTGTGATCGCTCGGTAGAATTCGTCGGCTTCGCGCCGGCGCTGTTCGATGGTTTGATCAAAATTGCCGAAGGGATCCTCAGGCGCAGCGTTGCCGAGCCGAAGCCGGATCACTGATGTCATCCCCGCGGGCACATCGAGCTGATAGTGCGCTGCCGCTTTGGTCCCGGTCAGGTTCGGATTGACGGTTTCCTGCCGGCCCGCCACGATGTAGTCGTTGATCCCGTCCTTCACATAGGAGCTGGTGTTGGGGGTGCCGAAGACCCTCTCATTGTTGGTCTAGTTTTCGGTGAACAACAGTTGCGGATTCCCATCGCACTGCAGGAAATAGCCATCGAGATCGACGTGCGACGCGGCAATAGTCGCGATCCCATCCTTGCCTGTCACCTCCCGCAAGGAGGGTTTCGGCTGCTCTGGCCACCATGTCCAGCTGTTGCGGAACCACAGGGTTGGCAGCACATGCAGCGTAGCGGCCTCCGGTCCCCGATTGCACACGGTGATTTGGATCAAGGTGTCGTTGGGCGTGACTTTTGCGTACTCTACAAACACGTCGAAGTATCGGTTTTCGCTGAATATACCGGTGTCGAGCAGCTCGTATTCCAGATCATTCCGGCCACGCCGCCTGTTGGTATCGATAAGGTCGTTGTACGGGTATGGGTTCTGCGGATATTTGTACAGATACTTCATCAATGAGTGGGTCGGTGTGCTGTCGAGGTAGAAATAGTATTCCTTGACGTCTTCGCCATGATTGCCCTCAGCATTGGTCAGACCGAAGAGACGCTCTTTCAGTATCGGGTCTTTACCGTTCCACAGGGCTAGTGCAAAACACAATCGCTGTTTGTCGTCGCTGAAACCGGCCAGTCCATCCTCACCCCAGTGATAAGCCCGTGACCGGGCTTGATCGTGAGTGAAGTAGTTCCACGCATCTCCATTCTCGCTATAGTCCTCGCGGACGGTGCCCCATTGGCGTTCGCTGAGATAGGGTCCCCATTGTTTCCACGGCACTCCCTTCTCCCGTGCTTCGTCCAGACGCAATTCTTCCGTTGTCCTGGCGCCTTCAGGGCTCGAATTCTTGTCCATAATTTTCTCGTCGGATGAGGTTCGCGAACTGACAACTGTTGTTGAGAAGAGTAAGAGAGCGTCGTGGATACGGCTATTGGACCTTAGTCTTATCGCCCATTTGAAACTATCTGGCCTCCCTGTCTGTAACAGAAAACGCCTGACGAACACCACGGCACCCAAAAACACCAGCGCCGATCCGCGCGTACTGACAAGCCTTTAAAACGCGACTGGACACCTGCCGCTAACGATTCCGTCGACGTTCCGCTATCGCTGCTTGGTCGCCGCCTCGGCCTCAACGCGCGGAATCGACGAAGGTTCATCGATCAGCGCCTCCAACAAAGCCGAAGTCACCAACAGAAACACCGGCCAGATGAACAACCTGCTCTTCCCCGTCCCACTCAAAGTCGTGCTTGTGATGGTGGTACTCGTCGTGCCGGTGCCGATGGTTATGGCCCAGGATCTCGTGTGAATGGGATGTTCATGCCGCTCGCGGATATGGAGCCAGATTCCGTTAGCCATCAGCGCGGCGGCCATCCAGAAAAGCATCTCTTTTCCGTGACGAACTGAAGCTCTGCGTCATATTCAGGTTTAGCCGTTTACTGCCTTTTGCCTCGGTTACGGCTCGATGTACCGCTCGTGCGGAACGGGTCCGTCGACCAACATCGGCTCGCTCCCTCACGGCCCGCTTTCTGACGCGGCTATCAGGCTTGTTCGGTCCGCGGCGCAAGGGTGGACTCAATCACAATCAGCACGTCACCTTCTTCAATTGCGCGCGGCGCGTCCTCATAGAACGAGAACATACGACCGTCGTGGACCAGCCCGACGATGAGCATGCCCGTAACCGCATTCGTCACTCGACCGACTTCTTGCGGTGCGGTGGGCCGCTCCAGCAGCGTGACGCGCCCGCGCGCCGAGAGGCGGCAGCTCCGGTACGAACAAGGCCTTGACTCTGCAAGTCCTTTAAGGTCCTCATGCGTCGCGCCCTAGGTGTCCAGATCCTCGCGAGCGCCCGGTGTACTGAGTCGCTGGTGGACGAGCAACAGCAGCGGCGTCGTGACCATCGACAATGTCACCACCAGCGTCACGAGCGACGACAAGCGTTGATCGATCACACGCGCTGCCAATGATGCCGCCAGCACGACGAACGCGAATTCACCGCCTTGTGACAGCAGCACCGCAAAGTAGGTACGTTGCCCGGCCTGGACTTCGAACCGGCTGGCGAGCAGCCAAAGCGCAACCACCTTGATACCCACGAGCACCACCACCAGCGCAGCGACCCGGATGGGCTCACGCACCAGCACACCAAAATCGATCGACATCCCCACCGCAATGAAAAACAAGCCGAGCAGCAAGCCCTTGAACGGCGCCATGTCGGTCTCGATCTCATGGCGATATTCCGAATCCGCGAGCAACACGCCGGCAACGAACGCACCGAGCGACATCGATAGATGAACGCTATGCATCAGCAACGCAATCCCTATCACCCACAGCAAGGCAAATGCGGTGAACACTTCCGGCACCCCGGTGCGCGCGACCGCTCGCAGCAAAAAGCGCAACAGGAAATGTCCGGCGAGCACGACCGCGGCGAGCATCGCCAGCGCTTTCAATGTGACAAGCCAGCCTGGTTCGGCGGCAGCATCGGCCACCACGGGTCCCAGCAGCGGCAGAAGCGCGATCAACGGAATCGCAGCCATGTCCTGAAACAGCAGGATGCCGAATCCGGCACGCCCGGCCGGGGTATCCATCTGCTTGCGTGCCTGGAGTTCGGCGATCACCATCGCGGTAGACGACAACGCCAGTGCAAGCCCGCCCGTGAGCGCCACGCGCCATGGCGAGCCGAAAACCAGGAAAGTTGCGGTCAGGACCAATGCGCACAGGGCCATCTGCGCTCCGCCATAGCCGAAAATCGTGCGGCGTATGGCCCATAGTTTTTCGACCTGCATTTCCAGGCCGATCACGAACATCATCAATACGATCCCCAGTTCAGCGAAATGCAGGATCGCGTCCACGTCGGTGATGAGCCTGAGCACCCACGGGCCAATCGCCACGCCCGCAAGCAGATAGCCGAGCACCGAGCCGAAGCCCAGCCTTATCGACAGCGGCACGGCGATGAGCGCCGCTGCCAGGAAAATGACCACGTCGATCAGCATTCCTTCCATGTATCCGGTCCCCGGGTCACGGCTGACGTGTCGAGCGGATTGCGGTGGCAATGGCAGCGCTGACCGCCGCCATCGCCCTGCTATGGGCCGCCACGAGCGCGTCGTTGCCCTGCGCGCCTGTCGGTTCGCTCACCACGGTGCGCCCGCTCACCGGTGCGTCCTCCTTCGGCGGCTTCACCGACCACAGCACCGAGACCGAAGCCGCCTCAGGCGCCGACTCGAAGCTCTGGACATCGACGGACACGAAGTAAGTCAGCTT
>Ga0073928_10007543_pt1 | contig 14028 bp, 11 predicted proteins | sample PaiPotPPA55metaG_FD_76969 | JGI IMG/M metagenome (GOLD analysis project Ga0073928, IMG submission 76969) | Iron sulfur acid spring bacterial and archeal communities from Banff, Canada, to study Microbial Dark Matter (Phase II) - Paint Pots PPA... ... | reverse complement strand
TTGGGCGACAGCGAAATCCAGCGCAGCATCGGTAGCGGCAGCCGCCGCCAATGAGTCCGCCGCGCAGGAAGTCATTAACCAGAATCGCAGCCGCCTGGCGCAAGCGGTTGCCAATCACCAAGCTGCGGAGACCGGTCCGCAGCAAGTATCGTCCACCAGAGCCCACGTGCGCGCTCTAATCGCGGACGTCGACCAAAAGCGTGCTTTGCTCGAGCAGGCGGAACTGAATCTGCAATACACCAAGATCATTACCCCGGTGACGGGTGAAGTAGATAAAAAAGTAGTTGTTGGGATGAACGTGCAAGAGGGACAGCAGCTACTCACCGTGGTGCCTCTCGATGAAGTATGGGTCACTGCCAACTTTAAAGAGACCCAGCTCAAGCACATGAAAGTGGGACAAAAAGCAGACATTCATATTGACGCGACTGGGCAAACTTTGAAAGGTCATGTGGATAGCATCGCTGGCGCAACCGGTCCATTGTTTAGTCTGCTTCCGCCGGAGAACGCGACCGGAAACTACGTGAAAATCGTGCAGAGAATTCCGGTAAAGATTGTGCTTGAGCAGAATGAGAATCGAGACCGAGTGCTTCGGCCGGGCATGAACGTCGTGCCCGACGTTTACCTGAAATGAGTTTCGGTTACTGAGTCCTATCCAATGGCCTCCGCTGCAACCACGATCGATCAGGATGTCTGGCGTCCCAAATACAATCCCTGGCTGATTGCGGTCGTCGTCGCGCTCGCGGCGTTCATGGAGGTGCTCGACACCAGCATCGCAAACGTGGCCCTACCATATATGGCTGGGAATCTGGGCGCCAGCAACGATCAAAGCACGTGGGTGTTGACTTCTTATCTGGTGTCGAATGCGATCATCCTGCCGATTAGCGGCTGGCTCGCAGGAGCCTTGGGACGCAGGCGTTTCTTCATGACTTGCCTCAGCGTCTTCACGGTGAGCTCTTTGCTTTGCGGCATCGCGCCGAGTCTTGGTTTTCTTCTTCTCTTTCGCGTGTTGCAGGGCGCAGGAGGTGGAGGGCTGCAACCGATGGCACAAGCCATCCTCGCCGACACGTTCCCACCACAGCAGCGCGGATTGGCGTTCGCTCTGTATGGCATTACGGCGATCATGGCTCCGACCATCGGACCAACTCTGGGCGGGTGGATCACGTTCAACTATTCGTGGCGTTGGATTTTCTTTATCAATCTTCCGGTCGGCGTGATCACATGGTTTCTGGTGCGGCGGTTTGTGGAAGATCCGCCTTACCTGGCTAAGGTGAAAGCTGCGGGGGTTAAGCTGGACTACATCGGCATCGCTCTGCTTGCCTTGGGTATCGGAGCATTGCAGATACTCCTCGACAAAGGCCAGGAGGATGATTGGTTTGGGTCGCGTTTCATCACGACGCTTGTCATCATGGCAACCGTATGCCTGATCTCGCTAGTGATATGGGAGTGGTATCAGAGAGCGCCGATCATCGACGTCCGAATGTTCAAGAGCTTCAACTTCGCGAGTTCCAGTCTGATGATGTTCATGCTCGGAATCTCGCTGTTCAGCAGCCTGGTATTGATGCCGCAGTTTCTCCAGACGTTGTTGGGATACACCTCAGAGTTGGCAGGTCTTGCGCTGTCAGCCGGAGGTCTCGTCTTGCTTTTTGAAATGCCGATCATGGGGCAACTCACAACGAAATTTCAGGCGCGCTATCTGATCGCTTTCGGCTGGCTGGCGTTGTCCGTCGCCATGTTTTATTCCACGAAGCGGATTGACTTGCAGATAAGCTTCAGTGCCGCCACGTGGTTGCGCATCGCCCAGGTTATCGGTCTGGGATTTCTGTTCGTACCGATCACACTAGTGGCATACATTGGAATTGCTCCGGAGAAAAATAACTCCGTCGCCGGCATCATTAATTTCATGCGCAACATGGGAAGTAGCGTGGGAACGTCCATAGTCACTACGTTGATTGCCCGGCGCTCGCAATTCCATCAAGCCCGGCTCGTAGAAACTATCAGGGTTGACAATCCCAATTTCGCGAATGCGGCAAACGGCCTGGCTCAACGTTTCGCCATCTCTGGTCTGGGCAAGTACGAGGCGCGCCAGGAGGCCTACGCCAGGATTTACCAGACCGTGCAAGCACAGGCGGCGAGTCTCGCATACGTCGATACCTTTATGGTTCTTTCCGTCGGGGCGGCGATCATGTTTTTTCTGGCATTTGCTTTGAAGAAGAATGATCCAGGTGCGGGCGGGGCAAGAGTGGCAGAGTAGTAAACAATCTGGTCTAATGTAAAGAAGTGGTCAGAGATGAACACGATAAAAATCATCACCGTTGAGCGCGAATACGGAAGCGGCGGCGGCGAAATCTCCCAACTGCTTGCCAAGCAACTGGATTGGAAACTTTGGGACCAGTTGCTAACCGAAGAGATTGCACGACTGGCCGAATGTCCGAAGGCGATCGTCGAAGTTCGCGAGGAAAAAACGGATCCCCTTTACTACCGTCTTTTCAAATCATTCCTGCGCGGAAGCTATGAAGGAAGTCTCAATGCCCACAAGCTGAAAGTCGTAGACAGCGAAAGTATTTTAAAGCTCACCGAACGCGTGGTTCTGCACGCGGCAAAAACTGGGAACTCCATCATTGTCGGAAGAGGCTCGCAGCACTTTCTTCGGAACCGCGAGGACACGTTACGTGTGTTTCTCTACGCTCCGAGAGAAGATAAGGTGCGGCGGTTGTTGGGCCGCGGCAAGAGTGAAAGCGAAGCTGAACACCTCGTCGATACTGTCGACCGAGAGCGCGCCGATTTCATCTTGAGATATTTTGGTGTTCAATGGCCCGACCGCGCCATTTACCACTCGATGATCAACACGGCAATTGGAGATCAGGCCGTGGTCCACACGATTCTGGATTTTATGAAGATGCTTGAGACCGGAGGACCCGCGCGCCTCCCAAGCCTCAAGTAGGGTTTTGCGTGCTAAAGCTGGCTTCGGGTTTGAAGAATCCTCCCTGATTCCCACATGAAGGTCTTATTTTGCTGCCGTGTGGTTAAAAATTGACCTATAATTCCTCCGTTCGGCGGACCATTCTTCCCAATGGAACTTGCAGCCCAAGAAAATGCCCAGCGCATCGCTGTACTAACCAGCGACGACGCGGTTTTGCCTGAGATACAGGACTGGCTGGCGTCGACTTTTCACACTACTCTGCTGAACTCTCGAGATGAGCTTGCGGCGCTGCTGGACGGAGTGCCCATTGCAGCCGTTGTTGCCGATCTTGAAACGGGTGCAGGAACCAGCGAAGACTGCCTAAACTTACTTCATGAGCTTCGAAATCTGGATTCGGACCTTGTTCTGGTGGGACTGACACGCTCCCGGAGTAAGGCATTAAGCGCCCAAGCGCGCGCTGTGGGATTGAATAAGCTTTTCGTCGCTCCCATCGCCTTTCAAGAGCTGCAAACGTTTCTGCTGGAGGCGCTGCAAGAGCGCGACGTTCAGATACATAACCGCTTATTACAGGAAGAGGCACTCAGCCGGTCGTCTTTTTGCGAACTCATTGGCGGCAGCGATGTCATGCAAGTGGTGTACGAGGCGATCTCGAGGATCGCTGACAGCAACGCCACAGTCTTAATCAGGGGCGAGAGCGGCACCGGGAAGGAACTGGTGGCGCGCGCCATTGTGGCGACGGGCACCCGGCGCGAAGAAGCATTTATCAGCGTGAACTGTGCGGCATTTCCCGAAAATCTGATCGAAGCCGAACTATTCGGACACGAAAAGGGCGCTTTTACAGGGGCTGACGCCCCCCGTGCCGGCTACATCGAACAGGCCGACGGGGGCACCCTATTCCTCGACGAGATTGGATCCTTGGAGCTGCCTCTGCAGAGCAAACTTCTGCGAGTGCTTGAGCAAAGGACGGTTCAGCGGATTGGGGGCAGGTCTTCCAAAAAGATCGACTTCCGATTGCTCACCGCAACTAATGAAGACTTGGAAGATGCTGTTCGTACCGGCAGATTCCGCGAAGATCTCTACTACCGAATCAATGTAGTTCCTATCCTGCTTCCGCCATTGCGGGAACGGCGAGCCGATATCGCCCTCCTTATCGACAATTTCCTTCGGCTTTACTGTGGCGCCAACAATATCGCGTTGAAGTTAATGGATCCCGACGCTCTTGAGATGCTGGAGGACTATTCGTGGCCGGGAAATGTGCGCGAACTGCAGAATCTGGTGCAGAGACTCGTCCTAATGTCCCCTGGTCAAACCATCAAGGTGAAAAATTTGCCGCAGCATATTCTCCTCGATAGCACCGCCAAGCAAGAATCGTTTTTGATTCCGGATGAAGGGGTTTCTTTCCCGGATGAGATAGCAAAGATTGAAGTTGCGTATTTGAGAGCGGCTCTTCGGCGCACCGAGGGTAGGAAGACCGCGGCGGCGAAGCTGTTGGGAATCGACCGCCAGAAAATGAAATATCTCTGTCGAAAGTACGATCTCACTGCCTCTGGTCAATAATTATCAACGCCATGGTTAAATAATGACCAAATCCAAGTCTTTCTCACTGTCGGCTACGCTCGGCACGGTTCTAAACTCTTCATTCCAATGCCAACTGTTGTTCCCAACGCTGCCCGTTGATTTGGCATGCCTATTGCAATGAACAAAGCACGAGCGGAGATAAGATAGACCGCCAACAGGTTCTGGACTCAAAGTCCAAATGGAGGATTCAAAATGTCGGTACAGAAAAAGTCCTTGATCAGCAATCAGCAAGCTACCCGCAAAGCTATCATCGCCACCAAGGCTCCTTCCACCAACTTTTCGATTAGCCAGCCACTAGCCAGCAAGGGCGGTTTGACCAGCAAGGGCGGTTTGACCAGCAAGGGCGGTCTGACCAGCAAGGGCGGTCTGACCAGCAAAGGCGGTCTGACCAGCAAAGGCGGTTTGACCAGCAAGGGCGGTCTGACCAGCAAGGGCGGTCTGACCAGCAAAGGCGGTTTGACCAGCAAGGGCGGTTTGACCAGCAAAGGCGGTCTGACCAGCAAGGGCGGTCTGACCAGCAAGGGCGGTCTGACCAGCAAGTTGATGTATTAAGATTTAAATCTGGCCGGTAAGCGGGTCGATAAGACGGGGAGAACTCATCCGAGTTCTCCCCGTCATGTTTTAGGCGCTTACCAGATCTTGCGGCTGGCGAATTCCCGGATGTCTTGGAAGACAAAACCGAGGAGACTTCGTCGGCGAACGCTAATCTTGGCGTCCCCAGACATTCCGGATTTCATCATTCCGTCCCGATTTGAAATGAACACGGTCGCGAGATAGTAAGCGGGCGGTGTGATCCCCTTATACTTTTCTTCCTCAACCAACCCGGGATCAATTGGAGACGACACCGGGGATACTGAAGCTACCCGTCCTCGAATCGGCTGAGACAGAGATTCCAGTTTCAGGGAAACGTCAGCATCTCGCGAGACTTTAGGAACTTCGAATTCAGGAATGAAGATCCGCGCTTCCAGAGTGTTGATGTCTTCGATCTCCGCCAAAACGGCGCCGGAATCAACTAGTGACCCGACCGAATCTTCGAGGTTCGGGGTTACGACCAGCCCTGAAATTGGACTCTTGATCTGCAGAGCTCCCACTTGTCGCGCAATGGCATCGTTTCGTTCCAACTGATAGTCGCGTTCGCCGCGCGCCAGTCCAACATTTCCATAATTGAGTTGAGCACGGCGGACGTCAATTTCCGCGGAGTGCAGATCTGTCCGCACGTTGTCCGCTCCACCCTCTAGCCTTACGTTTTTTAAAGTTAACAATGGTTCATCGGCAGCGACGTACATTCCTTCGGTTGCCGTGACTCCAACAATTTCCCCGGGCACGAGAGCTCGAATTACCGCACGTTGCTGCGGTTGAAGAATGAACCTTCCCGCAACGCTTTCCCGCCATACGGGTGCGCATAAAGCGAGGAGAACAACTGCCCCAAGTGCAAGGTTCCTAGGAGAGCTGAGGTACTGACGCAAACGTTGTCTCTTATCCAAGTAAAAGTCTTTCATAAATCTCCATGATGAACGCACGCGTGCCCGAAAAATGAAAAAGGCTAAGACTGCCGCCGGCAAAAATGCCCATTGTGGGCTAAAGTGGTTGAAAATATTGTAGGAAAGTCGCACGACTGCAAAAAGAACGAGATAACTGTACGCTCCGGAAACAATCGCGTAAGTGACGAACAACCAACGGCGCCGTCGGCGAAGATAAGGCACTTCGACTGGAAGGCGAAACAAATTACGTTTGACCCATGACGACAGATATTCCGTCGAATTTTCCTTGATCGTGGAAATTCCAATGAGTTCGCCGAAAAGATAGTATCCGTCCAACTTGATCAGTGGATTTAAATTCATCAGAACGACGGCAACGCCAGTGATCAACATCACTTTGTATGCAAAATCGTGGACGGCGCTGCCAGGCGGGGTCCCCCACCAGATGATGCTTGCAACCGAGCAAAACATGAGCTCGACCCATATTCCCGCAATAATGGCTGCAATCCGCTGCCATTTTCCACCATAGACGTACACTTCCGTGACATCCGCAAAGAATGCAGGGGAGAGATAGACCAGCATAAAACCTGTGCGGTGTACATTGCCGCCGTAATGTTTGCAGGTAAGAGCGTGCGCGGTCTCATGAAAAAATCCAAGGCCGCAAAACAGTAGCCAAAACTCCGCAAGATCAGCCGCTCCTTTGTCGGTGAAGGTGTAATATTCGACGGTGTCGCGCCAGATTTCGCTCCAGCCGCTGGCGAAAATGAGGACCATGATCGCGAACAGAATCAAAGTGGAGAGCACGAACCATGGCTCGTAAACGAAGTTTGCGTATTTATAAAGCCGGTTTAGGTGAGCATCGGGATCCCAGCTCGCGAGTATGATGTTTGAAAAGTCCACGGACTTTTTCTTGACCTGTCGCTGTCTCGTTTCGGCCAATTTTTGGCTTGCCGTGAGATTCTTTTCCAGCGGAGTCTGGTACCAGAACTCGCTTTCTGCAAGAAGATTTGCGAATTCGCGCACCTGCTCTTCCTCTACCGCCCCGCCTTGTTCCTGGTAAGCTTCGGCCACTTGCTTGTACGACCGTTCTCCGTCAAACAGTTGTGCGACCGCCCACTGCTCCGGATTCATGCGGTAAAGATGGGTACCTCCCGAAATCGTCGCTACCATCATGAGATCTCCACCCTCAACGTGCTCACGAACGATGAGCTTGGGATGTAGCCGGGGATAGCTCTTAACTCGCCGCGCAGGTAGTTCCGGAAGCGCGACATTGAGGACTTCGGAGAGATTCATTGTGGGTTTTGGAGGCGAATGTTGGCGGTCATACCGGACCGGAGGTTCTTGGTTTGTCCTTGAAGTTCGGCCGTTACGTCAATCGTATCGCTTGCGGGATCCACGAGAGGGCTGACCATCACAACTTTAGCGGAATGAAGCTCGTCCGGTGTGTTCACCGATGACACGACTAGCGCCGTGCCTCTTTTCACTCGGCCAACATAAGACTCGGGAAGAGTGAATTTCAAACGTAGTGGGCCGGTCGCGGATATCCAAAACAGCCGGTCGTTTTTTGAGACCTGCTGACCCAAATGAATGTAACGGCGGGCTACGACTCCCGCGAATGGGGCAACGATGTCAGTTTTTTCCAGTTCCAGTTCCAGGGATTTTTCGGTGTTTTGCGAGTACTTTAGATTTTCACGTTCCCGTTCCACTTCAAATTGCACCGCTTCATATTGATACTTCGCATGGTCGGCTACTTCCCGGGAGACAATATTGGCCTTCCACATGGCATCGTTACGTTCGAAATCTGTCTTCGCGACCTTTTCTGCAGCCTCCCAATTTTTCACATCGGCTGCGATGCTGCGAGCCTTGGCGGCTGCGGCGTCGCGGTCAGCCGTGAGTTGCCGGCGGTCGAGTTTCGCGAGAAGCTGTCCCGCGCGAACCGGTGAACCTGTGTCAATAAAACCCTCCGACACTACGCCGTCTCGCTGCGCTTCGAGATCAACTTGATTCTCCACAACCAGAGGACCGGATGCTATAAAGTCACTTTGCCCGGGCAGTTGCTGAGACGGCTTCGCCACTGAAGTTGATCTCTGCACCGGCGGGGCAGCAATGCCAGGAGTGGGAGCCGAACTGCAAGCGGTGAGCAGCGGAAGAATCAGGCAGGTTATAGCGCATGCGCCGCAGCGCATCTTTTGATGTCGAGCTTCCGAAACTTCCCAGTAATTCATTGTAGAAATATCCCTAGAGAATCTCACCAGCCGAACCAAGACCACAATTTCGTCCAAATCCACATTGCGACCCCACGAAACAACACGTACCCGGCGGGATGCCAGCCCACCGAAACCTTTCCCAAACCCTGCATACCCGGCCTCAACAGGCCATCACTGTTGGGAACGTCCACACGAGCAACAAAAACTCTATGGTCAGCCTCGACCTCTCCGCGCGGGCTGACCACGGCAACGACGCCATGAAAGGTGTGAACCGGAAAGCTTTCCAGCTTGATCGCGGCGCTGTCGCCTTTCTGCACCAGGGAGACATCACTCTCTGGAATTCCAACATCAACGGTCACGTGAGAAGTCGCAACCATGTCTCCGAAAACATCGCCGTGCGCTAGGTGACGACCCACCGAATCTTCGACGTGTGGGGTGGTGATTATTCCATCAAAGGGAGCACGGATGGAAAGGCGGTTCATCAATTCGCGATTGCGGATTAGCTCCGCGTTCCAATAGTCGGCCTTCACTTTTTCGGTGCCCGCCTCGGTTCCGTCCCCCGTGGAGAGCGCATGATTCATCGCCGCTGTAGCTTCCGAATATTTTGCTTCCGCCTCGGCCAGATCGGACCGACGACTCCAGTCCTGTAAGGTCGCGAGTGCCTGCCCTTGCTTCACAAACTCGCCCTCGTGTACAAAAACTTCCTTGATCACTCCGTCAAGCTCTGATTGGATTTGCGCAGAGCGTGCCGACGCGACGGTACCGTCACCGGACACTCTCATCGGAAACGGACAAAATATTAAAAATAGTGCCACAGCGGAGCTGAGGGCAGCGGTAGCGATTCGACGATGCTTCGCCATTGCCATGAATCGTCGTTTTCGGTGAAGCAACGGTTCGAGAACATTGATAAAAGGGACTTCGCGATAAAGCGACGCATTCCGCAACGCGACCGTCGCTTGCGCAGCCAACACCTTAATGATTTCCAAATGTGCCGTATTGAGAAAGTCGGGATCGCTGCTCTCGAAAGAAAGCAAGCCGAGCTGGCCTTGATCGTCGATGAGAGGCAGCGCGTAGAATGAGCGCATGCCGGATTCGCGAAAATATGCCGCGAATTTGGCCTGCGTCTCAGGGCGGGGGTCGTCGATTTTCTCGTCGCGCTGTGTGACATAAATTTCGTTGGAAGAAATCGAGGCCCACTCGAGCATGTCTTTTAGCGCGCGCACTTGCGGGTCGGCGGAATTGATGTTTGGCACTCCCGAGATTGCTTTCAGTTCGAGCGTTCCGCGCTGCTCCAAGGCAATGGCTGCCCTCTCGAATGAAATGATGGACTGAGTACGATTAACGATCGCCTGGAGGACGCGATCCAGATTCAAGGTCGAAGTAATTTCCTTGCTGATATCGACCAGTGTTTCAAGGATTTCGACTTTACGTTCGGCTTGCAGCAAACTGGCGTTATGCAGCGCGTTGGCCGCGGTTTCAGCCACGGTGGTCAGAAGGAACAGGTCGTCATCGTGAAACGGCTTTCCATCAAGCTTGTTGATCGCCTCCACTACTCCTACCTGGTTTTCTTGTGCGACGATGGCTACCGCCATTGCGGAAAATATCCGACGTTGCTTTAAGCGCTCATCATCGACGTCATCGAGCAGAAGCGGTTCGCCGGATTCCGAAACTGTTCCAGCTATTCCGTCGCCGCTCTTAATAACGGACCCGATTGCCATGCTCTCGTCTTCGCCCTCACGATTGAGCAAGACCAGTTCGGTGTCATTTTTGACCAGCCAGAGATTCACAGCTTGAACGTTAAGAATTTCGCGGAACTTGGAAGCGACGATGGGGAGTAACTTCTCCATCTCCAGATTGGAGTTGAAAACCTTTTCCAGATCGTAGAGCTGCGCCAACCGCGAAATCGATTGCAGGTGTGAATTTCGCTCGCGTTCATGCGCCAGGGCGCTGCCGATAGCAGGGGCTACGTAATCGGAGAGATCGACTAATGCAGAGAGATCATCCTCCGAAAGAGGGCTGCCGAAACTGGCAATCTCTAAGGTTCCGATAAGAACTTGATCGAATATGAACGGCACATAGGCCAAGGTTCGAAGAGTGCGCCTAGCGTGAAGGTGGGCATAATCTTCGCGTGCCAGATCGGGTCCGAAAAACAGAATCGATTCTTGCTGCTCTGCCACCGTCCCCAGGGTTCCAGAGTCCAAAGCAATAAGCTCGCTCTCAAGTACTATTTCTCCAACAACGGCCTTGGCGCTCCATTCTGCTTCATCCGGATTTTCGATTACGTAAATCGCCACCGACGTGTCCGGGAAGACTTCAGCAACATGCTGGGCAAACAGCAGGGCGCGCGGACGCACTTCGCGCTCTCGCATTAGCGCGACCAGTAACTTTTCGGGGACAACGGTCGAACCAGATTCCTGGGTAGCCATGACCGGGCTTTCCACGACAAGCGAAAACTCTTGGCTTATCGTGGAGTATTTTTGAGTTTAGAGGAGGTATTAAAGCACACTTATCGAGGCCCACAGCACAGTTATTGAGGCCTAAAGCACTCTTATCGACGCCGGACTTTAACAAACCGACCGGTGAATGTCAATTACCCGGGTGGGCCGTATTAGTGTTATTGTCCAAAGGTTTGGGAGGGGCGATGGACATAAACATCCGAAGACGTAATGACGTCAACGTGATTCAACTTCGTGGTCCCTTAAGAATGGGAGAACCGGTGGACGGGTTACGGGCTGCCTGTGACGAGGCACTGGCTGCCGGCGAGAACAAGTTAGTCATCACTCTCGCGGATGTGCCTCACATCGACTCGAGCGGCATTGGCCTTCTGGTCAAATATATGGTTTCAGCAAAGCAGCGAGGAGGGTCACTCAAATTGGTTAATCCTTCGAAGTTTGCAGTACAGATTCTCCGCCTGGTTGGCGTGTTGAATCTGTTTGAGGTGTACGACGATGAAAATGCTGCAGTTGAATCCTTCGGTTAAGTGACCCATTGTGTTTGATTATCTACCGTCTCGCTTGCTGCGGTAAGCTCACTAGGGCTAGAACTTTGAAATATCCGCGGACCTTGTTAGCTGATGATGCTAACGCAGTTTTCCGACCTGGGGCGTACTCTGCTATTCGTGTTTGCCTCCTCATCGAACCTTAAGAGTAATCGGGCCTCGATGAACCACCGGTCTCGCAGGTTGACAACTGGAGTACCATAGCCCCACGCGAGAAAGTGGCTTTATTCCTATCTAAGCGAATGACGTAGGCGCAGTGGCTGGCAGTAAGGTTCCTGTGTTCCCGTAGACAAGGGAGCCATGCAAGCTGCAATCAAATCCGCAACGTGTGATTCTTGTCGCATCTTCCTCCTCTCGCTGTCTCTCGCGTCTGTGTCCCTCACGCCAGTACTTGCTCAAAAGACTCCGAAGCCGAGCGGTCCAAAATACGATTTACAGACAGAGGCGAAAATCAAAGGAACTATAGAAGAAGTGCAGCTGCCGCCGAAAGGCAACGAGAAACAAAGCGTTCACCTGTTGTTGAAAAGTGGGACGGATACCACGGACGTGTATCTCTGTCCCAAATCGTTTATGGACGAAATGGGCATGGACTTCACAAAGGGTGACGAGATCACCCTCACCGGTTCGAAAGTGAAACAGGGTGAGACCGACCTTGTCCTCGCGCGGGAAGTGGCGAAAGGAAACAATACTTTCGTCCTCCGCGACGCAAAAGGCGGCCCAGTTTGGAACTGATTTTCGCTAGAGAAGCTAGTTAATCAACGTACATCGAGGCCGGGAATCTCGGCTCCTCACGCGAGCGGTTTCGATCCCGTCTAATTACGACGATGACGGCTTAAAAGCCCGATCTATAGTCCGCACAATCCAACGCACCGCGAAAATAATCACGACAAGAAAGCCAGTAACGATTCCCGCAGCGGCAATGGGATGCTGACTCGCAAGCCAGGTCAGGAAAACAGCAAGGGTGTCTTCGCCTGCGCTCAGCGCGAAATTCGATAGCGGCTCAGGAGACGGAGTAACGGCTACCCGCGCTGCTGTCTTGCCACCGTGCGCGGCTAGAGCGATCGCACCACCCGCAAGTGTCGCCAGCAATTGTTTTTCTGGTGAAAGGTGCGACGTGGCTCCGTAGGCAATCAGGGCCGCCACGGGAATTCGCACGAAAGTATGCAGGGCATTCCAGAACAAATCGAAAGCCGGGATTTTGTCGGCGAAGAATTCAATAGCAAAAAGCACGGCCGAAGCAGCGATCACCCACCAACTGGTAAGCAGATGGAGCCCGGACGGCAGGTCAAGGAGGCCGGCGCGGGCCAACAGTCCCAACGTAGCAATCGTGGCATAGACATTGAGTCCGGCTGCGAAGCTTACAGCCACGATCAAACCTGCTAGATCAGAGCCCGCAAATCCGCCAAACCTCATGCCCGCCAGCATATAACATGCGTTCTGATCGCCAATACATATCGGCGATTTTAGCAATAACGTGTTTTCCTGTGCAGATTCAAGGCGGCGATCACCGCGCTCGTTTCATTCCAAGTCGCTATAGAGAAATGGACGCGAACCGTAGCGGATTGAAAACGAGAGCACGGACCAACCTTTGTAATGAAATTACATTCATTCGGGAGTACGATTTGCGCCATGCCTCTTTCTCGGCGTTCGTTTCTTGCTCTCTCAGCAGTGCTTCCGTGGGCACTCACTGCTCGTACGTCCGCATCCATTCCGATCGGCCTTGAACTTTATTCCGTGCGCGAAGCGCTCAAACAAGATCCCGAGGGCACTCTGCGTGCGGTCGCTCAGATGGGATACCAGTGCGTCGAATTCTATGCACCCTATTTCGATTGGAGTGAAAGCCAGACGAAACAAATGCGGAAGCTTCTCGACGACCTCGGCATCCGTTGTTTTTCTACTCACAATAGTGAGGAGTACTTCAGCCCGGACAAGATTCATCGAACCCGCGACATGAACCTGATCCTGGGCTGCAAGTATGTTGTGATGGCTAGCTCTCAACCGAAACCTGGCGCAGATGGGTGGAAGGCCATCGCCGACGAACTGAATTCCGCTGCCGAACAACTGGAACCGTCGGGACTCAAACCCGGTTATCACAATCATCAACTTGAGTTCACTCCGGCTGATGGTGTGCGTCCTATTGAAATTCTCGCCAGGAATACAAAACCATCTGTCATGCTACAGCTTGACGTGGGCACATGCCTTGAGGCAGGTTCTGACCCGGTGGACTGGATTCGCTCGAATCCCGGGCGAATTCGTTCTCTTCACCTAAAGGACTGGTCTCCTGATCCAGCAAAGGGCTACCACGTACTATTTGGCGAAGGTGTGGCCAATTGGAAAAACATCTTCGCCGCCGCTGAAAGCGTCGGTGGGGTTGAATATTACTTGTTAGAACAGGAAGGCAGCCGCTTCGACGAAACGGAAACAGCTCGGCGGTGCCTCGAGTTGATGCGTGCCGCGCATTCGTAGCTGAGACTATTCGTAGCGTAAGGCCTCGATCGGATCCAGGCGCGAGGCGCGAACTGCAGGCACCATCCCGCTGATCAGCCCGACTGCGGCGAGGATCAACGTAGCGACGATCAGCGTGCTCGGAGCAATCATCAAGCGGACGTCCCCGGCTTCCGCATTCTTCGCCATGGCGCTGTATAGGGTTAGTCTTCCGACAGAAAGCGAGACCCCGTAGGCCAAAATTATTCCCAGCGCGCCACCAATGAAAGTAATGGTGAGAGATTCAGCTAGAAACTGAAGCAGAATATGCCTCCTGCTCGCCCCCAGCGCCTTCTCAACACCAATTTCGCGCGTTCGCTGCGTCACCGAAACCAGCATGATGTTCATCAGGCCGACACCACC
>Ga0073928_10007542_pt1 | contig 14029 bp, 10 predicted proteins | sample PaiPotPPA55metaG_FD_76969 | JGI IMG/M metagenome (GOLD analysis project Ga0073928, IMG submission 76969) | Iron sulfur acid spring bacterial and archeal communities from Banff, Canada, to study Microbial Dark Matter (Phase II) - Paint Pots PPA... ... | reverse complement strand
CCGTCGGCGTTCATGACCCAGATGCCGCCGCTCCGGTGAACGGCGAGCTTCGTACCGTCGGGAGACCACGCCGGCGACGCCTCGACGGAACGGCTGCGGGTGAGTATCTGAGACACGCGTCCCAGCGTGTCCAGCACGACGATCTCCGAATACCCGCCCCGCATCCAGCGGACTGCCGCGATGCGACGCCCTTCAGGAGACCAGCGTGGCTCCGCCCACTGCGTGTCGGGCGACGCGCCGGTGATGGCCTGGACTGTCGAATGCCCCGAGCCGCAGCGCGAGTGCGCCACCAGAACCAATCGCGTGGACGCTTCCGTGGCCTGCACGGCGACGATCAGGCCATCCGATCGGGCGTCCGCGTACGACAGTCGGGCCGCGTGCGTCAGACGCTTATCATGCCCGGAACAACTCATGTACAGGTCGGAGCGTATGACGTACGGCGACGTGTAGTCGAGCTGACTGTACACCAGGTCATCGCCCGCGCGCGCCTCTCGCCCCGCCGCGAGTCGCGAGGCGGAATCCAGGGCGGCCACGTGCGGCTCCGGTATAGGTGTGTTCGGATCCGTGCCGTTGCGCCGGTCGAGACGGGTCTCGTGGCCCGCGAGCGAAACTTTGTAGAGGCCAGGCAGCTCGCGCTCATTGTCGCCGGCGTACACAATGGCCGACGTATCGAGCCACCGGGGGAAGACGGCGACGTAGCCTTCGTGAGTCAGCTGCTGCAGCTGCAGTGGCCGCTCAGCCGGGCGCTCGGCAACCACCCGACGCACTGAATCCCGGAACTGCTGCCAGGCGGTCTCGAAACTGATGCCGAATGCCGCTTTGGACGATCGATCCAGGAGGTAGGGAATCGTCTGCCCGCTCGAGCGCTCGACGAACAGCGGTATCTTTTCGGCTCCTCGCGTGATGGACAGATATTGGAATAGCAGCGAGCCGTACGCGTAGGCGCCTTGGCCATTGGGCCACTGCGGGCTCGCCAGACTGACCTGGTCGAGCCGCGGTAGGTCGTTGTCGCGCGCCGCGGCTTCCGCAATCGTTCGATGTGCGGTCCCGGCCACCCGACCGAAACCTGTAAGACGTGACTCGTAGTAGACGGCCAAGCCTTCGGTCAGCCATGCCGGCGTGTACAAGTTCGGGAAAAACAGTCGGTTACGTCCGAACACGTGTTGAGCGACTACCCACCACCCTCGCGTGCGGTCGAGGTGGAAGATGTGAGTCAGCTCGTGTTGAATCACCAGGGAGTTCCAATCGCCGTAGAACCGGAGCGACTGCACATCGACTGGGGGGTGCGCGTACAGGATGATCCGGTTGGTGGGCGTCGGCGACGCCTGGCCGTTGGTGTAGTCCACGTCGTCGGACAAGACGACATCAATGGTTCCGCGTGGCGGCACGAGCTCCCGGGCGAGAGCGGCGTATGCCCGCTCGGCGTTCACCGCCGCACGACGGGCCGCATCTTCGAGTGGAGGAGCGAAATGAATGCGAAAGTGGGTCGTTCTCAGCGTACGCCAGGACGCGCTGGGATCGACCTGGCCGAGGGCCGGAGCCGCGATTGAGAGAAGCGAGAGCGCTGCTAAGCCGAGGCGCGACCAGTCACTGCGACGCATCAGTCGCGGCGAGGGACCGGAAATAGACCTCGAGCCCGTCGGCGACACCTTGAGCATACGCCTTCTGATATTCAGGAGTGCGGAGAGCCGCCTCCTGCGAGGGTATGATGATGAACGCCCCTTCGCACAGAACGGCCGGCATCCACGTGGCACGGACAAGTGCGAGGTTGTCATAAAAAACACCGAGGTCACGTAACCCCATGCGGCGAACCATTCCTGCTTGTACCGCGCGCGCGAGCGCAGCGCTGTGCGGCTGGAAGAAGTACGTGCCGGTGCCGTGGGACGTGAAAGGGTTCGTGCCATCCGGAAGGGCATTCAGATGGATCGAGACCAACGCTTCGGCGTCGGCGCGCCGCGCAATGATGGGCCGAATGCCGAGCGCCACGGAGTCGGGTGTGGTGCGTGTCATGACGACTCGCGCTCCCCGCTGTACCAGGATAGCCCGAAGTGCTTGGCCTACGGCGAGCGTGGGCACAGGCTCGTACAGGCCTGTCGGCCCAGTCGCTCCCTTGGGCGGATGGCCGGGATCGATCACGATCGTGCGTCCGTTCAGCGGCGACCCGGCATCCACGACGGGGGGCCGACGCACTCGCAGCACGAATCCGCCGCCGGTCCACATCGCCAGGTACCCGTACGGTGGCCGCGCGAGGTGCACCGTGTAGCGCGCACGGTCGCTCGCCTCCTGTGTCCACGTGACCGTCCGCACCAGCGGGTTCTTCTCGCCAGGCAGGTAGTGCACGACGTCGGTGGCCGCATGCGCACCGTATAGAGTCAGCACGAGATCCGTCCCCTGCTCTTCTACGGCGAACGGTGGCCGCTCGCTCATGGCGAGCGTGACGTCGACCCATCCAGCAGCCGGAACGACGCGAACTGGACCCACCACTCGACGGGGCGGATGCACCCATTGGGGGAGAGGAGTTATCCTTGCTTCGCCCAGCGACACCCACGCATCCAGCGCACTGTCCAGCCGCACGCGGTCGTATCCCACACTCCGCCCCGTTACCTCGACCTGCGTGCCTGGAAAGAGGAACCACTTGTACGTGCCGCCAGGGACCGGCCGAGCGATCACCGTGCGGTCAGTGTCGTTGACCGAGGAATCGGGCGCGTCCAGCGTGACGTACCGCCCGCTGTCGGGGAACGCGTGCGGTAACGTGTCACGCGTCGTATCAGGAACGGCTTGTCGCGACAGCAGTTGCACGGGCTGCGTCGCGCGCGCGGTATCGGTGCCGGACACGGCAACGAGATTGTACGCGGAAGTCGCGCTATCCGGCACCGGTAACCAAGCCAGAAACGCTCCGTTAGGCTCAACGTGCACGGCGTAGCCGTTAATAGTGAGCTGCGCATCACCGGTGCCAACCGCGCCGAGAATGAAGTTTGAATCCCGGCTCGCGACCAGGGTGCCGGCTTTTGGATACACGACGGCTATGGCGAGCGGGCCGGAAACGTGGGGGATGGGCGGAAGGGCGGGGGTCGCCGAGCTTGCGGACGCCCCGGTTGGCGCCACGCCTGTTGATGGTCGCGGTCCGCCGCCGCAGCCGCTGAGGAGCAAGCCAAGCAGCGACGCCAAGATGGGGCCAGGGAGCGGACCGGACAGCAGGCGCACAAAGCCGCCGCCCGTGGTCCGCGCCGCACGCGGATGCATCGCCGCAAAGCTAGTCAGCACGACCAAGGGTGGCGAGAACGCCGCATCGGGTGACATTTAAGTCACGAATGGCAGACCTCGAACACCCTACCGTCCACGTGTTCGGCGAGAGCGACGTGGGTCGCACGCGCGAACACAACGAGGACGCGTTCGCAGTTGCCGACCTTTCAACGGCGACGAAACTGCCGTTTGTCGGGCGAGTTCCGCAGACGGTGACCCCGGGCCCGCGCGGCCTGCTATTCATGGTGGCGGACGGCATGGGGGGCGCCGCAGCCGGCGAAATCGCCAGCTCGATGGCTGTGGACGTCGTGCTCCAAGAGCTCAGCTCGCGCTGGTCGAAAGCGGGAGCCGGTGATGCCGGGACGTTCGCGGCCGCCCTGCAGGCGGCGGCGACCGTAGCAAACGAGCGCATCTTCCAATTCGCTAGCGAGCACCCTGAATACCGAGGCATGGGTACGACCGCGACGATCGCCGGAGTGCTTGGCGATATGCTGTACATCGCTCAGGTAGGAGACAGTCGAGCGTATCTGGTGCGCGGCGACGAAGCACGGCAGATGACTAAGGATCAGTCACTCATGCAACGCCTGATCGACGCCGGGGAAATCACGGCCGAGGAGGCCGAGGTGAGCGACCGCCGCAACATCATCCTGCAAGCGTTGGGGCCCGAAGGCGTGGTCAGTGTGGACGTGACGCATCAAGCACTGCGTCGCGGAGACACTTTGGTGTTGTGCAGCGACGGACTCTCCGGCGTCGTACGCGACCAGGAGATCTCGCGCGTGGCGCACGAGGAACCTGACGTCGCGGCACTGTGCGCTCGGCTCATCGAGAAGGCAAACGCCAGCGGCGGCCCTGACAATATCACCGTAGTGGCCGCGCGCTTCGAGGGGCCAGCCCTCGTCGACGCCGAACCGGAAGACGAAGTGGGACACTACGAATTTCCCGTCCCCGACTTGAACACCCTGATTCAGCCTACAAAGGACGCGCCGGATTCGGCGAGCGCCGCGGCGACCGCGCCCCCCAGCGCGGTGATCGACGTTTCGCCGAGCGCCAGCGCGATCACGGAGGAGATCCCTGCCGCTGTGGCGACAACTCCGGCGATTCCGGCCAGGCAGGGCACACTTCGCCTGATCGCCGTGATCCTGATCGCCATTGCGGCCGTCATCGCGTTCACGGTCTGGCATCGGCATTGATCTACGGCGCGGCCAATTAGGCGCGCCGGACAACCGTCTTACGACTCGACGAAGACAGCCCGGCCGAGCGCCGGGCCAATGGCGCGCACGGCCGCGCGCGCTCCGGCGCCCACGCGAACCGTGATCGGCCCCTCGAAAGGAGCGATCGCAATGACCACGACCGTGGCGCCCGGTACGAGTCCCAATTCCGCCAAGTATCGGAGCCGGGCAGGATCCTCGTCGCCGACTCCGACGATCCGTGCGTGCGCCCCGGCCGCCAGGTCGGCCAGCGAAGCGTATCGTGTTTCGACCACTGTGCCTTCCCGCGTCGGGATGGGCGCGCCGTGCGGATCAACGGCTGGCTCGTCGAGCGCTACCGCCATTCGGTCAATCAGCTCGTCGCTCGCGGCGTGCTCGAGACGCTCGGCTTCTTCGTGTACCTCATCCCACGGATAACCGAGCACCTTCGCCAAATACGTCTCAATCACGCGGTGGCGGCGCAGCGTCCGGAGCGCGACCCGTTGACCAGCCTTGGTGAGGCGCACGCCGCGATAGGGCTCGTGGTCGAGCAGTCGCTGCTCGGCTAATCGGCGCACCATGCCAGTGACTGAGGCCGGTGCTATATCCAGCCGATGCGCGATGTCCGTGGTAGTCGCAGTACCCGTCGCGCGCTCGAGGTCGTAGATCGTTTTTAGGTAGTCCTCGACGGACGCGGTGTACGCCGGACGTCCGGGCGACGGAACCGGAGTAGGTGTCGAGACTGTCGCCGTACCACGTAGCGGTGTCATCGCGATCACAGCCTCAGTGTACGCCGGTCCAGATCTGATATACCACCACGGCCATCATGAACAACAGATAGATTCGCAGAGCGGCGAGCACGACGACTGCGGGGCCTTTCAGCGCACGTCGGGGAACGTGCTGCCTCTTCGCTTCGGCGAGTTGGTCGCGCTCGAGCGACGAAAGAACCAAGTCTTGCTCGGAGGATCCGATCGAGCCGTTCTCCGCATCGTGCATTTGAGTCATTACTTTCTCCGTCACTTCCCAGTGAGACCCGCGAGAAAGTTCGGCGCAATCACGCTGACGCCAAAGAGTACGCCGGCACCTGTCAGAAAGAGCACCACAGCCGCGGCGAGCGCATTTGCCCAGCGCGGGCTGACCATGTCGCCCATTAGCTCTCCGTCGTTCACAAGCATGAACAGGAATACGAGCGCTGGCGCCATCGCCAGCACCGCTATGACGTTCACGATTAGAACGACGTACACCAGTGGTAATCCCGGTATCAGCACAACTGCCCCCGCGAGCACAGAGCAGAGAAACAGCACCGAGTAGAAGGCCTTGCCTTGACGGATCGGCAGGTTGAGGCTATGCGGCCTGCCGGCCACTTCGCCGAAGGCGTAGGCGGATGAGATCGAAATCGTGACGGACGCCACCATGCCCGCCTCGACGATGCCGAGGGCGAAGAGCGACGCACCCACGCGCCCGATCAGCGGCTGAAGCGCCTGCGCAAATTCTGCCGCCTGGAAATTCTCGGCAGCCATGTGGTGCGTGAACAGCGGGGTCGTCGCGATGACCGTGGCGACCGCGGCACCCGCTGCCAACGCAGCCCCGAGAACGGTGTCGAAGTGTCCAAAGCCGACGTCGCGCCTCGTCAGACCCTTGTCGACCGTCGCACTCTGCTGAAAGAAAAGCATCCAGGGCGTGACGGTCGCGCCAATATCGGCCAGCACGATCAGCAGTGTGTCTTTGTTCAGGCCACCTGGAAGCGGCCTCCACGTCGCGAACGCGTGACTGACGGAATGCCAGTCGGGATGCGACAGCAGAGCAACAGGGATGAACACGAGGTTCAAAAGAGCTGCCGCGAGCGTGATCCGCTCCCACGTCCAATACCTGTGCGTCATCAGTGCTGTGTACAACAGCACCAGTGCGGCGAGCACGGCGGCCCATGGCGGTACACCAAAGAACCCCAATCCCGCGCGTATGGCGATGAACTCCGTGATGAGCGTCAGGAAGTTCCCAATGCCCAAGTCGATCATCGAGAACCAGCCCCAGAAAGGTCCAAAACGCTCGAAGATCAGTTCAGCATGGCCGCGGTGCGTCACCGCTCCCAGGCGGACCGTCATCTCCTGGACAACGATGGCCATCAGGAAGGTCAGGACGATGAACGGGAGGAAGAAGCCGATCCCGAACCTCGCCCCAGTGGCGGCATACGACAGCATGCTGGGCCCGTCGTTCTCGCCCAACATGACAAGCACGCCGGGCCCGACGAGAAGCCACAACAACCGCAACCGCGAAGAGGCGCCGCCGCGTCTACGAGCGGACTGCACGCGAGCTCGGTCGTGCGCCCGGTCAACGTCCTCGTGGGTAATGACGATTTCTGCTTCGCCGGGCGCCTGGGCCGGCTCCGGCCCACGAGGCGAAGCTGGCGGAATTAGCTGACGTCGACTCCGCAGTGGTTCCATGCGGAAAATATACTTTAGGCGAACCTAAAAGACCACCACGTGGCCAGAGCTATATTGCCTCATCAGCCTCTCCTCATTCAGCGACTAACGGGGGCGGGGGTGATCCCGGATGCGATCCCTTCTCGGCCTGCTCCCTTACATGCGCCCGCACCGGAGAACCCTGGTGCTGGGGCTTCTGTTCGTGGTGGGGGCATCGGCGTTCACGAGCGTCATCCCTTGGTTCGTAGGGCGGGCGATCGATGACATCATTCGCCATGCGCCGCTCGCGCGCGTCCTCGAGCTCTGCGCAATGCTCGTTGCATTCGCGATCATCGGCGGCGCTTTCCGGTACGGGATGCGCGAGTGCCTGAACGGAGTCAGCAGGTACGTCGAGTACGATATGCGAAATGCGCTGTTCGCGCATTTGGAAACGCTCGATGCATCCTACTATGCCCGCACGCGCACCGGGGACATCATGGCGCGGCTCACGAACGACCTCAGCGCCGTCCGCATGGCAGCCGGCCCCGCCATCATGTATCTGGTCACGACGATCGCGAGCGGTGCGTTCGCGCTCGCGCTCATGATCCACGTGAGCGCGAAGCTCACGGGGCTGGCACTGCTGCCCATGACCTTGCTGCCGCTCATCATGCTCCGCCTCGGACGCGTGATCCACGACCGCTTCGAGGCGGTGCAATACCATTTCAGCACCATGACGACGCACGCGCAGGAGAACCTGTCGGGAACGCGTATCGTTCGCGCATACCGGCAAGAGCCCGCTGAGATCGCGCGATTCGGCTCACTCAATGACGAGTACCTCGCCAAGAACATGCGGCTGGTCCGCCTGTACGGTGCCATGAATCCTACATTTGGACTACTCGCCGGGCTGGCGGCTGTGATCGTGCTCGGCAGCGGTGGCGCGCTCACGCTACGCGGCATCATCAGCGTCGGCAACTTCGTCGAATTCGGTTTTTACCTCGGGGCTTTGACTTGGCCCCTGATCGCCCTTGGCTGGGTCATCAACCTGTTCGAGCGCGGTGCCGCATCCATGGGGCGCCTGGACGAAATCTTCCGCGCGCGCCCGGCGATCTCTGACCCGCCGCGACCCCGCCGGCTCCCAGCCGCTCGCGGCGGCCGCTCGATAGAGTTCCGCGGCGTCGGCTTCTTCTATCCAACGGGCGCGAACGGTGGTCCCAACGGGGGTCCCCATGGAATGCCACGCTGGGTGCTCCGCGACGTGTCGTTCACTGTCCCCGCCGGCGGCACGCTGGGCGTGGTTGGGGCGACCGGAAGCGGTAAGACGTCGCTGTTGGACCTGATCCCGCGCGTGTACGACCCGCAGGAGGGCGAGATCCTCATCGACGGTGTCCCGATTCGTGAAGTGTCCCTGCGGGAGCTTCGCAGAAACATCGGGTTCGTGCCGCAGGAGAGCCTCTTGTTCAGCGACACCATCACCGCCAACCTGGAGTACGGTCTCGCAAGTGAACCCGACGCGGTCCAACGACAGCGCGCGCTGAGTGAGCCGCTTCCGCGCGAGCCGGTCCCACACGCACCAGGCGAGACCGACGAGGAAGAGACCGACGATGCCGTGACGCACTGGGCCGCCCGGATCGCGCGGCTGGACGACACGATCGCGGACTTCCCGGGCGGGTACGAAACGATACTTGGCGAGCGGGGCATCAATCTTTCGGGCGGTCAGAAGCAACGGGCTGCTCTCGCCCGCGCGTTGGCGCGCAAGCCCGCGATCGTTCTCCTGGACGACGCGCTCTCGGCAGTCGACACGCACACGGAAGCTGAGATTCTGAGAGGCCTGCGCGCTGCGCTCAGCGGTCGCACGGCGGTCATTGCATCGCATCGCGTGAGCGCCATCCGCGACGCGACGTGGATCATCGTACTGGACGGAGGACGTATCGTCGAGCACGGCCGACACGATGACCTGATTGCCGCAGGCGGGCGATACTGGTCGCTCCTCCGCAGGCAGCAGCTCGTCGAGGCGATCGAGGCAGATGTAGCATGACAAAAAAGGGTTCCAAGCCCAAGGCCAGCCATCCGGTTGCGCCGCATGTGATCATCGTCGAAGACAACGATGATACGGCCCACGCTCTGTTTGTCGTCTTTTCCGCTTCCGGATATGGCGTGACCGTGGCGCACACGGCGAGCGCCGCAGCCGAGGCCTGTCAGACGGTGCGCGCCACGCGTGGGCGTGCTGCCGACCTCATGCTGCTCGATCTCACACTCCCCGACAGCGGCGGGCTCACCGCCCTCGCACGCGCGACGGCCGCTGGCGTGGCGCCGCGCGTGACAGTGGCGTTGACCGGTCACGACGACGCCGCGATTGTCGCCGAGTGCCGGGCGGCCGGCTGCCTGGAAGTAATGCTGAAACCGGTGTCGCTCACGGATCTCGTCACGCGGGCCAACGCGTGGACCCGATAGTCGAGCGACGACGACGCCCGCGGGCGGGGCGTCTCGTAAACTGGTACTATCGACTCAAGTATGCAGCGTTCCGACGCGAGCGGCGCCCGCACGATGGACGCCGTGGGCTCCTGGCAATTCAGATCGATGCTCTGGCGTACGCCGACCTACAGCGCGCGATCCGACTCGGCTACTGCCCCACGATCGCCAGACTGCTCCGCGAAGAGTCGCACACCGTGCGACGCTGGTTTTGCGGCCTTCCAGCTGCCACGCCCTATGCGCAGGCTGGCATCTTCTACGGCGAAAACTCCGGCATCCCGGCGTTTCGATTCTACGACAAAGCCATCCGACGGGTCATCACGTGCAACGCCCCGGAAGGAGTGCAATACATCCGCGACCGCATCACGGCACCGGGCGCGCTGGCCGGCGGATCGAGCTATGTGAACTTGCTCGACGGGGACGCTCAAACGGTCGCATTCACCGTCGCGACGCGCGAGCGTGTCTCCGTGTATCGTCGGCTGGGCGGCTCTCGCATGCTTCTGCTGATTGCGCTGCATCCGGTGCGGGTAGCTCGCATGGTGCTGCAAGCCGGAGTGGAATGGCTTCGAGAGGAATGGGAGCGCGCGAACGGCGAGATGGCCGGCCGAGCGACGTTCGCGGAAGGGATTTTCCCATTCATCCGCATTTTCACCAACGTGGTCGTGCGCGAGCTGCAAACGATGGCGATCCTGCTCGACCTGTATCTCGGCGTCCCGGTTATCTACAGCACCTTCATGCAATACGACGAGCTGGCCCACCACTTCGGCCCGTCGAGCCGCCAGGCCCTCTCAGACCTTCGGCGCACGGACGCACGAATCGCGGAGCTGCTGCGAATGCTGCGCGCGGCCGCCGGGCGCGGATACGACGTCGTGATCCTATCGGACCACGGCATGACGCCGGCGGTGAGCTATCGAGTCCGATTTCGCGAGTCACTGGGCCGCACAGTGGAGCAACTGCTGGCTGACGATCGAACGCCGCTCCGCGCGGTGGCAAGCTTCGCCGAGGACAGCGAGTACTCCGATGTCGGCGCTCAAGTGCTCGAGGCGGCCGCGCAAGTGGCACCGCCCGACTATGGTCGCGTGCGCCGAGTGCTACACGGCGTGCGCGACTGGGTGCGGGCCCACTACGGCCTGCGTGAGCTGATTATCCCCGAGAAGTATCGCGTGGACGCCCGTAATGCTGTGGTAGTGACTTACAGCTCGTGCCTCGCCCAAGTGTACTTCGCTGACGACCAGCGCTCACTCGATCACGGGGACATCATGCGTGACCCCCGCCGCGCGCGGCTGTATGCGGGGCTGCTGGCGCATCGCGGCATCGGTCTGCTCGCCACGCGTACCGCGAGAGGCGTCCACGTGGAAAGCCGACGTGGGAGAGCCATCCTACGCGACGGTGCCGTGGACGTCATTGCGGGCGGTAATCCGCTGGACCCCTACGGCGTGGATGCGATCGCCGTCCGCGCCGTGGCCTCAATGGTCAACCAGCAAAATGGCGGCGACGTGGTGCTGTTCGGAGCCTACGACGGGTACGAGATCATCTCTTTCGATGACCAGGTCGGGGCGCATGGCTGCGTGGGCGGCGATCAGGTTTACCCGTTTCTCATCACGCCGCTGGCACTGGATGCAAGCACAGCGCGCATCGAGGATGCGCGCGACATCCACAGGGTCGTCATGCTGCGTTACACGCTCTCCGTCGCTCCCACGATCGCGCGAAACTCATCTCCGGTGAGCTTGTCGGGCTCCGCGGCGACCGCGGACCGCCGCTGAACGCCCCGCACTACGGCGAAGACGGCCTCGAGCGGCGCATCCGCTTCCGCGGTCACCTCGACGGTCCAGGCACCGCGGTCCGGGCCTTTGACGGTGTGGCGATACGTCGCTCGATACACCGTGAAGCGGCCTTCTAGGCTGGCGATACCGTCGGAGCGCTCTGCGCCGGTCTTGCCTTCGGCCACTACGGCCACGCCGCTGTTCACGGGTCCCTGTCGAAGAGTCGGAAACACGTACACCTCGGCAACTCGATCGGGCGCCACGCGTTCGCTCACGGCTCGTAGGAAACGCAGCTCGGTTTCAGTCATTCTCGCGTGAAATTGCGGCATGGCCTACAATAGCGCCACCGGATCGCGATCAAACATGACGCGCAGCCCATGGCCCGCCGGCACTCGAAACCGGCGCACGAAATACTGAGCCAGACCAGTGAGCGGCACCGGTCGCTCGCTTTTCAGTAGAACGTGCCAGCGCCACCGGTTTTTGACCCGCTCCACCGGGCAAGGCGCGGGGCCCACTACGGAAACGCCTGCGAGCTGCCGCGCTTCGACGAGTCTTCTCACCCAATCCGCCGCGTCGTTCGCGCAGTCGGCCGTAGCATCTTCCGCGTGTCCGCTCACGACAACGTTCGCCAGCCGCAGGCAGGGCGGGTACGCCGGATGCGACCGGCCTTCTAATTCTGACTTGACGAACCCCGCGTAGTCGTGAGCGACAGCGCAACGGACCGCGTGGTGGCTGGGCACACGCGTCTGAATGATCACCCGACCACCCTTGGGGCCGCGGCCAGCACGTCCGGCGACCTGGCTCAACAACTGAAAACACCGTTCCGATGCTCTAAAGTCGGGAAGGTTGATTCCCACGTCGGCGTCGATCACGCCGACGAGGGTCACGTTCGGGAAGTCCAAACCCTTGGCGATCATCTGCGTACCCAGAAGCAGATCGACGTCTCCGCGGCCGACACGATCGAGAATGGTGGCGTGCGCCCACTTGCCACTCGTCGTGTCGAAATCCATGCGCGCGATCCGCGCACGCGGAAAGCGCTCGGCGAGCAGCCGTTCGACTTGTTGCGTTCCCATGCCTCGCCTTCTCAACGTCGCCGCCCCGCAGCGCCTGCATGTCGCGCCTGGCGCCTCCTGATGGCGGCAATAGTGGCACACTAGCCGCTCTGGGGTCTGGTGATAAGTGAGGCTGATGGCACAGTTGGGACACGCGACTACGTCGCCGCACGCGGAGCATTGCACGAATGCCGCATAGCCGCGTCTGTTTAGCAGCACGATCGCTTGCTCGCCGCGCCTCAGTGTCGCTCCCAGCTCCTCTTCTAGGCGTTCTGACAGCACACCACCGTGTGACGCTCGCTCGGGAGCGGCCGCGCTCTCCTTCCGCCGCATGTCAACTACTTCTATCGAGGGTAAACGCCCGCCGCCCACGCGAGATGGCAAGCTCGCGTACCGGTACTTGCGACGTGTGGCGTTCGCCCAAGTCTCGAGACTGGGCGTTGCGCTCCCAAGAACGGCGACCGAGCCCGCCAGCCGTGCGCGAACCACGGCGACCTCTCGTGCATGATACCGAGGAGACTCGCCGTTCTTGTAGCTGCCTTCGTGCTCCTCGTCCACGATTATCGCGCCCAGATCCGCGACGGGGGCAAAGATGGCGGACCGGGCACCAACCGCGATCCGCTTGGCTCCGGAGCGTAGCGCTCGCCACGCATCGTACCGCTCGCCCTCGGCGAGCGCACTGTGCAGGACCGCAACTTTGTCTCCGAACACGGCCCGGAAGCGGTCGACCGTTTGCGGTGTGAGCGCGATCTCGGGCACGAGAACGATGGCGCCCCGTCCTCGTACATCAACAACCTCGCGCAGAAACTCCAGGTAGACCAGAGTCTTCCCGCTGCCAGTGACGCCGTGCAGCAGAATCACTTCGCCCGGCGATGCCCCACGAAGAGTCTCGATCGCATTCCGCTGGGTCGCGGTCGGCTCGTGCGCGGGCGGTGCGCTTCGCGGCCGTGAGGCAAACGGATCGCGGTCTACGTCCTCGTCCGTGAGGTCGATGAATCCGCGCTCGGCAAGTCCTTTTAGCACCGATGGCGAGCAGCGGAGTTGCTCAAGGAGCACGTGTGCCGCCACGCGCCCACCAAGCGACTCCAGTAGCTCGTACGCGGCCCGTTGGCGCACGGCACGCGCGAACGCGCGATCGCGTTCCAACAGCGAGGGTACGCCGCCCCCAGCCCGAAGGACTGCCATTCGACGCGTCTTCGGCGCAGGTGAGGGGCGCGCTGCGCCGGTTAGCAAGGCGGGGAGCGCGCATCGCAGCACCACGCCGATGGGCGCTGCATAGTAGTCGGCCACCCATCGGCACAGTTCGACCATGTCAGGAGACAGCGCAGGCTGTTCGTCGGGAACGTCGAGGATGGATTTCACCGTAACGGCCGCGGGCGCAAAGTCCCGCGCTTCCAGGCAAACACCGATCTCTCGTCGACCGCGGAAAGGCACGACGACACGAGCCCCAGGAACGAGCGGGCGCACCGGCGTCGCACCGACTGCGTAGGTAAAGGTTTGAAAGACCGGGAGCGCGAGCGCGACCTCCACAAAGGCCGGCCCGTCCCCAACGCTCGATGTAACTGGGTTATCCACACCCGAAACGTACGGGTTACCTTATCCCCATGACGTCCCGTGCCTCCCCCTCCCCCACCCCCTCTCCCGAGCCCGGGGTCCGCGTGATGCAGCACGCACGCACGTCGCTCGGCCCGCAAGACGTGTTGACTGGAGCCAAGCGGTTCTTTCTCCGACGAAACAGTATTTACCCCGCATATCTCGATCGCGAAGGCGAGACGTACGTCACGTTTCGTGGACAGGGCGGCGAGGAGGTAGCAATCGGCGTCGGCGCCGAAGCAGACGCAACGTCAGTTACCGGCTCCACATACATGTTCGACCAGCAGATCGCCCGGTTTTTTGCTACCCTGCCGCCCCCTCTG
>Ga0073928_10007541_pt1 | contig 14030 bp, 17 predicted proteins | sample PaiPotPPA55metaG_FD_76969 | JGI IMG/M metagenome (GOLD analysis project Ga0073928, IMG submission 76969) | Iron sulfur acid spring bacterial and archeal communities from Banff, Canada, to study Microbial Dark Matter (Phase II) - Paint Pots PPA... ... | reverse complement strand
TAAAGGGCATTGATCAGATCATCCTTGGTCTTGAAGTACGTAAACAGAGTTCCCTCGGCGACGCCAGCTTGTTTTGATATCTCTGACGTTGGGGCAGCGGTAAGACCGCGCTCCGCAAATAGGCGGGTCGCGGCCTCTAGGATCGCATTTCGTTTGTCTTCGCTTTTAGGACGCGCCATGGAACTTCTCTATTGCCGAGTTCATACTCACTTATACATAGGAAGTATGCTGATGGCAAGGCAGGCGGAGGCCCAAGTCCCGGATTATCGACCACCAGAAGACATTTCGCCTCAGCGCCGGGCATGGGATTGGCGCTGACCATGGGAGCGGTTTAGTTTGGACAGCACTACTGCCAAACTATTCTCGTTTCACACACCGGTGGTGTCGTTCGTTTCATCGATCTTCAACTACAAAATCCCAGGGGCATACGTCACAGCACCAGCGGTGCTTTCGTGGGCATCTGTCCAAGGAATGGGATTTGGCGCGGCGTATGTCCCTGGCCACGATGATTCCGCGGGCTGATCTCAATAACAACAGCGCACCGACGGGAACACCGACAGCCGCCATCTTCAACCGCACTCAAACGCGCAGACCTTCCGTTATCGCCTGTAAGGAAGAGTTGCCTTGGATCAAGGTCAGCGAGCTTAAGCTCCGCCTCGTCGAGGCCCCCCAACAGGAGCAGTCGCCGAATTTCAAGATAGCGCGCATGCGCGGCATTCAGACGGTCATCGTGCTGTTCGAGCGTTACCCGCGCCGCGTCGAGCGTCTTTGCAGGGAAGCTGAGGTCGCGCGAGGCCAGTGCGATCTCGGCCTCGGCCACGATACACATTCCTCGGGGCACGGCTTCCTTCGGACCGAAGGCCCGCGTAGCGCTCCGCAGCAGTTCCTTCGCTCGCCTGTACTCGCCGAGTTGCGTCATCGCGATGCTTCGAAGCGCGAGCACTGGCGGATCATCTCGCAAGGCGACTCGCTTCAACGCTCCGATAGGATCACCCGCTGCGAGCGCACGTGCTGAGCAGTGGTTAACGAGTCCATCGGAATCCCGCCACACTTGTCACTCCCACCCTTCTGACACCTCGCGGTAAATATAGCGCATGGTCAGCGGGTCAAGCCGAAAACGGAAACGAGGACCAAAGACATTCGACGGGCATTTGAAACTCAAGGAGTTCAAAAATGAGAAAGGTTCAGACTATTTCAGTAGTCGTGGCTCTACTGTTCTCGCTCACAGTGAGAGCGCAAAACAACGAGACTGCCAAGGGCACCAATAACTTCGCGCCCTTGCCACGAGATTTGGAGATTCAGCTGGCGCTCAGCGCCCTCCCACCGCACCTACGGGATAATGCGACCGTATATGTCTTGAATCCGGACAAAGGCTTTGAAGTCGCTCGCCAGGGTACGAACGGATTCCATGCCCTTGTTGCTCGAACCGGTGACGACACATTCAGGGGGACGTGGTCGCTGAAGGCATATCGAGATGACATTCTCTACGCGATTTCCTTTGATGAAGCTGGTGCCAAGGCGCAGATGCGGGTTTTCTTTGACGCTGCAGAAATGCAGGCTGAGGGGACTCCACCCGAAGAACTCAAGCGGATCATCCAAGACCGTTACAAGACACACTACTACAAGGCACCGGAGCGAGCCGGTGTGTCCTATATGTTGTCTCCGATCCTTAGGACGTACGTGACTCCCGATGAAACGGAGGACGTAGCGACTGCCAATATCCCTCACGTAATGTACTACGCCCCGAATGTATCGAACAAAGAAGTTGGAGCGGCAACCCCAACGTCAGAGCAACTGCATTACTTCAGCGAGCATGGGCGCTGGCCGGATACGCCGTATCCGTTTCTCATACTGCATGGCCCCCATGGATACATGATCCAATTTCGCGGCGTAGCGGAAAGGGATGCTATTACCAAGGAATACGAAGGAATGCTTGCGCGGCTTTGCAAGATCAAAGACGAGTGGTGTTTGCCACAGTAAATGCCCCTCGGGTAGGGATTTGGTCGCGCGGTCACCCCCAGGCAGCGACGGAAAGGACAGACGAACCAGTCATGAAAAACCAAAACTTCACTACCACCATTTCGGTGGATCAGCCTCCCGAAAGAAGTTTTCAAAGCGATCACCAATGTCCGTGAGTGGTGGTCAGGAGGGATCGAGGGTGACACCGGCGAGCTTGGCGCCGAGTTCACCTAATTTTCGATAGGCTGATGCGCATGGTTCTGTTTCGTCGCTCCACTGGAAAGAACTCAAACTACTGTGGGTGGGTGGCGGTCTCAGCTTGAAGCGTCGTCTGACGGGATCCCCGCCCGCTTGGATCTGCAGCTGTCTTGACTGCCTTCCGCAGTAGATTGCTTGTTCGCCCCGAACCTTTAGCTCGTTTTATGCCTGCCGAAGGTTTATCTTTCGTAGTCTCGTCGCCAGTCTCCTCGCCACCCTCCGGCTTGAGTCCGAGTTTGCCGGCGGTCTGCGTATCAATCTGACCTGTGACCGGTAGATTCTCGGCCTTCTGAAATCCGCGAATGCTCGCACGGGTTCGGAGACCGAAGACGCCATCGACCTCCCCGCGGTAGTGTCCTTTGTCCTGCAGAGTTTGCTGCATCTTTCTGACATCGTTCCGATTCCTGACCGCTGGCACTTCTTTGGGGAGGTTGGCTCCCAACGCGAGTGGCGTTGGACGTGGTCCCGAGACCCCGATCGTCAGCAATATGAAGACAATCCCAGAGCACGCGGCTTTGCCGGCTAACAACATTCCTTCTCCTCGATACGTTCGGTCTGACGTCAGATATCGTTCGAACAGTGATATGGCCCTGTTGTTATACCTTCGGCCGCATCAACTAGCGATTATCTGCTACAACTATCGATCGGTTGAGTATGTCCGCAGCCTGCGTCAGAGTCAGATCGTCGGGTACTCGGTGGAAATCCTGATGGTTCTCCTTCTTCTGCACACCGATGCTGGCGAACAGGAGCGCTCTGCCTGTCATCTCCAAACTCAGGGTAGTCATGTCCCAATGGCCGGGGACAACTTCTGCCTGTCTGACCTCAAAGTGGCCCCCTTTGTCCAAGTGTCCCAGTACACCGAATCCGAATTTCACCGCCTGTGTAAGATGACCATCAAACCCAGCCAGGCGCTCCTGTTTGCAATCGATCCACATCTCGCCTTCCATGTCATGGAAAACACGGGCCTCCAGGGATGGCGCGTGAAAACTCGGGTTTGGTCTAAAACTCAGCTTCACCAGGTTTCCGCCACCACCCGCGTAGCTGAACACAAATGCATCGGGCAGCATCTTGAACAACCGTCTCCCCTGTAACGTCTCAGCCTCCAGAGATCGCCGCAATTTTTGTTGCGCACTTCGACTGGTCATTAACTCCCGCCCACGCTCGTCCTCTTCCGTCTGTTGTTTCGGCGTAAGGGGCAGGCCGTTAACAGATAGGAGTCGGCTGAGAGAACCTTCTTTGGTCTCAACGATTTCCTCAACCTGTTTCTTCCCATACTGTTCTTTTTCTAATCGGTACATCCAGTTGGTGTGATCATCTTGGAAGGTTAGTTCATTAGTGACTACCCGCCGCACAAGGTCGTTGGCCGACACTGGGCTGTTGGGAACGGACTGAGGACGCGCGGGTATACCAAGCAGGATGATCGTCACTATAAGAGCCATGGGTCTGTGAATCAGTCTCACAGCCAATAACGACGCCCCTCCATCGCACGTTCTGAAGCCGCTATGCATCTCGCTCTTCCTCCAATGAGATAGTGCTGCCCACGTCGAACGTTCGTGTCCCTAGCGGGCCTCGCAATTTCAAGCATGGACGAAGTGCACCCAAGAAACTGGTCAAAAACGCGCACTCTCCCTAGACGGGTCCGGATTCTCGTGAGTCTGCATGCCAAACTATTTGGGAGTTTCACGCCGGTTCGCGTCGTCCTGCACGGACTTCGTCGTAGCCGACTTGTCGATCGCGGACTTGGTAGGGAGACCACAGGCAGCCGGGGGATTTGTCATCTGCTTGGCAAATACACGGTAGCTCAGCCCGTTCGGCTGCAAAGTCGACCAGTATCCCGACGGGGTCAGCAAAGGTTTGTGTTGGACGATGGTCTGGTTGACTAGGATCTTCACTCCACATTCGAGATTGTTCTTCGGCTGGAGAATGGTTTTGGCCGGATCGTTCGACTTGAGCGCACGGTCCACTGCCCAATTGAAATCGCAGCCGTAACGCTTCTGGTCGGCGTACGAAAGCTGCAACAATCCTTCACTGCGCATGGCGATGGCGCCTTCCGGCTCGCTGTGACGGACGCTCGTATTCGGATTTAGTCCGGCTTCAGCACCTGCAAGCGCCTGGAAGAAGTAGGCCCAAAATGTGCGTTTGTCTGTTGTGCCCATCTCGTAAAATCGCGGGCAGAATTGACGCACATCCTGGGGAACTTGCGAAGAAAGCATTTCGGGCGGCAGCGCTTTCTCGATGATCTGGTCCCATTGTGGATTCCAGGGTGTCCCACCGAGTTCGACCTTTTTCACGTCGATAGGGGTCGGCGGGGCTGGCTTGATGGCCTGCGCATGCGAAGCTGTGGGTATTACCATGCAAAATGTGAGACACACGATGAACCTCGGTGCCTTCAGCACAAAGATACTCAAGTTCAGCCTCCCGCCACGAATCGATCCCGCACATTGCCACTCGTCTCGTGACTGCTCCTCTGGGTTCTGACCACAAGATCATGCAGGGGTCGCCGGAATCTTTCTTGGCTCAACACACCGGGTCCAACACCCCTGGTCCAACACACTTGGTCCAACACAGCGGCCTATCCGAATGTGACGCGCAAACGGCGAGCCCATAGAGGCCGTCATGTTCTGCCCGGCAGGGACTCACGCCGCCTTGCGGGCTTTCGTCGCCGTCTTACCGGCACGTGGTCTTTTCCGGGCTTGTGCCGCGGTCTTTCTCGCTTTGGGCGCGGCTTTAGCCAAGAATGGCATTTCCAGCTTGGGCTGTTTCGCAGAGCGATGGTGGCCATGGTTCAGCGGCTTGATGCGAGCGGCTTCTGCTTCCATCTGCAGCTGAGTGTCGCAGCGTTTTTGGCGCTCGTCTTCTAGGTATGCCGGAATCGTTTTCATTGTCATAGCCAGAGTGTGGCATAACCGGCGACTTCCAAACTGTACACTCTAGCTCTATGTCAACGGTCCGCAATAAGTGGATTGGTGGAATTGAGGCGTTGGCAAAAGCTCTGCGGCGACGAACACTCACTCTGATTCGAATCCGTATCTTCTCAAAACAAAGTGAAGGATTGAGCAATTCTGTACAGTTCACCCGACGGCGGGGATACCAGCCGGGACAGTGTAACCACCGAGCGGAGCGACGAGGGTGGGGTGACGAGTATTCCATCCCGTCCTGGGCAAGTACGGGCTTCCCCTCCCAGCATGGTTCCAACACAGCCATGCTCAGGCGGTGATTCTAGTTTCTTGGAACCCGGAGGAGTTTTCACCGCAGATTCGAGTGATCACCGGCAACAAGCGGCGGGATGCTTCGTTCTTAGCAATAAAAGCATCCACCACATTCAATGCGGGCTCTGGAATCGCGTCGTCACTGGAAACCATGACTATTGGTATTTGTGGGTTGAGGCGCTTTATTTCGATCGCAACCTCATGACCATTCATCTCGGGCATGTGGTAATCAACGACCACGGCAGCAATCGTGCAGACTGCCGCAATTCTTAAGCCTTGTCGGGCGGAGGCGGCGGTCAGCACCTTATATCCACGTCTTTCGAACAACGCCTTTTGGTAACGCAGCATGCCGTCATCATCGTCAATGCATAAAATCGTTTTGGATCCGGGGTAATAGAACATCTTTGAACTCCACCCACTACGATGATCGGCGATGTGGGCCGGCTAAGGCTGGTCAAATTTGCACACTTTTCGCGACAGTTGATGAACAGGCTGTTACCGAGTGTCCGATTACAATAAGCCGGTATCATTGCCCTGTCGATTTTCGGTCGCCTAATGTTGACGCCCTGTAGAAACCTTTTCCCCGCGGGGGCGCAAGTAAGGGATTGCTCGTTCCAAAGCCGTTTCGCTGTAGCGCACCCAGCGCGGAGTCGGACGTGGCGTAAGCGCCAGCATGTTGGACAAGTGACATAAGGACGGATGCAAATCCGCGACCAGCTTGATGAATGCTGTGAGCGGCACAGCGAGGAGCAGGCCCATCACACCCCACAACCAGCCCCAGAAGAGAATCCCAACCGTTGCCGCCACCGGCCCGATACTCACGCGATTTGCAATAAATTTCGGAATAAGAAGATTCGCCGACACGACGTGCAGGAAGAGAATCGTCACAGTGATGACAATATATGGCCCCGGTGTGCTGAACTGAAGCAGCGCCGCCGCTAAGGGAAGCGCTAGCGAAGCGATCAGTCCGAGGAATGGCAGAAGATTCAAGAGTCCGCTGGCGATTCCGAGAGGTATGGCGCCTTTTACACCCACACCCCACAAGACCAGCGTAGTCGCCAGGGCCATCAGCGAGCCGACGATAAGGTTCCCAGTTACGAAACCGTGAATCATCTGATTTAGGTTTGTGATGAACCGAGCGGCCTCTATCCTGGAGTTGAAGAGGCCGTTCGTTCGGACGGCCATTTGGTCCTTGGTGCAGAGCATGAAAAACGTGAGGAATGGAACTACGCCGGCAATAATCAGCGCCCCCCACACAGATCCCACGCCGCGCACCAGATAATCAGGCCAGGTTGGCGATTCCTGTATCCGTACCTCTGGAATTTTCTTGATAGGATGTACGTCGTTCGTAAGGTTGCCAGCGCTTTGTTGAAAGTTTTGGATCTTCCGGCTAATGGGCGCAGTGGTCTGCTGAATCGTCGAGGCGTAGACTGGAAGTTCTTCTGCAAAGCTCATCGCTCTTCCGTAGAGCGCGTAACCCAGCAGGCCGATCAGCCCGATGCCTGCGAGCACAATACTCGCCGCCGCCAGACTTCGCGGAATATGCAGTCTTTCCAGTTTCACCACCAGGGGATCAAACAGGATCGCAAGAAATCCCGCCAGGACAACCGTGATGCAAATCGAACTGGCGTAGTATCCGAACACCGTCAGCAAGCCCGCGACTAATATGAAGAGTAGAATCGCGATTCTGCTGAGCAGCTTATCGGATGAAGAGGTCAAAGACGGCGTCGCCATTTCTGGGATGCTGATCTGATTTGGTTCGGCTGCCGTGCTCATATTCCTAACCTGACCAGAGATGCGCTTTCGCCCCGCAGATGCGCCATTTGATTGGAGAAAGACCGCGCAACGCGGGCTCGGTGCCGAAGTCGATCGGGTTCGAGGCATGAAAATATGTGGCCCGACCCAGTCGACGAACTTTAGGCGCTAATCTGACGCACCGCCGGGTCCCTGCAGTACTGAGCAGAGAACGGCGGCACACCAGCTGTCTAAAGAGGATAAAAATGCTCGGGATAGAGCCGCTGCCTAATTTACTTCTCGAACACCGTTTCGATCTGTCCGATCTTTTTCTCAACTTTGCCGGTGTTCTTTTCAGCGTTGCCTTCGGCCTGTAAGTTAGGATTGTTCGTGACTTTGCCGGCCGTCTCTTTGACTTTGCCTTTCACTTCATGAACAGTGCCTTTAATCTCATCCTTCGTACTAGGGTTCATTTGTTTCTCCTTGTGATTGAATAACATAGATCACATATCCTCATCGAGAGGATCTGTTCCTGCATCCGAAGCGTGTTGTTGCCTACAGCTTCAGCAGTCTGTCGAAAAACGAACGATAACGCTGTAGGGCAATGCGCAGGTCCTCAGTGGACACGTTCTCACCGCGGTCCCACTGCTTTTCCAATCCCAACCGCTCGTTGGCGAAACCCTCCGCGAGTCGCTGCATCACCGCAGCCACCAACCCGTCAGCTTCTTCAACCGTCCGGCGTGGTTCGTCCACGAAGCCGGTCTGTACCTTGCTCCACTGCGATCGAAAATCTCCCATCTCCGATTCAGAAAACAAAGGCATAGGCTGCGAAAGTCCAACCGCTCTATCCAGAGTCTCCGGCTCTTGGCTTTTCACCAGCTTGGGTCTGTCGGGCTGCTTTTGCGGAATGCCGTAGCTCGCCAATTCGGCCGCAGGCAATTCCTCCTCTATTCTCTTCAGTTCAGCCATTACGCCACCTCTTTCCTTTCCACAATCATTGGTTCCTGCACCAGTTCCTCAAACAGGGAGCGATAGTGAATCATCGCCGTTCTCAGATCTTCTGTGCTCGCCCCATTTTTTCCAACTCGGAGGGCAATCTCATGCGCGGACCGGTAGTTCTCCACGACCCTGGGATGGTCGACAGAAATGTCGGCCGCACGTTGATCGAAATCTGATACTGGATAGCCACGAGTTTTCATCAGCGACGACACCAGGTCATCCCCTTCTGCGACCGCCCCTCTAGGGGAATCGACAAAACGAGACTGTACGGACTCCCACTGTTTCGAAAAACGTTCGCGCTCCATCGGGTCAAGATCGCGAATGTTGAGCTTTTCAACCCGCTCCTGGCGATCTGCTAATTTCGCTTCTGCTTTTCGTTCCGACCCCTGCTGCTGCACCGCACGTTCGTACTCGGGGCCAAACTTTTGTCGCAGGCCGGCCGTCGTACTCCTGCGTTTTTGCACGTACAGCCACACCAGCACCGCGATAACCAGAATCACCACGCCGGCGAGCATAATAAACTTCGGATCTAGTAGATGTTCATTCATCGATTCCTCCTGTAGCAAGAATGTTCACACGACCAACATGGTCAGGAAGTTCCTTCTCTCGCAAATCTGTGAATCGCCAGTATCAAACATTGAGGTTCGCAAAGCTGGTCAGAATTGATCGTCCTTTGGAATTGTGGCGGCTCACCTTAGTCCCGATGGGTGGTATGCAATGATCCAGGTCACTTAGTCGCGATATCATCCAAAACTGATTGAACGTTGCCGAGCGCAACATCGCCGATCTAGCCAGAAACCGTAAAGTTTAGAGGTTTAGTCCGCCATTGTAACGATTGATGGGCCGCTCTGTGGGGTAGCGATTCGCTTAACGTAGCACTCTGTGTAAACGGCTTTTTCCGTTTTCATTGGCAGACAAATCGACGCTTAAATTTACTGGCTTGCTGCAAATCAAACAGGGTATTTCTTGGGAAGAGACGTCTCTTCATCAGCGCCTCCTTTAGGGTCAATACCAACATAGACCCAAGCGGGAAGCGCGGTCTGAGCAATACAGACCAACGGGGAACTCAATATTTCAGCCACGTAGTTCGCCCATATTGGAGAGGCGATATTAATGTCAACAACGGCCACTAGACAAAAGTGCGCTTGCGTAATCGTTGTTTACGCTGGTGCCTTTGGGGCAAAACCAAAATAGACCTCGATATCGTTTATCTTGTTGTCGTCGATGGTGAACAATTCCATGTTCCGGGATCGGCCTCCATTCTGGCCGGGACCCGGAAACCATCTTAATGCGCTTAATTTGGCAGTTGTAGAGGATGAAGGCTTGGTTGCCTTTTTCAAACAGCCTCTCAATGCCATAGCTGGGGGGATTCCTCGGTATAGGGCCAGCACCGTTTGAAATACCTTTCACGGTCAATGCGATAATCGTACGGACTGGTAAAAAAACGAAGTCGTCGGTCAATAGAGATTCGACGGCCTGGCGGTTTTTATTCTCGTAGGCGGAAAAGTATGAGGTCCGAGTTGGACATTTTTCGTTTTTCCAATCGTCCAAAATCACGAATGGGAACGACAGTGATCAGACCGCTTAGATCTTCTTGAGCAACGGTTGGTGAAGTCTCGTGCGACCGTCATCATCCCACTTGACGACCGCGTCCTCTTCGTTAGCTCGCTCAACTGTGCCGATTTCTCCAGTTGGGTTTCCGAAGTTTCCTAAACCCTCGACCCGATCTCCGGGAGTCAACTCCTGGTCGGTAGGCGAGGGCTCGGAGAGCGGTGGTCTTTTAGCACGGTCTGAGTCAGGGATCGCGCCAGGGTGTGACAGCGGCGGCTGGGGAGCTTTGCGCAGTTCGGGTGTCGCCTTATCGGTGCCATGAGGCATAACTGTTTTCTTTTCCACGAGTGAGGAGAATCGCGCTACGCCACGATTGTGCATCAGCTCGATAAATACAGCATAGGCTTGGCAAGAGTGGCTCTACCGATCCAAATTGCACAGTTCGGACAATTAGTTGGGGGCGAGGACGCGCCTCGACGTCAGCGAGATCGGCAATCTATACAACAAACATGGCCACGCCCGCAGCGAACATTGCCACTGTGGTGATCGCTACGACGGCCCATCCCAAGCGTGAACTCGGTTGGCCTTGCATCAGTTTCCGGTCCGAAGCGACGATCAGGATGGCGACTAAAAGGAATGGGGCTAACCATCCGTTGATGACCGCCGTCCAGTAGAGCGCCTTCACCGGGTTAATGCCTGCGAAGTCCAGTCCGACACCCACGCCGGTCGAGAGCAGGATGAGAGCGTAAAAGGCGCGTGCCTGTCTCAAATCCTTGTCCAGGCCTTGGCGCCAGCCCAGCGTTTCCGCGAAGGCGTATGCTGTTGAACCCGCCAGTGTCGGGATAGCAAGAAATCCGACACCGACAATGCCCACGGTAAACAGGGTCGCAGCGAACTTGCCGGCAAGCGGCCGGAGGGCTTCGGCGGCCTGGCGAGTGGTCTCGATGTGAGTGATGCCGTGGCGGTTGAGGGTAATCGCAGTGGTCAGGATGATAAAAAACATGACCATATTCGAGAAAAATGCGCCAACCCCAACATCAAAGTTTCTTAGTTCAAGTTCTTTGAGTGTTGCTCCTCTTCGTTTGGCAAGTGTGCTCTGCCCTGCTGCCTTTTCCTCTTCAACTTCCTCACTCGCTTGCCAGAAAAACAAGTATGGACTGATCGTGGTGCCAAGAATCGCAACCAGCGTTGACCATTCATCTCTGGTATGGGGCATGGACGGCACCAAGGTAGCTCGCGCCACTTTGGTCCAATCAGCTCCCACCACAAACGCAGTTATGGGATAGGCGAAGAGCACCAGCACCAGCCACTTCAGCACGTTCGCTATCTGGTGATATTGGAGGCGGATCGTTGCCCACGAAATCAGGAGGGCGAAAACCACAACCAACAAGTGTGAATTGACCCCGGACAGCATTTCACCCGCATCCGCCATGCCAGCGAGGTCCGCTCCGATATTAATCGTGTTGGCCGCAAGCAGGGCCGTGACGACGACGAGTAGCAACCAACTCGGAAATCGCCGCTTGAAATTCGCAGCCAAGCCTTGTCCCGTCACCTTGCCGATGCGGGCACACATCATTTGAACCGCAGCCATCAACGGCCACGTCAGGAGGGCGGTCCAGAGAAGCTTGGTTCCAAACTGCGCGCCCGCAACAGAATATGTGGCAATACCGGATGGGTCATCGTCGGCAGCTCCAGTGATCAAGCCCGGACCAAGCGACTTCAACAGCAGTCGTATCCATCGAGATGGGGCAAATGTCGGCACCAAACAGTCCCCCGCGGAAACTCCCTGCGAATCACAGCGCGAATCTACGCACAATCCAGGTTGGCGCGCCGTACGAATCGAGTGATTTTAAAGCGGTCCAATCTGCTCAGACATACGGCTTCGCCACTTAATAGCATAAGGGGTAGTGAAGAAATGAGATGGCCGTTGCCAAGGCCAGTCCAGCTTTTTCTTAAAAGTGAGGCACAACACTAACGCGTCATGATTACTCCTCCGGTACACGAAGGAATCTTCGTCGTTGGACTCGGTGGTCCGTCCGGCAGCGGGAAAGTCGACAGTAGCCAAGCGCGTGGCCCGTCGTCTCAACGGACACGTTATCTCGATGGAAGTCTACTCCATTGAGATGAATCAGCTTCCTTTGGAGGAACGAGCGAAGCAGAACTATGACGCGCCGAATGCAATCGACGTGCAGTTGCTGGAGAGCCATATCCACGACTATGCCGCAGGCCATGCCATCGAGGCACCCATCTACGACTTTGCCCAGCACTTGCGCGTGCCCGATCGGTACGAAACACATTGCTGCCAAGTCGCTCCTAATCGTGGAAGGCATCCTGGCTTTACATTTTGCGCGACTCCGCCCGTATTTCGACCTGTCGATCTACCTGGATGCACCCGAAGAGGTCTGTTTTCATCGCCGAAAGGTGAGGGACATCACCGAGCGTCAGCGTTCCTTGGACTTCATCCTGTGGCAGTACAAAAATGCTGTGTTACCGGCAACGCGTCAGTACGTGCTTCCCAGCAAGAACTACGCCGGCCTTGTGGTGGATAGCGAAGGGGACCTGGCAACCGTCGAGAAGAACGTCTACGACGCCATCGTGGAGAAACGCACTCTCGCCGCCGTGCAACAAACCTGCGTCGTCCAGAAGGTCAGATAAAAAGCCCGGTCGGCATTTTTTCGGGGCCTGCTCAGCGTTCACTCACGTTGCGGCCTGCACGCTCGCGGAGTCGCCAAGCGACCCTTTCCATCGAAAGCTCCGACAGCTTCGTTGCCTCCGCTGCCGTTTCGATTGCTACCGGGTGGAGCGAACCAGTTCCCGGGCGGGAGTTTCATCCGCTGAAGTCCAGCGCCTTTCACGGCGCACTGTTATGTCAATTGACGCCAGCGCCACCCGTTGTGCATGCCTTGTCCAGAGTGGTCGTTTTTGACCATACGGCGATCGGAATACCGCGTAACGTAGGGTGCATCCCAATCCATCATGTCGCATCGCAGAAATATTTGATCGCAAATTGGAGGAAGTGGAATGGCTACTCAACTATGCCAGAAATGCAAACAAGCCCATCCCGGTCGCGTCTGTGATTACGACGAAAAAGGTGTATGCGCCGAGACGATTGACACCAATGAGGTTGCTCAACCCTCTGACGCACCATCGCAGGAACAAGTCGGCACACGTTCCGAAAATTGATTAGTGGCTAGGAGCTTAGTGGCTAGAAGTCGCCGTTGCTCGAACTAACCCTGGCTTGGAACCTGCACCTTTGGTTGCGAAATGCTGGTCTACCTCCGAACGCTAGTTTCTTGTGTTGGCTGGGGCAAAGTCGAGGACCACGCGACGGATTGGCTGCCGGTCGCCCATTTCGGCGTTCAAAATAATTCCCCGGAGCCGACGTCTTTTACCCCTTAGATTCCCCATGAGGTAAGCCTCGAATTTTAAGAAGAATAAGAGGTATCACTACTTCTTCTGCCCAAACTGGCACCTTCCCGATGTTGCTCCGAGGGTTCAGGGCGCAGGGTTTTGGCCCGGTCGAGGGCTTCCGCCACGCTCAAGCAAACATTCTGCGATCCGAGATGGCCGTGAAGTCCTGCCTCTTGCATCCGCTTCGCTGGTTGCTCTCTGGCTCCGCAAAGAATGAGTTGTCGTCCAGAATCGTGGACTTGGTCGGCGAATTTCTCCAATGCCTGCAGGCCAGTGGAATCGATCGCCGTCATGTTCCTGAGCCTCAGGATAATGATGGGTGGAAGCTCGTGCAGACGAGAAACAATCGCGTCGAGTTTGTCTGTTGCGCCGAAGAGGAAAGGACCATGGATTCGGAAGATGCCGACGTAGGAGGGGATTTCTTTGTGCTGCAAGATGTGAACATGCCCCTCTCGAATGTACTCCGCCGTCACTTCTGACACAGTGGTAGTTTGCGTAACTTTACGTATGTACACCAAAGCAGCCAGAATCATGCCAGCCTCCACGGCCACAGTCAGATCGGCAAAGACCGTTAGAAGGAAGGTAACCAGCCATGTCCCAATCTCGAACCGAGATAGTTTTAAAAGGTCGGGAATCTCATGCCATTCGCCCATGTTGTAGGACACAACTAAGAGAATGGCCGCAAGAACCGATAGCGGAATAAATCGAGCAAGGGGTGCTGAAAAGACAACAATTGCCAAGAGAGTCAGCGAGTGAATAATCCCGGCCACCGGAGTTTTCGCACCAGAGCGGATATTGGTAGCCGTTCGGGCGATGGCTCCCGTAGCCGGGAGTCCGCCGAATAGAGGAGACAGAATGTTGGCAATCCCTTGGCCCACGAGTTCGACGTTTGGGTTGTGCTTATCTCCG